>MKWU01002687.1_pt1 | contig 25642 bp, 23 predicted proteins | sample 809101 | NCBI WGS metagenome assembly MKWU01 (sample SAMN05860141, study PRJNA318959) | sponge metagenome | host: Aplysina aerophoba | place: Slovenia: Piran, Adriatic Sea, Gulf of Piran | collected 2013-05-07 | reverse complement strand
TCGAGACCGACCCGCGCTGCCGGAACAACGTCGCCAAACATCTCCCCGAGCGTGCCGCCGCGGCGCGCGACCGGATCCTGGCCGACGCCGGCGGCCGGCCGATCCGGCACGACCCGCCGGCCGCCACCCACGCCACCCGCCGCCCGCGCCCGCCGCCCTCGGCCGCCGGCCCACCTGAGCAGGTGTCTCCCTCGCACCGCGCCGCGGCGGGGTGTTGGTGGCGACCGTTCCATACCACCGGCGGGGCGGTGGTCATCCACGTCGATCTGAGGCCGCACACAGCCCCCATGGACCACACAGCCCCCATGGACCACACAGCCCCCATGGACCACACAGCCCCAATGGACAATGCGCTCGCGTGGCTCGACCACGCCGAGCGGGCGCGCTGGCGGCGCTACCGGTACGAGCGCCCGCGACGTGAGTTTGGCCTGTGCCGCGCCGCGCTGCGTGCCACGCTGTGCGCCCGGCTCGGATGCGCCAACGAGGAGTTGACCTTCGAGACCTCCCATCACGGGAAACCGTTCGCCGTGGTTGGCGGCGCGCGGGCGCCGGTGAGCTTCAACGTGAGTCACAGCGGCACCCCCGGTTTGACCGCGCGGGCAGCGGCGGGCCGCATCGGCGTGGACGGGGAGAACCGCGCCACCCGCCACGATCCCGACGGCCCGATCGGGACCGTGTTCGCGCCCGCCGAACGGGCCGAACTTGCAGCCGCGCGCGGGACGGGCAAGATCGACCTGTTTCTTACCCTCTGGACCGTGAAGGAAGCGTTGATCAAGGCGCTGGGCCTTGGCTTCTCGATGGACACTTCGGCCTTCGAGGTTCCACCGGCGCTACGGCGCGGCGCGCGTGAAGCCACGTTCCGGTTTCCGCACGATCCGGTTGTGCGCTGGCGGCTCAACACCCTTGGCAGCGCGAGCTTTGCCGGGGCCGTGGCGCATGAGTTGGAGGATTGACTCGGCCCTGCCCGACCGGGCACTGTATTTTTGCGTCCTTCAAGGGCACACGAACTGACAAGGAGTTACCAACATGGCCTCAACAGCAGACCGGATCCGGACGCTCGTCAACGAGAATATCGAAGTGGATGGCAAGCCCATCGATCTGCCCGACGACCTCGACATCAGCCTCACCGAGGCTGGGGTGCCGTCAACGGATGTCGTCGCGCTGACCAAATTGATCGCTCAGGAATACGGCGTGGAATTCACGCCCGACCAATGCGGCGAACTCAACACGCTGAAGAAGGTGGTAGCCTACCTGGACAACAAGTCCGGATAATCAGCACCCGTCAGCACCCACCCGTTGCCGGGCACTTCCTTCGAGGTTGCCTGGTACGGGTCAGAGCCACACCCCTTCGTCGAGAGCATCCCTTTCCAGCGCGGGCGGAAGATCCGCATCCGCGGGAGGTGGCGCGCCCGGACTTTGTTCGCCAGCGGATTCCGCCACTTCCAGTGCGGCGGCCAGGGCGTCGATCACGGTTTGATTGAGGCTCGCTCCGCGCTCCCGCGCCCGGCGGCGCAACGCCGCATCCACGGCGGCGGGAACGCCGTGGATGGCGTACTTGATGGGGTCCATATCGTGGCGCGCACTATAGGCCCGGTCGGCACACGCTGATCAAGTGGCCGCCGCCAGCCACTCGGCGGCAATGGCGCGATGGCGGCGCAGCATCGGTTCGAGGCCGGCAACGGTGAGCCGGCCGCCGGCTACCAGCGAACGACCCGCCACGATGGTGTGCCGCGGGCTGACCGGGCCGCAGCGCAGCAGCGCCTCGACCGGGTCGGACAGCGCACCGGCGAACGTCACGCCGGCGCCATCGCCGCACGGCCACACCACCACGTCGCCGGACCGTCCCGGCGCCAGCGCGCCGATGTCGTCGCGCCCCAGGCAGGCGGCGCCGCCCAGCGTCGCCATCTCCAACGCCTCGCGCGCGTCCATTGCTCGTGCGCCGCCGCGCAGACGCGCCAGCAGCATGGCGCCGCGCGTCTCCAGCCACAGCGACGCGCAGTCCGCCGACGCCGAGCCGTCGCAGCCGATGCCCACCGGGACGCCGGCGTCGCGCAGCTCGCGCACCGGGGCCAGACCGGCGCCCAGAATCTGGTTCGAACTCGGGCAGTGCGCGACGCCGGTACCCCAGCGCCCCAGCCGCTCGATCTCCGCCGGGTTGGGATGTACGCAGTGCGCCACCCAGGCGCGGTCGGTGCCCCAGCCGACCCGCTCGAAATGCTCGAAGGGCCGGCAGCCGAATGCAGCTTCGCAGAACCGGTCCTCGTCCGGATCCTCCGCCAGGTGGGTGTGCAGACGGACATCGAGCCGCTCCGCCAGCTCGGCGGTGCGCCGCATCAGCTCTGCCGTGACCGAAAACGGCGAGCACGGCGCCAGCGCGATGCGCACCATCGCACCGGGTGCGGGATCGTGGTGGCGGGCGACCAGGCGCTCGGAGTCGGCCAGGATCTCGTCCTCGTCCCGCACCACCGAGTCGGGCGGCAGGCCGCCGTCCTTCACCGACAGGCTCATCGATCCGTGAGTGGGGTGGAAGCGGAACCCCAGCTCTTGCGCGGCGGCGATCTCGGCGCCGATCAGGTCGCCGGCGCCGCGCGGGTGCAGGTACAGGTGATCGGTGGAGGTGGTGCAGCCGCCGAGCGCCAGCTCGCACAGGCCGATCCAGGCGGAAACGTACGCCGCCTCTTCGTCGAGCCGGCTCCACACCGGATACAGGGTGCGCAACCAGGCGAACAGGTTGCCGCTCAATGCGGGGGCGAACGCGCGGGTCAGGTTCTGATACAGGTGATGGTGGGTGTTGACCAGGCCCGGCGTCACCAGGCAGCCGGCCGCGTCGATCACCCGCTCCGCCGCCGGCTCCCGCCCCGGCGGCCCCACCGCGCTGACCATGCCGCCGCGCACCGCCACCCAGCCGCCCGGTATCTCGCGGCGGTCGGCATCCATCGTCACCAGCAACTCTGCGCCGCGCACGCACAGGTCGGCGCGTGCATCGCCCTTCGTGTCACCCATCGGCACCGGTACGGTTCCCCTACCCCGGCGCCGTTGTCAACGCTGCCGCAACTGGCGCTACCTGGCGATGACCCCGTGCGAAGCGGGCACCGCTGCGGTACCATCGTGGAATGAAAGTCACGCAGGTCAGGAGTTTCCCGGTTCAGGACGACGAAGGGCGCGGTTACTTTATCGTCAGGGTCGACACCGACGCCGGCATCCACGGGCTCGGCGAGGCAGGCATCCGCAACTGGGGCGGAGCCATTGCGCAGGCGGTCGACCACCTCAGCGAGTTGATCGTCGGCGCCGATCCATGGCAGACCGAGCGCCTCTGGCAGCTGATGTTCCGCGCCGGGTTCTTTCCCGCGGACAAGGTGTACGCCTGCGCCATCAGCGCCATCGACATCGCCCTGTGGGACATCAAGGGCAAGGCGGCGGGCATGCCGGTGTACCGCCTGCTCGGCGGCCCGGTGCGCGACAAGGTGGTGTGCTACCCGCATTCGCAGGGTGCCACCACGCAGGCGCTGGTGGACAACGCCCGCCGGCAGGTGGACGAAGGCTGGCGCTTCGTGCGCTGGGGGCAGCCGGAGACCTCCGGGCGCCTGGAAGCGCCCGACAACGCGGTGCTCGATCCGCACAAGTCGGTGGCCCTCGCCGTGGAGCAGATGCGCGCAATCCGCGAGGCGGTGGGACCGGAGATCGAACTCTGTTTCGACGTGCACACCCGGCTCGACCCGCCGCACGTCATCCGCATGTGCAAGTGGCTCGAGGAATTCCACCCGTTCTTCATCGAAGACCCGATCCGCTCCGAGAACCCGGCCAGCTACCGCAACCTGGCGCGCCACGTTTCGCTGCCGATTGCTGCCGGCGAGCAATGGGCCACCAAGTGGCCGTTCCGGGAAGTTATCGAGGAGGAGCTGATCAGCTACGCGCGCATCGACCTGTGCATTGCCGGCGGCCTCACCGAGGCACTCAAGATCACCCACTCGGCGGAGACCCACTACATCGACATTGCCCCGCACAACCCGCTCGGCCCGGTCAGCGCCGCCGCCTGCGTGGCGTTGTGCATGGCATCAACCAACGTCGGCGTCCAGGAGATGCCGCGCCGCCCCGGTTCATTCGCGCGCGAGTTGTTTCCGCGGCAGATCGGCTGGCAGGACGGCTTCGCGTTCGCTCACGACACCCCCGGCCTCGGCGTCGAGATGGACCTCGACGTGGCCGCCGGCTCGCCATTCACGCAGCACGGCTGGCCGCCCCGCCTGTCCCGCGAAGACGGCGCCTTCACCAACTGGTAAGGTGTAGACGGTGAGCTACGCCGACCTCACCGTCTCGCGCACGCGGACCGGGTCAGCAAGTTGACGTTGCTGGCGCGCGAGTACACCTTGCCGCGCGGTTGGTCGATAAAGCGCTTGTCCTTGAAATCAACGCGTAGAGCACCGTCTCCGGTGTACAGAAGCCGAACGCCGGTCGCCCTCGCAAGTGCAAGCACATGTGGGTCGTCTGAACCAATAATCGGCGCGAGAGCAGCTTCATCGTTCGCGAAGCGATGCGGCGGCACCAGGACTGCCTTCCCTGCCCGTACATAGTCAGCAAGCTTCTTCCTCAAACGATGGCCTACTTCCTCAGTGAACTTACCTCCCGTCGAATATACGATACGACCACCCCGCCGATCCAACCACTCGCGAATCGGTGCCGCATCCTCATGTACAGGATCGGCGAGAAAACTGCCAAGACGATTGGCGTCAACAATCATACACATCAGTCCGGATCCGCGATACTTACTCGAATCCCAACAGCCTATCGGTCTCCCTTACGAAAAAGTCTCGGTAACCATCTGGTGTCCCCCTGAGATTGCCATCGCCGTCCATGCCGATGTTGTGAATCTTCACTGAATTCCCCATAGGCTCAAAATAGAGAATGGACACGTCCGCTGCCCGTATCGTCTGTTTGCGTACCAGAATTCGAATTCGGTCGATAATGTAATCGCTGTGAGTCTCGATCAGAAATCGATTTCGATTCTTCCGGAAGGATTCGACGAAAAGTTCCGCAAGACCAGCCTGAGACCGAGGGTGTAAGTGCACCTCCGGCTGCTGTAGCAGGAACACACATTGACGCTCGCTTCGAACATCCACCAAAATCGGCAGACTCTGACTCACCCCATAGCCTACGTCCATAATATTTGCGTACGATCCCGACCGTACCTTCACCTGTAACTGAAAAGGGTCACTCATTTGCTTCCCGTGGCGCCGCACCTTGATATCCGAAAACAAACCAGACTCCTGTCCAAAGGCGACCAATTCGTCATGCAACGAACTCCAACCTTTCTTGTCGGTCCTATCGAGCCTCATCATCAGCATTGGGACATGTTCGCCGTCCGCTGAAGCAGTCTCACGCACCGGATCGTACGTTCGCTTTGGTTTCGATCGCAGTGGAGCAACCGGTACAAGCTCCGACAGAGTGGGAAGCCAGTACCGTCGCTCAGATCTTTTCTTCCGACGTGGGAAGACACTCGACAAATAGTCAGCTATCAACCTTGCTTCGGGCGATTTCCGAAAGAAAGTTTCGCCGTCGGTTTCACACAATATCTCTAGCACAAACTGCCAGTCGTCAAAGGGAATTTCTATCACGGCTTCGTGTCCTAAGATGCTCAAGACCGTGCTCCCTTGTTCACTAGGCGTTAGACGGAGAAACTCCTCCGCACTGAACTGATAATGGATCGATGCGACTACCGGCTGAGAACCATCCTCAGAAAAGGTGATACGAAGAGGAAACGGCTCCTTCCCGGAGCCACGAGCCGGCGCTAACATGAAGCCGATGCTAAATTCATCAATGCGCCCGTCACGACCCCGCCGTGATCGAACTATGTCACGGAATGATCCCATGGAGAAGGGCTCTCGGTTGAAGTCGACCGCGTCTCCAGACAAAAAAGGACGCGAAAGCAGTCTATGTAACACACTGTAGCAGCCAAGAAATGTCGACTTACCGGTACTGTTTTCGCCAACAAGAAGCGTAATCGGCCGCACGTTTGCTCGTTGATCACCGTGGAAACATCGTACATCGTTAATGAGAAAACTGATTGGATGACTCACAACAAATCTCTTGGTATCAGAGTTCTTCGACGTTTAGCCGATTGAGTTAGCACAAGGGACGTTTCTATCAATGGGCACGAACAGCTTGCAGTACTCTATGAACTACACGCACAGTATCTGCCCACTTCTTAACAGAGTTCGACCCTATCCACCTTAGAGTACGCGCAGTCGCCCTGGCAGTCAACTTTCGAACAGAGCGGGCGTGCTAACTCACCCGGACACTTGCAGGGCGCACGGTGGGTGACCCACCAATCAGTGGGTGGTGGCGCCGTAGCTGGCGGAGGATACCAGGCGGGCGTACTTGGCCAGGGCGCCGCGGGTGTAGGGGATGGGGCGCTCCGGAAGGGCGGCCAGCCGCCGGCTGATCTCGTGGTCGGACAACTCCACCGCGATCGACTTGTGCTCCAGGTCGAGGGCGATGATGTCGCCCTCCCGCACCGCGGCGATGGGGCCGCGGGCCTGTGCCTCGGGAGCGATGTGACCCACCACGATGCCGTGGCTGCCGCCGGAGAAGCGGCCGTCGGTGATCAGCGCCACATCGGCAATCAGGCCGGCGCCGGCGATGGCCGACGTAAGGGCCAGCATCTCGCGCATGCCGGGACCGCCGCGCGGCCCCTCGTAGCGGATCACCAGCACGTCCCCCTTGTTCACCTGGCCCTTGAGGATTGCCTGCAGGGCGCCCTCCTCGGCGTCGAACACGCGCGCCGGCCCGCGGTGGCGGCGCACCGTCACCCCGGACGACTTCAGCACCGCGCCCTCCGGCGCCAGGTTGCCCTTGATCACCAGGATACCGCCGCCTTCCTTGAGCGGCTTGTCCACCGGGTACACCACGTCCTGCCCGTCCAGGTGCACCTCGACGTCGGCCAGGTTCTCGGCGATGGTGCGCCCGGTGACCGTAATGCAGTCGCCGTACAGCAGGCCGGCATCGAGCAGCATGCGCATCACCATCGGCACCCCGCCCACCTGGTCCAGGTCCTTCATCACGTAGCGCCCGGCCGGCTTCAGGTCGGCCAGGGTGGGCGTGCTCTCGGCAATCGGGTTGAAGTCGTCGATGGTCAGGTCCACCTCCGCCTCGTGGGCGATGGCGAGCAGGTGCAGCACCGCGTTGGTGGAGCCGCCGAGCGCCATCACGATGCGGATGGCGTTCAGGAACGCCTCGCGGGTCATGATGTCGCGCGGCTTCAGGCCGCGGCGCAGGCAGTCGATCACCGCCTCGCCGGCGGCGCGCAGGTCGTGCTCCTTGCGCGGGTCGACCGCCGGGATCGACGAGTTGCCGGGCAGCGCCATGCCCATCGCCTCCACCGCCGAGGCCATGGTGTTGGCGGTGTACATGCCGCCGCACGCCCCCTGGCACGGGATGGCGGCGCGCTCGATGCCGGCGCGCTCCTGCTCGTCGATCTTGCCGGCGCTGAACGCACCCACCGCCTCGAACGCGGAGATAATGTCCACGTCGCGCCCACGGTACACGCCCGGCAGGATGGTGCCGCCGTACACGAACACACTCGGGACGTTCATGCGCGCCATCGGCATCACGGTGCCGGGAATGGTCTTGTCGCAGCCGCCGATGCCGATGATGGCGTCGAACTGGTGTCCTATGGTGACCAGCTCGATGGTATCGGCGATGGCGTCGCGGCTCACCAGCGAGGCCTTCATGCCCTCGTGGCCCATCGCCTCGCCGTCGGTCACCACGAAGGTGTTGTAGCGCAGCGGGAAGCCGCCCGCCGCCCGCACCCCGTCCTTGGCCTGCTCGGCGAGGTCGTCCAGGTGCATGTTGCACGGCGTCACCTCGGAGCCGGCGCTCGCGATGCCCACCAGGGCGCGGTCGAAGTCGGCGTCGTCCATGCCGACGGCGCGCAGCATCGAGCGGTTCGGCATGCGCTCGACGCCGGCGGTCATGTTGCGGCTGCGGCTGTTCAGCGGTGTGCTCATCTTCTACTCCTGGTGCCGGTCAACCGGCGAAGGCGTTCAGGTAGGGAAGGTTGCCCGCGGTGGCGGCGATACGGTCGCGGCCGGCGAGCAGCAGGGCGGTGGAGTCCCAGGTGCCGCGCACCAGGGCGTGGCGCGCCCCCTCCGGCAGGGTGGCCGGGCAGTGCAGCGTGCCCGCGGTGACCGTCTGCGCGTCCAGGTCGACGGTCACTTCGGTGGACGGGTCCTGCTCCACCAGCGCCTGCAGGCGCTCGATGTCGGCGGCCGCGGCGCGCACCGCCGGGATGCCGAGCACCGTGCAGTTTCCGGAGAAGATCTCCGCGAACGACTCGCCCACCAGGGCGCGGATGCCGAACCGCTGCAGCGCCTGCGGGGCATGCTCGCGCGACGAGCCGCAGCCGAAGTTGCGCCCCACCAGCAGGATCGAGCCGCCGGCGAAGCGCTCGTCGTCGAACCGATGGGTACGGCCCGCATCGCGCTCGGCGGCGCGCTCGTCGATGAACGCGGCCTCGCCGAGGCCATCGAACGTAATGCTCTTCAGGTACCGGGCCGGAATGATCCGGTCGGTGTCTATGTCGTTGCCCGGCAACGGAATGGCGCGGCCCACAGTGACCGCACGAACGGCGTCGTTCATGTTCGTCTCCTTCAGTTGAGCAGTTGGCGCACGTCGGTCACGGCGCCATTGACGGCGGCGGCGGCGACCATGGCCGGGCTCATCAGCAGGGTGCGCCCGGTGGCCGATCCCTGGCGCCCGATGAAGTTACGGTTGGACGACGAAGCGCTCACCTGGTCGCCCACCAGCTTGTCGGCGTTCATGGCCAGGCACATGGAGCAGCCGGCGCCGCGCCACTCGAAGCCGGCGTCGGTAAAGATCTCCGGCAACCCCTCGGCCGCGGCCTGCTGGGCAATCTGCTTGGAACCCGGCACCACCAGCGCTTTGACGCGCTTGTCCACCTTCTGGCCGCGCACCACGCGCGCCGCCTCGCGCAGGTCGGTGAGCCGGCTGTTGGTGCACGAGCCGATGAACGCCACGTCGATGGGGGTGCCGGCGATCGGGTCGTTTTCGCTCAGCCCCATGTGGCGGTACGCGGCGGCGGCGGTGTCGCGCTCGTCCGCGGTTACGGCGGTCAGGCGCGGCAGGCGGTCGGAGACGCCCACCGATTGGCCGGGGTTGATGCCCCAGGTCACCACCGGCTCGATCTCCTCGGCGCGCAGCACCGCTTCGTCATCGAAGCTGGCGTCCGGTCCACTGGCGATCGAGCGCCAGTACTGCTCCGCCCTGGCGAACGCCGCCCCGCTCGGCGCATGCGGGCGCCCCTTCACGTAGTCGGCGGTGGTCTGGTCGGGATTGACGTAGCCGACCCGGGCGCCGCCCTCGATGCTCATGTTGCAGATCGACATGCGCTCGTCCATCGACAGCGCCTCGATGGCGGTGCCGGCGAACTCGTAGGCGTGGCCGATGCCGCCCTTTACGCCGAGGGTGGCGATGATCGACAGGATGATGTCCTTGGCGTACACGCCGGGCCCGAGCCGGCCGTCGACCCGGATGCGGCGCACCTTGGGCTTGGTCTGCGCCAGCGTCTGGGTGGCGAGCACGTCGCGCACCTGCGTGGTACCGATGCCGAACGCAATGGTGCCGAAGGCGCCGTGGGTGGAGGTGTGCGAATCGCCGCACGCGACGGTCATGCCCGGCTGGGTGAGGCCCAGCTCCGGGCCGATTACGTGCACGATGCCCTGGTAATCGGAGTCCAGCCCGTAGAAGGCGATGCCGTGGCGGGCGACGTTGCGCTCCAGCGCCTCGTACATCTCCTCCGCCATCGGGTCGGCGAGCGGGCGCACCTGGCGGTCGGTCGGCACGATATGGTCCACCGTGGCGAAAGTGCGCTCCGGATGCAGCACCGGCAGGCCGCGCTCATCGAGCATCTGAAACGCCTGCGGCGAGGTCACCTCGTGGACCAGGTGCAGGCCTATGAACAACTGGGTCTCGCCGGTTTCCAGGGTGCCGACGGTATGCAGATCCCAGATCTTGTCGAACAACGTAGCTTGCGACATGGGTGGCCCCAGGGTATCGCAATCGCCCGTGCGCGACAACGCAGGGCGAGGCGCGGCATGGCGGCGGCGGGCGGAGCGCCCGCGTCGCCTCAGTCCTGCGTTCTCCGCCATCGCAACCGTGGCGCCGGGCCAATTGATGGCCGCTGAGACCCGCCGCCGCCCGGAAAGCACCGGCGCCGCCCGCCCGGCGACGGCGGTGCCAACGCGTGCGGGTGTGCGCAAGCAGCGTGTCGGCGGCCGGTCGCGCGGGCCTACGACGCGCGGTCGCCGAGCCCGATGGCGGCGAAGTCGGCGGCGGCGCCGGCGCGCATGTGGCCGGCGTCGCCGCCGCAGTTCAGGAACTGGAAGCCCTCGGCGATGCGGCGCGCCACCTCGGCGCCGGTATTGCACCACGCCCCGCACGGCATGCCGGCAGCACGGCACGTTGCCAGCACCTGTTGCACGACCTTCTCATGCTCCGCGCCCATCTCGCTGAGGCCGAGCGAGAGCATCAGGTCGGAGGTGCCGATGTAGCAGGCGTCGATGCCCGGCACCGCCACGATCTCGGCCAGGTTGTCTACCGCCTCGGCGGTCTCTATCTGCACCACCACCGCCAGGTTGTCCTGTACCCACTGCCGGTAGTCGCTGCCGGTGTAGGCGGCTAGGCGGCTGCCGCCGAAGCTGCGCTGGCCCCCCGGCGCGTACACGGTGTTGCTGACCGCGAATTCGGCGTCCTGCCGGGTGTTTACCATCGGCACCAGCAGCCCCATGGCGCCCGCGTCGAGGGTGCGCTGGATCCAGATCGTGTCGTTCCAGGGCACGCGCGCGAACGGCGCGCAGCCGCCAAGTTGCGCGGCGCGAAAGCAGTTGACCATGGCGTCGAAGCCGACCGGACTGTGCTCGGCGTCAACCAGCAGCCAGTCCCAGCCCACCTGCGCCTGGAGTTCCGCCGAGACGGGCGTCCCGAGGCTGATCCAGGTGCCCACGCTCGGCTCGCCGCGGCGCAGCTTGTCGAGCACCACGTTGCTCTTGATTATCGTCTTGCCAATTCCTTGCATGGTGGCCACTGAATCAGATTGGCGCGCGACGGGCAAGTGAGAGTGACCTCCCCGGTGTCTTGCGAATCGGTGTCGATTGGCCGCATCATGGCATCCCATGGCGCGCGAGCCGTACGGCGAATTGACCGACGAACAGGTGCAGCACTTCCTCGAGCGCGGTTACGTCGTGGTGGAACAGGCGTTATCGCGCGCGCTGGCCGAACAATGGCGGGCGTTCGCGTTCGAGCGCTTGGGCTACGCCCCGGACGATCCCGCCGCCTGGGCCGAGGAGCGCATCCACATGCCGACCATGAACCGGCGCCGCGTTGCCGAGGTGGCTCCGCGGGAGCGGGTGGTGCCGGAGCGGGAAGCGCGGCAGGCGCGGATGCTGGCGGAGGAAAAGCGCCGGCTCGGCATCGCCTAGCCCGCCCGGACCGCTGCCGTCATGCGTTACACCATCCGACCCGCCAAGTCCGCCCTGCCGCGGGTCCGCCGCGTCGACGTGATTCCGATCGACCAGAACGGGGTGCGCTCGTTCTACGTGCGCGACCCGCTGGAATTCGCCACCGAACCGCTGGTGCTCGGCGGGGCGGGGCTGTTCATTCTGTCGCTGCTCGATGGCCGCCACTCGCTCGACCAGGTGCTTGCCTCGCTGCGGCGAGAGTTCCCGGGCACCCGGTTTCGCGCGGACCAGGTGCGCGAGCTGCTCGCCATGTTGAGCGAACGCTGCTACCTGGACGACGAGGTGGCCGCCGCCCACATCGGCCGGGTGCGCGACGAGTTCGCCCGCGCGCGCGTGCGCCAACCCTGGCATGCCGGCAGCGGCTACCCGGCCGATGCGCGAGAGCTAGCCGCCTTACTCGACCGCTTTTTCGCCGACGCGGAAGCCGGAACCGAAGCCGAGTCGTCCGCCCATAATGGAGCAGCCGGCGGCACCGGCGGCTCAACCGCAGCCGGTGAAGACGGCGAGTTGGCCGCCATCATGTGCCCGCACATCGACCTGCGCGCCGGCGGCGAGATCTATCCGCCGGCGTTCACGGCCCTGGCCGCGGCGGCTCACGCGCCCCGCCCCGTCGAGCTGTACGTGATTCTGGGCGTGGCCCACAACGGCGGCACCCGGCCCGGCGCTACCTTTTCCGTAGCCAGCGACAAGAACTTCGCCACGCCGTTCGGGGAATTGCCGACCGACCGTGGCGTGATCGAGGAGGGGGCGCGACGTCACCGACCAGCAGTGGGTGCACCGCACCGAGCACTCGGTGGAGTTCCCATTGCTGTTCCTGCAGCACGTCCAGGCGCAGGCGGACCTGCCGCCCTACGAGGTGGTGCCGGTCCTGCTCGGCGGGGTCGACCACTACCTGCAAGAAGGGCGCGACCCGTTGCAGGCAGCCGAGGTCAGGGGCGAACTGGCCGCGTTACGCGCCGCCGTGGCGGCCACCGGCAAGCGCGCCTGCTACCTGCTGAGCGTCGACCTGGCCCACATCGGCCCCAAGTTCGGCGATCCGGAGCGGGTCGACGACGGCGCCGCGGCCGCGTGCGAACAGCAGGACCGCCACCTGTTGGGGTTCGCGGAGCGGTTCGATGCCCCCGGCCTCACCCGCACCCTGCACGCCGACCGCAACTGCCGCAACGTGGATGCCGTCTCCGGCCTGTTCTCTCTGTACCCACTGCTCGCCGGCTCCGATTGCCGCGGCTCGCTGCTCAGCTACGGCCAGAATCGGCAGCCCGACACCGGCTCCCTTGTCAGTTACGCCAGCATGGCGTTCTACCGCACTACCGCACTACCGGAGCACCACGATGAATGAGATAGAACGATACGAATTCGACCGGCAGGGATACCTGGTAATCGAGAAATTGCTCCCGGAGGAGCAAGTGGCAAGCCTGGCGCGGGTGGTAGACGTCCTTGAGGAGCACGCCGTGGCCCGGCTCGACGCGCCGCCGCGCAAGCGCAGCCCGTGGGGCCGGGAGTACCACCGCGACCGCGACCTCGGGTACCACGTGCAGGGCGCGCGCGAGGAAGGGAACACCGTAATCATTGAGGACTTCTGGAACGCCGATCCGGCCTTCGACCTGCTGATTGGCCATGGTGCGACCATGGACTACGTGAACGCCGTGATCCAGGGCCGGGCCACCATCAACAACTCGGAGATCCGCATTCGCTACCGCGGCAACCAGAGCAGCAATCACGGCGGCACCCGCGCGTCGCACGGCAAGTACCGCTACCAGGTAAACCGGCACGGCATCGACTGCATGATGGTGCGCATGGTCTATTTCCTGCACAACGTCAGCAACGAGCAGGGCGCGTTCTGCGTCGTTCCGGGCACCCACAAGAGCAGCTTCGACTGCCCATACGACAGCAACGACCCCGACCGCGAGCCGGGAGTGGTCGGCCTGCAGGTGAAGGCCGGCGATGCCATCTTCTTTACCGAGGCGCTGCGCCACGGCGGCCTGACCAACCGCTCGGAGCAGGTGCGCAAGACCCTGCACGTAGGATACGGCCCGCACTTCATGATGTCGCAGAACATCGCCACCATGGATGAGCCGCCCTACCTCACCGACACCACCCGCGCCCGCCTGACGCCGGCGCAAATCGACCTGTTCCGCCCCTACCCCGCTCCCTGAGCCGCCGCGCAACAGCGCCGGAGCGGCCGCCCGGGCGCGAGCGAATGCTTCAGCGCGCCAGCCAGGCCGCGAAGCGCTCGGTCAACTCGTCGCCGCGGTCGCTCCACCAGCGCCAGTCGTGGTGCAGGGCGCGAGTCAAGTTGGCCGGCGTGGTGGGCATGTGCGGCGCCATCGCCACGCCCGTCTCCACGTGGGTGCCGACCAGCGCGGTGCCGGAACGGCGCACGGGGCCGTAGGAGATGTACTTGCTCACCGCCGCCATCGACTCGGGCCGGCCGGCGAAGGCGATGAATTCGCGCGCCGCCTCCAGATTGGGCGCACCGGCCACGATCACCAACTGGCTGTTGTCCAGGATCTGGCCGTCCCACACGATCTCGAACGGCTGGTTTTCGCGCACTTGGGCGTTGAAAATGCGCCCGTTATAGGCGGTGCTCATCACCACCTCGCCGTCGGCGAGCATCTGCGGCGGCTGCGCCCCCGCCTCCCACCACACGATATGGTCCTTGATGGTATCGAGCTTGCGGAACGCGCGCGCCACCCCCTCCGGCGTGTCGAGCGTCGCGTAGATCTCGTCGAGCGGCACACCGTCGGCGAGCAGCGCAATCTCCAGGTTGTCGCTCGGCACCCGCCGCATGCCGCGCCGCCCAGGAAACTGCTCCAGGTCGAAGAAGTCCTCGATGGTGGCGGGCTTGGCGCCCGGGAAGTGCTGTGGATGGTAGGCGTAGATGGAGGAGAAGAAGATCGTGCCCATGCCGCAGTCGGTCAGCGTGCCGGCGACGAAATCGTCCTCCACCGAGCTGCCGTCGGCGCCGGGCGGCAGGTCGCCGGGGTCGATGAACTCCAACAGGCCCTCGTCGCAGCCGAGCACCGCGTCGGCCACGTTCAGGTCGACCACGTCCCAGTGCACGTTGCCGGTCTCCACCTGCGCCCGGATCTGCGCCAGGCCGCCGTTGTAGTCCTCCAGCCGCACCTCAATCCCGGTCTCGGCGGTAAACGGCTCATGATACGCCTGTTGGCACGCCCGCGCATACGACCCGCCAAACGAAACCACGGTCAACTGCTCGGCCGCCAACGGCAGGGTCAGGGAACACGCCGCGACCAGCACCGCAACACGGGCAACCAACCGGGAACCGGACGTCTGGATCAGTCTCATGCGCCCATCATCTCGTTGCCGCACAGCACATTCAAGTATCACTCGCCCCACAAATCGGGCAAATCCGGAATTGGAATCCGGATTATCCTGGTTTTCCGATCAGTAGGACTGCTGGTCGGGGTCGATTTCGTCGACCCAGGCGTTGATGCCGCCTTCCAGGTTGACCACGTCGCGGAAGCCGGCCTCCTGCATCTGTGCGACGGCGGTGGCGCTGCGGCCGCCCATCTTGCAGTGCACGACGTAGCTGGCCGACTGGTCGAGCTCGTCGAGGCGGTCGGGCAGCTCGCCGAGCGGGATCAGCTCGGCGCCGTCGATCTGGTTGATGTCCGCCTCCCACGGCTCGCGCACGTCGATGAGCTGGAAGTTGTCGCCGCGCTCCCGGCGCGCCTGCAACTCGAACACGTCGATCTCGCGGATGCCGCCGTCGCCGTCGCCATTGGCCGCCGCGGCCTGGCCGCCGCCGCTGCCCTCGAACGCCGGCATGCCGCAGAACTGCTCGTAGTCGATCAGCTCGGTCACGGTCGGGGTCTCGCCGCATACCACGCAGTTCGGGTTGCGGCGCAGCTTGAGCTGGCGGAAGTTCAGCTTCAGGGCATCGTAAATCACCAGCCGCCCGGCGGCCACGTCGCCGATGCCGAGCAGCACCTTGATCACCTCGTTGGCCTGCAGCGCGCCCACCACGCCCGGCAGCACCCCAAGCACACCGCCCTCGGCGCAGCTCGGCACCAGTCCGGGCGGCGGCGGCTCGCTGTACAGGCAGCGGTAGCAGGGGCCGCCCTGGTGGTGGAACACGGAGATCTGGCCCTCGAAACGGAAGATGGAGCCGTACACGTTGGGCTTGCCGGTGAGCACGCAGGCGTCGTTGACCAGGTAGCGGGTCGGAAAGTTGTCGGTGCCGTCGGCTACCACGTCGTAGTTCTTGAACAGCTCCAGGGCGTTGGCCGAGGTGAGCGGCTCCTCGACCGGCTCGATGGTGATGGCCGGGTTGAGGTCACGCAGCCGGTCGGTGGCCCGCTGCAGCTTGGACTGCCCCACCTGCGAAGTGCCGTACAGGATCTGGCGCTGCAGGTTGGTCTCGTCGATCGTGTCGAACTCGACGATGCCGATGCGTCCGATACCAGCCGCGGCCAGGTACAGAGCGAGCGGCGAGCCGAGCCCGCCGGCGCCGATCAGCAGCGCGGAACTGGCCTTGAGCCGTTCCTGGCCTGGGACGCCCACGTCCGGGATCAGGATGTGGCGGCTGTAGCGCGCCAGTTCGGCCGGGCTCAGCGAGGCTTGGCCGCTGCCGCCGGCGATCGACGGCACGATGGAGATGGTGTCGCCGCTCTTGACGGCGGTGTTTTCGCCGTCCTGGTAGCGAATGTCTTCCTCGTTCACGTACACGTTGACGAAGTTGCGCAGCGCGCCGTCGGCGCCGAACAGGTGCTTGCCCAGGTCGTCGTGGGCGGCCGCCAGTTGCCGCAGCACCTCGCCGACGGCGCCTTCGCCATCGACGGTTACCGTGTCCTGATTGTCCAGGAAGGGCCGCAGCGGAGTGGGGATGTGAATGGTAATGGCCATGTCGCTACGATAATAACTCCGAACCGAACCGGCGCCAAACCGCCGGCGGCGCACCCTCCGTGCGGGTGGACGGTATGTTCAACAAGCAACGGAGCAGTATATTCATGCCGTTGTGAATACTGACAAATTCGGGGTTACCTTCGGCCTGGAGGAAGAGTTCTTCCTGGTCGATCCCGACTCGCGAGACCTGATCGCCGATCCCGACCCGGCGCTGTTCGATGCCTGCGAGCGCGACAGCGGGGCGCACAAGGTGGTGCACGAACTGCTGCGCACCCAGATCGAGACCAACACCCGGGTGTGCACGTCGGTGGCGGACTTGCGCCAGGCGCAGATCGAGACCCGGTCACTGGTAATCAACACGGCCGCCCAGTTCGGGGCGGCGGTGATAGCCTCCTCGACCCATCCATTCGCCCATTGGCAGGCGCAGGCGGTCACGCCCAAGGAGCGCTACGACCGCTTTGCGGTGACCTTCCAGGAGGTGGTGCGCCGCTACCTGGTGGGCGGCATGCACATCCACGCCGGCTTCGGCGATGCCGAATCGCGCATCCGGGTGATGACCGCGCTGCGCCGCTACCTGCCGATCATGCACGCGCTGTCCACCTCGTCGCCGTTCAACGGCGGCCGCGAGACCGGGTTCAAGTCGTTTCGGCTGACCGTGATCGCCTCCATGCCGCGTACCAACCTGCCGCAGCCGTTCCGCACCCGCGCCGAGTACGACCGCCTGGTGTCCGACTACCAGTCGATGGACTTCATCGGCGACGGCACCGAGCTGTGGTGGGATATCCGTCCCGCCGTCCGCTTCCCGACCATCGAAGTGCGCATCTGCGACATCTGTCCGCGCATGGAGGACACGTTGAGCCTCGCCGCCCTGTACGCCTGCCTGATACGGCGGCTGCTGCGCAAGGATGCGGAGGAAGGGCTGCCGCCGGAGCCGCCCACCGAGTTGATCGCCGAAAACCGCTGGCACGCGTCGCGCTACGGCTCACTGGCGTTTCTCGGCGACTTCGGCGCCGGCGGGCGGACCGATATCCAGGAGCTGGTCGCGGAGCTGGTCGAAGATCTTGCCGAAGATGCCGCCGCGCTCGACTGCGAGCAGGAACTGCAGCGCGTCACCGAGATCATCCGCCTGGGCACCGGCGCCGACCGGCAGATCGACCTGTTCCGCCTGCGCCGCCTGGAGGGCGACACCATTCCCGAGGCGCTGCGTGCCGTGGTGGACATGATCATCGCCGAAACCCGCGAGGGAATCACCGACCCAGTGTAGCGGCAGTAGCGGCAGCGCCGGGCCTATGCGGGCAGGGAGAGGAGGCCGGCGCTGTGGGCGTTCATCTCCTGCCACGCCCGGTACAGAGACTGCGGGGCCTCCCAGTGCTCACTGGTGGTTTGGTGAAACTTCCTCAGGCGGTAGGAGGGGATGGCGGGAAAGGTGTGGTGCTCGGTGTGCCATTCCATGTGCCAGTACATGAACGACGTGAACGGGTCCACTCTCACCGACCGGCAGCTCTTGCGGAAGTCGTCCGCCTCCGGCTCGCGGCCCACGTGCATGGTGTCGTGCACCAGGGTGTGGTACCAACGCGCCCCGTAGAAGCGCGGCAGGCTCACCACCACGATCAGGAACCAGTGCCCGATGGCGATTGCCAACACCGCGAACGCCGCGTGGAACAGGAACTGGGTGACCTGCCGCCAGTACGCCTCGCGCCGCTCGCGCTCGGTAGCCTGCTCGTAGACGTAGCGCTGCCACACGCTGCGCCGCGGGTTGCTCAGGTAGGGCCGGAAGATTGCGGAGACCTGATCGTACAGGGTGGTTACCAGGGCGCTGATGTCGACTACCTGGAGCGCCTGCTGCAGCACCTGCTCGGTGGTCCTGATCTTCGGGTGCACGCGCTCGCCCTCGCTGCGGCGGTGCAGGGTGTAGCGGTGGTGGTACTTGTGGCTCATCCGGTAGGTGGCGAGGTTGCTGTTCCAGTGCACGATCCCGAAGACGCGCCCGAACAGGTTGTTCAGCCAGCGCGTCCGGAACATGGTGCGATGGGAGAGTTCGTGGGTCTGCGGATTGAACGCGAACAGGCCGCCGTGCACGTACAGCGCCAGCGCCAGCAACACCCATTGGCCGGTGCTGTACAACCAGTAGCAGGCGGCGCCCGAGGCCGCCAGGACGGCCAGCACCCCGAGCGAGTGCCACAGCCCCTGCAGGTCGCTGCGCCGCATGAACCGGGCCAGCAGCGCCCGATCGATCTGCGGCCGTTTCCACGCCACCCGGATCGGGGCATAGGGATACGCACTCATTTCACTTGTCACTATAACGATGCTGACCGTACCCGTGGCAAGCGCGCCACCTCGGGCGCTGCCAGTCATCGCCAGCAACCCGCTACGGCAGCTTCTCGAACACGAAGGTGCCCACCGGCGGTTCGCCGGCAGTGAAGTCGGTGTCACCAGACTCGCTGCTCAGGCGGGAGATCGGCTGTGCCGGATCGCTGTCGGCGTTGGCGGAGGTGAAGGTTGCGCCGTCGTCGGTGCCGGCGTCGTAGAGGAGCAACATCACCGTCTCGCTCTCCTTCCAGGCGCCGTCCTCGTCCAGCAGCGACAGGCCGGACACGCCGACGAACCAGTCGGGGCTCGGCGCCAGCATGCTCACCAGCGTCACGTACGGATGCGACGGAACGATGTCGAAATCCAGCGTAACGCTTGCCGGCGAAGTGGGCAGATTGCTGCCTGAGAGCCGGGCGTGGGCGGTACCGGCTGCGATCAGTTCCTCAATCTCCACGCCGAGTCGCGACGTACCACCGGTCTCCGCCATTTGCTCGATGCCGTCCGACGCGAGTGCACCGAGTTCCCAGATGTGGACTTCCTCGTTGTGCGTGGCGCCGACGAGGCCGGAAAAGTGTGGGCCAGACGGAAAGTTGGTGGGATGGGTCGCCGCCGTCCAGGTGGACGTGAACGTGACCCGATATTTGGCATTGCCATCCCCAGCCGGGGTTCCCATGGAGCAGGTTGCGCTGAGCAGAACGGCGGCCACCACTGCCACCGGTACGAGTAGGCGTTTCATGCGCGACAACATAGTCCGGGCCAACCCGGTGGCGCAATCAGCGCCCGACGGCAAGTTGGTCGTTCAGGAAGCCTGAGCGGTTCGGGTCGAGCAGGAACGCACCGGCGCCGGCGGCCGCGGGAGCGGCGTCTCCGCTGCGCCGGATCGACATGATGATGTAGACGAAGTTGGGCTGCGCCCAGGCCAGGTCGGTGGCGCTTGGCTCGGCGGGGTGCTCCGGATGAGAGTGGTAGAAGCCGAGCAGGGTCTTGCCGGCAGAGTCGGCGGCGCGTTCGGCGGCCAGGTAGTCGAGCGGAGACACCAGGTAGCGGCGCCCCCGGTTCTCGCCGGAGCGGTTGTCGATCGGGAACAGCCGCTCCACGGTGCGCTCGCTCCCAGCGGCGGCCACCGTGCCGATCAACGCTCCCACGCACTCCTCGGGATAGGCGTCGCGGCCGTGGCGCTCGATGTCATCGAAAAGGGTCTTCGGTAACGTAGTCATCGTTGCTCCAGTAGGGATCGTCCAGGTATTTCAGCGAATTGTCCGGGAACAGGGTCGCCACGGTGGCGCCGGGGTTGGCGCGCGCCACCTCCAGCGCGGCCCACAGGTTGGCGGCGGCGCTCGGGCTCAGCGCGTAGCCCAGGTAGCGCCCGGCGGCGATGGCACACCGGTACGCCATCTCGGTGTCGGCCTCCAGCACGTCGTCGGCCACCGCCGCGTCGTAGATGCCGGGCACGCGCGCGGTGGGCATGTGCTTCCAGCCCTCCAGGCCGTGGATCGGGTTGTCCGGCTGCACGGCGATGCAGCGCACGCCGCGCTCGCGCAGGAACCGGGCGGTGCCGATAAAGGTGCCGCTGGTGCCGAGGCCGGCCACGAAGTGGGTGGCCTGGCCGCCCGACTGGCGCCAGATCTCCGGGCCGGTGCCGGCGTAGTGGGCGCGCCAGTTGTGCTCGTTGTTGTACTGGTCGGGGTAGAAGTAGCGCTCGGGGTGCGCGGCGGCCAGCTCCTGAGCCTTGTGCTGGGCGCCGTCGGTGCCTTCCAGGTTGGAAGTGAACACCGAGCATGCACCGTAGTTGGCGATGATGCGCTTGCGCTCCGGGGTGACGTTGGCCGGCATCACCAGCTCTACCGGCAGCCCGAGGGCGCTGCCGAACATGGCCAGCGCGATACCGGTGTTGCCGCTGGTCGCCTCCAGGATGGTGCGCCCGACCAGCGTGCCGTCGGCCAGGGCCGCCTCCAGCATCCCCTTCGCCGCGCGGTCCTTCACCGATCCGCTCGGGTTGTAGTACTCCAGCTTGGCCAGGATGCGCGCCCGCGCCACCGTCTGGGAGATCTCCACCAGCGGCGTGTCTCCCACCAGGCGCGCGACGCGCTCGAACGCGCCGATTCGCATGCGCGGCTCAGTTGCCGCCGCGGGCGCGGGCGGCCAGTTCGCCGCGGGTCGGGTCGGTGCTGCTGGCGTGGCCGGCGAGCGGCAGCAACTCGGCGTGGATGGCGTCCAGGATCCACTCCTTCTGCGGGAAGAACGACTGCTCCATCTCGGCGCCGGGGGTGATCCAGTTGCGCGCACCCACCACCACCGGCGGCGCGTCCAGGTCTTCGAAGCACAGCCGCGTCAGGTTGGAAGCCACGGTGTGCAAAAAGCTGCCGCGGTCGCAGGCGTCGGAGGCCAGGACCACCCGCCCGGTCTTGCGCACCGACGCCGCGATCGGCTCCAGGTCGAGCGGGTTGAGGAAGCGCGCGTCGAACACTTCGGCGGCCAGGCCGTGCGCATCGCGCAGCTCGTCGGCCGCCTCCAGCGCGCGGTACAGGGTGGCGCCGATGGTCACGATGGTAAGGTCGCCGCCCTCGCGGCGCAGTACCGGCTGGCCCTCCTCCACCTCGTAGTAGCCTTCCGGCACGCCGCCGGCCACGAATTCCTCGCCGTAGTCGTACAGCCGTTGGCTCTCGAAGAACACCACCGGGTCGGTGCCCTGCAGGGCGCGGTTCATCATGCCCTTGGCGTCGTACGGCGTGGCCGGGAAGTACACCTTGAGGCCGGGGATGTGCGCCAGCAGCGACGACCAGTCCTGCGAGTGCTGGGCGCCGTAGCGGTTGCCGACCGACACGCGCATCACCAGCGGAAGCCGCAGCACGCCGGCGGACATCGCCTGCCACTTGGCCATCTGGTTGAGGATCTCGTCGCCGGCGCGGCCGATGAAGTCGCAGTACATCAGTTCCACCACCACGCGCCCGCCGCTCATCGCGTAGCCGACCGCGCTGCCGGCGATCGCCGCCTCCGAGATCGGCGAGTTGAACAGGCGATGGTAGGGCAGCAGCTCGGTAAGGCCGCGGTACACGGCGAACGCGCCGCCCCAGTCGCGGTTCTCCTCCCCGTAGGCGATTAGGGTCGGATCCACGGTGAAGCGGTGCGCGAGCGCCTCGAACAGGGCATCGCGGAACGCAACCACCCGCGAGCGCGGCAGCGGCTTGCCATCCGGGCCGAAAGCGCCGCGCGAGCGCCTGGCGATGGCGGCGGCGGGCGGGCAGCGGCTTGGCCACCGGGGCGGAAGGCCCCGCGCGGGCGCTTGGCGATGGCGGCGGCGCGCGGGTTGTCGGCCAGGCTGCCGGCCAGCTCCGGCTCGCCGTCCGCCATGGCGGTGCGCGATTCGTTCGAGAACATCACCCCCGCGATCAGGCGCGCCTCGCGGTCGGGGCGCGGCGAATGCTCCAGCGAGACCGCCAGCCGGCACACCATCTCCATGCTGTCGCCGGCGCGCTCCACCTCATCCTGCAGTTCAGCCTCGCTGGCCAGCTCGTTCTCGGCAAGGTAGGCGGCGTACCCGGCCAGGCAGTCCACCTCCTGCCACTGGGAAACTTCCTCGCGGGTGCGGTATGAGGCGGCGTCCGACGGCGAGTGGCCGGCCAGGCGGTAGGTGACCGTGTCGAGCAGCACCGGCCCGCGGCCCGCCTCCCGCAGCCCGCGCTTGGCGGGCACGGGCCCGGCGACCGCCCGCCCGGCGGCCCGCCTCCAGCAGCTCGCGCTTGGCGGCCACGGCCGCGGCTACCGCCAGCGGGTCGTAGCCGTCCACCCGCTCGGCGTGCAGACCGTCGGCGTTGACGCCGGCGCCGATGCGCGCGAGCACCTCGAAGCCCATGGTTTCGCCGGCGGTCTGGCCGCCCATGCCGTAGAAGTTGTTGAGGAAGTTGAACAGCATCGGCGGGGCGCCGCCCACGTCCTCGTCCCACAGCGTGCGGTACTGTTCCATGGCGGAGAAGGTAATCGCCTCCCAGGTCGGCCCGCAGCCGGCCGCGGCGTCGCCGATGTTGGCGACCACGATGCCGGGACGCCGGTTGCAGCGCTTGAACAGCGCGGCGCCGGCCGCTATCGGCGCGGAACCGCCGACGATGGCGTTGTTGGGCATGCTGCCGAACGGGGCGAAGAAGGCGTGCATGGAACCGCCGAGGCCGCGGTTGACCCCGGTGGTGCGGGCGAAGATCTCCGCGAGCACGCCGTACAGGATGAAATGGCGCGCCAGCTCCTGCACCGAGTCCCACTGCGCCGCCGGCTCGATGACGCGCAGCACGTCGCCGCCGAGGTAACCCTCCATGATGCGCTGCAGTTCGGCCTCCGGGAGCACGCGGATGGCGCGCGCACACTTGGCCAGGATCTCGCCGTGGCTGCGGTGCGAGCCGAACATCAGGTCTTCGGGGGTGAGCGGCAGGCACAGGCCCACCACCGCCGCCTCCTGGCCAATCGACAGGTGGGCGGCGCCCGGATGCTCGTAGGCCATGCCGCGGTAGGCGCCCTGCGTCTTGATGTCGCCGAGCATGCTCTCGAAGGCGCGGATCATCACCATGTCGCGGTACACGTCGCGCAGGGCCGCGCTGCCCCAGCGCTCGCGCTCGGCCTGCGGATCCGGCTGATACCGGTTCAGCGGGATCGGCGCCGTTTCCAGCCAGCCCTCCCGGCGCACCAACTCCGGTGCGATTACCATCGATTTGGGCATGTTCCGTTACTCCCTCGCTACCATTGCACTTCCCACAATACGTCGCGCAGCGCCTCCGACACGGTCGGATGGGGAAACACAATCTCGCGCAACTCCTCCACGCGCAACTCCGCCTCGATCATGGTGGCGGCGCCGAAGATCAACTCCGAGGCAGGCGTGCCGATCATGTGCACGCCGAGCAGCACGTGGCTGTCGGCGTCGACGATTACCTTGACCAGCCCGCGCGGCGCGGGATGGCCGCCGGCAGCGGGGGCAAGGTGCTCGGCGAGAAACCGCCCGTTGGCGGCCAGCGGCAGGCGCGCCACCCGTACGTTGCGCCCGGAGGCGCGTGCGGTCTCCTCGGACAGGCCCACGCCGGCGATCTCCGGCAAGGTATACACCACCCACGGCACCGCGTGGTAGCGCATCCGGTTGCTGCCGGGCCGCGGCGACGCGATGGCGTCCACCGCCACCTCGCCCATGCGCGAAGCGGCGTGCGCGAGCAGGGAGCGGCCGGTCACGTCGCCCACCGCATACAGGCCGGCCACGTTGGTGCGCTGGTACTCGTCCACGGTCACGCCGCGCCGGTTGAACACGGCTCCCGCGGCGTCGAGCCCGAGGCCGTCGGTATTCGGCGTCCGTCCGGTAGCGAGCAGCACCAAGTCGGCCGCCTCGGTCTGCTCGCCCTCGGCGGTGGCGAGCGCGACCCCGGAGGCCGTGACCGCCGCCACCCGAGCCCCGAGGTGCCAGACCACGCCGGGCAGGGCGCTCTTGAGTTGCCGCGCAATGTCACCGTCCACCCCGGCCAGGATGTCGTCGAGCATCTCCACCACCACCACCTGGCAGCCGACGGCGTGGAAATAGCAGGCGAATTCCATGCCGATATAGCCGCCGCCGACGATTACCACGCGGGCGGGGAGCTCCTGCAACTGCAGGGCGCCGGTGCTGTCCACCACGTGCGGCAGGTCGGCGCCCGCGATCGGCGGACGGGCGGCGCGCGAACCGGTGGCCACGATCACGTTGCGGGCGCCGAGTTCGCGTCCGTCCACGGTCAACCGGCCGCGCCCGGTCAGCAGCCCGGTGCCGCGCTCCACGGTTACGCCGTGGCGTTCCATTTGGCTCGCCACGCCGCCGCGCAGCCGCTCGGTGACCGCGCTCTTCCAGGCCATCGCGGCGCCGAGATCGTAGCTCGCCTCGCTCACGGTCACGCCGTAGGCGGCACCGCCGCGCGCCTGCTGCAGCAGCTTGGCAGAGTGAATCAGCGTCTTGGTAGGGATGCAGCCGCTGTTCAGGCACACGCCGCCGAGATGGCCGCGCTCCACCAGCACCGTGCTGAGCCCGCGCGCGGCGGCGCGCTCGGCCGCCACGTATCCGCCGGGCCCGCCGCCTACCACTGCCAGATCGAAATCGCTCATGCTGCCCCTGCTACAGCGCGGCCAGCAGATCGATGTCGGCGACCGCCGCGCCGAGCGCCTGCAGAAAACGCGCCGCCGGCGCTCCGTCCACCACCCGATGGTCGATGGTCAGCGACAGGCCGAGGTGGCGGCGCCAGGCGACCTGAGCCGGGTCGGGTGCGCCGGCCGCCGCCGGGTCGGCAAGCACCGGCTTCAGGGTAAGCGCGCCGACGCCAAGAATCGCTACCTGCGGCAGGTTCAGGATCGGCGTGAAGCTCTCCACCCCCAACGCACCGAGGTTGGTGACCGTGAAAGTGCCGCCGTGCAGCAGATCGGGGCTGATCGATCCCGCCTGCGTGGCGGCCGCCAACTCGTGGGCGCGTGCCGCCAGCGCCGCGATCGACAGCCGGTCGGCGCCGCCGATCACCGGCACCACCAGCCCGCGGTCGGTATCCACGGCGAATGCAAGCTGCACCGTGCGATGGCGCTCGATCTGGTCTCCCGCCACCACCGCGTTGAGTTCCGGATACTGCGGCAGGGTCCGCGCCACGGCGTACAAAACCAGGTCGTTGATGGTCACGCCCGCCAGTCCCAGGTGCTCCGGGCTGGCCTTCAGGCGTGCGCGGTAGGCAAGCAGCGCCTCGGCGTCGGCCGTGGCATGCATGGTGAGCTGCGCGGTATCGCTGACCGACTGCTGCATGCGCTCGCTGATCAGCTTGCGCACGCCGGTGATCGGTACCGTCTCCACCGCCTCGGGCGCGGCCTCGGCCGGCGGCGGTGCCGCTGCCGCTGCCAGGTCGGCGAGGGTAACGCGGCCGCCGATGCCGCTGCCCGCTGCCGGCACCGGCGCCCCGGCG
>MKWU01002686.1_pt1 | contig 25644 bp, 11 predicted proteins | sample 809101 | NCBI WGS metagenome assembly MKWU01 (sample SAMN05860141, study PRJNA318959) | sponge metagenome | host: Aplysina aerophoba | place: Slovenia: Piran, Adriatic Sea, Gulf of Piran | collected 2013-05-07 | reverse complement strand
GAGCGGAGTGCTCGGCTGGCTCCGCGCCGGCGGCGAGCCGCTGGCGCTGCTGACGAACGGGCGTGAGTGGCGGCTGCTGTTCGCCGGTCTCGACCACGAGGCCTGGTGCCAGTGGGACCTCGACCTGTGGTTCGAGGAGGGGAAGCTGTCGGACCAGGTCACGGCGCTCCGCGCGCTGCTGCATCCCGATCTCTGGATCCCCGAGACCGACGGCGCCACGCCGCCGCTCCTCCAGGCGATCCGCGACACCCGCAAGGGACAGGCGGAACTCTCGGAGACGCTCGGCGAGCGGGTGCGGGAGGCAGTGGAGGTCCTCATCCGGGGACACGGCGAACCCCTGCGCGACCGGTGTGCGGATGTGGCCCCGGCGGACATCTACCGCGCCGCCTGCCGGGTGGCGATGCGGCTGGTGGTGATCCTCTTCGCCGAAGCGCGCGGCCTGTTGCCGCGGGACAATGCGCTCTACGACGCCAGCTACGGCCTGAACGGCCTGTTCGAACGACTGGACCGCACCGCCCTCCGCGGCGGTTTCGCGGACGACGCCGCCGCCTGGCCGCGGGTGCTCGCGCTGTTCGCGCTGGTGCGCGACGGCTCGCACCACCCGGACCTCCCGGTGACCGCCTACGGCGGGGAGCTGTTCGCGCCTGGGGGGCGCGACGAGGAGGACGGTGTCGCCCGCGCCCTCGCGGTCTTCGAGACCGCCTGCTTCGAACGCGAGGCGCTCGCGGACCGGGACGTCCACGAGATGCTGCGGCTGCTCACCCGGACCACGGTCCGCATCCGGCAGGCCCGCGCCGGGACGCGGGTGACGGTCCCGGTGGACTTCTCCGACCTGTCGTCGGAATACATCGGCGTCCTCTACGAGGGTCTGCTCGACTACGAGCTGAAGGCCGCGCCGGAGGGCGATCCGGTGGTCTTCCTCTCGGTGGGCGACCAGGCGGCGCTGCCGCTCTCCCGGCTCGAAGCGATGGACGCCCGGGCGCTGAAGGCGCTCTTCGAGAGCCTGAAGAAGACGGAAGGGGCGACAGCGGCGGACGACGCGGCCGAGGGAGCGACGGAGGACGACGAGGCGGGCACGGAGGGGGTCGTATCCGACGGCGAAGCCGAGCCGCCTTCGGAGGACCAGCGCCGGCGCAGCCGCGAGCGGGCCGAGGCGTGGGCGCGCCGGGCGGCGCAGGCGGCGGGACTGGTGCGGAAGCTCCGGGGCCGGGACACGCCGGAGCGCCGGCTCGCCCACGACCGCCAACTCGAAGAGCGGGCGCGGATGCTCGTCGCCCGGGTCGTGCTCCCCGGCGAGTGGTATCTGGTGCGCTGGGGCGGCACCCGGAAGGGCTCGGGCAGCTTCTACACCCGCCCCGGCCTCGCAGTGCCCACGGTGCACCGCACGCTGCGGCCGTTGGCCTACGACCCACCCACGGGCGCGGACGGCAAACCGGACCGCGACGCGACGCCCGTCCGCTGGACGCCGAAGCCCCCGGAACGCATCCTGGCGGTCACGGTGTGCGACCCGGCGTGCGGCTCGGGCACCTTCCCGCTGGCGGCGCTCCGCTTCCTCACCGATGCGCTCTACGCCTCGCTCCAGCACCACGGCCGGCTCCAGGCGGGCGACGAGCGCACGCTGGTGCGGCTTCTCGGCATCCGCGCGGATGGGGACCCGGAGGAGGAAAGCCTGGCCGACGAGCTGATCCCCTGCCGGCCCGACGACGAGGAGTTCGAACCGCGCCTCCGCGCCGTGCTCCGCCGCTACGTGGTGGAGCGGTGCATTTACGCCGTGGACCTCGACCCGCTGGCGGTCGAACTCTGCCGGCTGTCGCTCTGGATCGAGACGATGGACCGCAACCTGCCGTTCGGCTTCCTCGATCACAAGATCAAGTGCGGCAACGCGCTGGTCGGCGCGTGGTTCGACCAGTTCCGCCATTACCCCGTGATGGCGTGGAAGAACCGGGAGGGCGGCGACAAGAACCACGGGAACGGTGTCCACTTCGAGAAGAACGCGCGCACCAAGGCGATCAAGGCGTTCGTGAAGGACACCCTGACACCGGACCTGTGGAGCTTCCTGATGGGACCGAGCGTCTTCGCCGGCGAAGGCGCCTGGGCCGAAACCGCCGCCGTCCATGACGAGGCGTTCGCCGTCCTGTCGAAGTGCCACACCCTCCCGGTGCGGGACACCGCCGAGCGGGCGCGTGTGTATCGCGAGAACTTCCTGGAATCGCCGGCGTGGCGCTCGCTCAAGGAGGCGATGGACCGCTGGTGCGCCTGCTGGTTCTGGCCGACGGACGAGATCGAGCGCGCCCCGCTACCGTCGCGCTTTGCCGACCCACCGGCAGAGACGCAAGAGGTGGCACAGCGAATCGCGGCGGAGATGCGGTTCTTCCACTGGGAGCTGGAGTTCCCCGACGTGTTCCGCGAGGCGGGTGCCGGGTTCGATGCGATCCTCGGCAACCCACCGTGGGACATCGCCAAGCCGAACTCAAAGGAGTTCTTCTCGAACCTGGACCCGCTCTACCGCTCCTACGGCAAGCAGGAGGCGCTGCGGAGGCAGGCCGAATACTTCGAGAGCGCCGACATGGAGCGGGCGTGGATCGATTACACCGGCCGGTTCCGCGCACAGTCGAACTTCGTGGGTCACGTCGCCAGCGCGTTCGGGGATCCCGACGAGAACGAGAAGAGTCAGGACCGCTTCGCCGTGGCGCGCGGCAGGGACAACGCGGTATTACACAAACGATGGCGGGACGCGCGCGGGCGCTCCTCGGGCTACGCCGATACGGAGCAACCGTTTCGCCATCAGGGCTCGGCGGACCTGAACCTCTACAAACTCTTCCTCGAAACCTCCCACGCGCTGCTGCGGTCCGGAGGACGGCTGGGATTCCTGATTCCGTCGGGTCTCTACTCCGACCACGGCACCGGCGTTTTGCGCGATCTCTTTCTGGAGCGCTGCCGCTGGGAGTGGCTGTTCGGCTTCGAGAACCGCGACGGCGTGTTTCCGATTGACAGCCGCTTCAAGTTCAACCCGATCATCGTGGAGAAGGGCGGATCCACCGAAGCGATCCGCACCGCTTTCATGCGCCGCAATCTGGACGACTGGGAACGCGCCGAAGAGATCGCCACGCCCTACACCCGAGCCCAGATCACGCAGTTCAGCCCAAAGAGCCGCGCCATCCTCGAAATCCAGTCGAAACGCGACCTCGAAATCCTGGAGAAGATCTACGCGAACGCCGTGCTGCTCGGCGACGGTGGGCCAGACGGGTGGGGCATCCGGTACGCCCGCGAGTTCGACATGACGAACGACTCGCGCCTCTTCGCTCCCCGTCCTGAGTGGGAGGCAAAGGGCCATCGGCCCGACGAGTACAGCCGATGGCTCCGCGGCGACTGGCGCCCCATCGCTGAACTCTGGACCGAACTGGGAGTGGACCCGTCACGTCCCGAACCGGCGCAAGTCGAACTGAAGGACTGGCTGTTCGACGGCACGGCCAGCCCTGATCGACGTGAAGCCGAGGCGCGGTTCATCCACGGTCACCTCCTGAAGCCCGGCGATGTCGCCCGCTCCGCTTGGCGGTCGCGGTGCGCTCCGCCGCCGTACGACCGGCTACCGATTCCACGAGATCGGCTGCCCGCCGGGGTCTTGCTGTCGCGGGACGGGAAAGCCTGGGTCCGCGAGAATGAGGTCGAAAGCGTGGCAGTTCCGGTTCTGGAGGGCCGGATGATCGGCCAGCTCACTCCTTCACACAAGGGGTGGGTCAGCGGAAAAGGACGTCGCGCTGTCTGGCGCGAGATTCCACCGGAGCGAAGGGTCGTCGAGCCGCAATACCTGATGGCGGACAGGGATTTCCGGCTACACATTCCGTCAGAGCACGGACGAAAAATTGGGATCATGAACATCACGTCTTCGACGAATACTCGGACGATGATCGCTTCTCGGCTGCAGGACATGCCATGCGTCCATTCCATTGGCGTTCTGACCTGCGATCCCGGGCTCGGCTCCTCTCGGTCCATGAGTCGGTATCGAGGACTCAGTGCGATCTTGGACACTTTGCTGTTCGACTTTCTTCTTCGTATCCGATTCTCTGGCTTAAACATGAGTTGGTTTGTATTGGAGGAGTCACCGCTCCCAAGGAGCCTGGACGTCAGCACGGACATCGCGGACATCTGTGCCCGCCTGACCGGACCGGAGGCCACCTACTGGATCGAACTTGCTCAAGAAAACGCATCGGCGTCTCGATGGGCTGTAACCGTCCACGAGCGATTGCGACTACGGATAGTTCTCGAAGCGCTGATCGGTGCCGCCTTCCGCATCGACGACGACGGACTGCGTCATGCGTTGAACGAATGTGATCTCCCGTCCAGCGCGCTTGCTAACGCGACACTAACCCGGGGCCTCAACCCGAAGGGGTTCTGGCGCGTGGACCGCGACAAGGATCCCGAATTACGCCACACCGTCCTGACCCTTATCGCCTTCCGCGACCTCGAAGCCAGGATCAGGGACGCCGACGGTAACCGCGAGAAAGGCATTGAGGCGTTCCTCAACCAGAACCAGGGCGAAGGCTGGCTCCTCCCTGAAACCCTCCGCCTCGCCGACTACGGCCTCGGCCGCGACGACCGCGCCCGCAATCCCCAACCCGTCGCCTCCCGCCTCGGCCCCCGCTTCTTCGACTGGCAACTAACCCAGACCCCCGAAGAGGCCCACCGCGAATCCCACCTCCACGCCCGCAACCTTCTCGGTGAACACCGCTACCACCGCCTCCTCGAAGACATCCAGCGCCGAGACGACGGTTACGCACCCGAACCCGCCGACCCCCCCCCCCCAACCCTCCCGGGACACCCCCCCCACCCCCCCCCCCCAGAAGACACCCAGCGCCGAGACGACGGTTACGCCCCCGACCCCGCCGACCTCCCCCGCGTCGCCGAACCCGATTTCGAGTACAACACCGGCAAGCCGAAGCAGCCAAGGCTCTTCTGACGCCATGTTCGACACCCCCGACGAGATTCTCCGCCAGTGCCGCGCCGGCGAAGACAGCCGCGCGGAGTTCAAGGAGGTGCGGCTCGGAAAGCGAGGCGTCGTCTCCCCGAACAGCGACGATCTGGCTGGCGAACTCGTGGCCTTCGCGAACGCGGAGGGCGGTACCGTGATGCTGGGAGTGGATGACTCCGGGGAGATTCAGGGACTTCCCGAGGGTCGGGTCAGCGAGGTGGAGACCTGGCTCGTCAATGTGGCCTCCAACAACTGCATACCGCCGATTCGACTGCGGCTGCGGAGCGAGATCCTTCGCGGCGCGACCGGCGAGGACCGGCACGTGCTTCTCGCGGGCGTGCCGCGAGGGATCCATGTCCACCGGACGACCCGCGGGCGCTACTACCTTCGGATCGGGTCCACGAAGCGCGATCTCGACCCCCCGGAACTCGCGCGGCTCTTTCAGGACCGTGGCCGCGGCTACGTCTTCGACGAGCAGGCAGTATTCGCAGCCGGGGTGAGCGAGCTCGACTGGAACCGGCTCGAAACCTTCTTTGGCCGGGCGCCGAAGATCCCCTGGCTGGACCTCCTCCGCAATACGCAGGTCGTTCTCCGGGACGAGGAGGGAACCGACCGGCCCTCGGTAGCCGGCCTGCTGACCTTCGGGAAGCAGCCGACCGAGCACCTCCGGAGCGCCTGGATCGAAACCGCCTCCTATCGGGGAACCCGACTCTCATCGGACGAGCTCGTCCACGAAGAGCGCATCAAGGGCAAGGCGCCCGACCAGATTGACGCCGCAGTCGCCTTCGTCATGCGATTCGCCGCCCGGGACAACGAGCGCAGCGGCGACTCTCCGTACGACCTCGACGTCGTGGACGAGGCCATCGTCAACGCCGTCGCTCACCGCGACTACTCCATCGACGGCTCCAAGATCCGCCTCTTCCTGTTCGCCGACCGACTTGAGCTCTACAGCCCCGGGAAGCTCCCCAACACCCTCACGCTGGAGGCGATGCCCTACCGCGTCTTCACCCGCAACCAGCTCCTCGTGAACTTCCTCTCCCACATCCACAGCAAGCGCACCGGCCGCGTCTTTCTCGAATCCCGCGGCGAAGGCGTCCGCAAGATCCTCGAAGCCGGCGAGGCCCACTCCGGCCGCCGCCCCAGGTACGAACTCTTCGGCGAAGAACTCCGCCTCACCGTCTGGGCGAGAACCCGCTGACGCGCGGTGGAGGCGTCAGCCCCCAACCGGACGGAAGGAGTGGCGCGACAGCCGCCGACAGAACGTAGCGCGACAGCGTCAGCGCCGCACCGTCCGGTCCAGCGCCGCAAGAAAATCTGCGACGACCCGGTCGTTGATGTGGAGCGGATTCACGTTCTGAATCCGGCGCGCAACGGCTTCCGCCCGGCCATATGTGATCGCGCGCTCGGCGGCCAGATCCAGCAGCAGACCCAGCCCGAAGCGGACGGAGACGTCGTGCTGCCTGCATAGCCGCTGCAACGCCCGGTCATTCGTGACGCAGACCCAGCCCTCGTCCCGACAGACCACGAAGCAGACCCCGTCGTTGAATGACACGCGGGGCTTGACACGGCCCGCTTGGTCCAACTGTGCCGTCGTCGCTTCAACGATCCGGACGCCGAGGCGCGCGCAATCGTCTACTCCAAGGTCGTGCACCTCGTCGAACACGGTTGAAGCGACCAGCAACGGCCCTACATGCTGTGCGACGAGCGAGAGGATCGCCAGATCGCCCGAGTCGCGGTAGTCAATGAGAACGTTGGCATCGGCCAGAAGCGTGACCCGCCCGGTTGGACCGCTACCCGGCCCAGTCACGCGCCCACCCCCTCATGTCCTCCAGCGGCATGTCCAATACCTCCGCCCCGCGACTCAACGAAATGTGCCCGTCCTCGATCGCCCGCCTGACCAATCGAGCGAGGCGGTCGCGCCTGAAGTCATGCTCCGACAAGGCCGCCGGCTCGCCCGCGCGGCCCGACTTCCACGCGAACTCGCTCTTCTGTAGGGCTTTCGGCTCATCCTCCTTCTTTAGAGTTCGGCCGAAGCGATTCCGATGCTGCCTCTGGAACGCGCCCCAGACCTCCGAGCCCTCACGCTCCGTCTTGACAAGCCGAAGAAGAACAGTCTTGTAGCTGACCCGAAAAACGCGCTTGACCGCAAGGACACGCCAGAGCAGCGGGTAACCGTCAGTGGCATCCCACTCAACCTCGAACGCCGACTCCGGCATCAGGAATTCGCTGGCAAAGGCGTCGGCCTCGCGCTCCGTCTTCTCCGGCAGATCAGTTGCCTCCCGCTCGAACTCATGTGGATGAAGCAGGAGATGACCAAGTTCGTGGGCGGCCGTGAAGATCCAGCGCTCCACTGAAATCCGGTCCCACACATTCACCACGACCGCCGGCCCGCCGTCTTCCCGGCCCACGCTGAGCCCGAAGAACGACTCGCGCTTGCTATCCAACAGGAGGACCTTCACTCCACAGTCTTCCAGTAATCGGCAGATGTTGGGCACCGGCGCCTTCTCGATTCTCGCTACATTCCGGGCCGCCGCCGCCACCTCGATTGGGGATCGCGGGCCCTCATTTGCGACGAGGCCCCGAAACAGGAACTCCCGAGTCTCCCCCAACTCCCCCTCCAGCCAGCCATAGGCTTCCAGCCATCGGGACACCTCCGCGAGAGTCTGCTCACGCCCGTACATCGTGGAGTGGGCGCGGAACCGAACGCTCCGGAGAGGTCGGACGCGGGCCACCAGATCCCGGACCGGAACCCGTAGAGCCCCGGCCAGGGCGGCCAGCGTCCCCGCCCGCGGCAGGACCGCCCCCCGCTCGATCTTCCCGAGCGCCACGCGGGTCAGCCCCGCACGCTCTGCCAAGGCGGCCTGGGTCAGCCGCCGATCCAACCGCAGCCGAGCGACATTCGCCGCGATTGCTGACTCTTCAGGCATGGATGCTCCTCCGCTTGACAGGACCGGAACCAAAAAATATCATATTGTCGCTATTTGGCAAAAGGAGTCCTTTCATGAACGCCAATATCTCTTTCTTTCCGGTCGGGAACGGCGACATGACGTTGGTCACGACCGAGTCTGGCCGTCGCATCCTGATCGACCTCAACATTCGGTCCGCTGCGGACGATCCGGATGACGCTACGCCAGATGTCGCTCGGCTTCTCGGGGATCGCCTCACGAAGGATTCCGATGGCCGTCCCTTCGTAGATGTCCTCCTCGTCAGCCATCCGGACGAAGACCATTGCCGCGGATTGCGCAAGCACTTCCACCTCGGACCACCGAGCGAGTGGTCAGCCAAGGCCGACAAGATCTTCGTCCGGGAGATCTGGTCATCGCCGAGGGTGTTCCGGCGAGCATCGAAGAACAATCCTCTGTGCGACGACGCCAAGGCATTCAACCGAGAGGCCAAGCGCCGAGTCCAGCGATTCCGCGACGCGTGGGGATTCGTAGATGACGGAGACCGCGTCCTCATCCTCGGAGAGGATGAAGACGGGAAAACAGATGACCTCACTGGAATCCTGATCAAGCTCGACGACGAGTTCTCCCGAGTCTGTGGCTCAACCGACCCCTCGTTGAAGGCGCGCCTACTCGGTCCCCTTCCGCAGGACGACGTTGCCGATGGGGAGTTACTCTCCAAGAACAACTCCAGCACGATCCTTCGGTTCTGTCTCAAGGGTGGCGGAATCCCTGACAAGTGTCGGTTCCTGACCGGCGGTGACGCCGAGGTAGAGATCTGGCAGAGGCTGTGGCAGAGGCACAAGTATCGGAAGGACTGGCTTTCGTACCACCTCCTTCAGACACCGCATCACTGTTCCTGGCGCAGCCTGTCGTACGACAGTTGGAGCGAAGGGGGCGAGGAAGCCGAGGTCTGCGAGGAAGCCCGGAATGCCCTCGCGCAGGCCCTCGGTGGCGCCAGCATTGTCGCCAGCAGCAAACCGATCAAGGACGATGACGACGACCCGCCGTGCATCCGCGCGAAGAAGGAGTACGAGACCATCGTCGCGGGCGTCAACGGCGCTTTCAGGTGCGTCGGCGAGTATCCCTCCGAGACCGCGCCCGCCGTGCTGGAGTTTGAAGTCACCCGGGACGGCCTCCGCGTGAAGAACCTCGCGAACATAACCCCGTCTCCCTCTAGGAGTGCCGTAGGACGCCAGCCACTAGGACACGGCTAACTGCTCTTGACCGCAACCCAGATCCCGACGGCAGTGCGCCGTGCGATAGCCCTCTTGTCTTCCCACGCGAGCGTTCGTGAGGTCTCGCAGGTTTCCGTCGATCCGAAGACGGGGGCGACATCGGTCCATGTGGCCTTCGACACCAATCTGCCGAGCGACTGGCGGCTGGAGGACCGGAGTCCCACGGGCGTCAGGTCTAGGGAAACCGTCAGATTCAACTTCCCTCTGCGCTATCCATGGTCACCTCCTGATCTTTCACTACGGCCGGACTTCAACCGCGACCTGCCGCACATGCAGCCGTGGCTCCGCCACGACTGCCCGGTACCTTGCATCTACGATGGTCATCTTTCCGAATTGATTCATCACCAAGGTATCTCAGGCATCGTCCAGCAAACCGCTATCTGGCTTCAGAAGGCTGGCGACGGCAGCCTGATTGATCCAGAGCAGGGCTGGGAGCCGGTCCGCCGCGACTCCTTCCGGGACTGGTTCGTAGCCGACGCCCAGGGTCTAAGGAGCGTCATGGACGGAACCGGTGGCTACCAGCTCCGTCATTTCAACTACGTCAAGCTCACGAACGGAAAGGTTGCCCTATCTGTCTATGGCCACGTTCACAGCCCGGTCAAGAGCCTGAGTGACAAGGATCTGCCTAACCTACTTGATGAATCCGCGTCTCGTAATCGCCCCGAGTGTCACCACGGTCGATCCTTGGCCTTGATCGTATGGCCGGGGGGGGATTCGTCTGGGTGCACTCACGAGTGCACGACATACGCCCCGGAAACTGTCGTCGATCTCGCGACCCTCCGGGAGCGGGCAGCCTTATACGGCTGTCAGCGGGGGCTGGACGAAGCCTTTGTCCAACTGCGGCAGGCCACCGAGAGATATCCATGGCTGGCTACCTTTCCGCTCGCCATCGTGCTACTGGTCCGCCGCCCCTTCCATCTCATCGGTACACGGAGCAACATCGAAGTTTGTCCATATCTGACGCAGCTTGGCCTGCTTTCAGCCCGCCAAGAGAATAAGGGTCTGGTGCGCCCGGCAGCCCACCTGCACACTATCAGCAGGTCGCTTCTTGCCGAAATGGCTGGCGGCAGGAAGGGGTCAAAGGGTGAACGCTGGTCGCTTATCGGCGCTGGGAGTCTCGGTTCGAAACTGGCGATCCATCTCACCCGCGCTGGCGCGGGTCCGGACGTCGTGATCGACAAGGCAACGATGATGCCGCACAACGCCGGACGCCACGCGTTGCTTCCGGACACCGAGCGTCGCACCTCCTGGATGAAGCCGAAGGCAGTAGCACTGTGCGATGCGCTGAGGGGCCTGGACCAGGAAAGTCGACCGATCGAGGAGGACGCTTGCCAGATCGCGACCCGTCAAACAGCGCTGTGGACGCCGAACTCATGGGCATTGGTGAACTCGACGGCATCCCTCTCCGTGCGGGAGGCCCTTGCAACCAGCCCTGACCAGTGCCGTGTGATTGAAACCACTCTATTCGGCCACGGGCGAATTGGGCTGATCACGGTCGAGGGATCGGGGCGGAACCCAAGTACCACGGACTTGATCGCGGAGTTCTACGCCGAGACACGCACGGACTCGGCACTTCGGTCCGCGCTCGGTATTGGCCACGATTCTCTGTCTCGCCAGATGATCGGTCAGGGTTGCAGTTCCTTCACCATGATCATGTCGGATGGACGCCTGTCTCTCTTCGCTGCGGCAATGGCAGAGTATCTCCTGAAGAAGCAACGTGATGGCCTTCCCGATGGTGGAGAGATCCTGATCGGATATCTGTCGGACGACGAACTTGGGCTGTCGTGGCACATCCTTCCGATCCCTCCAGTTGCAGTAGTCGGTGCCAGTATGGCCGACGAGCAGTGGACCATCCATGTGCACGACCGCGTGCGAACCCGGATCATTGACGACGCGGCGCGGTGCGCCGCAATCGAGACTGGAGGCGTACTAATGGGTCGTCTATCCGAAGCCACGAGGATTGTCCATGTCGTAGATGTTCTCGATGCTCCGACCGACAGCGAGCGTTCCGAGAGTCGCTTTATCTTGGGAACAAAGGGTTTGTGTCGCTCCATCGACGAGTACTGCGACGCTACCGACGGATCGCTCTACTGTTTGGGAACGTGGCACACGCACCCAGGCGGTGGCGCACCTTCCATGAAGGATCGTGACACCGCCAGCGCTATCGCTCTATCGAGTCTGCGGCCGGCGCTGTCGCTCGTCTATGCACCGGAGGGCTTTCACGCGTACCTGGCCGACGCGGCCACTCACACGAGTAGTGGCGCATGATCCATTTCTTGAGTGTCCTGCTCAACCCATATGGAAGAACGGCGTGGCTTCAACCGGTCATGTGGACACTGCTTCCCTTCGTCGTTGCTGGAATTCTCTTTGTCCCGTGGATGCAGACCGCATGGAAGGCCGTCTTCTCGGCAGCGGTGTCATGCGGACTCTTGACGCTGCTGATGCATGTTGGACGACACACCGGAAAGGACGCGCAAGACGATCTGTTCAGGATGTGGGACGGAATGCCATCGGCCGCCATGTTGCGTCATCGCGACACGCGAATTCGACCGATCACGAAGGCCCGCTACCAGGCGTTCCTGGAACGCTCCGTCCCGATGTTGAAGTTGGCATCCCCGGAAGACGAGAGTGCAGACGCGGATCGTGCGGAGGACGGGTACGTGAGTGCAACATCCTGGTTGCTGGCTCAGACTCGGGACAAGAGCCGATTCGGACTCCTTTTTTCAGAGAACGTGAGCTACGGCTTTCGCCGGAACGTCTGGGCTCTGAAGCCTTGGGCGCTCGTCTTCGACGCAATAGTCATTGGCGTCGCCGGAGCTCAGATTGCGGGAGTCTGGACGGGTAGCGCGGGTAACTGGACTGCCGATGCCGGCGCGACACCGTGGATCGCGGTCTCGCTGGCTACTGTCCACGCCGGAATCTACGCGACCAAGATTCGCCCCGAGTGGGTTCGCTCAGCAGCGGAGTCGTACGCACGGCAGCTACTGGCTGCCTGCGACACGCTGGCATATGAAGAGACGTGTCGGTTGAACGCCCAAGAACGGTAGAAGGGTGTGAATCGCTCTCAGGGAACGATGCTCTACCAAGCTTGACGGCGCGCGCGGCGACGCAAAACGCGCAGCCACAGCGTGCCAAGCACGACCGGGCCGACGGAGACTCGACGCCGAAGAGATTCGCGTCACGGTCGCAGTGAGAGCTGGCGAGACCATCAACGGGGTCTATCGGCCCGACCCGGCGATTGGCGGCATGACGTCGAGAACCCGCATCTCGATCTTCGGTGCGTGGGCGCGAGGCACTGTTTCTTCAAGGGCCTGGTGCAATTCCTCCGGCGTCGTGGGCGGCTGACCGGACGGTCCTTTGGGGATGTTGTGCCGGCCGAACCAGAGGACGAGGTAGATGCCGTGGCCGGCGGCGGCCGGGAGGGTCGTGTATTTCGGGACCAGTTGTTCGGACACCGCGGTCCAGAGATCGGGGTGGCCTTCGCGCTTGATTTCGATGGGCAGCGCGAAGCCTTCGTACGAGACGCGGAGGTCGGCGCGAGTGTTGCCGGCGTGCCGCACCTCGGTCAGGACAGCGATCCGGTCGTGCAACCGGGCGCGCAGTTCCCGCATCACGACGTCGCGGCACGAGTTCTCGGGCTTCGGATTCTCGGGGCGTCCGTAGGAATCCTCATTCCAGAATCCGCGCCAAGCGTTCTCGTCCCCGCCTCGTATCTCGCGGGCGAGGTCGTCCAGATGGTCGGCAACCAGCGCCAGCAGGTCGGCCGCGTTCGTAGGGAGTCCTCCGCGCAGCGACTCCGCCACACGCTCCAGGGGGGCTTGCGCATAGCCGGCGTCTCGGCTCTCGGTCCGCTGGCGGTCCCGCGCCAGCTCCAGCGTTCGCTTCCATGCAGCGAGCGCAGAATCCGCGATCAGCGAATCCAGCGCCTCTCCGGCCGCGGTGTCCGGCTGGCCGCCGAGAATGTGAACGAAGGCTCGCGTTCTCGCCGCCGCCCTCGCCGGAAGGTCCACGATGCCCTCCTTCCACTCTTCGTCCGGTCCGAACATCGGGCCGAACCGCCGGATCAGCAGGCTGAGCGTCGCCGGGTCGGTGTCGCGGTCCGGGAACGAAACGCCCCAATCCGGACAAAGGAAGACCGCCGCCTCTCGCGTAGCCTCGTCCCGGTCCCGGATGAACTCATCGAACCGGACCCGGTACTCCTCCGGCGACGCGGCCAGACCGGCAGCCAGCCAGTGCACCCGCTGCGCGGCGGTCACGCTCTTTGATGCGACCTTCTTGGCGATGATCCTGCGAAGCTGTGTCCGGTCGGCGTACCGGAGCGCGACCCAGAGCAGACAGTCGAGAACCCGGAGCTGCGTTCCCCGGCTACGCACCGGAAAGCCCCGCAGCAGGGACAGCGACGCTCGGCTGGCCACATTTGCGTGATCTGTGTCGGTAACCAGGCAGTCGAGATGCACAAGGCTATCGCTGCCGCCAGCGATCTCGGGTTTGGCGCAGAGGACAAGAACCTCGGCGACCAGGTCCGGACGGGACCGCAGCAGCTCCCGATACCACGGAGGCATCTCCCGGCGACCGGTCGGGACCGTGTAATAGAGGGCGAGGGCGATCTGCCACCGGCTGTCATCGAGCGCGACGAGCCGCGCCGGATCTTCCCGCTCCATCGCTTCGAGTCCGGCGAGGAACGGCAGCGCAAGATAGTGGGACGCGGATTCAGGGCGCTGCTGAAGGATCTCCCCCAGATCGGGGACGTCCGGGCGGAACGGGACGCCGCGCAGCCCGCGAAGCGCCGCTTCGACGAGCGCCCCGTCGGAAAACCAGTCGCCGCGACCCGGACCAGTCACATACTGGTTCAGGGTCAGCAGGTATGCCCGCGCCACGCTGTTCAGGAGCGCAGGGGATGCCCGGTTCTCGCGGAGCGCCCGCACTTCAGAGCGTACGCGGCCCTCCCACTGCGCCTCGCGTCGGCTCTGCTGCGCCCTGAAATCTCTCGCGTCCCGCTTCAGACCCAGGTACCCGCGTGGTAGCGGGGTCTGCAACAGGCTCGGGAGCCGGTCTCCCAGATTCCCGCTCCAGCGCGTTCGTTCCGTCAGCTCCTCGAGAGTGATCCGCTCGTCCGCAGCGTGCCCGATGGTCCGTTGGAGCAGCCATTCGGCCAATCGAGGGCGGGCGTCCGCCAGATCCACGGCCTGGTTCAGGCAGAACCTCCCGAAGTCCTCCGGCAACCGGGCCTCGTACAGGCTCTCGGCAACCTGGCGTACGTAGAGCGGGAGGTCGTCGGCCTCCGGACACCGCTTCAGCCCTTCGAGCCAGAGCGCCTTGTGGAGATCGGGTCGCTGCTCGATGAAAGCCCGGATAGCCCGGACGGCTTCAGTGCCATTCGAGTACACGGGCCGATACCCGGCGCCGATGCGGAGCCAATCGTGAAGCCGCGGCACCGGCGTCTGGTCGCCCAGGGCATTCACCGTGCGGGCCAGGAGCCCAAGGGGGAGGTCGTCGAGGGCTTGCGCGTGGAGGGCGGTTCGCAGTCCGGGGAGTCTGTCGCTCAGCGCCTCCAACAGCTCGGGGAAACGTTCGTCCGGCGTCTTCGCCAGCAGGTCGTACAACCAGAACCCGGAGTACCGGCCCAGGAGTTCGTGCGGTTGGTCGAGGAGATACGTCCAGACATCGTTCGGTGAAATCTCGTCGGGGTACATCCGGGCGAGGAGCGTCCCCAGAAGCTGGTGGTCGGAGTCGCGGACCGCGCCGCGCCGGATATCGTGGAGGAGTCGGCGCGCGCCTTCCTGGCTCTTCTCCTCGTCGTCGCAGTTGTGGAAGAAGGCGTCCAGCGCTCGCCGGTTGGCGACGGACCACCGGGTCTCGTCACGGGCGATACCGAGAAGCAGGTCGGCGAGGTCCGGCATCGGTTCGCCGAGCGCCAGCGCCCGGAGCACGAAACCGCTGACCACCTGATCCGCATCCGCGCGCTCGTCCGATTCGAGAATCTGGCGGAGCACGGAGGCCAGCTCCGGGACCGCCAGGGGCCGCAGCGCGTCCTCGGGCAGGCGTCCAGCGTCGAGCTTCGGGTCCTGGTCGCGGACCTTCTCCAAGAGTCGCTGCTTTTCCGTGTGGGAGAAACCGTGGAGGTCTCCGTAGGCAGCGACGCCGACCGGATCGCTGTCAATCAGGCGCGCCCGGGCGGGCCGACAGTGGGCCGCGAACCACGCGGCGAAGCCGCGGAGAGAAGTCGGCGGGGCCCCCGCCGGGTCGCCTGCCACGCGGGCCCCCCGGGGCGGCCCGACGGGGGCCCGCGACCCACGCGGCGAGGCCGCGGAGAGAAGTCGGCGGGGCCCCGTCCGGGGCCGCCATGAGGGCGAACACCCGGCCGACCGGCAAGCCGCTCTCGATTCTCCGCGCGAGTTGCCGTGCTCCCAGGAACTCGGCGATCTGGCGGTGATGGGGTGCGAACCGCCGGACGCCGGAGGGGGCGGCCTCGGTGAACAGTTTGGTGTCGAGCGCGGCCCGCGCCAGACTCCGATCGGTCGGACCCAAACGGTCCAGCGCCGGGTAGTCGTCATCAGAACCGGAGGCGTCGAGCGAACACCCGGCCGCTCCCGAGAGCAGCAGCGTCGCACAGAGTTCAGCGGCGGCGTCCAGAATCTCCGAGGGGTTCGGCTGGTCCTTCGCTGCGTCCCGGTGTTCCACGTTGCGCTCGCCGGCCATCCGGAGGCACGCGACCTCGAAGGCGTCCCGGCGGTTCGGGGGCCAGCCGCGGCCGCCGGTGAACGCAGCGATGAGGATCTCGATGCCCTGCGGATTCCGCAGCCAGCCGGAAAGACCCTTTTCCCGGGCGGATTTCAGGAAGCGCCGGGCCTCGGCATCGCCCAGGTTCGCTTCCAGCAGGTGTTCGATGTCCGGATCCCGGAGCGGATCGAGTCGCAGCACGGTGACGGTTTCGCCCGGAGACACCATCCGCAGGCGCTCCTGGTCGCTCCCGAGCCAGTCCGCGGCGCGGCACGAGAGCCGGAACCGGGGCCGGCCGAGCGCATCGAGCCGTCTCCGGATCTCGTCCAGCGAACTCCGGGGGTCGCCCGTCCCCGCCCGGACCTCATCGAGTCCGTCAATGAAGAGCGTCTTCCCCGACCACTGCGCCGCGCGGGTCTCGGCAAGCGCGAGGAAGTCACGGGCCGAAAGGCAGATCGCGTCGTCTCCGAGCGATGATGCCTCCCACTCGAACTCGGTGGTCTTTCCTGCTCCCGGATCGCCGAGCAGGACGAACGCTCCCGTGTCGCGGAAGGCGGCGAGCGGCTGGGAGCGGTCTTCGCCGGCCTCGGTGACCGTGCGGGGTACGCGGCCCTTCATTCCGGCGCTACCCAGTGCCCGGCGGGCTGCGCGAGAAAGTCCGCGAGGGAAATGCCGCCCGGGCCCACGAGCACCGTGCGGCTCCGCCCGTACCGCTGGCGGAACGCGGTGAGCCCGCGGCCGCTCGAACGATCGCGCCCGGTCTTGACCTCCACCGCGGCCAGCTTCCGGCCGCGCTCGATCACGAAGTCCACTTCGTGCGCGTCGTCGCGCCAGTAGTGGATGCGCTCCCCGATCTCGGCGGTGTTCACGACGTGAGCGCCGACGGCGGTCTCGACGACCCGGCCCCAGAACGTGCGGTCGGCCTTCGCCTCTTCGAAGGTGTAGCCGGATGCAGCGGTCATCAGTGAGGTGTCGAGGACGTTCAGCTTGGGGCTCGCCGCCCGGTCGGACAGCGGCCCGGCGTAGCGCGCGATGCCCGCGACCAGCCCGACCCGCCGCAGCAGATCGAGATACCGGGCGAGCGTCGTGCTGTTGCCCGCGTCCAAGAGCTGGCCGAGCATCTTGTTGTAGGCGACGATCTGCCCGGACATTCGGGACGAGAGCCAGAAGAGGCGGGTAAGCAGCGCCGGCCGGTCCACCCGCGTCATGGCCAGCAGGTCGCGCTCGATGCTGGCGTCCGCGATGGCGCGGCGCACGTAGTCGCGCCACAACGCCGGGGTTCCGACGTGCGGCGCGGCGCCGGGGTAGCCCCCGTAGAAGACGTAGCGGTCGGAGTCGAACCCGAAGGCCGCCGCGATCTCCGGGAACGACCAGGGGGCCACCGGGATCGTCTCGAAGCGCCCGGCCAGGCTCTCGCCGAGCCCCTGCTGCATCGTCATCGGCGACGACCCGGCGATCACCACCCGCAGGGGGCGGTCGGCGAACCGGTCCGCGTCCCAGAGCCCCTTGACGACCTCCGACCACCGCGGGACCTTCTGGATCTCGTCGAGAGCGAGCACGAACCCGCGACCCGATCCCGCCTGCTCCCGGGCACCCTCCCAGCAGTCCGCCAGCCAGCGCGCGTCCCGCATGGCCGCCGGGAAGGGGTCGGTGCGGGGGAAACCGCTCGCGGCCGGAGGGGCCGGCTCCACGCCCGCCCCGGGGCCGCCCCCCAGCGGCCCGCCAGCCAGCGCGCGTCCCGCATGGCCGCCGGGAAGGGGTCGGTGCGGGGGAAACCGCTCGCGGCCGGAGGGTCCGGCTCGTCCACCGCGACGTAGCGAAACGGCACGCCGGATCGCAGCAACGCCTGCCGGATGATGGTGGTCTTGCCCGTCTGCCGCGGCCCGAACACCGCGACGATCCGGCGCGGAATCTCGCGGAGACGGTCGGCGAGGGTGGCGACCTGGGCGCGCTCGAATCGGGGCATCAGACGAAATTAGCATATTTGTTCAGCTTCACTCAATATCGTAATATTCGCTTGACGAGGGTCTGCCGTACGCGCATCGCACCGGCTACACTTGTTTTCGCGGAGCGAAGAGACCAGCCAATATGACGGAAGCGCGACTGAACGAGGTTCGGGAGATCGTGGCCCAGGTGCTGGCCGAAGTATTTGGCGGAACCGTGCGATTCGGACGCATCTACATGGGTTCCACCGTGGATCACGACGGGTTCGAGTACGTGACTGCCCACGTCATCTACGAGTCCCCGGACGCATCGCTTACTGGCGTCAAGATGCTGGATGTCCATGAACCTCTGAATGATCGGGTGCGGGAACTTGGCGTCGACGCCATTCCGGTCGTCTCGTACATCGCCAAGTCCGAAGAACGGGAATGGCTCGGTGATAGCCCGGAGTCTGATTGAGACCGCCCGTTCCCTGATCGCGGCCGGTCCGGGACGGCCCCGGCAGACAGATCTTCGTCGGGCCGCGAGCACCATCTACTACGCGGCGTTCCACCGCCTCATGCAGTGCTGCGCCGACCGACTGGTTGGAACCGGTCCCGCGCGACGGACTCCGGCGTGGAACCGGGTTTATCGAGCGTTGAACCACGGTCAATGCGCGCAGGTGTGCAGATCCCGAGAAACGAAAACTCTTTCTCCCGAAGTTCGCAGGCTGACCACCCTGCTTCCAGACCTGAAGGGCCGCCGGCACGCCGCGGACTACGACCCCGCAGCACGCTTCACGAAGTCGGAGGTCTTGAGGGGTATAGACGAGACGGAAGCCGCATTGGATGCGTTCGACAGTTCATCCAACGATGATCAGCGAGAGTTCAGCGTCCTGCTGCTGTTCCGCGAGCGCCCCGACTGACGGCACCGTCCCAGCCAGTCCCGCTCCCTCCGCCGCACTGCAAGGTCCGACTTCGCGGATGCGGCGGTACGATGAGTCCGTGAGCCACCCGACGGCGGGACGCAAGGGGCGCGCGTCGTGGCGCTGAATCCGGTCGTTTACACCGAAAAGGTCGTCGAGAGCTTTCTCCGCTACCAGCTCACCGCTTATCCGTTCGCCGCTCCGCACCTGCACCAGCAGATGCGGAAACTGCTGTCGCTGGATAGGACCCGGCAGTCACCCCTCCTGCAGGGGCCGTTCGTCAGCCTCTCCCGGCCGTTCCGGCAGGGGGCGCAGATCGCCGACCTCGTACGCGAGGGAGTGCTCCATCCCCATCTGGCCGACCGGATTCCGGCGGCGGTGAAAGGGCTCTACGCACACCAGGAGCAAGCCATCCGGTCCGTCGTCGCCGGCCGGACGACGCTTGTCTCGACCGGCACCGGCTCCGGCAAGACCGAGTGCTTCCTCTATCCGGTGGTCAGCCGCTGCTTCGAACTCCGGGACCAGCAGGCGCCGCCGGGGATCAGCGCGGTCATCGTCTATCCCATGAACGCGCTGGCGGAAGACCAGTTGATGCGCCTGCGCGGCCTGCTCGCGGGGACGGGCGTTCCGTTCGGTCTCTACGTCGGCAAAACCCCCGAGACCGAGGCGCGGGTGGTGGGCGTCCGCCTGCAGCCCGGAGCGTCCCGGGCCGACTACGACGCCCGGCTGGCGCAGGCGCAGCGCGACGGGAGCGGTGAGACCGTGTACCCGCCGGAAGAAGTCTGCTCGCGCGAGGTGATGCGCACTACCGGGCGGCAGCCGCGCATCCTGCTCACGAACATCAAGCAGTTGGAACTGCTGCTGACGCGGCAGCAGGACATCGAACTGTTCGCGGACGCCCGGCTGGATTTCCTCGTCTTCGACGAGGCGCACACTTTCACGGGGGCTCTCGGCGCCGAGACGGCCTGCCTGATTCGGCGGCTGCGCGCGTTCCGCCCTTCCGAGGCCAGCCGCACGACCTGTGTTGCGACCTCGGCCACCATCGTGGACCGCGAGGATCCGGACGCGGCGCGACGTTTTGCTGCCCGGTTCTTCGGGGTCGAAGCGGCCGAAGTGACAACGGTCGGCGAGGACTACGAGAAGGAGGTGTGGGCGGCGCCCCGATCCATTCCGCCTGTCCCACGCGGAGACACGGCGAAGATCCTGGAACGCTGTGTCCAGGCGGTCGAGGACGAAGAGGACGAGGGAAAAGCGGTTCGGGCCGTGTGGCGCTCGCTCACGAGCAATAGCCTGGACGCTGGAAGCTGGCCGGAATCCCTGTACGACGCCCTGTCCCGGAACGAGCTCGTTTTCCGGCTGAGCGAGGAGCTGGCTGCCCCGAAGGCGCTGGCGTCACTGCTCTCAGCCTTGGAGAAACACCTCGGCAGGCCGGTCACCGAAGCGGAGGTCCTGGCCTGGCTGACCCTCGGTGCGGCGGCGCGGCGGGACGGGAGACCCCTCCTGCGGCCGGTAGTCCATGGGTTCGTGCGGGGCATCGGCGGAGCGGTGGTGTCCTTCCCGGACGACGTCGACGGCGCGCGGCTCTGGCTCGCCGCTGAAGACGAAGCGGCCAGCGAACCGGGCGGCGCGAACGGTCAATCCGGCCGGGCGCTTTTCCCGGTCACGACCTGCACTACCTGCGGCCAGCACTACTTCCTCGCGTTCCTCAAGGACTTCGAGTTCCTCGGCAAGACCCCGGGCGGCGGCGAGGCCGGGCTGGACGGATCGCATTGGCCGCGTCTGGAACAGGCTCTCGGGGGCAAACGCGTCGTCGTCTTCGACACTCTCATCGGCGCGAGCGACGAGGCGGAGGACGATGCCCCTGCCCACGCTCGCGCGGCGCCGCTGTATTTCTGCCGGCTCTGCGGGGCGGCGCACCCGGAGCAGGTGGCGCGATGTCTGGCGTGCGGTTCGCTTGCCGCTCCCGTGCGACTCCACGCGGTGCGTCAGAGGAAGGACCGACCGGACCAGCTTGCCAGTTGCCTGTCGTGCGGCGCCAACGGGCGGAAGTGGGCGGGTGGTTACCGGGAGCCGGCGCGTCCGGTGCGCGCGATCAATGTCGCGGACGTGCATGTGCTGACCCAGGACATGGTGCACCACGCGGAACGGCCCCGCCTGCTGGTGTTCTGCGACAACCGGCAGGACGCCGCGTTCCAGGCCGGATGGATGAAGGACCACGCGCGGCGCTTCCGGTTGCGGGCGCTGATGTCGGAAGGAATCAGGAAGCAGGCTTCCTCCGTTGGGGATCTGGTCGGTTGGCTCGACGATCTGCTTGAGGGCGACGAACCGCTTTCGCGGGCGCTGATCCCGGAGGTCTGGCTGGTCGCCCGCCGGGAGGCGGCCGGCGGACGCCACGGCCAGGAACGGCGGAAGTACCTCCGCTTCCAGGTGTTGCGTGAGGTGGCGCTTGCCTCAGGGCAGGCTCTCGGGCTCGAGCCTTGGGGGCGCATGAAGGTGGAATACGAGGGGCTCGACAGCGCGGCACCCTGGATTCAGGACCACGCGCACCGCTTCGGCGTCGCCGCGGACCGACTCCGCGAGGGCGTTGCGGGGGTTCTCGATCACCTGCGCCGCCGGACTGCGCTCTATGACGCCGAGCACGAGGTCTTCACGAAGTACTGGCATGAAGGCAGCGCCGAAGTCCAGCAGGGATACCTGCCCCTCCTTCGTGGTCTGGCCGCCACCAAGTTGCGACGTGAGGCGACCGAGAAGAAGGCACTGGTCATCCAGTGGCTCGGCCGCGGCCACGGCACGGCGGTGCGTCAGGTCGCGGCGAAGTGGGGCGTGGACTCCGAGTCCATGGAAGGCGTCTTGACGAGCCTCTTCGACTTCCTCGTCGAACGCGACCTGCTGGTCCCGGTTCGGCTCAAGGGCTGGCATGGCCGCCCGTTGCCCAACATCCACGGGGTGTACCAGGTGAGCGCCGACCGGCTGCGCCTCTTGCCGAACCGGGGCGTGTACCGCTGTCGCAACTGCCGCCGCACGACCACCAGAAACCTGCCGCGCGACCTCTGCCCCGCGTGGCGCTGCGACGGCTCGCTCGAATGGGTCAAGGAGGATGAGGACAACTACGACCTGCGACTGCTCGACGGCGCTTACTCCATGCTGCGCCCCGAAGAACACACCGCCATGGTCCCGAACGAGGAACGCGAACGGCTGGAAAACCTGTTCAAGGGCACTTCGGACGCGGTGAACTGCCTCGTCTGCACCCCGACGCTGGAACTCGGCATTGACATCGGCCAGCTCGATTCCGTGCTGATGCGCAATGTGCCGCCGCTTCCGGCCAACTACTGGCAGCGTGCCGGGCGCGCGGGGCGGCGTCACCGGATGGCCGTGGATATCACCTATTGCCGTCCCACGTCCCACGACCGCGCGTATTTCGCCGAACCGCCAAAGATGCTCGCCGGAAGGATTGATCCGCCGGCGTTCAACCTGCGGAACGAAGTGATGATCGCGAAACACGTGCATGCCGCGGTCATCGGTGGGTTGTTCCGGTATCGCCGCGACCCGACCCGGCCCGACGACGAGCGGGCGAGGATCGCGGCGGTGCTTGCCGAGTGCCTCCCGCGGCGGGTGATCTCCTGGCTGTTCGACGGCGGCGCGTTGCGGACCAATCCGTTCGACTTCGAGCCGCTGCGCGCGCTCGTGGCGGACCACGCCGAGGAGTTGGCGGCGGACGTACAACACGTGTTCAAGGCCGGCTGGCCAGCGGAGGACGCGGACGTGATCAGTCCCGAGGCACTCCGGACGCACGTCACGGGGTTCGCCGACGAGCTGGAAGCGGTCGCCGCCCGGCTGCGGCGTCGCCTGGAGTGGGCGATGGACCAGATCCGCCGCCTCAACCGGCTGCGCGAGCGCGAGGGCACGCTCGAAAGGGCGGACGAGGCGCTCTTCCGTCGCTCCGACAGACTGGTGAAACGCCTGAAGGGAGAGGGCCGGCGGCGAACGCAGGCGGAGGGCCACGACGACGTGGGCACGTTCAGCGTGCTGGCCGCGGAGGGCTTCCTGCCCGGTTACGGCCTCGAGGCCGGTTCGGTAGTCGGCTCGGCCGAAATCCCGTTCTGGCGCACCGGCGCGATGGAGTTCGATCTGCCACGGCCGCCAGCGACGGCGCTCCGCGAGTACGTTCCCGGCAACCTCATCTACGCGAACGGCCACCGCTTTGTGGCGCGGCGTTTCCGCCGCGAGCCAGGCGAGCAACAGGCGGAGATGCCGTACTTCCACGTCTCACTGGAGCGTCAGGCAGTGAAGGAGGCTGTCGGCGGCGAAGCGTCCACACTCGGCGGGAACCTCCTGCGAACGATGGCGGTGTGCGATGCGGATCTCGTTCATTGGTCCCAAATCTCTGACGAAGAGGAGTTCCGCTTCCAGATGGGAGTCGCGATCTACGGCCTCGAGCGCGAGCGGCACAGCGGGGGACAAGCCTTCCTGTGGGGCTCGCAACCCGTGCAGACCCGGCGCGGCGTAAACCTGCGCCTCGTGAACGTGGGCGCCTCGGCAGCGCTCGAACGCGGCGGGGACCTGGGGTATCCCATCTGTGCGGTGTGCGGACAGAGCGTCTCACCCCTTTCTTCCGAGCGGCAACGGGAGGAGTTCGGCAAGGACCACGCGGAGCGATGCGGGCGACCGCCCAAGCCGCTCGGCTTTCACACCGATGTGGTCGCGGATGTCCTCTCGCTGCCCGACTGCCCGGACGCGACCACCGCGTACAGCGTGTTGGAGGCGTTGCGGCTCGGCGCGGCCCGCGTCCTCGACATGCACGTCAACGACCTGCAGGTCCTGGTGGTCGGACACGTGGAACGCGAAACCCTGGATGCGCTCCTGTGGGATCCCATGCCGGGTGGCTCCGGGCTGACAGGCCGTCTGGTAGAACGGTTCGAAGAGGTCACGGAGGTCGCGCGTGCAATCGTCGCGGACTGTCCCGGCGTCTGCGATGCATCCTGCATCGACTGCCTGCGATCGTTCCGGAACGCCTACTACCACCGCTTTCTGCACCGCGAGGTCGCCCGCGCGAGGCTTGACGACTGGGGGACGCGCCTCCGGTTCGCGCATGACGTTCCGCCACTGCAACCCGCTGGGCCGGCCGGCGCGAGCGCGCCGCCGGTCAACGAAGCAGAAACCCGGCTACGCCATCTGCTGCTTGCGGCCGGGTTCGGCGAGGGGATACGCGGTGAACAGATTCGCCTTGACCGCGTGTTGGGAACGACGACGCCCGACGTGATCTATCGCGGCCCGGATGGGGAGCCGGACGAGACGGTGTGCATCTACCTCGACGGGCTGAGTCGGCATCTGCACGGCAATCCGGCGACGGCGGAGAAAGACAGGGAGATCCGAACCTGGCTCCGCAATCATGGATACGAAGTGATCGAGATCGCCGCCAATCAGCTCACGGATGAGGACGCCATGACGCGCCACTTCCGCCGGCTGGCCAGCTATCTCGGGCGGCAGGACCTACGGGGCAAGGTGAAGGACGACCGATCCTGGTTCCGCGCGGCAAATTCCTAAACCGGCACACCGACATGCGGTTCAGGCGACACATCGGTATCGACTATTCGGGCGCGCAGTACCCAACAACGCGCCTCCGGGGACTTCAGATCTACGAGGCCCGGGCTGGTGGGGAGCCAGAGAGGATCAAACCTCCGAATGCTCCCGCCAACGTACGGAACTGGACACGTTGCGCGCTAGCCGATTACGTGCGAAAAACTCTGGAAGGAACAGATCCGGTCATCATCGGGATTGATCATGGTTTCTCTTTCCCTTGCGCGTACCTGAAGTGCCATGCAATCAAGACGTGGGACGCTTTTCTCGATGACTTTGTTCAGCATTGGCCGACCGACTGTTCAAACAAGAGCGTCGATCTGTTGATGTTCGGCAATCAGCGGAGAGGCGAGCAACGCGAGTTGCGCTTGTGCGAGAAATGGACATCCAGCGCCAAGAGCGTGTTTCAGTTCACGGGTCCGGGAGTTGCTCATTCGACTCATGCTGGTCTGCCTTGGTTACGCCGGCTTCGCAGGTGCGTACCACACGGTCGTGTCCACTTCTGGCCCTTCGACGGGTTCGAAGTACCGGAGAACACATCAGTTGTTGCCGAGGTGTACCCCTCCCTGTTTCGTCGGCGCTACGAACAGCCAGCGGCCAACGAACATGAGCGCGACGCTTGGTCGGTCGCAAAGTGGCTCAGAGATATGGACCACACCGACAGATTGCACCCGTACTTCATGCCGCCACTGACTCAAGACGAGCAGAATCAGGCGAGGCTTGAGGGATGGATCCTGGGAGTCAGCTAGTGGACAACCAACGGTCCGCCCTCCGGGCGGGGATGCCGATCCGGAGATTGGCGGTCCGTGAGTCTTCTCTACTGACAGCCGGACTCCTTGAGTCTCAGTCCCGCTCTCGGACCGTCGGGTACTCGATCCCCAACTGCTCCAGATAGCTGTCGTACCGCTCCGGGTCGTAGTAGAACGGCCGCATCGCCTCCCGGAAGGAGTCCATCCTCTCCTTGTTGAGGTGGATCGCGGGCGGGTCGTTCGGCCCGATCAGGGGGCTGTACTGGTGCTCGGCGGTCTGCTCGGCGAAGTAGTCCTTCGCCGCCGCGACGAGCGACGGATTCAGGAACAGGTCCATCAGCGTCATCGCGATGACCCGCGCTCCCGCGGTCACGCCCTTGTGCGCGATCGGGGTGGCCATCGCCACCGCGTTCGCCCAGTGGTGGCCGGGGCCGCCCGGGATGTTCGACGGGTAGCGCATGGTGACGGTGGGGACCGTCCAGGAGATGTCCCCGATGTCGTCGGAGAAGCCGCCGAGCCGGGGCTCGGGCGCCGGGCCGCCCATCTGGCCGAGTTCCATTGCGAGACCGCGCTCTTCGACACCGAGTTCGCGCTGGAGCCCCCG
>MKWU01002685.1_pt1 | contig 25656 bp, 17 predicted proteins | sample 809101 | NCBI WGS metagenome assembly MKWU01 (sample SAMN05860141, study PRJNA318959) | sponge metagenome | host: Aplysina aerophoba | place: Slovenia: Piran, Adriatic Sea, Gulf of Piran | collected 2013-05-07 | reverse complement strand
CAAAGGCGCCGCGAGATCGACGACGCCACCATAGAGCGGGCCGACGTCATCGTCGCCAACTCCCGCGAGCAGGCCATCCAGGACCAGCAAGGAGACTTCTACGAGCCCGTGGAAAAAGGCCTCCTCCAGTGGGACCAGGTCGGCGACCTGAGCGACCTCCTCACCGGCCGAATCCCCGGCCGCACCGCACCGGAGCAGATCACCCTGTTCAAGAACAACGCCGGACAGGGGGTCGCCGACATCGCCATCGCCAGCCGGATCTTCGCCCTGGCCAGTTCGAGGGAGATCGGGATCGAGTTCTGACTCAAGTGGTTTGGGGAAACACGCCCACCCCAATCGTTCCCGAGACTCATCAGCCCCGTAGCCGCCCGGCCTCAAACTCATGCGGCTTTCGTTCCCACCGCTCAAGGCCAGTGAGCCATTTCGAACCAAGCCCGATCTGGTATTCGTCGGAAAGTTCACGAATCCGTTCGTGGGCACGTTTGTAGGTAACTGGCCACTCAAGAACCTCTGGCCTGCCAAACCACGCAAGAGCAACTAGGTCGGCGCGTTCCTCGTCAGTCAAACACAGCACCATCCGTTTCAATCGCTTGTACGAATCCAGGTCTTCCGCCTGACCATAGACACCTGCACTAACGAAACGAAGCCCACCGTTCTTAGGGCGAGGACAAAGGCGATCGATTAGTGCGTCACTCTCCTTTTCAAATTGGTCATACGCATCGTTCAATGCCTCGACTGTCTTGCGGGCGACAGCCGGTGGCGGCTCCCGTTTCGCCTCCATTCCACCGAGCCAGCGGATGGTCTCTTTCCGCTCACGGCGCAGTTCATCCAATCTGACCTCCGATATCCCAATCTTCACCGACCACAGTGGAAACGGCCAACGATACAGATGCTGCATCACCGAAGCATCCTCATCGTGGAGCAATCCTTCATCCGAGAGTCGCTCCAGCATGCGGTTCTTTGACCATGTCAGTTCCGTCATCGTCGTCTGTGGTCCCGCTACGAACTTTCGCCAAACGTCCGCAACGACAGCCAAGCCGTCGGGCGTGGTCGCTCCGATTTTGTAAAGAGCTCGGGCCACTTCAATCGATCTAGGAAAAACATGCGTGCCCAAGAATGCGTCCGCGGGCAGTGGGCAGTTCCAAAAACACAGCCCCTCCTCTGTGGTCACATCCTTGACATAGTCCACGTAAATCTCCTTCTCCCTCTCTCTGCTAAGGGAGTTTGGAAAGATCCAGTCGACGTCATTGGGTCCATCCAGGTAGAACTCTTGGCACTCCCGTTCTATTGCTTCACACAAGTCCTCAAAGCCAACGAAGTGCCAGGAGCACAACTTGGAGTAGACTCTCTTGGCGAAATGATTGTGAAAATATCCCAGTGTTCTGCCTCGGGCGTCTGATTGGTCGCGCGGGCATCGCACCACGTCAACGAGTAGGAGCACCTTAGCTGCCTCCTCTTCGGCGAAGCTGGAAAGAATTTCCCCAGTGCGATGGTGCTCGTTCTGGATGAGACAGGTAGCCCCATCCTCCAGGTCCACCGCATTCTTGACGATCTGAGAGATACCTTCCGAGACTTCCTCAAAGAGGCGTCGATCGGAGAGTTGCACGAGATCTTTTATGGCCGACTTCATGGGTGAGCCCCTATTTGTTTGCTCCTCGTTGCCTATTTTCTAACCCACTTGGTGTCGTGAGCGTTATGTCATAGTCGGTCAGCGCGCGCAGGAAGTCCGCGTGTACCACAAGCGGGGTGATGTCCAGGGCCTCCAATTTCTCAAACGCCCTGTCGAATACACCTGCGCACACATGTCCCGTGAATCTCGACTGAAACAGAAAGCCGTCTGCCTCCGGCACGTTCGCATAGGTAGCAGCCGAGAGCGAACGACCCGCAGCGTGGTTGGCGTCGTGAGCTACCGCCGTTGGAGCGGCAATACGGATCGGCCCGTCCTCTCGTAGGTCAACCAAATCGAGCGGTTCGATCGAGCGAATCTCTACGACCAGTCTGGATTCAACATCGGAGCGTGGCATTTGGCGGCGCCTGTGCCGTGTGAAGCGGTTGCGTGCAAGGGCTTCCCAGAAGCCACAACGGACGGATTCGGTCACGTAGAGAACCGCGTACTGCCCGGCCGGATCGCTGAACCGGCTTGGAGTAGGGACGGCGTTGAGAGGGCGAGCACGGTGGCTGAAGTGGATCAGGCGGTAGACCCGACCAAGCCGTACCGAGCGAAGGGACCCGCGAATGCGCTCGGGATCGTACCGGGTGGTCACGCAAAGTCGCCTTGGGCATCTCCTTTGGCGGCAGCCGCCACGCGGTCACGCTCTCCCTGACCGAGGAGAGCGATCGGTGTCGCCCCGCCGAGGGACGGACGCCGCGTGGTCAACCAGATCCACGCCGAGTACCCGTCGCTGAAGTGTGGAACGATCCGGTCGAGTCCATCCAAGAGCCTGCCGTGTCGATCGAACTGACCCGCCGGGAACACATAACCTCGTTTAACGCCCTGCCAGCCGACGATCCTACCCTTTCTCCGCCAGTCGTGGACGGACTGTCGGGTCTTGAGCCCGATCCGCACAGCCAACTCGTCGGCAGTGAGCACTTCCTCAGTTCCTCCCAGTCGCGATCGACTCGACATCCGCCTGTCCGCTTCCCGGACGTCTATCCGCTCTGGCTCTGCGCCAGCGATCGTTTCGACGTCCGACTGTTCGCGAAGAGACGCACTCCCGAGTTCCGATGACAGCACCCCCGCCGCCGCCGCCAACGCAGAGCGAACGGCCTCCGGGTGTTCCACTAGCGCCGCGAGTTGGGCTGCGCTCAGGTCACCGGTGGCGGCATGCAGGACGCCCTCCAATTCCTGGAGTTGTTGTTCCCTGGTGTGCCCCATGCCTCGTATTTGTCGTCTATTTTGTCTATTTTGTCAACCAGTCCGGACAAGTCCCGAATCCCGGGGCGTGGGTGAACTGAGTATCCGAAATGGTATAACTCCCTGTTTTCTGTTAGCTTCCTACCTGGATTGTTCTTCACCGAATTCGGTGGTTAGCAGAAGATCAGGAAATTCTGCCGCATGTTCAATAACCCGTTCCTCGAACAGGCCGCTGCCAACAAGAACAAGCGCCAGCAGCTCGACCATCTCTTGAGGGTAACCGCGCCCCACGAGCGTGTCATCCTCGGCGGAATCGGGTTGGTGCTATTGGCGCTGGTGGCCTGGGCGCTGTTCGGGAGCGTCGTCCGCGCCGTGACGGTTGACGGAATCCTGCTCGAGCCGGGCGCGCGCCACGACGTGATTTCCACGGAGCCCGGATACCTGGTCGAATATCTGGTGGCTCCCGGAGACCGGGTCGAGGCCGGGGCTCCCATCGCGCGGCAGAGCGTGCCGGAACTCGATCGGGAGGCCGCCGCCCTGCGCCGGCGGGTGGAGTTGCTGGAACAGGGGATCGGGCAGGCCGGCGGCGACGGGGGCCCGTTGCGCACGCTGCTGGCCTCGGCCCGCGTGGCGTTGCTGCAGATGGAGGCGCAACGCTCCGCGAGGGAGTTCATCGTCAGTCAAATCGCCGGCCGCATCATGGCGTTGCAGTCGGCCCCGGGTGAGTACCTGCCGGCCGGCGCCGCCGTGGCGCAGCTTGGCGACGCGGCCGCCCATCCCCTTCAAGCCGTGTTACGAATCGCCCCCGACATGACGCAACGGATCAGACCCGGCATGCAGGCCTCGGTGGATGTCACGATGCCCGACGGTACCACTCGCCGATGGGACGGGGAAGTGGCATCCGTCACACCCGGGCCGTTGCCCCACTGGTTGGCCGCGTTGCCGCCGGCGTCCACGCAGTCCGCGCATCGAATCGATGTCGCCCTGAGCCGTGCGTCGCGGCTTCCGGTGCCAGGCGGCACGCCGTGCCGGGTCCGCATCATCATCGGCCGGCACTCGCCGGTGTCGCTTTTCGATCTCGGACAATCCTGAATGGTCTCGCCCGGCCGGAAAGCAACTGCGGGATCGAGCAAGAAACCCGAGGACGAGCCCGCAAGGCGGCGCGTCACCACGCCGCTACAGTTGCAGACTCACGCCACCGAATGCGGCGCGGCGTGCCTTGGCAGCGTGCTTGCCTACTTCGGGCGGTGGGTGCCCTTCACGGAACTGCGCGGCAAGTGCGAAGTCAGCCGCGACGGCTCCACCGCCGCCGGCATCATGCGCGCCGCCCGGCACTACGGGCTCGAGTGCAAGGGCCGCAGCGCACAGGCAGACCAGCTCAAGAAGCTGCCGTTTCCGCTGATCCTGTTCTGGGAATACAACCACTTCCTCATCCTGGAAGGCTTTGATCGCGACCGGTTCTATCTCAACGACCCCTCCACGGGCCGGCGCATCCTCTCCGCCAAGGAGTTCGCCGCCGGCTTTTCCGGCGTCGCCTTGGAGTTCAATCCCGGGCCCGAGTTCAAGCGCGGCGGTGTTCGAGCCAGCCTCCTGCAGCGTCTGCCGGCATGGCTCCAGGGTGCCTGGGGTTCGCTGGCCTACGCAATGGCAGCGGGGCTCATGCTGGCCATACTGGCCCTGGTCACGCCGGCGGCGCTGGGCATATTCGTGGACCGGGTGCTGGGAGAGAACGAGCCTTGGGGGAGCCTCGTGGCCGCGACCGTGGCCGGCGCCTCGGTGCTGGTTTACGGGCTCACCTGGGTGAAACAACGGTGGCTTCAGCGCCTGTCCATCCGGATTTCGGTGATGGCCGGCGACCGTTGTCTTTCCCGGCTGCTGCGGCTGCCGGTGGAGTATTTCAGCCACCGTCTGGTGGGCGAGTTGACCGTCCGCCTCCTATCCATCGACAGAATCTCCAAGAATCTGTCGGAGCATTTCCTGGGGGTGCTTATCGACGTCGCCATGAGCGCGCTGTTCCTGGCTTTCATGCTGGCGTACGACCCCATGCTGGCGTTGATCGTGCTGGGCCTGGCGGTGTTGAACGGGGCCCTCGTGCGCGTGATCACGCGCATGCGCACCGACCAGAGCCATGCCTTGCGGCGCGAGCAGGGACTGCTGGTGGGCGTCGGCACGCTGATGCTGAACCAGACGGACAGCCTGCGAATGACCGCGGAGGACGACGGCTTCTTTTCCCGCTGGAGCGGCCATCAGGCCCGCGAACTGGTCGCGCGCCAGCGATTCTCCGAGCTAAGCCACGTCAACGCGGCCCTGCCGGGACTGTTCATGATCCTGGGGAACGCCGCCGTGCTGGTCATCGGGGCGACCCAGGTCATGGCCGGCGAACTGACCCTGGGCACGCTGGTGGCGTTCTACATCGTGGCGGCCATGTTCCTGGAACCCGTGGGGCGTTTCGTCGAATTCGCCGACGAACGCCAAGCGCTCGAGACCGACATGCAGCGCCTGGACGACATCACCGAAACCGCCGAAGACCCGGGCCTGACCCGCGCCGCCACGGAGCCGGGCGCCATCGCGACGTTCAACGGCCGGCTGCGCCTGGCCGGGAAGGTGGAGCTCCGAGGAGTGACGTTCGGCTACAACCGCGGCCGCCCGCCGCTGATCAAGGACTTCGATCTGACCATCGAACCGGGGCAACGCGTGGCGGTGGTGGGTCCCAGCGGGTCCGGAAAATCGACGCTGTCGCGCCTGGTTTCCGGCGTCTACCAGCCCTGGTCCGGCGAGATCCTGCTCGATGGCCGCCCGCGCAGCGAGATCCCCGGCGATGTCCTGTCGCGCTCCCTGTCCATGGTGGACCAGGAAATCATCCTGTTCTCCGCCACCGTCCGTGACAACATCACCCTGTGGAACCCGGCCGTTCCCGACGACGACGTCGTCGCCGCCGCCCGGGACGCCTGCATCCACGAGGACATCCTCAACCGGCCCTTGAGCTACGGCACCCTGGTCGCGGAAGACGGGGGCAACTTCAGTGGCGGCCAGCGACAACGGCTCGAGATCGCCCGGGCGCTGGTGGGCAACCCCACGGTGCTGATCCTCGACGAGGCCACCAGCGCCCTCGATGCCGCCACCGAGGAGTCGGTGGACGATGCGCTGCGGCGCCGGGGATGCAGTTGCCTGATCGTCGCGCACCGCCTGAGCACGGTCCGCGACTGCGACCAGATCATCGTGCTCGAGAAAGGCGTGGAGGTACAGCGCGGAACCCATGACGGGCTCATGGCGGACGAGAACGGACTCTACTACCGGTTGGTCCGGGCGGGATGACGCAATGGAGAGCCAGGAAACCCACGCCCTCGCCGACCTTGCCACGCAGTCCGGCACCCCCGTGTCCTGCGCCGGCAACCTGCCTCTGGACATGGGCGACCCGGAGTTCGTGTGGTTCATCGAAACCGGCGCCGTCGACCTGTTCCTGGTGGAACGCCGTGGCGGCGTGGAGGAATCGGCGCCGCAGCACCTGCTCCGCGCCGATTGCGGCCGCCTGCTGCCCGGGGTCGCGCCGCAGGAGGCACAAACCACTCTGGGCCTGATCGCCAAGGGGTTGCCGGGCACGGTGCTGCGACGGCTCCCGCGCGCCGCTCTGGCGGCCCTCCGAAACGCCGAGCTGGCGGAGCACGTGGATGCCTGGCTCATGGACGTTTCCGCCATCCTGTCGCGGGACGTTCTGAACCGGCCCCGCCCGCACGTCCTGATGGAGTCCGGACAGCCCCCACGGACATTGAGCGGTACGCTGTCGGCCCGCCGGGGTGTGGTGTGGGTGTCGCCGCCGGCGGACGCCGGCCTGTTCATGGACATCATCGATCCGATGGGGGAGGAGCCGGACGGCGGCCCCCGGATGGCCACCGTACCCCTCACGCCGGCGAGTTGGCTCACGCTGACGGCAGAGGCAAACCTTTCCGCCCGATCTTCCGAGGCCCTTGCGGAAGAGGGCCTGCTGCTGTCCTCGTTGGCGGCCTTCCACGCCGTGGCGTTTTCGCTGGAGCGGCTCAACCGGGGCCTGGCGGTGGTGGACCAGGCCAATCTCGAAAGGGCGCGCACAACCAGCCGCCGCACCGACGAGGAAGGCGCCCGGCGCCGGCTGTTCAACGTCTACGGCCTGCCGGAACCGGGTGGCGCCGACGATTCGGGGCTGTTCGAAGCCCTCCGCATCATCGGCCGCCATGAGGGAATCGACTTCAACTGGCCCGAGCGGGCGGACAGAACCGGCGGCGGCCTCGGCGCCGTCCTGGCCGCATCGGGCGTACGCGGCCGGCGCGTACGCCTCGCCCAGGAAGATCGCTGGTGGATCGGCGACAGCGGCGCGATTCTGGCATTTCGAACCGGCGACGGCCAACCCGTGGCCTTGTTGCCAGGCGTGCTGGGACCCTATCACGAGGTGGATCCGGTGGACCGGCGCAAGATCAGGGTCACCGCGGAACGCGCGGCAGCTCTTCAGGCCGACGCGTGGGTGTTCCAGCAGCCGCTCCCGTCGGCCGCCGCCGGCTTGCGGGACCTGTTGCGGCTCGCCACCCGGGGGTTGACCCGCGACTTCGCGCGCTTCCTGCTGGCCGGGTTGCTGGGCGGTCTCGTAATGCTGCTGCCCGCCGTCGTATTGGGCATCATCGTCGATGGGGTGATTCCCGCTCGCGAGGCCGGCCTCTTGTATCTTGCCGGCGGAGCCGTGGCGGCGTTCGCCTTGATCCGGGGACTGCTGCACGTCCTCCAGGGAATGGCCCTGATGCGCCTTGAAGGACGGGTCACCTCCCGCGTCGAGACGGCGTTTTGGGACCGGTTGCTCCGGCTGCCGCCGGGGTTCCTGCACCGCTATTCGGCCGGCGAACTGGCCATGCGGGGGATGACGTTCCAGCGCCTGCGCGACGCCGTGCAGGGCGTGGTGGCCGAGGGCCTTCTGTCGATCGTGTTCCTCTCGCCCGCGTTCCTGCTGATCTTCTTCTACGACGCCGCGCTGGGCGCGGTGACCGCCGCCTTCGGCCTGCTGTCCCTGATCGTGACCGTCGCGCTGGGGCTGCGTCAGATATCGCCCCACGGCCGTGTGATCCGCACCGTCCAGGGTCTCGCCGGGAGGCTGTTCCAGATCATCAACGGTATTTCGAAACTGCGTGTGGGAGGCGCCGAAGGGTCGGCGTTCGCGGTCTGGGCGCGGGACTACCGCGAGCAGAAGCAAGCGGAGGTGGAGCTTGGAGCATTCGAAAGCCACCTGCGGGCGTTCGGCGCGGCACTGCCGCTGCTGGCGGCGGCGCTGCTTTTGCTGGCGGCGACGCTGCCGGACGGAGAGACGATGACGGCCGGCAACTTCCTGGTCGTCTACACGTTGTTCATGCTGTTCCAGAACGCAGTGGTCCGGTTGGGGGCATCGTTCGGCGCCGTCGCCGCCATCATGCCGGCGCTCGATCAGGTCCGGCCGTTCCTGGCCCACCCCCCCGAGATCAGCGCCGAGGGAGAACCGGTCGACACCCTGGGCGGCGAGATCGCATTCGATCACGTTTCCTTCCGCTACGATCCCGATGGTCCGATGATCCTCGACGACGTATCGATCCGCGCCCGTCCCGGGGAGTTCGTCGCCATCGCCGGCGAATCGGGCGCCGGCAAGAGCACCCTCTTCCGTCTGGCGCTCGGTCTGGACCAGCCATCCGGCGGAGCCGTGTACTATGACGGGCGCGACCTCAAGCACCTCAATCTCAAGCAGGTACGCCGCCGGATCGGCACGGTGCCGCAAGCCGTGCAGCTCCATCCGCAGGACCTTTGGGACAACATCGTCGGAGACAACGAAGATGCCACCGTCGACGATGCGTGGGAGGCCGCCCGGCTCGCGGCGGTGGACAACGAGATCGCCGCCATGCCCATGGGAATGATGACGAACGTGGGAGCCAGCGCCAGCGTCACCTCCGGAGGCGAGAGCCAGCGCATCGTCATCGCTCACGCGCTGCTCCGCAATCCCCGCATCGTGCTGCTCGACGAAGCCACCAACTGGCTCGACAACGACAGCCAGTCCACGATCATGAACAACCTCGCGGACCTTACCTCGACGCGGCTCGTCATCGCCCATCGTCTCTCCACGTTACGCCAAGCGGATCACATCTACGTAATGCGGGCCGGAAAGGTGGTCCAGGAAGGATCCTTTGAGGAGTTGTCGGCGGCCGAAGGCGTGTTCCGGGACCTGGTGCGCCGGCAGATGGCTTAATCGGTGTCAAACTGGCTCCGTATAGCGAAAATTGGTGACCCATTACAAAAATAGTATTGCAGCGGTATTGCAATGCGGCCGAAAAGGGTATATTTCTCTCTACAAACTCTGTGTCGTTCAGGAGGTGTACTATGTTCACGTCGGCAGAAGAGATGCGTCGTGTTCTCACGGAGAAGGCGAGTGAGGATTCGGCCTTCCGGGCGCAGCTTGTGGCGGACCCCAAGGGCGTCCTGAACCAGGAATTCGGGATCACGGTTCCGGACAACATCGAGATCAAGGTGCACGAGAGCGATATGCGCACCGTCCATCTGGCATTGCCGCCGAGCCCGGTCCTGGATGAAGAGCAGCTCGAGGCGGTCTCCGCCGGGCTTTGCTGCTGCGGAATCTAGACGAGGCTCACCGCTCCCGGCACACGCCGGTCGAGCTTTGAGCGGTCCGATGATTTAAAGGCGACCCTGGGCGCAATACTTCGTTGTGTCCTTGGTCGCTTTTTCATGCCCGGCCCTGCATCGGATGTCCCGTTCCAGCTTCACAAAGCAACGGTTCGAAGCACGATTCGCCGAGTGGGTGGTGTCGGCCCGGTGGCTGGTCGTCGCCGTGAGCCTGATACTGGTGGCGCTGGCCGGCGCCGGCTGCCTGTTCCTCGAGTTCTCCACCAACTACCGCATATTTTTCAAACAGGACAATCCTCAGCTACTGGCGCTCGAGGCGCTGGAAAACACCTACGGGAAGAGCGACAGCGTCCTGTTCATGATCGTTCCGGAGGATGGCGACGCCACGTCGGAACAGGCCCTGGCGGCCGTGATCTGGCTTACCGACCGCGCCTAGCAGACGCCGTACTCGAAGCGCGTCGACTCCATTGCCAACTTTCAGCATACGACCGCGGACGGCGACGACCTGTCCGTCCGCGACCTCGTCGACCCGGCGAGGCTGGACGATGCCGAAGAACGGGCGCGGATCCGCGCAACCGCGCTGGCCGACCCCCGGCTTGCGGGAAGCATCCTGGCTCGGGACGGCAGTGTAAGCGCCGTCAACGTCACCGTGGAACTGCCCGAGGAAGACCAAACGGTCAGGGTGCCGGAGGTCGCCGAATTCGCCCGCACGCTCGCCGCCGAAGCGGAAGAACGGTTTCCGGGCATCGACCTCCGTGTGGTGGGTACGGTGATGATCAACCACGTCTTCTCGGAAGCGTCGGTCAATAGCCAGAAGATCTTCCTACCCACGAGCCTCGCCATCATGGCCCTGGTCCTTGGAGTCTTGACCCGGGGACTCACGGGCGTCGCGGCCACCGGGCTCGTCATCGTCTTCTCCGTTCTCGCTTCCATGGGGCTGGGGGGCTGGGTCGGCCTGCCCTTCTCCCCGCCCACGGCGCCGGCGCCGACCATCGTGCTGATGATCGTCGTGGCCAACTGCGTGCACCTGCTGGTGGCCATATTGCAGCGCCTGCGGGCCGGCGACTCCAAGTCCGCGGCCATCGTCGAGGCCGTCCGGCTCAACCTGCACCCGGTCTTTCTGGCCAGCCTGACCACGGCGCTGGGCTTCCTGACCATGAATTTCTCCGAGGTGCCGCCCTACCGTCACCTCGGAAACTTCGTCGCGTTCGGCATCGGCGCCTCGTTCGTGCTGTCGGTGACCTTCCTCCCGGCGCTGCTCTCGCTCCTCCCGATACGCGTACCGGGGGGCGGCGGACGGCGCGAGGATACGGCGATGGCGGCCATCGCGGAATTCGTGGTGCGGCGCCGGAAGGCCTTGTTGTGGGGCTTCGCGGCCGTCGTGCTGGCACTGATGGCGGCTATCCCACGCAACGAGCTCAACGACGTCCTGGTGCACTTCTTCGATGAAAGCGTCGAGTTCCGGCAGGATACGGATTTTCTGGACCGGAGGCTGAGCGGCAACACCGTGCTCGAATACTCGCTCGTCTCCTCCGGCCCGGGGGAGATCGCCGACCCGGCCTTTCTCGCCGACGTGTCTTCTTTCGCCGGCTGGTACCGCAAGCAACCGGAGACACGGCACGTCGAGGTGGTCACGGATACCTTCCGGCAACTCAACAAGAGTATGCACGGCGACGATCCGGCGGCCTACCGGCTGCCCGCGAGCAGAGAGCTCGCGGCCCAGTACCTGCTGCTCTACGAACTCTCTCTGCCCCTGGGGCTGGACCTGAACCACCGGATCGACACCGCCAAATCGGCGACACGCATGACGGTGACGGCGAAGATCCTTTCCTCGCGGGAGGTGCTGGAGTTGAACGCACGGGCGGAGGCCTGGCTGAAGGGCAACGTGCCACGTGTGACCCGCGTCGACGTATCGGGCCCGGCGCTGCTGTTCGCCCATATCGGCCAGCGCAACATCCGCGCCATGTTGCTCGGGACCACGGTGGCGCTCCTGGGCATTTCCATCGTTCTCATCGCCGCCCTGCGGTCGTTCCGGCTCGGCCTCGCGAGCCTGGTGCCCAATTTCGTCCCCGCCATCATGGGGTTCGGCGTCTGGGGGCTGATGGTGGGGCAGGTCGGACTGGCGCTGTCAGTGGTCGTGGCCATGACCATCGGCATCGTCGTGGACGACACCGTGCATTTTCTCAGCAAATACCGCCGCGCGCGGCAAGAGCACGGCGACACACCCGAGGACGCGGTGCGGTTTGCGTTTCAGACGGCCGGGCGGGCCATGTCCACGACCACGGTGGTGCTGGTGGCGGGGTTCCTGATCCTGGTGCTGTCGCCGTTCATCCCCACCGCCCAAGTGGGGCTGCTCACAGCGATGATCATCGCGTTCGCGCTGATGGCCGACATGCTGCTCCTCCCGCCCCTGGTGCTGGCCGTCGACCGCGGCACCCCGACGGCGGACGCGGGAGCCGGCCGCCCTTCCGGCTGAGGCGGGCGGGGTCAGTCCGACGCCGCCATGCTGTTTCCGAACGGCATACCCTCCCCCCGGAACACCTGTTTCGGATCGAACTCCTTCTTCCACCGAAGGCCCGTTTCAAGCTTCTCGCCGTAGTGTTCCCGCCATTCCTTGCGCCCGTAGCCCACGCCGCCCGACAGGTAACTCTTTCCCCCGAGGCCGACGAGGGTTCCGGTCATTTCCTTCAGTCTCCCCGCCAGCTCGTTGGCCCTCTCGTACTTATTCAGCACCGCAAGCACGTGGTACGAGAACATGCGCTCTCCGTTCGGATGCATGAAGAGCGGGGCATCGATGGCCTCCGTCTGGATCGGGTAAATCCCGATCCAGCTCGCCGGTGACGGCGGCACCCAGTCCCGGTCGAGCCACGGCTGGACGAGCACCGTTCGCAGGGTCTCCCAGGGCATGAACCAATCCCGCCACGGGTAGTAGTGCTTCTGGCTGAACAGCCATCTCAGGTACATCCCGGCGTGCCCGACCTGGGTAGTGTCGCGGCTGCTTACGACCTTGTCGTACCCCAGCCCTTCCAAGGCCTTCCCGTCATCGTGGTCCCCGTCGTACTCAACGCCGGCGCTCATGATGATTTCCTCGCCGTGGACCCTGGTTTCCGCCCGCAGACGGTCGAACCGGCCCTCGTCGATGATCCGCTCGAAGTCGCTCGCGAACCGGTCGTAGTCGCGGTAGCGGATTTCGTACTGCCGGAGCCGTTCCCCGGACTTACGCAGGCGGATCCACGCCTCGGTAATGACGCCGAACTGGCCCTGGCCGCCTCTCACCGCATCGAAGAGCTCCCCGTTCCGGGTCCTTGAGCACCGCACGCGTTCGCCGGTTCCGGTCACCACTTCGAGTTGCTCGATCTGCCCGATCTGCATCCCGTACCGGTGCGACGTGGTTCCCAGACCTCCGGCGGAGAGCGTTCCGCCCACGGTCACCTCCGCGGTGTCCACCAGCACCCGTGGCAGCCGCCGCGTCCCGCGCAGGGAATCCACCACCTTGCCCCACTGGGCTCCGCCTTGTGCCCGCACCAGGTCGCCTCCCAGGACCTCGACTCGATCGAGGTACATCGTGTCGAGCACCACGCCGTCATCCGTGAGGGTTTGTCCGCCCTGGGAGTGTCCTCCCCCTCGGATGGCTACCTGGACTCCGTCCCGGGCGGCACCGCGGACGAGGGTGGTTACCTCCTCGACACTCTTCGGTCTCGCCACCGCGCCCGGCACCCTCGTGCTCATTCTTCCGAAATCGTACGAGCGAGCCTGCCGGTCTTCCCAGTCCCTGCTTACGTCCGGTAGACCTTGTTCGGCCATCCTCAACCGCCCTCCGTGGTCATCGCTGCCCTGTTCAGGCAGGGGTGCCGCACGTCCAGGTGCATCACGTATCGCCAACACATCCCGGCGGATTCGTAGCGGCCCAAGCCTTCCAGAGGGATACTTTTATCGGCTTGCGCGACCTCGGTAAAGTGTCCGTGCGGGAGGTGGACCGCGGGGCAGGCTCCCTGCGGTAAAGTCCCGGCGCCCCGCGGAGGCCCAGGCTTGCTTTTCCGCGGGCCTCTACGCATCATGGACCGCATGCAGACACAGGCCGGCAGTGGAGTGGAGATGGAGACGTCGGTGTCCGAGCACTACGCCGCCTTGACCGAGCGCATGGAGAAGTTCGGCGGGGATTTGCTGGCGTGTCATTTCGGGCTGTGGGGACCGGACACGACCACCGATCAGGAAGGTCTGCTGCGCGCCAACCATACCCTGGTGCAGGGGTGCGATCTCGGCGCGGGACAGCGCGTGCTGGATGCCGGCTGCGGCGTGGGCGGCACCGCGATCACGCTGGCGGAGACGCATGGCGTCCACGTCACCGGGTTGACCATCTGCGAGCCTCACGTCGCGGTGGCGGCCCAACACGCGGAACAACGCGGGGTCGGCCATCTGGTGGAGTTCCGCCACGGCGACTTCATGGACCTGCCGTTCCCCGACGCCAGTTTCGACGCGGTGCTGAACCACGAATCCTTTTGTTACGCGGAAGACAAGCTCGCCTACCTGCGGGGCGTCTACCGGGTGCTCAAGCGCGGCGGGCGCTGGCAGGCCCTCGAAGGACTGTTGAGCGGCGCCCCCATGACCGAAGCGCAGGAAGCCTTTCACGCAACCGCCCGGCGAGGCTGGCGCATGCCGCCCCTCGAGCCCTGGCGCGATGTGCTCGCGACGCTCGCCGAAGCGGGTTTCGAAGGGATATGGGAGCAGGACCTCTCCGCTGAAGCGGCGCGGTCCACCGGGAGAATCCGCAACGGCTGGCTCTTGTTGACGCTCATGAACCCCCGTGCCGGCGGGCTCAATCAGGCATCCCGGGAGTTCATGGAGGCGACCGTCGGCTACGATCAGGGATTGCAGGCAGGGGTGTTCACCTACCGCTTCCTGTCCGGTGCGAGGCCGGCATAAGGCCTGCCCCCGACGGCGGCCTTCACGGCCGATCAACCCCTTCGGCGCCGGCAGGCGGGCGCCCGCCCCCGGGTTTCCGCGCACAGTATCGCCTGAGCTCGAAGCTTCCGTTTCTCCAGGCTTGGTACAGCGTTCCGAACTGGTCCATCAATCCGCGGATTCCAGCCGTTTCGACGCCGGAGAACTGCAGGGTCGCGAGGAGATTGTAGGCATTCCCGACGAGCCGCAAGTTGTCCGCGTCCTTGCCGTCGAAACCCTCGAACTCCAGGATCTCCAGACCCGCCGCGCGCAGTTTCTCGGAGTAGGTGGACTGGCTCTCCAGGCCCTGCACCGCGAACGGCTTGCACAGCGGCACAATGTATTGGTCGTATTCCTCGGACGCCAAACCGTCGCGCGCCATCCAGTCCATGGCGACGATCTTTCCCGAGGGTTTGAGGATGCGGCTCGCTTCGTGAAGAAAGTGCCCCCGGTCCTCGTAGTGGCAAGCGCTCTCGATGTTGACCACGACGTCGACGGAGGCGTCGGCGAAAGGCAGGCTCAGGGAGCAGTCGGCAAACTCGAAGGCGGTCCGGTCATCCAGACCCGCTTCGCTGGCTTTCCCGGCGGCGATCTCCAATTGCATCCGGTTGAGGTTGACGCCGGTGACCCTGCAGCCACGCGTCCTTGCCAGGTGGATGGCGGTTCCGCCCACGCCGCACCCCGCGTCCACCACGTGATGGCCTTCCTCGATGCCCGCCGGCGCCACGATGACCTCGACCATGCGCTCCACCGCTCGCGCGAGTCCCGGGGAATCCGCGAGGACCTCGCCGGGCTCGGGGCACTCGCCCGGCTCGAACAGGCCGAAGTGGATGTGGTCGCGGTTCCACCCCTTGAGGTAGATGCCCGGCGTGTTGTCGTCGTAATAGCGTTCGGCCGCTTTTTTCTCGTCCGAGGCGGACATTTCGCGATGCACCTCCCCTCAGGAAGACGGCGTCCCCAACAGCGCCATGAAAGGATAGCCCTTGACCTGCTCGATCCGGTCCCCGGCCAGCACAAGCTTGATGTGGTGGATGCCGCGCAGGAGCACGAACGGCCCCAGCCTGCCGAACAGCGTTGTCGGCGCCGTGGTCCAGTTGGCCAGCGCCGACAGTTTTTCCGGCACTGCGAGTCCCTCCTCGCGCAAACCGTCGATGAAGGCGGTCCAGAGATCGGGGCGGTCCAGCCAGTGACGCGGATCCTTCGCCACCCTTTCCTTGGCCAGGCAACTCAGTCCAAGGGTCGGACCAAGGCCGTCCGCGTGCACGTCCAAATGGAGCCCCAGCTCCACGAATCCCCCTCGTTCCTCGAAGCGCGAGACCGTGGCGGCGACGAACGGATGCCGGCCGGGCCAGCCGGCGCGTTCCAGGAACGCCATGATGGCACGTGAGGTCCGGAATCCCGTCACCGCAAGGCGGATGGCCCGGCCGCGCGACGGAAAGACGCCGATGGATTCGATGCGCGTATCCGCCTTCTGCGCCAGGTGCACCCGTTCGACCTGCCGGCGCTCGGCGGCATCCGGGGTCCATCCGGCGGCGGCAACCACCGTGTCCACCACAACGCCTACATCCCGAAGCCGCTGGGCCGCGCCGTCGCCGACGATGGGCCGTTCGGCGGGCCGCAGGAATATCCCCGGGTCCCGGCGCGAGCCGCCGGCCGCCGAACCGATGTCGTACTCGAGCATCATCTTGCGGCCCACGACCTCACGCAACAGGGATTTCTCCGAGTCCGTCTCCGACAGCAGCAGCGCGATTCCGGCAGCGGACGAATCCGCGTTTTCGGACCGCGCCCTTTGCGCGAAGAACGACGCCGCGTCCGTCCCGCCCACCACGGACACCCCGAGGTCCGCTCTCGGCCGGCGCTCATTCAACGGCAGCTCGAAACCGAAGGGGAAGGCGGCCATGGTGGCGGGCAGCTCGCGGGCGCTGGCAAGCAGATCCTCCCATTCCCTTTCCCCGATCAACGCGGCGGGAATCAGAGTCCTGAGCCCCTTCAACAGCGCCCCCAGGGAGTCCGCCTCGCCACGGAGGCGTTCCTGGGTAACCGCCAAGGCTTCCTCAAAGTCCATCATGGGGTTTCACGCGATGACCGGGACCGGGTTGAGACCGGCTTCCGCGAGCGGGGCTTCGCGCCAGCCCATTTCCACCGGAACGTCGTACAGACGTCCGGGCGCGAAGCGTTCCCAGAAGTGGCGGAGCCCCGGCACGATGACTCTTGCCACCGGCATTCCGATGTCGGGGCGGGTCTGATCGAGCACCAGGAACTCCATTCCCCTGGCCTCCACCAGCGCCCGGCACTGCTCCACGTCCTCCTTCACGTCCCCGGTGTCGGGGACGGCATAGTCCGGCCCGCCGCGCGCGGCGGCGCCGGGCGCCGGCGCCAGGTAGGGGTGGTCCTCCAGTCTGGCGTTCTGCCACCACGACAGGCACATGGGATCGTCGACGCCGTACCGGGTATCGCCGCTGCCCGAGCGGGGGACCCAGGTCAGGCACTGGTTCATTTCGCACACCGCGCGCAAGGCCGCGATGTGCGGATCGCTGTGCGCGCCGGCGCCGTAGATGATGTCCTCCACTTCCGTGTCGGTGCGGCGCGAGAGCGCGACGAAGACCGGGATGCCGAGATCGCCGGTGACGTCCAGCACCCAAAGGTCGCGGTGTAGGTCGCGGTAGTAGCCGTATGCCGACGCCAGGTAGTCGTCGCCGAAGCTCTCGAGGTCCAGCGCGGGAAAGCGTAGCCGGTTGTACCACCAGATGGCAAAGGCGTCGCGTTCCACCAGCTCGAAGAACCCCTGAAGTATCGCTTCCTCCAGGGTGTTGCCGGCGGCGCAGCCGTTGGAATCCGCCCACAAGCCGGAACTCCCGCGCTGCTCCGGCGCCATGCCGTAGAGCATGGAGGTGGGCAGATATCGATGCCGGCCCTGGGTGAGCGACCACGCCGGCGACCAGTCCATGGGCGCGTCCGGGTCAAGGCGTCCGGGAACGATATTGTACGGGTGTTGGCGGGCGTTGATCTCTTCCGCATGGTCGAGCTGGCGGTCGCTGAAAAGCTGGACGTCGTTCGGGTGGACCGCCTCCGCCGCGCCGGCCGCCACGAAATCCGCATAGCTCTTCCGGCACCGAATCTCGTCGCCGTGGAAGGCGCCGGAATAGCGCTCGATGGCTTCGCAGAGGGCGCTGGCCTCGGACTGCCCCGCCGTGCTCCCCTTGCCCGCGCTCTTGCTCCGCAGACTGCGCCGCAACGAGCTCAGGTTCTTGATTCTCAACGCCAGGTTGCTTCCGGCCCAGTGGACGTGCAACCAGGGATCGGACTCCTCAGTAGTGCGCGAGACCCAGGTCACGATGCCGCTGACGGGACTGATGAGATGCCGGTACCGGGCCAGGGTCTCCTGGGGCGGCACCGAGCGCAGACCGCCGCTGTTGCGCACACCTTTCGGGCTCGGTCGCAGCCGCACCGGCACCGCCGCCCGGTCGGCGCGGTACAACGTCTCGTCGCCGCAGACGGCGCACTGCGGACGGCGCATGACCGGATGATGCTCGCTCTTCAGACGGCCGGCATCCAGTGAGACCGCCTGCTCATGGATCGGCGCCATGTCCCCGAAGACCAGCCACTTGGCGACCTCGGCCGCGGCCAGGCCGTAGACCGCATCCACCACCGCCGGTTCGGCGGCGGCGGGAACGACGGCCGCGTCGCCGCCGCCGAGGTTGCGCAGGAAGGTGTGGACCTCCTGGTGGCCGCGCATGCGATAGGCGAGACAGGCCCAGCACGGCCCCTGTTCCGCGGGCCGGAAGACGGGACCGAACAGCGGCTGGACGCCCTGGGGCCTGAGCAGCATCCACGGCGCGCCGGACGCGAGGTGGCGCCGGTTGACCTCGGCGTGACGCTCGTCGAGATAATCGGCGCAGACGACAACGGAGAGAGCCGGCCGGTCCCCGCCCCCAACCACGGCCACGCCCATGGCCTCCAGCAACCGGGCGAGACGGCCGTCGTCGCCGGCCACCGCGACCGTCGACGCTCCCAGGCGTTCCCCGGCCCATCGCGGAGAGGCGCCCAGGGAGGACCAGTACGCCGCCCGGCCCCGTTCCATCGAGTGCTCGCCCGAGACGACGTATCCCCTGGACGCCAGCGCAACCAGCGCCGCCTCCACGTTCGATGCCGAGTGCGCGCCGTCAAGCGCGGCAACGATTTCGTTGCGGGTGCGGCGGCCGTCGAGCAGCGGCAGGAGATCTTTCTGGATCGCTCCGCGGAGAAGCGTATTGAAGGTCTCGGATACCAGCAGCACCTGCTGGTCGTCGATGGGCCGGAAATCGAGATGCGGCGCCAGCACCGGCACCTCTATGAGGCCGCGGTCGGCAGGAACGGTCTTCTTCAGGATGCCCGTTTGCGGGGGCGTGGGCGCCTTGCCGCCGGTGGTCTTCCGCGGGCCTGCCGTTGCCGGACCTGCCCGCGGCGCGGGGTCGTGTCGGGTGTCCCGCTTCAAGGCAGCGAGTCGACATCGGCGGCCGCGCGGGACGCCGTTTCCCGGACCAAGGCTGTCAGGGCATCGAAATCGCCGGCACCGCAGGAGCGTGCGATGACCCCCCTGACCTCCGGACCCGCGGTCTCCGGGGCAAAGCCGTCCTCCGCCACCAGCCGCAGGATGCCCGTCAGGTTCCGCCATGTGCCCGCGGCCTCCGCCAGCCGCCCGGCGACGCCGCCGTCGATCCAGCCGCGCTCTCCCGCGGCCTGGAAGACCGAACCCGCGTCCGGAGACTGCGGGTCCGAAGCGTCGCCGGCGTGGGTCAGTTGGAGCGACCGGGCGGCCCGCTCCACGTCCCGGAGGCCGCCGCGCATGCCGTCAATCGACTCCAGGCCGGGCTCCGGCGCTTCCGCGGCCCCTTGCCGCAACTCCGCCAGCAGCAGGGTCCGCCTCTCGCCCCGGGCCAGCGCCTCGCGCCGCGCCTCGGCGAAACGCTCGGCGATCTCCGGATCCCCGCCCGCGAAGATACATCGCGCGCGGGTCAGTCCCAGCAGCTCGCCGGGCGCCAGGGCGGCCCCGTGGTCCGCCACGAAATCGGCCAGTGACCGAACCCGCCGCCGCGCATCCTCGGCCGGCGCCGGCGCGAACAGCAGGTTGTCCCGGGACAACTCACGAAGCATTTCGAGGAAACGGCGGCACAGGGCTTGGTAGTGCTCGGCGGGACCGCCATCGTAGACGAACAGCACATCGAGGTCCGCGCCGGGCGCCGCCTCCCGGCTGGCCAGATCGCCCAGAGCCACGGCCGCCACGCCGCCCCCGGCGCCGCGGCCGGCAAAGTCCTCCTCCACGGCCGACAATACCGTGACGATGGAGGCCTCCGCGACATTGGACAGCGCGACCCCCGCCTCCGCCGGCGACAGGTTGCCGCGCAACGTGTGCATGCCAATCTGAAAGACCTTGTGGTTGGACCAGTCCCGCGCCGTCTGCACCGCCTCTTTCGCGCCCAGGAAGGGCAGTTCGGCGATCTGCTCCCTCATTTCCGGGACGCCGAGCTCGACGGTCCAGTAGAGGCGTGTCAGGCCGCGGCGGGCGATGGATTCCGATTCGGGATCCGGCCCGAAACCATGCGGGAGATCGAGGTCGGTGAACTCGCGCTGCTGGAGGCTGTCGAGCAGCTCCGGCGAGCGGTTGATCCACTTGGCGAGCCGCGGCGCGGCGCCGATGATCTCGGCAATGGTCTCGAACGAGTCCGGGCGCGCGGCCGCCGCCGGGCTGTCGTAGGCGCTCCAGTCCTCGACCTGGGGATAGAAATGGGCGCGCCAGCGGTCCACCAGCGGGTCCATGGTCTCGAACCAGCGCCGGGGGAACAGCGCCATGCCGCCCATCTGCATGTAGCTTCCGGGCAGTTGCGGCGCCTCGTCCTCGCCGCAGTGCTGCAACAGCGGGTAGCGCCGGGTGGGCGCGATGTGGTGGTCGGGATGACGCTGCATGTTGTAGAAGAACAGGTTGCTGAGCTTGTAGGCGGCGCTCCAGGAATGGCACGCCTGGACCTTTTCGTACCGGCCGTTGGGCATTCGGATGCGCCGCAGGCCGTAGTGCTGGACGTAGTTGATGATCTTCATCGAGAAGACCACGCCGGCGCAGATGGCGGCGTAGGTCAGCACCACCCACGGCCCGCCCACCCAGTACGCGAACGCGTACCACGCGGCGGTCTCGAGCACGTAGCGCCAAAACGGATTGGTGTAGTGCCACACCGGCAGATGGCGGCGCGCCAGCCGGTCGCGCTCGAAGCGCCAGGCGGCCTGGATGTTGCTCTTGACCTCGCCGGGCAGGTACTGCCAGAAGCTCACGCCCTTGGGCGGGGAGCCGGGGTCCCCGGGCGTGCACACCAGTGCGTGGTGAATATAGATATGCTCGGTGGCGTAGGTGGGGTAGGAGACGCAGGCCAGCAGGACCTCGCCGAGCCGGCGCTCCGGCGCCGCGCGTGAATGGATCAGTTCGTGGCCGACGATGAAGCAGGGCTGCGCAACCATGCCCAGCACGAACGCCATGGCCACCACTTCCCAGGTGGACAAATGGCCCACCACCAGCACCTGCCAGAGCGAGAACACGAGGGTCCCCAGCCACAGCACCGCCCACAGCCACACCGCCAGCTTGTACAGGAACAACTGCCGGTCCAGGGTCCGGGCCGGGTCCATGTTCCGCTCTTCGGTGCCGAACCGGGTATCGAGCCAATCCGGGAGCTGGAAGAAGATCAGCGGAGCCAGAATCCACCAGCCGCCCTGGACCGCGGCGTTGATCACCAGCGGAAAGATCGCCAGGTTCATGGAGTACAGGAGGGCGTTCCGGATCGACGGCTCGAGCACCTCCGGTGTTCCGCCCCCGACCCCGCTCGGCTGCGCCATATCCTTTGCCATGTCAGATCCGGTGTTTGCCAACGGCTACGAAATTGGAGAGTTACAGAGTTGATTGTCCACGGGTAGAAGATCCTGTCAACCCGGTCACGGCGCCTCTACGGGCTCCCCTGGAACCCCGGCGTCCTCCCCTCCAGCAGCGCCCCCAACTCCTCCGCGCGGAACTGCAGCCCCATGTAGAACGGCCCGAACAGCCCGTAGAGGGCGCTGGCCTCGTCGAAGCGCATCTCGTAGACCAGCTTCTTGAACACCACGGGGTCGTCGGCGAAGAGATCGACGCCCCATTCCCAGTCGTCGAAGCCGATGGAGCCGGAAATGATCTGGGTCACCCGGCCGGCGTAGCCCCGGCCGATGAAGCCGTGGTCCGCCATCATGCGCTGGCGCTCCGAGAACGGCGCGTCGTACCAGTTCTTCTCCTCACCCCGCTTCTTGTCCATGGGATAGAAGCAGACGTAGCGCCGGGCGGGTACGTCGGGGCGGAGCCGGCCTTCCATGGTCTTCCGTGCCTGGGCGAGATAGGCCTCCACCTGCTCCTTCCACTCCGGCGTGTTGGGGGCGATGCCCTTCTCCTGGAGCGACCGGTAGAGCTGGCCCGATCCGCTGTAGAGCCCCAACTCCACCACCGAGAGATAGGAGGTTGTCTGTTCCAGGAAAGGCGCCAGCTTGAGCTGGGCCAGCGCCAGCTCGGCCTCGTTCAGGGCATCGAACGAGTCGCGGAAGTGGATGAGCATCAGGTCGCCCTTGTGGCCCAGCAAGGACGCGAGTCCGCTACGGCCGTCGGGGGTGTGCTCCATCGCCTTCAGCGCCGATACCGCTTCGTCGACGGCTCTTTGACGCGGCGCAGGCGCCATGGCGTTCCACTCCGGCCAGCGGATGCGGAACATCTGGTGGAGGATGCTCCAGCCCTCGAGGGTCAGGGGGACGGCGGGGAGATGTCTGTCGTCGAGGATACTGCTGTTCTTCGGATCACCATCGGACACCATCTCTCCAATTAACGTCCTTAAACAATCATTTTCAAGTGGACCACACCGCCTAACGCGTGTCGATATGGGGGTGCGGCTACGCCCCGGAACCCGACGCCAGGGCCTCAACCGCCAAGAACTTGACAGCAGCTCGTCAAACGGTTGGCGGGGACAACTCATCGAAAACCAACGGGTTCGTCCTTCCTCGGGAATCGGATCCCCGGTCTCCGATTGTCATCCAATTGACAGCGTTCGGTCCGGCCCCGGTTGGTCTTCCTCCATTTCTTCATTCACTGCGCCAAAAATGTACGCAAATTCATTGCCAGACGCCGATGGCCCTACTCTTGCTATAAAGTAATTTTCGTTAAAGATACTGCGAGAAATATAGGAGGAATCGAATGGGGCTGTTGAAGAATCGTCCAATGGCTGAACCGGATTGCGAAAGCCTTGGTACCATGATCGGGAAAAGCGCAGCCATGCGGACCGTCTTCGAGCGCACGCTCAGAATTGCAGCAAGCGACTCTACTGTTCTCATAACCGGGGAGAGCGGCACCGGCAAAGAACTGATCGCACGGACCATTCACGACCGAAGCCGCCGCGCGGGACAGCCATTCGTCGCGGTGAACTGTGGAGCCATACCCGAGGATCTCCTTGAGAACGAACTGTTCGGGCATGTCAGAGGAGCATTCACCGGCGCACAACAGTCTCGATCGGGACGGTTCATGACCGCGAAGGAAGGAACCATATTTCTGGACGAGATAAGCGAGACTACCCCCAGGCTGCAGGCCAAGCTTCTGCGGGTACTCCAGGAACGTGAGTTCAATCCGTTGGGAAGCGATATCGCCACCCGGACCAAGGCCCGTTTCGTCGCCGCCACCAATCGCGACCTGCGGGAGGCGATACCCGCGGGAGAGTTCCGCGAGGACCTCTACTACCGCCTCGCCATCCTCTCCCTTGAACTACCCCCGCTACGCGCACGGCGGGAAGACATCCCCCCTCTTGTAGAGCATTTCCTGGAACGCTTAAGCGGGCGCCACCGGCGCACCATCGATGAAGCGGCCATGGAACGACTGCAAACCTATGACTGGCCCGGCAACGTAAGGGAAATGGAGAACGTGATCGAGCGGATCGTGACGCTCACCGACCACCCGGTGATTCATCTGGATGACCTTCCCGAGCTCTTGGGATACATCAGGCCAGAGATCCGTGACGCTCTTCTGCACGAGTTCACATTGCCGAGCGACGGGATCGACATCGACCTGTGCATCCAACGCTTCCAGCGCGACATGATGGTGCAGGCACTGGAACGGGCCCACGACAACAAGACGCTGGCCGCAAGCCTGCTGGGGTTGAACCGCACCACGTTCATAGAACGGCTACGACGGCACGGGCTGGGTTCCCTCGTGCCGCGCAGACTGGTCACGCCCAACGGCGACTGATGGCGGCGAGGACGTACCACTCAGGAAGGCCTTTCGGAGAGCAACCCTGTTGCGCTCGCCCAATCGGGCCGATATCTTCAAACCTATGGACTGGACACACCGTCTCGCTGGCCTGATGCTGTTCACGCTGCTGCCCGCCGTTGCCGGCGGAGCCTCGGCACCCAAGGGCATGGTGGAGGTCCGGGAGGAGCTCCTGGACAACGGCCTCAAGGTGCTCTTGCTGGAGAACCACCGGAGCCCCGCCGTCACCTTCCAGGTGTGGTACCGGGTGGGCTCGCGCAACGAGGTGGACGGCAAGAGCGGCATCGCCCACTTCCTCGAGCACATGATGTTCAAGGGCACCGACAAGGTGGCGCCCGAGGAATACGCCCGCACCATCCGGAAGCACGGCGGCCGCTCCAACGCGTTCACCTCCTACGACACCACCGTGTACCACGCCACCATGAGCCGGGAATCCATCGGCGTGGCCATCGAACTCGAGGCCGACCGCATGGTCAACACGCGCCTTCAGGAAGTCCACTTCACGCCCGAGAAGAAGGTCGTGCAGGAGGAGCGGCGGCAGCGCACCGACGACCGCCCGCGGGCGGCGCTGGGCGAGGTCACCGCCGCGGTGACCTACGCGGTGCACCCATACCGCCGCCCCATCATCGGCTGGCCCCAGGATGTCGAGCGCATGACCCTGCAGGACCTCGAGGACTTCTACCGGACCTACTACGCGCCCAACAACGCTTTCATCGTGGTGGCCGGGGACTTCGACAGCGAGGAGATCCTGGCGCAGGTCCGCGAGCATTTCGGCGCCATCCCCCGCGGCCCGGACCCCCCCAAGGTGGGACAGGCCGAGCCGCCCCAACGGGGCGAGCGTCGCGTGGAGCTCAAGAAGGAAGCCGAGCTGCCCGTGGTGATCATGAACTACCACGTGCCCGAGGTGGGCCACCCGGACAGCTACGCGCTGGACGTGCTGGAGATGATCCTGTCGCGCGGACGCACGTCGCGCCTCCACCGGGATCTGGTGTACGAAAAGCGCATCGCGCGCTACGCCTACGCGGGCTATCACCGGGTTTCCATCGACCCCACCACCTTCACCCTCGGCGCCCAGGCCATGCCGGGCAGGGACATCGCCGACGTGGAGGCGGCCATCGACGAGGTCATCGGCCAGGTGCGAGACGAGGGCGTCACCCAGGCGGAACTCGACAAGGCCAAGAACCAGGTGGCGGCGAGCTTCATCTTCGCCCAGGAGTCCAACCGGGGCCAGGCCATGCGCGTCGGCTTCTATGAGGTGACCGGCGGATGGCGCCGGATGAACGAATACCTCGGAGGCATCCAGGGGGTCACGGCCGAGGACGTCCAGCGCGTGGCGCGGGAGTACCTCGACCGCGACCGCCGCACCGTGGGGGTCCTGGTGCCCCAAGAGAGGCAACGCTCATGAAACGCTGGCTGCCGCTTCTGCTGTGCCTGGTCCTGGCGCCGCAGGCCGTCGCCTCCGCCGCCATGAACGCACAACGCGAGATTCTCCCCAACGGGATGGTCCTGGTGACCTCGGAGCAGGCCGCGCTGCCCATCGTCTCCGTGGAGCTGCTGATCCGCGCCGGCTCGCGCTACGATCCCGCGGACCGCCACGGCCTGGCCAACCTCACCTCCCGGCTCCTGACCCGGGGCACGGCCACGCGCGACTCCATGGCCATCAGCGGCCTGGTCGAGGGCATGGGCGCCCACCTGGGCACCGACGCCGGCCGCGAGCTGGCCACGGTGAGCCTGAGCATCCTCAAGAAGGACCTGGACACCGGCCTGGCGCTCATGAGCGAGGTGCTGACGCAGCCGTCCTTCCCGGAGAAGGAGCTGGACCGAACGAAACAGTCGCTCCTGGCCTCCATCCGGGCCAAGCGCGACCGCCCGGGGTCCATCGCCCGGGAAGCGTTCCGCGCCGCCCTCTACCCCGGCAGCTTCTACGGCCGCCCGGTGGAAGGCTCGCGGG
>MKWU01002684.1_pt1 | contig 25661 bp, 26 predicted proteins | sample 809101 | NCBI WGS metagenome assembly MKWU01 (sample SAMN05860141, study PRJNA318959) | sponge metagenome | host: Aplysina aerophoba | place: Slovenia: Piran, Adriatic Sea, Gulf of Piran | collected 2013-05-07 | reverse complement strand
GCAAAGGGCAAAGCCGTCGCCGTTTCAGGGGAACTCAAGGGCTCGTCCTTCCCTCCATCAACTCGCGCGCCCCGTGCGCGCCCGGCGGTATTCGCGAAGGTAGTTCAGCCGCCGCTCCCGCAACTCCGCCTGTCTTTCAAGCCGTTGGCGCCGAAACTCAGGGTCCTCTCGACGACGCCGCCTCGCGTATTCGCGCATGTAGACCGTTCGCTTCCCGTCCAGGGATATCGCGCCACGCGGCCCTCCGTCAAGTCGCTCAGCAACTGCACGCGGTCTCCGAACTCGCACCAGCGGCGCGTCTCCGCCAGCTCCTCGGGCGTCACCCGGGCGATCACCTCCAGCACTTGTTCGCTCAGCGCCATGGCATCATCCCGTCATGACCGGAAAGCGAAGGCCCGTGCAACCCGCCGGGCTACAGGAGTTTGAAGAAGCCGGCGGTCCCGGAGCCGGACCGGCCGCGTTTTATTCCGCGCAGCCCTTGTGCGGTTGCGGAAGCATACATGGTCGTGCCCTCCGCAAAAACGGCCCATTCACCATATTCTGAAAGACGGCGACACTTAGCACATTCAGGTGTGTTAAGCGTATGTTGCGTGAGCGGGATAGTATTTTCTAGGTATATCAAAAAAGCTCCCGAATTCTCCTGGCACTCGTCCCCGGGACGCGGCCGTTTCCGCTTTCGCCTCACCACCGCGCGCTTCGCCCGTGTCGGCACCGACCGCCACTTACTCGCCGTGGCCGCTCCCCTACCGAGGGCTTCCGCCGGTATCGACTCCCCCTCGTTCATGCCACTTGGCTTACACAGCGCGTGTCGGCCCTGCCATCCCGTGCCGTGGCAGCCTTGGTGTGCGCCAGGGACGCGATAGAGAGCCTTGGGAAAGTTGCACCAGTATGGGATCGCCGCCGTGTTTGCTTCATCCCCGGAAACTCAAGGATTTGTGTAACACGACCCGTGTTCGCCCGTCGGGGTGGACGCCCGTCGGAGGCGTCTTTCCCAAGGGTCCGGGGTCCTTCCCAGGATGCGCATGCCCCGGCCCCGGTGGAACTCCGTCAGCGCGACCCCGGCCGCAGGTCATCGGCGGCCCGTCAGACGCCCCATATGAGACAGTTGAGAGCAAGCAGGATCAACGCCGAACTGACGTTGCAGGCGTTGATGAGGCCCCTGTCCTTCAGGAGGCGGACAACGGAGAAGACGAATAAGCCGGCCACGGCCAGAACCAGCGGAATGGTCAGCAACTCGCGCACCACACCCAACAGTATCGAGTCCAGCCTGAAGACGTAATAGTCGAGCGCGAGGAACGCGAAATATCCCGCGGCCGCCACGCTGAATGCAAGCACAGCCTTGTCTGCCCGCGTCACTACCTGCATCGAAACGCTCCTCCGCGCAGCCGCCACGACCTACTCCGCCATGTGCTTGAGCCCGCTCAACGGCTGAACCTTCACCGCCCGCGATGCAGGCTTCGCCGCTTCCGTGATCTCCTGCCCGGTAAACGGCGAGATCCTCTCGCGCGCCTTCAGCGCCGGCTTGCGCACCACCTTGATCTTCAGCAGGCCGCGAAGTGTGAACGTGCCCACTGCGGGAATAAATAGTTCACTACCAAAGAGTTGCGGCGACATCATCTGGTGGGACGCTTCAGCGAGTCTCAGATAGCGCCTTCAGGATCGACGCCCCAAGCTCAACCAGGTCCTCTCGTCTTCGGCTGTACGCCTGAAACTCCGTGGCAAGATCAGCTCCCTGCACCCCTTCCCTGCGACGGAAACGCTCTATCCTTTTGAGCTACGGGCGCTTCCCCTGAGCCTACCACACAACCCCGGGGAGCATCGACCATGCCTCGTGATCCGATCATCCCACCTATGACTCTCACCGCTGACGAGCTCGCACAACGGCTTCTTTCCCCCGCTCTCCACAGGGAGGGAAGCCATGATGGTGATTCTGGCGGTAATTCTCGTTCCAACGATGGCGATGGCCGCAGGGCCAACGAGCAGCCAGGAGGCGAATGAGATCATTCGGGATCTCAACATTCGCGCACGCGATAAGGGCTACGAGGCTCACGGTGAGGGCCTTTGGCGAGGCGATGAGGATGAGTCCCGCCCAAGTGGCCGCAGCGGCTCGGTCAACGGGGGCGGGGCGGGCGGCGCACGAAGAAAAGGCCAACCGCGCCATTGTCGAAATGTCCGACCTGTTCGCACAGATCATGTACGGACTGGTTGTGCAGAAGGACAAGGACGAGCACAAGGTCATCCGCCTCTGCGTAGATACGGGCGGGAAAAAGAAGCAAGCGGAGCCCGTGCGCGCAGAGCTGAAGCACATGAAGAACGAGGCGGAAGCCTTGGCTGCGTTCTGCAACGAGATACCGCAGTCGATTCTTTGCACAAAGCTCTAGGCTTCTTCATGCGGGGGGATGCCGGAATCAGCGATACTCCCACGTCGCCCGCCGGGCTATAGCCGAGCCGGGTATCGGCGGCAACGCCCCCCTCGCCACAAAGAAATCCGTCCGGTGGAACAAATCGAGGTCGTAGTCCTTCCGTCCCCGCTCGGCGATACCGAGATCCCGAGCGGTCGTGGGCGATGATCGAGCAATCTCCTCGCCATCCGACCTGCGGACAACAAAGAAGAATACCTCGTCGCGGTCTATCCCTCCGCAGCTAACGCCGAATCTCTCAAGGTGGAACCGGCCCGCGGCGTTCTCCCTGATGTCGAAACTTCTCATTATCACTCCCCATCTCCTCGGCCTTCGCGGGCCTTCATCTCAATTGCCCTAGCCCTACGCGAGCCGTCTTCGATTACCCATAGTGTTCTAAGAATGCTCGGCGTAATACATTTCTCGAAACAGTCGCTGTGGATTACATCCCCCGCGCCACATCTCGATACGCAGGCACCGATGTCCCGAAATGCGCTCCGGCATGCTTTCCCTGTCCCACCGCTGATTGCCACAAGGCTTCTCAACATGGCAATTCGTTGATTGTGCGACGGCGGTTCGTGGGCATGGGCGAAGCCAAGGGAAAGCGCGGTCCACAGGAGGAGGGCCACGAAAACGACGGTCAGAAGGCGCTTCATTGTGATATCCTTTCCTTAATGGACGGGCTCCCGCCCTTCTTGTCAGCATCTTGGCTTATTCGCGCACTCGCAGAGGCGGCGAACTATCCTCTCGCCAGCCTTGGCGTCACCCGCGTCCATCAAGTCCAGCGCGATAATCCACTTCGTCATGCCGCCGGGGTCGCGCCTCCACACTCATCATTGGGACGACAGAGACTCCTCGCCACCTCGTTCGTCAGCGTCCTCTCCATGTCACGAAGGAGGTCCGCGCGGTGCCGCGCAGTACGACTGCCATGAGGTGGGGGCCTATGTCGCCCGCTGTTTTCCGCCAACACGCAGAACCCATTTTCCAGGGAGCGGCACTACCGCGCGGTTATGTCGTCCGCAGAAGCGCGGACAGGCGCCAATGCCAACCAAGCTACAGTCGCAGCAGCGACAACCGCCCTAAAATACATAGGTGCTTCGCGCTCATCTTGTGGTAGGTGCCGTGGTAGCCGCGCTTGAGCAGCGCCCAGAAGCTCTCGATTCCGTTCGTGTGCGCCATCCCGTCACGTACTCGCCGACGCTGTGGTTGACCGCGGTGTGCTGCGGCAGCCCGTGGTAGGCCGCGTGATCGTCGGTGAATATCTCCGCGCCCTTCGCGGTGTTCTGTCGGACAAAGCCCTTGAGAGTCGGCCCGTCGGTGCTCGCGACGGGCTTGGCCGCGACTTCGTTCGTCTCGCGGTCCTTGATCCCCACCACGGCCACCTTACCCGATGGCCCGCTGACGTGCAGCTTCTGCGATGCGTGTCGATTCTTCTCCTTGCCGCCCATGTAGGTTTCATCGACCTCGACCGGCCCGGCGAACGGCGGCGCGTTGTCGTCCAGCCCCCACGCTTCCCGGATGCGGTGAGCCATGAACCAGGCCGTCTTCTGCGTCACGCCGATGTCGCGGTGCAGCTTCATGCTGGACACGCCCTTGAGGCTGGTGACGCTCAAGTAGATCGCGTAGGCCCATTACTTCAGCGGGACCTTCGACCGCTCCAGCGCCGTGCCGGTGCGCACCGAAAAAAACTTGTGGCACCGGACGCAGCGATAGGGCATCGGGTTTTCGTTCGGAACCGGCTTGCCCACGCCCTCCACGCAGCGCGGACAGGGGCGCTTTCCATCGGGCCACGGCTTCGCCTCGAACCACTCCCGAGCCGCGTCTTCATTGGGGAAAAGCTCGCCAAGCTCGATCAAGCTGATCCCCGTGCGGTACGATTTGCCAGGGGCTTTGTATTGGTTTTCCGCTTCTGTAGTCAACTATATAATTCTAATTCCCGCCACTGCGCGCCTCTTGACATGACGCCCGATCACCACGTCCGGTTCGTCGCAGCAGCATTTCCCTACCGCGGGCCCGGCCTGGGCTCAAGGCTCTCTTCGTCGAGCGTCGCCGTGAACAGCGTCCAGCCCCTGTCCGTCAGGCGCACCCGAAGGACCGGATTCGGCCTGCGCTGGACGTAGCCGGCGGACTCGATCATCCGCTGTTCGACAAGCCTCTCCACGATCTCGATGACTTCACGGCGGGCCTCCACGGTGGTCACGTGCCGGGGGCCGTTCACGCGCCTCCCGATGCGGTCAAGCAGTTCCCACTCATCCCGGGTCGTTTTGAACACCTTGCCGCGGGACCTACTCACCCACCACCCCGGTTCCATCCTGAACCGCCGAGTGCCCGCCTCCACGTTGACCACGTTGAGGCCCTCGACATGACGTAGAGCGTTGATGACGTTGATCACCTGGCCGACGGTGAGGCCCGATGCCGTCCTGATCTCCGGTATGGACGGCTCGCCCTTCTCGGCGATGAAGTCGCGCACGCGGTGTCGTATCGATTCCTTCATCAAGGCTCCTCCAGAGCCCTCCTGGTTTCTTGTAAGGCCCGCGCCGGCAGTCGCCCCCGTTCGTGGCGCACGCCCAACTCAGCGACGGCCGGAACGTCGCGGTTCCCGAGACCGCGAACACCCGCCCGCCGTCCAGCACGAGCCGCGCCCCGGCTCCCATCGGCCTAGGGCAGGGAGCAGCGAGACTAGCTGCGGTACTAGCGGGTGAGAGTCCCGCCGGCGCAATTCTCAGTTCTTCCCGGCTCCATGGAGCGCTACGGAGGCGCCTGGAACCCATAGTCCCGTAATTACGACGCCCAAATGAACGGCCACTTTCGTTTGCTCGTCATCATCAGCCCTCCCGCCTGGCTGCGCCGTCAGCGTTTCCCGCAATGCCGGATGTAGCCCACCACCAGCACCCCCAGCAGAGTGCCGTTCAGGATGTGCCACAGGAAGTGCGTGCCCGGCGGGAACGCGGCGCACACCGCCTCGTCGATCATGCGGAAGAAGATCGACGCCGCGAAGATCCCGGCCCCGGCGATGAGCCAGCCCGCCAGGGGATGGTCGAGCTTCCACACGACGGCTCCGTTGCAGGCGATCAACGTCCACGCGGCGATGTAGCCCGCGTTGTCGCCCTCGAGGGGCGTTCCCTGCATCAGGTACGTGAAGGCCGCGGAGAGGGGCAGGAAGGCCAGCGCCAGGGCCGCGGCGCCGTACCAGGTCAGCCCGCAGGCGCGCCGAAGCACGAGCCCCAAATAGAGCAGGATCATGCTCCGGATGGGGATCACGTCCGCCAACTCCGCCCAGGGGGTGGCGAAGGTGTGGAAGAGGAATGAGCCGATCCCGATGGCCGCGACGTTGGCGCACAGAAGGCCGGCGCTCCAGTCGAACCGTTCCGCGCGGACGGCCTCCCGCAGCGCCCAGCCGGCGGCAACCAGGAAGGCGGCGTTGGTTACTGCGTTGACCGGCTCGCCCCAGAGATTCGGGTCCGTGCCGAGTCGTTCACAGTAGCCGTCGAGGATGCGGTTCCAGTCCATTGAGGCTTGGCGGCGCCGTCAACGTCCCTTCCGCGCCTGTCGTATGAACACTTCGGGATCATCGAGCCACTCCGCATAGCCGATACGCCCACTGCCCGTCACATGCGCGATGTGGCGGTTGAGACACGCGGCGAGCGCCGCGTGCCGGGCGGCCAGGGCGAACCCGCCCTTCTCGACCTGGCGGTCCAGTGCGGTGACCACCAAGGCGCCCTTCGACTCCCGCGACGCGAATCGGTTGCCGGTATCGGCGCCGGCCACGGCATCGATCCGGCCGGCCGCCAGCGCCTTGATCAGCGCGGTTTCGTCGGGCAGTTGCACCACCCGCGGTCTGGCGCCCGCGGTGAGCTCAAGAAACCGCGCCTCGCCCGTGGTGCCGGGCATCACCCCGACCTTGTCCTGTCCACCCAGGTCCTCGTAGCGGGCCAGCCGGCCGGCATCTTCACGCCGCACCAACAGGGACTGGCGGAACTCGATGTGGCCGGCGGTGAACACGATTGCTCTCCGGCCCGCCCGGTCGCGGGTTCGCGATTCCAGGATGGTGATGCCCCCGCCCGCCATGTCGAGGTCCGGGCCCGCCGGCCGGAGCCAGATGTCCTTCCAGGCCGTGATGCCCTGGCGCGAAAACGACAACCTGCCGCCGCTCACGGCCTCGAGCGCGGTGAGCAGGTCCGCCTCGTAGCCTAGGTGAGCGCCGGTCCCGGAGCTGTAGCTCACCGGCTTGAAAGAGGCGTAGAAGCCGAAACGTACCTGCCTGTCCATGCAGGCATGTGCCGGCACAACGAAAAGGAATGTGGTGATCACCAGCAACATCTTCACTTCTCGTACTCCTTTCCGGCTGGGGTGCGCATCCTTGCGGGATTGCTCCTCGCGGTCGCAGAGGAGATGGATCCCAGGACGGCCAAGGCTTTGCCAGAGGGCGCAGCGCAGTATCTTCGGGATATACTGTCGATTCTATTTTCTCTCGCCTGTCAAGCGGGAATCCATACAGTACCAACGCCTCGGTACTTCGTGGAATAGTGCTTGACAAGTCAAGGAGAACGTGGGGCTAGCGCCGCGCTTCAGGGCCCGAAGGGCGATCTGGCCCCAGGCGCAGATGAGCGTACCGATGCCGGCAAGGAAGAGGATGTTGCTGACCACCAAGAAGAGATCATATTTTACGCCGAAGGCGACCACCAGATCGGTACGCTTCGCGGTCCCGTCGTGCCCTCGTGCCTTGGTCCCCTGAAGGTGCCTGCCACGTAGCCGGCGCCGTTGGTGTTTCGAAACGTGTTCCCGAGACCTCGACGTCGTAGCTGATGTCCCGGACGGGGAACCACGGATCGGGCGAACCCAGCTTGTTGGCGAACACGAGGGCGGCGAAATCAAGTGATCCTCTGAGGTCGTGAGGTTCACGGTGAGGTTGACGCCTCCCATGATGGAGGAGAGCCCGGAGAAGCCGAGGAGCAGTCCATCCCAAGTCGCGGTGCCGAACCTCAGGACGGGATTGTCGCGGAGCTCCATGTCGGGGAACGTGCGTTGCCGGACAGCCGAGCAAGGCGGAAGCGCACAATTATCGGTCGACGAGCTTCAGTTTGTCGATGTCCATCACCGATTCCCTTCCGCCGGTGGCCAGCTCATCCCCGGGCCGGTAGATCCGGATTTTCAGGTGGAGCAGACATTGCGCTTGAGCCTCCCGTCGAGTGCCCTGATTCTCGATCATCTTCTTGCCGTCCAGGTAGAGGCTGAAATGGCTCGACGGGTTGAAGTCAAACCGCGCGTCCAGCCATCGCCCGCGGGAGTCCTTGATCAAGGCAAGCGACATGGACCCCAAGAGGAATCCGTTGCTGAAGCGGACGATAATCAAGGCTCCGGTGCGGCATCCCTCGACGCTTTGGTGTAGCTGTATGAAGCCCTCCCGGTCATTGTCGAAGCCGTTGACGAATCTGATTCGGAAGGTCAGGGAGTAGTCGCGGTCAGGTTCAAGGCCGTTCGTCTGCTTGACCTCCGCACGCTCCCACCACGGAGCCCTGGCTCTTGCGCGGTTGTCGCTCCGGCACCCGCCAACTTGACCGTTCTTCAGGGTGAAACGAAGGAACCTCTCGCCCCCCTCTTCGACCCACTGAGTTGAGGAATACTCCGGGAGAGCGCAGTTCTCGTAGAACATCACGTTCCAGTCCCGGTCATTGTACGTCGTCTTGTTGAAGTAGTTGAAACTCCGGCCTTCCGTGTAGTCGGCAAAGGCAGTCCCGCCCATCCAGAGCATGCCGAACACCGCCCCCGCGATCATCATCTTGCGCAATGTTATACTCCCTATCCGCGCCCCCTACCTTTATCGGCCCGGCTGCGCATCACCGCCGCCGACAAGGGCATGCCTCACCGCTGCCGATGGACATTCCATCAGGAACCGCGAACACACCCAGCGGTTGCGCCTTCCGCACCTCCGGCGGCTTCGCTGGCTTCTGCAGCGGGTCCTGGCACGCACACACGCCGGCCTTGATCCCCCTGATCTCGCCTGACGGGCAGGGCTACACCATCCGCTAGGCCCGGGTGCGCGTAGAAACTGCAAACGTGGGCGGATCAAACAGGCTCTATTTGGAACGCCACGGGCTGCCAGTGGCCGCGATGGCTAGCAGCGCGATGCGGTAGGTGCTGGACCACGCCTTGGGCGGGCGAGTTCATTTGCCCGGCGCGGCTTCCCGGTCCGTCTCATCTACCCGCGGCCAACCAAGCCAGGTTTCCCCACGTTCCACGTTCTGTCGAAGGAAGAGCGGAGCGAGGCTACTCCTTTAGCGTCGAATCCGCGTCGAGAGCGTTGACTGTGTGTATCTTGTCCTGCAACTCCCTCGCGCGGTTTACCTCGTACGCCGCCCGCGACGCGTGCTCGCTCGCGGGATCGATGCCCGCCGCGGTGTCGAACGCCCGGAGTGCCGCATCAAGGTTGCCGCTGATGAATTCTACCATGCCCGCGTTGTAGCGCGCCGCCGCCCGGAACTCGGCGTCCTCGGCGGCGCACGCGTCGATACCACGTCTGGCTGCTTTTCTGGCCGAGTCCAGGCGGGCCGCGTTGACGTGCGCGAACGTGAGCGCCATCCCGCACTCTTCGGCATCGTAGAACGTGAGCCGCACAGTCTCGTTCCAAGGGAGCAGCCACCGCATGAGTTCCTCGCGCGCGCCGTCAACGGCGCGCCGGCGTAGCGGCGCCGCATCGGGGAAGGCGGGCCTTGCGTTCGTCGCCGTGTTCGACCGCTGGGCGTACTCGGCAATGCTCCAGGCCGCGACGACGTTGCCGTTCCTCAGGTCGGCCGCTCGCACCGAGAGGCCGACATCGAAGCGGGTGGTGGCCTTGTTGGTCGTGACCCGGTACTTCTCCTTGTACTTCTTTTTCTTGCCGTCGACCTTGCGCGTCTTCGTGCGGATCCTCTCCTCCGTGCGGGAGCTGGTGCTCCGGTCCGCCTCGCACGTGCTGTCGCGGACGTTGAGCAGGAACTCGCGCGGGGGGACGGTCGCCGCTCGCGGGCCTGAGTCGCCGAGATCCGCCCGGCTGGCGACCACGGTTACGTCGCTGGCAACCTCGACGTTCGCGAGCAGCAGGCCTTCGGTGACGGCGGTGACGACCGCGACGCTGCAGCCGCCGGCCGGCGGCGCGAAGGCGACCTTGGCAATGTTGACGCCGGCGCCGGGCGGATGGTCGATGGACACCTGAACCTTCGGGTTGCGCGCGCCGCTGAGTGTGGAACAACCGGCGGCGCCAACCAACAACAGGACGCAAGCGGTTTTGGCGGTCATTCTCCAGGGTCCCGTGCGAGGTCGACGCCCGTGATTTGGTCTAGTCAGCATGACCGTCGGGCTCCCTGTCCGCGCGTCATTGAAGGGCTCTGCGACGGACGACAACCGGGGGCTTCGCCGCTTCGGTCGTGGGCCTGTCTTGGCCACCTCTTTGCAATATATCGCCGACAGCATCAACAGGAGCAGTCCGGGAAGCCATCAGATTCGCGGAGACAATCGCCGGACCGATGGCAGAAACCATGTCGGCGACGGCCCGCGGCGAGACCGACCCGTACGGTTCCCTGGCCAGTGGGTACATCGTCCGCCGCTTCATACATCGCCCTGCCGATAGCCGTGGGTCCGTGGGCATAGGGGAGGCTTCTACTTGGGAGGCCTTGCTCGGGGCCTGGGGATGCGAATGCTGTTCGTCACCCCTTTACGCACACCGACACTTCTACCTTCAGCCACAATCGCTGCCCTTCTGACCGGCCGTTGGGGGTTGAGACAGCATCATCTCCAGGACGCCAACGTTCGGATCGTCGCCAACACCGGCGGGCCAGCCTTCGCCGTGCGGAGAATGACGACACGGTTTGATCGGGAATCCTACGGGCGTTTCGCTCCGAACGCGCCGATAACCTGATCGCGTTCGAATACTCCACCGACCTCCTCATGGTTCGGCCCGTAGAATTTCCCCTGGATCGAGTTCCCGTCCGATCCCGTCCCAAAGCCCCCGTCCGTGAGCGGGACGCGGTCCCATGTCATATCGGCGCGCCGCCGGCCGGCATCGACATCGCTGATGTTGGTGAACGCAACGTCTAGTTTCGGGTCGGTGAAATCGGCGATGGTAAGGTCGGCGTCTCCCCGGACCCGGCTGCGATAAGACGCGGTATCGCTCACGTCCACGCCGGCCATGACGCCCGACCAAGTGGCGCTTCCGAGAACGGGATTGCTGCCCGTAGCGACGCCGATGGAGATGGCCAGGGGAGCGGAGTTCCTGAGTGCGGAACCGCGCCCAGCTACGAATAAGTTGTAATCGAGCCAACCATCGTAGTCTTCGTAGGTGTTCAGGGAAACTCCACGATGAGTTTCTGTTACCGTCGTCGTTTGGTCAGGCGATAAGCCTTGACTCCCTAACACATCCTTTATGTCGGAAAGCGAGGTGATGCGCGTGGGAAAAACCGGGAGGACGATTTGTGCAAGTAGTTCCGGCGCAGTCTGCCTGGACGCGAAAATCTCGCAGGCTGGAATAGACGAGACTATCGCTCATGAGCAGCGAGTCGGCAGATTGCAGTATCCAGTACGGGGGGTTTACGACGTCAGCGCTTGCCATGCCGCCGGTGGACGAGATCATGATCGAACCATCGGCGCTCCTCACCGCTACCGCGCAGTCGGCCCCGCCCGCCGGGCACGAGAAGCGCACGCCGCCGGCCTCGCGATAGTCGCCCGCGGGCACGACCACGGTGCCCCCGGGATTGGCCGTCAGCCAGTCCCCCAGGCCATGGAGGCCGGCCAGTTCCACGGTGTGCACCGGCGGCGGCGTGTTGTCGTCGGTCGGAGTCCGGACCTTGGCACTTCCGCCGCCGCAGCCGGACAGGAGAACCGCGGCCGACAGGGCGACGGCAATTGCGGAAAGACGAATTGCTGGAAACATCATTCGATGTCTCAGTCCGAGTCCTGCAATTGCCTTGGGCATAGGCGGCCGTCCTCTCAGGCTTGTCGTGATTCGTGTCTCACATCCAACGTGTCTCGCCGTCCGTAGCCAATCGGCTGGTCGTTGAAGTGAAGAATAGAACCATCCTCCCCTTTGAATCCTGTGGTGAATTCCCACCGCGGGACAAGATGAACGAGTTCATGTCACACCTCTGGGGATTCGCACGCAACGGCTCGGCTTGTTCCGCCGGCCACACCGGCGCGATCATGGCCTCCGCCGGCCAACGGGTTTACCACCAGCAGCAAAGACCGGCCGAGATGGCCTCAAGCTGCTCCTCGGTGATGTTCGGATCCGGGGGCAACGCCAGATGCACCGTCTGCATGTCGCTCTCATGGACCACGATGTTCATCGAATCGGGAATCGTAATACCCAATTCCGCGCTGATGGTCGTCTTTGGATCCGCCAGAAGCTGCTGCCGGAAGTCCTCGTCCAGCGTGGACTTCTCGACGATCCGCCGCAGCATTTCGTCGCCGGTTATCACCGTATTCCCCTTCCTTCCACGAGACGCCGCCGACTCGTGCATTTTCCCTTCTCGATGGCGCCCTTGCCGGCCTGATCCGCCAAGCTACACCGCCTCTATCAGCACCCTCTACATACACCTTTTTATATAAAATGTCAGTAGTGTCCGACACATTTGATAGCAAGAACAGCTGGTTACGGTCGTCGGGGGTTTCTGGGTGCAGCGGTGTATCGGTAAGTAGCTGAATCAATGGGACGTTTTCGAATGGCATCACGCTGAGGATCTGTAGGATCGCATGCAGAGAGAGGTCGACTTTGAGACGTTTTTTGATGATGGCCACGAGCACGTAGACGGCCACGGCGATCCAGATTTGGCTTTTGACTGCGTTCTCGGAGGTGCCGAAGAAGCGCTGGATGCGGAGGTGTTGTTTGACCCACTTGAAAAACAACTCCACTTGCCAGCGGTTCTTGTACAGAGCGCACACGCTCAGGGTGGGAATGTCGAAGTTGTTGGTCAAGAAGACCAGTGTCTTGCGACTGTCGGGGTCCTTGAAGCGGATTCGACGCAGTCGCTCGGGATAGACGCGTCGGGAGTCGAATGCGGTCAACACGACTTGCTGGTCGCAGATCAGTCCGGTGGTGCGATCGACCGGAGAGGAGTAGATTCTTTTGCAGCGGAGGTTGGACTTGGCGCGTGTCACGAAGAAGGAGCCGGCGCGGTGCAGGACATGCAGCCGCTGAAAGTCGAGGTACCCTCGATCCATCACGTAGAAGGCGCCCGGTTCGGGCAACAGGACATCGAGCACGTGGACATCGTGCAGCTTCCCATCCGAGATGAAAATGAAGGCAGGGATGGCGCCGCGCAGGTCCAGCAGCGTATGCAGCTTCACGGCGGCCTTGGTCTGGCGGAAAGGCGCCCACGGGAAAAGCGACAGGCAAAGGTCGATGGTGGTGGAGTCCAGAGCGTAGACCGTGTTCGCCAGATCCACGGCCAACGACTCGTCCGCATACAGTCGTCGCGCCATCCGAATCAGCGCTTGAGCGAACTCGCAGTGGATGCGCCAGTCCCGCCCTTCGTTGGCATCGGCCAAGTTGCTGCGTGTCACGTTGCCCCGGATGCCCAAATGATAAAGCTTGGTCGGCTGTGCCCCAAGACACGCTTCGATATCCCGCAGGCTTTCCCGGTACGTCAGTTGCGCAAATGCCATGCACAGAAATTGGTCGAGACACCGAAAGGTACGCACGTTGAAATCCCCTCGGTACTTCCCCACCAAGCGACGAAACGTATGCCATGGAGCGAACTCCATCACTTGGGCGAAGACCAGTTTTCCTCCGTGCATAGCCACCTCCCGGCTCAAACCGGGAAGTCTGCCAAATCCCCAACTCCCTTTCCAAATCGGTTACACTCCCAATACTCCCAAATCGGTCCCCATTTCAGTAGGTTACAGCTCGCCACACGCCAACGTGTCGGACACTACTGATAAAATGTGCGTGTTGAGAACGGATTTATAATGTTGTTTTGATAAAAGATGGTGGTTTTCCATGCACCATGTCGCGTGCCAACCGGCAGGGGAGGAGCCCTCGATGCAGTCCGACGAAGCAAGGCGGGAGAACGAGGCGTTGCGCGCGCTCACCGGCAACCACTAAGGGGCCATCGCAATCATCGACGAGGCGTGCGCGCACCAGGGCATCAAGTTGTCGGGCCTCTCGCCCGTGGAGCGGCAGGAACGGCTCGCTTGGCCCGGCAGCGCCCGCCTGTTCGAGAGGTCCCGGCAATCTTTGGTTCGCCCAACCGCACGAAGAGACGTTCGTGCCCGCACGGCGGACGGCAGGCCAATCGCCGGCACAAACAGGAGATCCGAAAGACAGGTACCACACCAACCACGCCGGCAGCGGTTCCCGCGGGGAGACATCCATAATCTGCCCTTATCACAGAGAGAATATTAATCAAATTTACTTCTTGACGATGTTCTCTATACTCAACCTCAGAACCGCAGGCGTATTTTCGACATGCAAAGGAGGAGATCATGAGCGACAACAAATGCCCGGTGATGCACGGAGCTCGCACAGCCGCCGCACGCGGCGGCACGTCGAACCGGGACTGGTGGCCCAACCAGCTGAGACTGGAAATTCTCCACCAGCAATCCCCCCTGTCCAATCCGATGGGCGAGGCGTTCGACTATGCCAGGGAGTTCGGGAGTCTCGACCTCGACGCGGTCAAGAAGGACCTGTTCGACCTGATGACCGCATCGCAGGACTGGTGGCCGGCCGACTACGGCCACTACGGGCCGCTCTTCATTCGGATGGCGTGGCACAGCGCCGGCACCTACAGGACCGGCGACGGCCGCGGCGGGGCCCGCACCGGCACGCAGCGCTTTGCGCCGCTGAACAGCTGGCCCGACAACGGCAACCTCGACAAGGCGCGCATGCTGCTCTGGCCGGTCAAGCGGAAGTACGGCAACAAGATCTCGTGGGCCGACCTGATGATCCTGGCCGGCAACTGCGCTCTGGAATCCATGGGTTTCAAGACGTTCGGTTTCGCCGGCGGGCGCGAGGACGTCTGGGAACCCGAGCAGGACATCTACTGGGGGACGGAGGACGAGTGGCTGGGCGACAGGCGCTACGCCGGCGACCGGGAGCTCGAGACCCCTCTCGGAGCGGTCCAGATGGGGCTGATCTACGTGAATCCGGAAGGCCCCAACGGCAACCCCGACCCGGTCGCCTCGGGCCGGGACATCCGCGAGACCTTCGCCCGGATGGCGATGAACGACGAGGAGACCGTCGCGCTCGTCGCCGGCGGCCACACGTTCGGCAAAGCCCACGGCGCCGGCGACCAGGCCCATGTCGGTCCCGAACCCGAGGGTGCTCCCATCGAGGAGCAGGGCCTGGGCTGGAAGAGCGGCTTCGGCAGCGGCAAGGGCGGCGATGCGATCACCAGCGGCATCGAAGGCGCGTGGACGCCCACCCCGGTGACGTGGGACAACAGCTACTTCGACACCCTGTTCGGCTATGAGTGGGAGTTGACAAAGAGCCCTGCCGGCGCATGGCAGTGGGTGCCCAGGGACGGAGCCGGCGCGGACGCCGTGCCGGATGCTCACGATCCATCGAAGCGGCACGCGCCGATGATGACCACCGCGGACATGGCGCTCAGGATGGATACCGTCTATGAGCCGATCTCAAGGCGCTTCCACGAAAACCCGGTCGAGTTCGCCGACGCGTTCGCCCGGGCGTGGTTCAAGCTGACGCACCGCGACATGGGGCCACGCTCGCGCTACCTCGGCCCGGAGGTTCCGGCGGAGGAGCTGATCTGGCAAGATCCCGTCCCCGCCGTCACGCATCCGGTGATCGACGGGCAGGACATCGCCACGTTGAAGGCCGGGATCCTCGCGTCAGGGCTCTCGGTTTCCCAGCTGGTCTCCACCGCCTGGGCCTCGGCATCGACTTTCCGGGGCTCGGACATGCGCGGCGGGGCGAACGGAGCGCGCATCCGTCTCGCGCCACAGAAGGACTGGGAGGTCAACGAACCCGCCCGGTTGGCAACCGTGCTGGAAACCCTCGAGGGTGTCCAGCAGGAGTTCAACGGCGCGCAGGACAACGGCAAGAGGGTCTCGTTGGCGGACGTGATCGTCCTCGGCGGGTGCGCGGCCGTCGAGAAAGCGGCGAAGGACGCCGGACACGACGTGACGGTTCCGTTCACGCCGGGCCGCGCGGATGCGTCGCAGGAGCAGACCGACGTCGACTCCTTCGCCGTGCTCGAACCGGCCGCGGACGGGTTTCGGAACTATCTCAACGGCGGGCACGCCGTGTCGGCGGAAGAGCTGCTGGTCGACAGGGCGCAGTTGCTGGGGCTGACCGCACCCGAGATGACCGTTCTCGTCGGCGGCATGCGCGTCCTGGACGCGAACTTCGGCCAATCCCGGCACGGGGTCTTCACCGCGCGGCCGGAGGCGCTCACCAACGACTTCTTCGTGAACCTGCTCGACATGGGCACGGCGTGGAAGGCGGCCTCCGAATCACAAGACGTGTTCGAGGGGCGCGATCGTGCAACGGGCGAAGACAAGTGGACCGCCACCCGTGTCGATCTCATTTTCGGTTCGAACTCCCAGCTCCGGGCGCTTGCGGAGGTCTACGGGTCCGAGGACTCCCGGGAGCGGTTCGTGCATGACTTCGTGGCCGCCTGGGACAAGGTGATGAACCTCGACCGTTGCGATCTCGCCTGATGTCGGGCAGAAGGGCCACGGCCGGAGCAGCCGTGGCCCGCCGGAAGAACGTGCCGGAGAAAGAGAAACCGCCCAAGATGAAAGTCGGTGCTCGGAATCCAGGGCCGACCACACCCCCACGAGTCTCGCCTCTAGATACATTTTGTATAAAATGCACGTATCAAGATTGATATTTATGATGTCGTTTCGATAAAATATGTAGCTAGTGGCTCTGCCGGACGCCGCAGGCGGCGGGATGTTCCGCGATTCAAGCGCCCCGGCGGGCCGGAGTGTGAGCCGATCCGGCAAGGAGGAGCCCTTGACGCAGTCCGACGATCTGAGGCGGGAAAACGAGGCGTTGCGGGCGCGCGCCGCCACCCTCAACGCGGCCATCCTGCGCATCAGCGCAACCCTCGACCTCGACACCGTCCTGCGTGAGGTCGTCGAGAGCGCCTGCGCGCTCACCGGCGCGCGTTACGGCCTCATCGCGACCGTCGACGAATCGGGGCCGCCCCAGGACGTCGTCACCTCGGGTCTCACGCCGGACGAACACCGCCGGGTTCTGGACTGGCCCGACGGGCCGCGGGTGTTCGAGCACCTGCGGGACCTGCCGGGACCGCTGAGGCTGCACGACCTGCCCGGCTTCGTCCGCTCGCTCGGCTACTCCGCCGACCTGGTCTGGTCGCAGACCCTGCTGGCGACGCCGATGCGCCATCGCGGCGAGCACGTCGGCAACTTCTTCCTGGCCGAGAAGGCGGACGGCCAGGCGTTCACCGACGAGGACGAAGAGGTGCTGATGGTGTTTGCCTCGCAGGCCGCGGCGGCGATCGCCAACGCGCGCGCTCATCGCAACGAGCAGCGTGCGCGGGCCGACCTCGAAACCCTGGTGGAGACCTCGCCGGTCGGCGTGCTGGTCTTCGATGCGGAGAGCGGCCGGCCGGTGTCGTTCAACCGCGAGGCGCGGCGCATCGCGGAGAGCCTGCGGATGCCGGGCCGGCCCTCCGAGCAGCTGCTGGAAGTCATGTCCTTCCGCCGTGCCGACGGCAGCGAGGTGCGCCTAAGCGAGTTCTCCATCGGGCAACTGCTCCAAAGCGGCGAGACGATGCGCGCCGAGGAGGTGGTGCTCTCGGCGCCCGACGGGCGCAGTGTCAGGACGTTGATCAACGCCACACCGATTCGCACCGAAGGCGACGCCATCGGCTCGTTGGTGATCACCGTTCAGGATCTTGCCCCGCTCGACGAGATCGAGCGGCTGCGCACCGAGTTCCTCGGACTGGTGGGCCACGAGCTTCGCGAGCCGCTGGCCGCCATCAAGGGCTCGGCGGCGACGCTCCTGGAGGAAGAGGCGCTCGACCCGGCCGAGATGCGCGAGTTCCACCGCATCATCGCCGAGCAGGCCGACCACATGCGCGGGCTCATCGGCGACCTGCTCGATGCGGGGCGCATCGACTCGGGCACGCTATCGGTGACGCCGGAGCCCTCGGAGGCAGCCGAGCTGGTGGAGCGGGCGAGGAGCACGTTCGTGAGCGGCGGCGGGCGGCATGGCGTCCTGGTCGACCTTCCTGCAAGCCTGCCCCGCGTGATGGCCGACCGCCGGCGCATCGTGCAGGTGCTCAACAACCTCTTCGCCAACGCCGCGCGGCACTCGCCGGAGTCCTCGCCCATCCGGGTGGCGGCGGTGCGCGAGGGCGGCCATGTCGCGGTCGCGGTCTCTGACGAGGGCCAGGGGGTGGCGCCGGAGCGGCTGGCGCAGCTCTTCAACAAGCACGCCGGAGCCGGCGAGGGCGGAGCGCCGGCGGGCCACGGCCTGGGGCTTGCCATCTGCAAGGGGTTGGTGGAGGCGCACGGCGGCCGCATCCGGGCCGAGAGCGCCGGAGCCGGGCGCGGAACCACCGTCACCTTCACGCTTCCGCTGACCGGGGAGCCGGGCGCCGCGGCGGCTGCCCGCCCGACCCCGGCGGGCGACCACAAGGGCGAGGCGGCGCGCATCCTGGTGGTCGATGACGACCCGCGGACGCTCCGCTTCGTCCGGGACGCGCTGTCCAGGGCCGGCTATGCCCCCTTGGTGATGGGCGGGGCGCAGGACCTCGAGCGCGTCATCCGCGGCGAGAGGCCGCAGCTCGTGCTGCTCGACCTGATGCTGCCCGGCACGGACGGCATCGAGCTCATGCGCGAGGTGCGCGAGCGCTTCGACCTGCCGGTCATCTTCATCTCCGGCTACGGCCGCGACGAGACCGTGGCCCGGGCGTTGGAGGCGGGCGCGGCCGACTACATCGTCAAGCCGTTCTCGGCGACCGAATTGGTGGCCCGGGTGCGAGCGACTCTGCGCCGCCGCGAGCGGCCCGAGCCGTTCGTGCTCGGAGACCTCGCCATCGACTACGGGCGCCGCCGGGTGACGGTGGGCGGGAGCGCGGTCGCGCTCACCGTCACCGAGTACGAGGTGCTGCGCGTGCTCTCGCTCGATGCCGGACGGGTCGTGCCCTACGATACGCTGCTCAAGCGGGTGTGGGACGGGCGCAACGGCGCCCAGGCGAACCTGGTGCGCATTGCCGTGAAAAACCTCCGCCGAAAGCTCGGCGACGACGCAGAGCGCCCCAGCTACATCCTGAACGAGCGCGGCGTCGGCTACCTCATGCCCGATCCGGCAGAGCGCTACACGTCGCCGCACCGACCGGGCCGCCGCTGACAACAGGAGGACTCACGCCACCGGGCGTGGAGATTCACGACTCGGAAAGGATGCCGGTCCGCTCAACCGTGTAGCCGAGGCTCTCGTAACCCCTGATGCGCTTCTTCGCCCCGACGCTTACCGCAGCGTCCAGTTCCTATGAAAACGACATCTAATTGTTCAATATCCACACACATATCTTATACAAAATGATGTATATGGAGGGTGTCCCGCGAACGGGGTCGTGTCGTCATGGCCGCATGTTGGCGTAGTCAGTTCGGACATGTCTCAAGACCACCGGGGAAACCGCAACGGGGAGAACCTTGCCGGAGGTGTTCCATGATGCGTGCCGCTAACCGCGCTTTCACAGCGCTCCTTGTTCTCTTTCTCGTTGGCTGCAAGACGAACGTGACAGTGGACCTCTACTACACCGACCTGGCCAGGGTTGCCGCCTCAGCCAACGAGAATCCGGTGGCTCGGGTGGTCATGGCGATCCAGATTCCGTCAGACAAGGAATGTGACAAGTACACGTCGAAGGTGGTCCATGTCATGGCGGGAGTCGTCAAGGATTTCACTCTCAAGGGCTGCACCAGCAAGCAGATGGAGTCGTACCTGTTGGGCGAGGTTCAGGCGCCCGTGGTGACTGACGGTGCCTGGGCGGCCGCAGACGCCTTGTTCGGCGTCATCGTCCATCACGGGTGGGCATCCTTCGCCATGGACCTCGACAAGTTCAAGGTGGTCAATGACCGGATGCGCAAAGAGTTCCATCAAGCGCTGAAGGTGGGAGAGGCCACGGTCACCATCATGCTGCACAACGACGGACGCCAAGCTCAGACGTACAGCGTGATGTATACGCTGGTGGACGGCGAACCCTTTGTGGCCATTGGGAATTTCGAGTTGAAGCCCCGTGCCAAGGTCAAGCTGGAACTTTCGAACGTAGCCTCGCGAGCCTTGGCCAAGCACGGCAGGGTGCCCGTGCTGATGCCCATGCGGCAAGGCGTGCCGCTGCTCATGAAGAAAGGATAGGGCTCATGAAACAGGCCGACAGCGAGACGTTGAAGGCGCTGAAGGACAAGGCGGAGACGGATCCGATGAAGGCGGTGAACGACCTTCTTGAGCTTGTGCTCAATCTGCAATCAGGCCCTCGAAGGTCAGGCGCTTCCGCTGAGGCCCAAGGCGCATAGCGGCGCTCCGTTCCGGGGTCTGATGCTCGACCGAGCCCTTATTCCCCTGGAAGGCGTATTCGTCAACGTAACGGCCCAGGTGCTTAACGCTCACGTGATGGTGGATGCCCTTGAGCCCGTGCTTGAAAACGGCCCACACCGCCTCGATGTTGTTGGTGTTGGCCATGCCGCGACAGCATGCCCGGCACGCTCTTTGTCGGAGTCGAGGTGCAGGATGTCTTCGAGAACGACACCGGCGTCGCCGAAACGTAGCGACGCCCGGTTGGCGGAAGCGACGGCGGTCACGGGCACATCGGCGTTCAGGCGTTCGGACTTGGAGCCTTCGCGGCGATTGAGCGAGACGACCGGCCCGCGATCCATGGCGCATTCCGCGTCGTCTTCCGGTGGCCGGATGTAACATGACGCCGGGGCGCGAAGCAAACGAGCGAGGGCGTGTTTCACACTTCGCACAGCACGATGTCGAGGCCAATGCCGGGGACGATGTTCCGATTATTGGTCACGGCGTCGGTACGGATGCGTTCGGACATGTTACCGCTCCACACGGAGGGCTGACCGAAGTCGCGGCTTGCAACTGGCGCGAGGCCGCTGCATGGTGAAGGGAACATGACGGCAACGAGGAGTCATGCATCGGTGAACGACGCCACATCATCCAGCGCGATCTTTCGAACGCCCACGGCCCGCGTCCACATCCTCGCAGCGATGGGCGCAATGACACTTGGGGAATTCATCACCAAGTGGCGCGTGGCTCCACGCCAACCTCACAGCCCGACGCGGCGGAACCGGGATCGACCTGACCGGGGCGAGGCGCGTACCGGCGAACGGCGGGGTTGCCTTCATGGGCTATACCAAGGGCGGGCCGTTCGACGTTCCGGGAGAACTCGCGCGGGAGTGGCTCCGCCTTCCGGCCAATCCGAACGGGCGGCCCAGTTCCAACGTGCTCAAACCTTGGGTCACCGGCACGGACCTGACCCGCCGCCGGACGGGCAAGTGGATCGTCGACTTCGGCTGGAACATGTCGGAAGCGGACGGGGCGCTCTATGAGGCGCCCTTCCGGCACGTGAAGGAACATGTCTGGCCCATGCGGGTGCGGAACCGGAGGGAGTCGTATTGCCTCCATTGGTGACGGCATGTCGAAACCGAGGCAAGGCACGTGGAAGGCGCTTGACGGGCTCTCGCGCCATATCGTCATGCCGACGGTCGCCGAGCATCGGCTGTTCGACTGGCCGGAAGCGGGCATCTGCTCCGACCACCAACTCATGGTTGAGGATTGCTGCGATGACGTTCCGCAAGGAGATCTGCAAACTCTGGCAGGATAGCGTCCAGATCGAACGTGAGGTCATTTCGGCCCTCACGACGCTAAATGCCGACCGCTCCACTTGGCGGATGACGCAAACACCATGTTCGCGGGATTTGTCGGTCGCCGTTACAGGACCGGTGCCGGCATTGTCTTGCTCGCCATAAATCCTGGTGGTGGCGGAGATGCATACCGCTCACGAACTGGAGAAGACGAGCATTTCTATCCGCTGTTGAGGGCCTTCAAGCGTGCTACGCAGGAGCACGCTCTGGAAGCCTTCGAACGCGTGAACGAAACCTTTGCAGAGATTGTCAGGTGCTGGAACGTCTGGAAGATCATCGAGCCAACTCTTGAAGCTGCGGGTAAAGCGCTGGATGAGGTGGCTTACATGAATCTGGTTCCCTATCGAACGCGAGCCAACAAGATGCCCCCGGTAGCGGCCCGAATAGCGGCCGTGAAGAGGTTTGTCGAACCGACCATCGACCTCCTTGTCCCCCGGCAATCGTCGCCTTGGGGAAGGGGGCAGGGACGATACAGGACATCTGGCAACCGGATGTACCCATGTACTGTCTTCGATGCACTAGAGGGGACACCTATGTCCATGCCGACGCAGCGCAGACTTTCGCCGAGTTGCGGCGCGCGCTCACTTGACTTTCGAGAGACTGATGTCAGTCTGGTTCAGGGGGCTGGAACTTGGGGTGGGATTTTCTCATTTCCTGTGCGGCGTCGAATCGTTCTCTAAGGTATGCGGTTTGCTCCCGGACCGTTTTTGCCGCCGCATCCACGTCCTTGACCCGCAACGCGGCCAGGATCTCCTCATGCTGCCGGGCAATGACCTTGCGCTCGCGCACCCGATAGACCGCCATGTTCTCGATCGGCTGCAGGGCCTCGATCACGGTGAACATGACGAACTTCAAGACCGAGTTGTGGGTTGCGTCGGCTATGGCGCGATGAAAGCGTACATCCGATGCGCAGAAGTCCTCGTCCGAGATCGATTCCTGCTGTTGCACTTCGACCTCTCGGGCCATGGCGTCGAGTTCCGGCTGTTCCGATCGGGCCACGGCCTGGCGCACACACAACAACTCCAACTCCTGGCGCGCTTCCAGGATCTCCGGGATCTTGAATTCACCCAGGCTCACCAGGAGCGCGGTGGCGGTGGTCAGGTTGGAGCTGACCTCCTCGCGGCTCGGCCGGTTGATGAAGGAACCGCCGGTCGCGCCGCGCCGCGACCGGATCAAGCTCTGCGCGGCCAGACGCTTCAACGCCTCGCGTATGGTAGGCCGCGATACCTGGAACTGGCGGGCGAGCTCTTCTTCGGTGGGCAGCCGGTCGTCGGCCTTGAGTCTTCCATCGGTGATGGATTCCCTGATCCGCTCGGCGATCTGCTTGGCGAGACCCCCCGTCATCAGCGGTTTGTAGATCACTTTTGCCTTGACCAACGCCCATCTCCCTTCCGTTTTACCAATGTAAAATTGTTTGACAAATACAGTACGCTACACTAGTTTGTTACATTAGTTTCATCGACAAATTCAACGGGAGAGCAACTACGGCCATCTCGGTGCCACCGACTGCCATCGAAAAAATCCAAACAGGAGGTTTCAAGATGTCTACATCAAAACTCGCAACAACTCTGACCGCTCTGGCCGTAGCCGCTTCATTCATTGCGTTCGCGCAACCAGCCGCTGCCGCCGACCGCACCGTCAAGATCGCCGGGTGGGGCGCGAAATCGGGGCCGTTGCGCTCGTTCGGCGTCAACTCCGAGGCGGTGCTCAAGGCCGCGGTGAAGAGCATCAACGACGCGGGCGGCGTGAAGCTCGGCGACGGCACCATGGCGAAGATGGAGTTCACCTACTACGACTCCGCGTGCAACGCGGACCAGGCGATCTCCATCGTGCGCAAGGTCGAATCGCAGACCGAGGCGTTGATCGGCATCGGCCCGACGTGCTCCGGCGCCGCGGCAGCCATGTACGGCATCTTCCAGAAGAAGGTGGACGATGCCTCCGACACCGGCCTCCAGTTCCCCATCCTCACCGACACGGCGATACGCCCCGGCCTTGCGAAGAAGTCACAGTGGACGTTCCGCAACGTGCCCAACGAGATCACCATGTACGACGAGATGTTCAAGTGGCTGCGTAGCCAGCATCCGGACGTCAAGACGATCTACGGCGGGACGGAGACCGACCAGGCGCACTCCAGGATCACTTTCGCCGCCGTCATCGTCCCCATGGCCAAGAAGCACGGCTTCGAGTGGGTCGGCGGCGGCATCGCCGAGGTGACCGGCAAGGTCGGGGCGGGCATGAAGGAAGTGCTGGAGGCAACGAAGTCGTCCAACTGGCTGCTCGCCGATACGAGCTTCTCGGTCCAGGCCCGGGCCTTCAAGAGGTCGGGCGCGGACATGATGATCGTCTCCTCGCATCCCTTCACCACCTGCGGCATGTTGAAGGAGATGAGGCGCCAGCGAATCAGCCCGAAGGTGCTGGTGGGACTTACCAGCTCGTCCAGCGCGGAGACCCTCAAGGGCTGTGCCGCCGCCGCGGAGGGCATGTACATCCCCACCGGCTTCGCTCCGATCACCGAGGCTGCCGCCAAGGTCGCCGCGGCGGCCGAAGCCAACGGCGGGTCGGCTGATCTGCACAGCGCGGCGGCCTGGGAGAATGCCCATTTCATCAAGCAGGTCGTCGAAGCGACGGGCGTCATGGCAAAACCTGACACGCTCAAGGCCGATCGGCGCAAGGTCCGCGACGGCCTCGAGGCCCTGGCCAAGGTCGATGGCCTCATGGGCGAGATCGGGCGGGTGCAGGACGAAGGCGAGTCCATCAAGCCCTACGTGTTCGTGCAGGGCCAATCCAATGCGTGGAAAGTCGTCCACGATCCCCGCTGACGGTCTCCGGCGGGAATCGGTTGCATGAATCCACCGGTAGCGGGTGAAGGGGTCCGACGAAACCCTTTCACCACGCTCCCGCTCTGGCTTTTTCGCGGCGGCTTGCGATAACGTGACCGGGCCGGCCGGCCCGGTCACGCATCCTCAATCCAGTGGCCCACGCGCCGGCTGTGGGACGAGCGACATCAGGCCATGAGTGATTTCTGGTTCGAGTTCGTCGAGATCACCCAGACCATTGGGGACGGCCTGTTCTTCGGTGCGACCTACGCGCTGATCGGGATCGGCTTCACGTTGATCTTCGGCGCCATGGGCAAGCTCAACATGACCTACGCCGCGGCGTCCCTGGCCGGGGCGTACGCGGGCCTGGCCGCGTTCGCCTTCGTCAACGCCCCGGCCCCGGTGGTCTTCCTGATCTCCGCGCTCGCCTCGGGGCTGCTGGGCTTCATCGTGTACCTGGCCTGTTTCAGGTTCATGCCGATCAACAACCACCTGGCTGCCTTGATGGCGTCTGTCGGGGGGCTCTTCTTCATCGACGAGATCGTCGTGCATGCCACCGACGGCTCGCCGCTCACCTTCCCGGCCCTGTTCGACGACGTGATGTTCGATCTCGGCCCGTACGGGGTACGCGGCGACCTGCTGTTCGTGCTGGCGGTGTGCGTCGCCAGCACGGTGGCGCTGCTCTACGTGCTCTACCGGACCCGCCTGGGCCTGGCCACGCGGGCGGTGTCCCAACAGGACGTCGCGGCGCAGCTTTGCGGCATCGACGTGCATCGGACCAATGCCACCACCTTCGTGCTCGCGGGCCTGCTCGGCGGCATCGCCGGCGCCATGACGGCATCCGCGGTGGGCGTGCTCTCGCCCCTGATCACGATACCGCTCACGGTCAAGGGCCTGATCGTCACCGTCATCGGGGGGCTGGGATCGATTCCCGGCGCCATCGCGGCAGGGCTGCTGGTGGGCGGGTTCGAGAACGTCTTTCTCTACTTCCGGGGCGTCAACGAGCGCGACATGTACGTGCTGCTGCTGCTGTTCGTCTTCCTGGTCTTCAGGCCCCAGGGCATCTTCGGGTCGGGCACCGAGAGGGATTAGCCGCCGATGTCCTACTATCTCGGCCTCGCCCAGCTCATCGGGATCCACACGCTTCTCGGGCTGTCCGCCTACGTCCTGATGCTCACCGGCCAGCTTTCCCTGGGGCAGGCCGGGTTCTTCGCCATCGGCGCCTACTGCGCCGGGATTCTCACCGTCATTTTCGAGCTGCACATTGTGCCGGCGCTGCTCGTCGGGGCGTTGTTCGCGGCGTTCTTCGCGTTCCTCGTGGGCTTTCCGGCCTTGCGGGTGAAGGGGCTGATGCTGGTGGTGGCCACCATCGCGTTCGGAGACTTCGTGCGCCTGTTCTTCTTCAACCTGAGCTGGCGCGTGCCCCGCGACGGCATCCACGTGGGCCCCGACAGCACCAACGGCTTCCGCGAAATCCGTTACTTCGTGGCCAACGGATGGTCGCCGTGGGAGATCACCCTCTTCGTCTGGACATTCGTCGTGCTGGTGATGGCGGCGCTGTGGTGGATGGACCGTTCCCGCGCCGGCGCGGTGTTGCGGGCGGTGGGAGAAGACGAGC
>MKWU01002683.1_pt1 | contig 25663 bp, 22 predicted proteins | sample 809101 | NCBI WGS metagenome assembly MKWU01 (sample SAMN05860141, study PRJNA318959) | sponge metagenome | host: Aplysina aerophoba | place: Slovenia: Piran, Adriatic Sea, Gulf of Piran | collected 2013-05-07 | reverse complement strand
GGCGGCTTCTCCGGCGGACGCTCGTTCAGCAGCCGCGGCTTCTCGTCGTCGCGCGGCTTCTCGTCGCGCCGCTCGGTGAGCGCCTGGGGCTCGACCCGGCAGCGCACCGGCACCACCACCCGCCAGTCACTGTCCGGCACCCGCGGCGGCACGGCGCGCGCCAACACGCGCGGCGTGAGCCAATCCAGCTACCAGCGGGCGCGCGCCAACGGCACCACCTTCCAGAGCCGCCAGCAGGCGGAGCGGGCGTTCGTCAGCCGCAACTCCAGCCAGTACCCGTCGCGCTACGCCAGCCAGCCGAGCAGCCGCCCGGGGCACATTCCGCAATCCACCCGCGTCGACGGGCGCAACGTGAACGTGACCTACAACGCCGGCCTCGGCGGCTACGGTTACCTGCATCCGACCCTCGGCACCTGGGTGCTGTACAGCGCGATGGCCGACGCCGCCATGCTCGGCGTGCTCATGTCCAGAAACCACTACTACTACGGGCCGTCGCCCGGGGCCTACTATGGCGGCCGCCCGTCCGGCTTCTGGACCGGCCTGATGGTAATCGCCATCATCCTGGCCGTGTTCTTCGTAATGCGCGCCGGTTCGCGCCATTATTAGCCGGGCCCGGCGGCGCGCATCATGTTCTGGAAGCGCCGCCGGCGCGAGGAGTCGGCGGCGCAGTACAACCAGGATCAGCCGGAGTTCTGGCGCCGGCTGCCGACCGGCAGTTCGGTGGCGCTGCGCGACTTCCAGGCGCTGGAAGAGTCCGACATGGCCGGCACGGTCAGCGGCGGCGGCATCAACTACGAGGTCACCGGCAAGCGGCACTTCCACTTCCGCAGCCAGGGCGGCAGCGTCGTTGCCGAGTACCTGCTGTTCGACATCTCCGATGCCGAGACCACGTATGTCCTGACGGCGGTGCTCACCGGCGAGCACATCGAGTTGCGCGTCTACTTCCAACCGGACGGCTTTCAGCCCGGTAACCGCGGCGTGCTGCTCGACCACGGCTTCGCATGGCTGTTCCTGGAGCCGCCCAACCCGGACTCCTTCATGCCCTACGACCTGGAGTTCGCCCCCCACCCCGACGTACCGCCGGTTCGCGACGGCGGCGAAGAGAAGCAGCTCGACTTCCGTGCCGTGCACGACGGCCCATTGTACGGCGACTTCCACGACGAACGCGCCGGAATGCAGGTGCCGGTACTGGTCATGGAGTACCGTACCGACCAACCGGCCAGCAATCCGCTGCTGCTGGTGCTGGAGGAGGGCGGCCTGGACGCCGACGGGGAGCCGGTGCCCGACGGCGGCTTCGTGACCCTGCTGCTCGGCAGCCCCATCGACCTCTCCCAGATGGACATCTACCCCGCCTGACCGGGGCCGATACCGCGTGCGCGACCGATGGGACGGTGGGACGGGGTGAGCGCTTGACATGGCCGCACGGCCGCTGGTAGCCGTTGGCATCATCCAACAAGGAGACCGCATCGTGCCCGCCTTGACCTCCGCAGACCGAGACACCTTCGCCCGCCAGGGCTATCTGCATGTTCGTGGGTGCATTCCAGCTGCCCGCATCGAAGCGATGACTACCGTGATCGACCAGGTAGTGGATACCGAGTCGCGGGGAATGCTGGCGGCGGGCGAGATTGACGACCTGGCCACCGCCCAGCCGTTCGAGCGGCGCTGGTATCACGTGTGGCGCCAGCACGGCGGCAAGCAGCAGTTCGGGCAGGTCGGTTGGCACAGCAGGGTGTTCAGCCGCGCGCTGTTCGACCTGTGGGTGGAGCCTTCGATTCTGGACACGGTGGAAGCTCTGATCGGGCCCGAGATCCAGTTCAATGGCGATTTCTGGGTGCGCCCGAAGCTGCCCGACGAGCAGGAGACCACCCTGCCGTGGCACCAGGACAGCGGCTACATGCCGGATACCGCCGACCACCCGCTGCTCACGCTGTGGATGCCGCTGGTGGAAGTGAACGCGGACAACGGCACTCTGCAGTTCGTTCCCGGCAGCCAGAAGATGGGCATTCAGGATCACGGCACCGCGGACGGGTCATTCCGCACCACCGCCTTCGACCCGGCGGCCGGCGCGGCCATCGACACCGTCGCCATGAGCCCTGGCGACTTCGTGCTGTTCGACAACTTGGTATTCCACCGCTCCACCGTGAACTGCGCCGACATGGTGCGCTGGTCAATCGACTTCCGTTATAGCCCGGTCGGCACCCCGATGGCCCACCTGTGGCACGCCGACATGGCGTTCACGGCGCGCAGCCGGCGCGACCCGAGCCAAGCGGCGACCTGGCAGCAGGTCGAGCACGCCTGGCAGCACAGCCGCCAACGCCGGGAACGGGCCTGGTAACGTGACCAACATGGCCGTCATGTATTGACGGTATCGACGTGCGCGGTAGACGCCGAAGAGAGAGGGTAGGAGGAAGGAATTGAAGGCATACATAGTAACCATTGATTCTGAAGTGACCGACCGCGAGGGTATGGCCGGTTTGGCAAGTCAGCTTCTGCAGGAAGTGGAGGCTCACGGGGGGCGGTATCTGGTTCGGGGCGGCCCGATCAGCGTGTATGGTGGGGACTTGGCGCCCGCGCGCGCCGCGATCTCGGAATTCGACAGTCTGGAACAGGCGAAGGCGTTGCTCGAATCGGAGCGGTTTACCGAACTCCGCAAACAACGCGGCAAGTTCGTACAGGCCAACACCTTCGTCGTGGAAGGCGTGTAGGCGGCCCAGCGCACCACCCAGCCCTGACCGCGTCCTGGCTGGACGCCACGCCCCAGCTTCGGCTACATTCGGCAGAAGCACACGGGCGTCGACACGCCCTGCTCTACATCAAGGAGGAACGATGTACAAAGCACTCATCATGGGAATTGCTCTGCTCACGGTCAACGCCGTTCTGTTCGCGGGCGGTAGCACCGACAGCGGCAGCACGTCGGCTCCCGCGGCGTCGATGGCAGCCAGCGGCGAGTATTCGGAAGCGCCGATGCTCGCGGCGATGGTAGCGGCCGGAGAGTTGCCGCCGGTCGCCGAGCGCCTGCCGGTAGAGCCGCCGGTAATGGAGCCGATCGATTCGGTCGGTACCTACGGCGACACCATCTACGTGTTCGTGAACAGCACCGAGCCGTGGAACACGCTGCAGGAAGAGACCGAGCGCGGCAGTTACTTGGCCTACATCCGCGCCGACACCACGGTGGTGCCCAACCTGGCCAAGGGCTTCGATCTCGCGGACGATTTCCTGAGCCTCACCATCACCCTGCGCGAGGGTGCGCAGTGGTCGGACGGCCAGCCGTTCACCGCCGACGACATCGTGTTCGCCTACGAGGACTGGCACTTCGACTCGCGGGTCGGCAGCGGCACGCAGGCGTTCTGGATGAACAAGGTGCGGCGCGCCATCAAGATCGACGATTACAACGTGCGCCTGGAGACCGACGTCCCCTATCCGGTGATGCTGGCCAAGATGGGCGAGCCGGCCGGCGGCGACTGGCACAGCTACCTGCCCAAGCACTACCTGGAGAAGTTCCACATCAAGTACAACCCGGACGCCGACGCGCTGGCCAAGGAGCTCGGCTACGACAGTTGGAGCCTGGCCTTCAACGCCCACGACTGGGAGTATCAGAACGGCTTCCGCCACCTGATCGACGACAACGAACCGCGTCCCACCATGCAGCCGTGGAAGCTGATCGAGGTTACCGACACCACCAAGGTGCACGAGCGCAACCCCTACTTCTACAAGGTGGACGAACTCGGCCAGCAGCTCCCCTACCTGGACCGCATCATCGCCGGCATCGCCGACATGGAAACCATCCAACTCAAGATTATCGCCGGCGAGGTGGACTACGACTTCGTCAACGCCACCAGCGACAACTACGCCCTGTACAAGGAGAACGAGGCCGCTGGCGGGTACCTGCTGCACGAGGTGCCGGTCAACCAGATCCCGATCGCATTCGCGTTCAACCAGACCCACGAGGAGAAGGGGCACATCTTCCGCGACCTGCGCTTCCGGCAGGCGATGTCGCTGGCAATCAACGCCGAGGAGGTGCTCGACAGCGTGTACTTCGGGCTCGGCGAGCCGATGGTGTTCCCGGTGGCCGATGCAACGTTCTCGCCGCCGGAGTGGAGCAACAATCCGATGGACGCCTACGACGTGGACGAAGCCAACCGGCTGCTCGACGCGGTCGGCCTGGACCAGCGCGACGGCGACGGCTGGCGGCTCGGCGAGGACGGCAATCAGTTCACCATCACCATCGAAGGCCGCATCCAGGGCGAGCACAGCGCCACCGGCAAGTCTATCGAGCTGATCCGGGAGTACTGGCGCGCGGTCGGGGTGCACACGGAAGTCAAGCTGTCCGACAATGCCCTGCACGCCCAGCGCCGCGACGGCAACCTGTTGGAGGTCAACGTCGGCACTTGGGGCTTTCCGTCCGAGGCGCGACAGTACATGATCGACCGAGAGGCGTGGGTGCACGGCTCCCACGACCTGCACTGGGCGACAGCGTGGGGCGATTGGCTGATGGCATGGATCCAGGTGGAGGAAGGCACCCGCAGCCTCAGCGACTACGAGGGCGGCGTGCTGCCGGGCTTGGAACCGCCCGAGGAGTTCAAGCAGTTGTTCCAGTGGGGTGAGGAGCTCCAGCAGACGGTGCTCGGCTCACCCGAATACATCGAGACCGCGCGCAAGATCTACGGCTTCCATTTCGACAACCTGCTGATGCAGGGCATCGTCGGCGGACAGCCGCTTCTGGTGGTCGCCAAGGACAACCTCGTAAACGTGCCCAAGGGCTACTTCGGCAGCGCCGCCTGGTGGGGAGACCTGAACATCGAGGCGGAGCAACTCTACTTCAAGTAAACGACTGAACTATCGGGCGGCGGCGGCCAACCCGGCTCCCGGGTGCGCGCCGCCGCCCTGCAAATGACAAAAGCCAACCGCCAGGCCCACGGGACCAGCTCATAGCTCATGGCTCGCTACCTGCTGCGCCGCGTCGCCTACATGGTCATGCTGCTCATTCTGCTCTCGTTCGTGGTGTTCGTGATCATCCAGTTGCCGCCGGGCGACTACCTGACCACCTACATCGCGACCCTGGAAGCGCGCCGGATACCGATCACCGAGTCGTTGCTGGAAGGACTGCGCGAGCAGTACGGGCTCGACCAGCCGCTGCACGTGCAGTACCTCAAGTGGGCAGGAAACTTCCTGCGCGGCGACATGGGCGATTCGTTCTCCCAAAATCGCGACGTGGTCAAGGTAATCAGCGAGCGGCTTGCCCTGTCGGTGACGTTGTCGATATCGACGTTGATCCTGGTGTACCTGATCGCGGTGCCGATCGGCATCTACTCGGCCACCCACCCGCACTCGTTCGGCGACTACGCTGCCACCGTATTCGGCTTCCTGGGCTTGGCCACCCCCAACTTCCTGCTCGCCCTGATCCTGATGTACTTGGCGTTCACCTACTTCGGCTGGAGCCCGGGCGGGCTGTTCTCGCGCGAGTACATGTCGGCGGCGTGGAGCTTCGCCAAGGTGATCGACCTGCTCAAGCACCTGCCGATCCCGCTGATCGTGATCGGCACCGCCGGCACCGCCGAGATCATCCGCATTCTGCGCGCCTCGCTGCTCGACGAACTCAGCAAGCAGTACGTGATTACCGCTCGCTCCAAGGGCATGCAGGAGGGCGCCATCCTGTTCAAGTACCCGGTGCGGGTGGCGCTCAACCCGATCATCAGCACCGTCGGCTACCTTCTGCCGGCGATTATCTCCGGCGAAACGCTGACCGCGATCGTGCTGAGCCTGCCCACCATCGGCCCGCTGCTGCTGGTGGCGCTCAGGGCGCAGGACATGTACCTGGCCGGCGCCATCGTGATGCTGCTCGGCGCCCTGATCCTGGTCGGCAACCTGATCTCCGACCTGTTGCTCGCGACGGTCGATCCGCGCATCCGGTTCGGGGTGCGCGCGCAGGCGTGAGGAGCCGGTGAGCACCCACCGCGAAGACACCGCCGCCGGCGCGCAGCAGCTCGACGAACGCTACTTCGTCGCCTCGAGCTGGACGCTGATGCGACGCAAGTTTCTGCGCCACCGGCTGGCGCTGGTCGGCGGCGTGGTGCTGACCGTGATCTACCTGCTGGCGATATTCGCCGACTTTCTCGCCGTGTCCGGGCGCGACCAGCGCTACCCGGAACACCTGTATGCGCCGCCCACCCGGGTGCGGGTGGTGCACGAGGATGGCCTGAGGGCTCCGTTCGTGTACGGTCTGCAGGTAACCCGCGACCCGGTGACGCGCGCCAAGGTGTTCACCATCGACCGCGGCCAGACGTTCCCGGTCAGGCTGCTCGTGCCCGGTTACGAGTACCGGTTGTTCGGGCTGTTCCCGGCCCGCCTGCACCTGCTCGGCGTGGACGCGCCGGGGGTGCTGTTCCCATTCGGGACCGACAGCTTGGGCCGCGACATGCTGACGCGCGTGCTGCACGGGGCGCGGATTTCGCTGTCCATCGGCTTGGTCGGCGTGGCGCTCAGTTTCCTGCTCGGCTGCCTGCTCGGCGGTTTGTCCGGCTTTTTCGGCGGCCCGGTCGACATGCTGGTGCAGCGCTCCATCGAGTTCCTGCAGGCGCTGCCCACCATTCCGCTGTGGATGGCGCTGGCCGCGGCGGTGCCGATCGAGTGGCCGGCGCTGCGCGTCTACTTCATGATCACGGTGATTCTGAGCGTGATCGGCTGGACCGGCTTGGCGCGCGTGGTGCGCGGCAAGCTGCTGCAACTGCGTACCGAAGACTACGTGACCGCGGCGGCGATCGGCGGTTCCACCCCGATGGCGATCATCCTGCGCCACCTGCTGCCCGGCTTCCTGAGCTACCTGATCGTTCACCTGACGCTGGCGATCCCGTACATGATCCTGGGCGAAACCGCCCTGAGCTTCATCGGCATCGGCCTGCGCCCGCCGGTGGTGAGCTGGGGCGTGATGCTGCAGCAGGCGCAGAACGTGCGCACCATCTCCCTGCACCCCTGGCTGCTGATCCCGGGCCTGTTCGTGGTGATGGTGGTCCTGTGCTTCAACTTCGTCGGCGACGGCTTGCGCGACGCCGCCGACCCCTACCGCCGCTAGCGGGCCACCATGTGCCTCTCGACTTGACTGCGGTTGCGGCGTGTGACACCGTTTCGACAGTAGCTCTGGGACTTGACGGTTGCCGCAGTTCGGAAGGCCGCAACCTCCTTGACCGTTCCGTAGCGGTGCCCTGCGTTGCCATGCGGGGCGACCACAGCGACATGCGCGAGCGGCAACCGTCGCCTTCAGGCGCCGATGCGTTGCAGGGCCACCGCGGCGTTGGTGCGGGTGTAGGCCTCCTCGTCCTCGGTGGCGCGAAGCAGGGCGGGGACAGCGGCGGCCGCGGGGGGACCGAGTCTGGCCAGCGCCAGGGCGGCGTTGTGGCGCACGCGGCTGTCCGCGTCCGCCAGGCAGTGGCTGAGCGCTGACACGGAGGCGACTGAGTCCGAACCCAGGCAACCGAGTGCCTCGACCGCGTTGCGCCGCACCCAGGCCGACTCGTCGCTCAGGGCGGCGGTCAGCCGCGGCGCGGTTTCGCTCGCGGCTTGGCCCATGTCGCCAAGCACGTCGGCCGCCGCGGCGCGCACCCACCACGCCTCGTCGTCGAGCAGCGCGGCTACCGCCGGCACCGCTGGCGCGCCGACCGCCGACAGGGCGAACACGGCGTCGAGCTGGCTGGGATTGGTGTGGTCGGCCTCCAGGTTGCGTTCTCGCAATGACCCCGCCTGGCGACGCAGCGTCGCCACCAAGCACGGTACCGCCTCGCCGCCGCGGCTGGCCAGAGCGTAGGCCGCGCGCAACCGCTCCACCTCGCTGCCCTCTTCCAGCGCCCGTACCCACTCGTCCGGAACACCGTCAGCCGGTTTTCGGCTCCCCTCCGCCGCCCGCATCCAGTCCCACATCCGGCGGCGCAGGGCGGCCGGCGGGTCGTCCCCGGCCAGGTCGCATGCCGGCGCACGGTGGTCCCAGGTTGCGGCGCGCGGCTCGCTCATGCGGGTGAACAGGAACTTCACCATGTAGCGGTGGCGGTCGCTGGCGTTCGGCATCGCCCGGTGCCACAGGTCGTAGTGCACGATGGCCACGGTGCCGGCGGCACCGCACAGCGGCAACTCGGCGCGCCGGTGCGCCTGCTCGGCGGAGTTGAAGTACTGGCTGGCCGGCAGGACCGCGGTTGGCCCCATCTCCAGGGAAACGTCCTGCGGGTAGTAGAACGCCATCGCCCAGCGGGTGCGGTGGTGGCGCACGTTCTCGTCGTTTTCGTAGCTGTCCTGGTGCATGCGCTGGCCGTCCGAACCGCTCGGGTTCTCGTGGCAGTGGCGGTGCGGATGGATCAGATAATCGGCTCCGAGCAGGCTCTGCAGGGCGCCGTCGACCACCGGGTCGCGCAGGATCTCGTACAGGTCGGGAACGCGCGGCAGAATGTCGTTGCCGGGATTGCCCTCGGTCGCGTACAGAGTTGCGATCTGCCGCAGAACACTCCGGTGAAATGAACCCGGGTGGCATGTGTGCAGCACGAGGTAACCGTGGTTCAGGTAGTCCTGAACCTGTGCGTCGGTCAGCAAGACGGGTGCCGGCATGAGTCAGTGAACCTCCTTCGATGCGACAACGGGCCGGCGAGGCAGCCGTCCGTGGCACGCAAGTCTAACCTAACCTACCCGCCACGGCGCGCGCACACCACAACGTGCGTGTTTGAATCGGTCGGACGGCGGGGTAAGATGAGGCGTGGCCCGACGCAGATTGCCCATCGGCATGCAGACATTCCGCGAGGTACGCGAAGAGGACTGTTACTATGTGGACAAGACGCCCTACATCTTGCAGCTGCTGGAGAAGGGCAAGCACTACTTCCTGTCGCGCCCGCGGCGGTTCGGCAAGAGCCTGCTGCTGGACACCCTGAAGGAACTGTTCGAGGGCAGCGAAGCACTGTTCACGGGGCTCCACATCCACGATCGCGGGAACTGGAACTGGTCAGCGCACCACCCGGTGGTGCGGCTGGACTTTGCCGGCGGCAGCTTCAAGGATCCGGGTTATCTCCAGATCAACCTGGCGGCACAGTTGGACGGAATGGAGGTAGCGACCGGGGTGAGTCCTCGCTACGACACGGCGCCTGAACGATTGGGTTACTTGATCAGGTCCCTGCACGAGCGGAGCGGGCAGCGAGTGGCGGTGCTCGTCGACGAGTACGACAAGCCGATCCTGGACGCGCTGGACATGCCGGAGACCGCCCGTGCCAACCGCGACTACCTGCGCGGCCTGTACGGAGTGATCAAGGCGAGCGACGCGCACGTCCGGTTCACCTTCGTGACCGGGGTAAGCAAGTTCACCAAGGTAAGCCTCTTCTCGGACCTGAACAACCTCACCGATATCACCCTGGATCGGCGCTATTCGGGAGTCTGCGGGTACACGGACGATGACCTGGACATGGTGTTTGCGCCGGAACTTGCGGGATTGGACCGGGATCGGGTCCGCGAGTGGTACAACGGCTACCGGTGGCGCGGCGCCGAGAAGGTGTACAACCCGTACGACGTGCTGCTGCTGTTCGACAGCCGCGAATTCAAGGCGCACTGGTTCGAGACCGGGACGCCGGCGTTTCTGTTGGACACGCTGTTCGACCGCCGCGTCTCTTCGGTGACGCTGGACCAGATGATGGGCACGGAAGACCTGCTGTCGGCATTCGAGGTCGGCACGATCGGCACCGAAGCGCTCCTGTTCCAGACCGGCTACCTGACGATCACCGGGGAGGAGGATCTCGGCGGCCAGGCGTTGTACCGGCTCGGCTATCCCAATCGCGAGGTCCGGCAGAGCCTGAATCGGGTACTGCTGCGCCGGTTGGTGCAGGACTCCGAGCAGCAGACGGCGAACAGCATCCGCCTGCAGCGGCTGCTCGCGGCCCATGACTGTGCGGGACTGAAGGAGCTGTTCGGAGCCTTCTACGCGACCATTCCGTACCAATGGTACACGAACAACGCCATCGCGCAGTACGAGGGCTTCTACGCGAGCGTGTTCTACTCCTATTTTGCAGCGCTGGGGTACGAGATCGCGGTGGAAGAGTCGAGCAGCCACGGGCGGCTGGACATGGCGGCGCGCACCGGCGGTCACGTGTACCTGTTCGAGTTCAAGGTGGCGGAGATGGCGCCGCCAGGGTCGGCACTCGCGCAGCTCCGGCGCCGGGACTATGCGGCCAAGTACCGGCACCTGAACGAACCGATCCACCTGATCGGGGTGGAGTTCAGCCGCGATACGCGCAACGTGACAGCCTTCGAGGTGGCTGACGGCTGAGCGGAATCGCCCGGCACAGCCGGCGCGCCGCTTCCTGGCGCTCCAGGCATCGCACTCGAGCTTCACCGTTGCGCAGTTCTCCCGCAAGCGCGCAACGAGCCCGATTTCCCGACGTCGCAGCGGTTCAGGGCACCTGGGCTCGGCTATCCGCTTCCGCCGGTGCTCATCAGCGCGCCGGCGCGCTCCACCAGCTCGATCAGCACCTCCAGTTCGACGTCGGCGAGGCGGCGGAAGGTCACATTGCTCTTACCCACCTTCACCTTGCCGAGCCGGCCGGTGTACGCCTCGGTGAGGTAGCGGCGCCCGTCGGCCGCGTTCACGTAAACGCTGTAGTAGTTCTTCTGCCGCGCCAGCCCGACGATGAACCACTCCACCGGCTTCTTGTCCGAGCGCACGTAGGAGTAGTCGCCGTAGCCGATGATCGACTGCGAACTGCCGCCCCAGAACACGCCCTCCCACAGGCAGCGCCGGTGCCCGGGCAGCGCCGCCGCGATGCGCTCGTCGAGCGCGGTCATGTCGCCGCGAAACTCCTCCGGCAGCGAGGCAAGATATTCGTCGGGCGAAGTCGATACGCGTTCCATGGGCCACAACCTACCCTATCGCGCGAGTTTGCATCTGCGCGTTGACGCCCGCGCCAAGTTCCCTGCCAACTGCACCATATGAGAAACCGTGGCGGCTACGGCGAATTGCTGCGCGGCAGCCGCGCTTTTCGGCTGCTGTGGTTCGCGCAGATTGCCAGCCTGTTCGGCGACTGGTTCAACGTCATCGCCTCATCGACGCTGCTGGCGCAGCTCACCGGGGCGGGTGCTGCGCTCGGCGCCCTGTTCGCCATCCGCATGCTCGGTTCGTTCCTGGCCAGTCCGCTCGCCGGCGTGCTGGCCGACCGTTACAACCGCAAGCGCATCCTGATCGCCACCGACCTGCTGCGCGCCGCCGCCGTGCTCGGCCTGTTGCTGGTACGCGAGCCGCACCACGTGTGGCTGTTGTTCGTGCTCACGGCGCTGCAGGTCGGCATCAGCGGGGTGTTCTTCCCGGTACGGGTGGCGATTCTGCCGGAGGTCGCCTCGCGCCGGCTGCTGGGGCCGGCCAACGCCCTGAGTTCGGCCACCTGGGCGGCCATGCTGGCGCTCGGCGCCGCGGCCGGCGGCGTGTTCGCCGGCATATTCGGCATCGCCGCCGCGTTCATCCTGGATGCGGCCACCTACCTGCTGTCGGCGCTGCTGCTGATCCGCATGCCCTACGCGGCGGTCAACAAGCGCTCGGCAGGCACGCCTCCGGCCAGTCTCGGCGCCAGCGTTCGCGCCGGCATCGCCGAGTACGCCGAGTCGCTGCGCTACCTGGGAAAGCACGGGCGGGTGCTGGTGGTGGCGCTGCAGAAGGGTTTTCTGTCGATCTTCTTCGCCGCGTTCCAGGTCGCCAGCGTCGCCATTGCCGGGACGGTGTTTCCGATCGGCGCCGGCGGCGGCACCTCGGTGGGACTGTTGTTCGCCGCCGGAGGGGTCGGTTCCGCGCTCGGTCCGTTGGTGATTCAGCCGTTGCTCGGCGCCCGGCAGCAGTCGCTGCGCTGGGCGATGCTGGCCGGCTTCCTCTTGATGTGCGCCGGCCTTGCGCTGGCCGCTCCACTCGCGAGCCTGCCGCTGGTGATGGTCGGAGCGGCCCTGCGCAGCGTGGGCTCTGGCCTGGTGTGGGTGTTCAGCACCCAGATCCTGCTCGAAACCGTGCCCGACGAGTTGCGCGGCCGGGTGATCGCCACCGAGCACGCCGCCTTCACATTGCTCGGTGCGGTCGGCTCGGCGGCCGCCGGCGCCGGCCTGGAACTCCTGCCCCTCTCCACCCTGGTCTGGCTGCTCGCCCCGCTTACCCTGATACCAGGCCTGCACTGGGCGGCCTACGGCGTACGCCGCGTGCGCAAAACAAGCTAAAGTGCGCGGTACACCCGCCTCAGGCGATCACCCTGCGGTCGGAAACCGTACCCAAGGCTGGATCTCCGTCGCGTGCCCATCCCAGCCCGGCGGCAGCACCGGGACCGGCCACGCCGGATCGGGGCGCCATTGCTCGAGCCCGGCATTGAACGGCGGCTGCCAGCCCTCGATCAACGCCACCGCCTGCTCCGCGTCGCGCCGCACGCCGGCAGCCGCCTTCGCGGTTACCATGCCCACCTCGACGCGGGTGTCCAGCTCGTCCTGATCCTTGTAGTACCAGGTGCGGTCGGCGCGCACGCACACGTCCAGGACGTGGTCGCGCGAGTCGAACCCCACCGCGGAGCGCGCGAACGGCGCCTCCAGATTCACGTAGTAGGAGATGAACTGCCACGCCGGCGTCCAAAACAGCCAGATCGAATACGCCCGGCCTGGCAACAGCACCCGCAAGTTGTGGTTGTACCATGAGATGTGGCGTCCCGTCACAACCGTCTCGCCGCGGGCTATCGCGCGTACCCGTTCGCTGCGGCCCGCCGGGGCCGCGCCGGAGCCAAACCACCGCACCCCATCCGGCACGTATACCATTACCCGCTCGTCGCTATCCTCCACCACGATCGCCGGCGTCCCGGCGCGAATCCGGCCCAGGTACCGGAGCACGACGGCGTCACCCGCACTCCACCGCTTCGTCATGTCCGCTCGAAGCAGTCGCCGGCGGCGCGCGATGCGGACAACTATCCCTCACCTGCGGCGACACCGTAGGCGCGCATGGCGTTGCCGGCGAACAGCCGGTGCCGGTCCACATCGGCCATCTCCCGGACCAGCCGGGAGAAGGCGCCGAACAGGCGCGCCGCGGGCCACCCTGACTTGAGATCGACCGGATAGTTCGACGCGAACAAGCAGCGCTGCACACCAAACAGGTCGATGATCCGCAGCACACTGTCCGTGACCAGGGCGTTGGTATCCCACTCCTGGTCGACGTACGGCAGCATCGACAGCTTGATGGTGGTGTGCCCGCAGTCGGCCAACGCCCGGATCCCGTCCCAGTAGGTATCGCCGCGCAGGTCGGCGAGCGTGGGCGTCCCGAGGTGATCGATCACCACCGGGATGCGCGGGTGAGCCGCCACCAGCCGCGCGGCGGCGGCAAATTGGTGCGGGTTGAGTTGCAGGTCGAAGCGCAGTCCATGCTCCGCCAGCAACCGGTACCCCCGCTGCCACTCCGCGCTCTCCAGCAGATTGCCAAGATGGCCGTTGCGCGGCCAGGAGGGTTCGTGGTTGATGATCTGACGCACGCCCCGCACCCGATCGTCCGCCGCAAGCTGCTCCAACAGCGCGTGGACACCGTCGAATTCCAGCGGCGCGGAGGCCACCATCGCGTAGGGCAGCCGCCCGCCGCCGAGCTGCCGCGACACCCAGTCCGCCTCCGCGGCGCAGGCATCGGCAAACGCCTGCCCTGCCACGCCGGCGTGCTGCGCGCTCATCACCTCGACAAACGTGCCGCCGATCAACTCGAAGCCGTTGGCAGCAACATCGCGCTCGTAGTCGGCCAGACCGTACCCGGCGTCGTCCACCCCCGCCGAAACGTCCCAGACATGAAAATGCGGATCCCACAACTTCATCGTGGCGTGAGTTTAGCCGGAATCCGCCGCAGATTCGAACGGGTTCAGCCGATGGGCTGAAATACGTAGCCAGAAGTGGTACTTTCAGCGGTATGAAAGTCAAGACATCAGTAACACTCTCCGAGGAACTATTGCGGGCTCTCTCCGACGAGGTCGAGCCCAGGAATCGATCCGCGTTCATCGAGCAGGCATCTTGGAGCTACCTGCGTACACTCCGGCGCTCCGAACGGGACCGGCACGAGCTTGCCGCGCTCGATGCCCATGCGGACGAATTGAACCGCGAGGCCCGAGAGGTGCTTGAGTATCAGGACGACGTGTGAAGCGGGGTGATGTCTATCTGGTCAAGCACGCGACCCGCCGTGCCCCGCGGCGCCAGCGGGCGTTCGTGGTGGTCAGTCGCCAAGTCCTCATCGAGTCGAGGTTCGCGACCGTGGTGTGCGCTCCGATATTCACCACCCGGGCCGGGCTCGGAACCCAGGTTCACGTCGGTGTGGACGAGGGACTCAAGCACGACAGCGCGGTACACTGCGACGAGTTGGTGAGCCTGCCCAAGTCCGTTCTCACCAACTACCTCGGCGCGCTGTCGGACGCCCGGATGGAGAGCCTGAACCGAAGCCTCAAGGTAGCGCTGGCCATAGAAGACTGACGGTGGGACGCGAGCACCGCGGTCAGTAGGGGATGGGGAGTTCGCCGACCGGGACCTCGATCAGGGTGGGGACCGGGCTGGCCACCGCTCGCTTCAGCGCCGCTTCCAGTTCCTCCGGGCCGAACGCGCGCATGCCGCGCACGCCATACGCCTCGGCCAGCTTCATGAAGTCGGGGTTGTACAGCTCCGAGCCATATACCCGCCCGTCGAACCGGCGGCGCTGATCGCGGCGCACGTTGCCGTAGGCGTGGTCGTTGAACACCACCGCCACCGCATTGATGCCGTAGCGCACCGCGGTGGCCAGCTCCTGGCTGTTGTACAGAAAGCCGCCGTCACCGGAGATCAGCACTACCGCGCGGTCCGGCTGCCCGACCTTGGCGCCGAGCGCCGTGGGATAGCCGTAGCCGAGCGTGCCGAAGTAGGACGGGGTGATGTAGGAACGCGGCGCATAGATGGGACAATGGGCGCGGCTGTAGTAGCCGAGCTGGGTGAAGTCCTGCACGATGATGCCGTCGTCGGGGGTGGCGGAGCGGATCGCCCGCATGAACGACTTCAGCGGCTCCGGCTCCTCGGTGCCGTCGAAGCGCTGCGCGTAAAGTGCCTCCAGCTCCGCGCGCCGGCTCGGGCGCGGCGCCATCCGCTCCCGCAACTGCCGGTACAGCACCTCCAGGGTGGCGCGCGCGTCGCCCACCAAGCCGGCGGTGTTGGCGTAGTTGCGCCCGATCTCGGCCTCGTCGATGTCGATCTGCACCACCTGCTGTCCGCCGAGCAGGGCCGGCATCGCCATCCGCGTACCCACCGCCAGGATCAGGTCATGCTCGGCGCGCCGTTCGCGGTAACTGTCGCGGCCGAAGCTGATCGGACCGAGGGAGAGATGGTGGCGGTCGGAGATCGCACCCCGCCCTTCGCCGGTCGCGAACACCGGTGCCTGCAGGTGTTCGGCCACCTGCAGCAGCGCCTCGTGGGCGTTCGAAGCGTGCACGCCGCCGCCCGCCCAGATCGCCGGGTTGGACGCCGCGGCAAGCAGCTCTGCCGCGCGCGCGACCTGCGCGTCGCTGGCCGCCGAACGCACGTACTCAGCCGGGTCGAGCAACTCGACTTCCGCCTCCTCGGCCAGCGCTTCGGGCGGAATCTCGATCTCCACCGGCCGCGGCCGGCCCGACCGCAATTGCACGAACGCCTCGTGCACGCCGTGCGCGGCGTCGGCGGCGTGCAGGATGCGCTTGCCCCACTTGATTACCGGGCGCACGGTGTCGAGCTGATCGTTGATCTCGTGCAGCACGCCGCGGTCCACGCCAATCAGGTCACGCTCCACCTGGCCGGCGATCACCAGCATCGGCGACGACGCCGAGTAGGCGGTGCCGATGCCGGCCGAGGCGTTCTGCAGGCCGGGGCCCGGCACCACCAGCGCGGTGCCGATGCCGGCGCCGGTGCGCGAGTAACCGTCCGCCATGTAGGTGGTGGCCTGCTCGTGGCGGGTGGTGATGAAGCGGATCTCGTCCTGCTCGGCGAGCCCGTCGAGCAGGTGGTAGAGCTGCACGCCGGGAAGGCCGAAGATCACCCGCACCCCCTCGCGGTGCAGCTGTCGGGCAAGCGCCTGGCCGCCGGTCATAGTCGGCATGGTTGGTACGTCCTCAAGTATCGCGAAGTCGACACGCGCTTCGTTGTTGTGCGGTCGCCGCGATTGCCGCGGCCGCCGGGGGCCATTGTCGCGCCACGCCCCATTGAACGCAAGACGCCGCGCGCGGCGTGTGGCCGGCGCAACCACGGCGAGTCGGTGGCGTGCTTGCTGATTCTTGCTCCCGCCGGCACCCCGCGTTCGCGTACGTGGGGCCTCGGTCCGCGCGGCGCGCACCCGGCTGAAAGCGGCCGGCAGGATCGGTATCATGTTGGTATGCACCGCACGCCGCTGCACTCGGTTCATCGGCGCCTGGGGGCGCGCATGGTGCCGTTCGCCGGCTGGGAGATGCCGGTTCAGTACACCGGCATCGTCGCCGAGCACCGCGCCGTGAGGACGGCCGCCGGGTTGTTCGACGTCAGCCATATGGGCGAACTGGAGTTCCGTGGCGCCGGAGCGGCGGCCGCGGTGGCGCGCCTGACCTGCGCCGACGTGGACCGCATCACGCAGGGCCAGGCGCGCTATTCCCTGGTGCTCGACCAAGCCGGCGGCGTGATCGACGACGTGATCGTCTACCGCCTCGGCGACCGCCACTTCCGGCTGGTGGTCAACGCCTCCAACACCGAGGCGGTGCTCGACCATGCCCGCGCCGTCACGAGCGGCATCGCCGCGCTGGAGTGCAACGACCGCAGCGCCGAATTCGCGCTGCTCGCCATCCAGGGACCGCGCGCGCTCGGCATCGTCGGCCAACTCGCGGCCGGCGACGTGACCGCCATCGGCACCTACCGCTGCCGCCCGGGCCGCGTCGCCGGCCACCCGGTGCTGCTGGCCCGCACCGGCTATACCGGCGAGGACGGCTTCGAACTGTTCGTGGCCGCGGACCGCGCCGAGGCGCTGTGGAACGACCTGCTGGCGGCGGGCGCGGCGGCCGGGCTGCAGCCGGCCGGACTGGGCGCGCGCGACACGCTCCGGCTGGAAGCGAGCATGCCGCTGTACGGCCACGAACTGACCCGCGGCGTGTCGCCGCTGGAGGTGGGCCTCGGCCGGTTCGTGTCGCACGGCGACGGCTACGTCGGGGCGGGGGCAATCGCCGCACAGCGCGCGGCCGGCGTCCCCCGGCGCCTGGTGCACCTGCACCTCGCCGGGCGCGCCATCGCCCGGCAGGGGTATCCGATCACCACCGCCGCCGGCGCGCAAATCGGCACCGTCACCAGCGGCAGCCATGCTCCGTGGCTGCAACGCAGCATTGCCATGGGGCTGGTGGCTCGAAAGTATTCCGCAACGGACACCGAACTTGCCATATTGGTGCGCGGACGCGCACACGCCGCCATCGTGGTGGCGCGACCCTTCTATCGGAGGAGTGACTGAAACAGTGAACATACCCGAGCATCTGCACTACACCGCCGAGCACGAGTGGCTGCACCAGGACGGCGAGATAACGGTGATCGGCATTACCGATCATGCCCAGGGCGAACTCGGCGACGTGGTCTACCTCGAGTTGCCGGAAGTCGGCAGCGAGATCGTGCAGGGCGAGTCGTTCGGCGTGATCGAGAGCGTCAAGGCTGCCAGCGACCTGTACGCACCGATCAGCGGCGAGGTGACCGCCGTGAACGGCGACCTGGAAGCGGCGCCGCAACGGGTCAACGAGTCTCCCTACGATGACGGTTGGCTGATCGAGGTGCGCCCGAGCCGGTTCGCCGATGAGCAGGACACCTTGCTCGACGCCAGCGCGTACCGCGACCTGCTGGCCTGACCCGAGTCGGCAGTGCGCTATACACCCCACACCGCGGCGGAGGTCGACGCCATGCTGGCGTCCATCGGCGCCGCGTCGATCGACGAGCTGTTCGCCGACGTGCCCCGCGCGCACCGCTTCCCCCGCCTCGACCTGCCGGACGGGCTCAGCGAGCAGGAGGTGGCGGCGCTGTTTCGCGGCCTGGCGGAGCGCAACGGCGCCACGGACACCCACAGCTGCTTCCTCGGCGCCGGCGCCTACCACCACTACACCCCGGCGCTGGTCCCGCACCTGTTGTTCCGCAGCGAGCTGTACACCGCCTACACCCCCTATCAGCCGGAGGTGAGCCAAGGCACGCTGCAGACCATCTTCGAGTTTCAGACCATGATCGCCCGCCTGTTCGGCATGGAGGTGGCCAACGCTTCCATGTACGACGGCTCCACCGCACTCGCCGAGGCGGCGCTGATGGCAGCCCGCCTGCGCCGCGGGCGCACCACCATCGCGGTTAGCGAGGCGGTCCACCCCGAGTACCGGGAGGTGCTGGCCACCTACCTGTCAGGGATCGGTCTGCGCATCGTCACCGTGCCCTTCGACCGCGCCACCGGGTGCACCGAGCCGGCGGCGGTCGCCGCCGCCATCGATCCCGATACCGCCGCCGTGCTGGTGCAGTACCCCAATTTCCTCGGGGCGATCGAGCCGGTCGCGGAACTCAGTGAGGTGGCCCACGCCGGCGGCGCACTGTCGGTAGTGTCCGCCGACCCGGTCGCGCAGGCGATACTGCGCCCGCCGGGGGAGCTGGGCGCCGATATCGCCACCGCCGAAGGGCAGCCGCTCGGCCTGCCGCTGTTCTACGGCGGCCCCTACGTCGGCCTGCTCGCCACCTCGATGCGCAACGTACGGCAGATGCCGGGCCGCCTGGCCGGGCTGGCCCATGACGGCGACGGCCGGCGCGGATTCGTGCTCACCCTGAAACCGCGCGAGCAGGACATTCGCCGCGAGAAGGCAACCAGCAACATCTGCACCAACGAGGCGCTGATCGCCACCGCGGTGACCATATACCTGGCGGCGCTCGGCCCGGCGGGACTGCGCGAGGTGGCCGACCAGTGCTACCACCGCAGCCACTACCTGGCCGACCGGCTCGGCGAGCTTGCCGGCATGGACAGGCCGTTCGCGACGCCGTTCTTCCGCGAGTTCGTGGTGCGCCCGCCGCTGCCACCGGCGGAATTGAACCGCCGGCTGTGGGAACGGGAGGGCATCATCGGCGGCCTCGACCTGGGCCGCTTCGACCTGGACCTGGACGGCTGCTGGCTGTTGACCGCCACCGAACTCAACTCCCGTGCCGCCATCGACCGGTTGGTGCAGGCGGTGCCGGGGTATCCTGACCGTACACACTCATGAACGCCGGGCAAGAACACCCAACCGCCGTCGCCGGGGCCGGGGCCGGGGCCGGGGCCGCGCTGCTGCCGGCACCGCCCTTGCTGTTCGAGCAGTCGGTACCGGGGCGCACCGGCGTCCAGCTCGCACCCCTCGACGTGCCGCGCAGTGCGCCGCTGCCGGACGAACTGCTGCGCACCGAGCTGCCCCTGCCGGAACTGTCGGAGCCGGAGGTGGTGCGCCACTTTACCAACACGTCGCGGCGCAATTTCTCGGTCGACCAGGGCTTCTACCCGCTCGGCTCCTGCACCATGAAGTACAACCCCAAGATCAACGACCAGGTCGCCAACCTGCCGGGCCTGGCCGCCATCCACCCTTACCAGGACGAGGCCACGGTACAGGGTGCGCTGCGCATGCTGTGGGAGTTGCAGGAATGGCTTGGCGAGATCGCCGGGCTGCCGGCGGTGTCGCTGCAGCCGTCGGCGGGCGCCCACGGCGAGCTGACCGGCGCGCTGATCATCCGCGCCTTCCACGAGGCGGCGGGCCGGCAGCGCACCACCATGCTGGTGCCCGACTCCGCGCACGGCACCAACCCGGCAACCGCCGCCATGGCCGGCTACCGGTCGCGTACCGTACCCACCGGCCCGGACGGCAGCCTGGACTTTGCCGCCCTGCAGGATGCGCTCGACGCGGACGTCGCCGGCCTGATGATTACCAATCCCAACACGCTCGGCCTGTTCGTGGAGGGCATCACCGACATCGCCGCGGCCGTGCACGAGGCCGGCGGGCTGGTGTACATGGACGGCGCCAACATGAACGCCATGGTCGGCGTCGCCCGTCCCGGCGACCTGGGCACCGACATTCTGCACTTCAACCTGCACAAGACCTTCAGCGTGCCGCACGGCGGCGGCGGTCCCGGCGCGGGGGCCACCGCGGTCACTGCCGATCTGGCCCCGTACCTGCCGCCGCCGGTGGTGTGCCGCGACGGCGACACCTATCGCCACGACTACCGGCGCCCGCGCTCGATCGGCCGGGTACGTGCCTTCTACGGCAACTTCAACAACGCCGTGCGCGGTTACGCCTACCTGCGTTCCCTCGGCGGCGACGGCCTGTCCGAGATGAGCCGGCTGGCCGTGTTGAACGCCAATTACGTGCGCGCCGCGCTCGCCGACCACCTGGAGCTGCCGTACCCGCGCATCTGCAAGCACGAGGCGGTGTTCAGCGCCCGCCTGGTGGCACGGGACCACGGCGTCCGTACGCTCGACATCGCCAAGCGGCTCATCGACTACGGCATCCACCCGCCCACCATCTATTTCCCGCTTATCGTGCCGGAGGCGCTGATGGTGGAACCGACCGAGACCGAGTCCAAGGACACCCTCGACCACTTCATCGCGGCACTGCGCGCCATCCTCGCCGAGGCCGCCGCAACCCCCGAGCTGGTGCGTACCGCGCCGCATTCGACACCCATCGGACGCCTCGACGAGGCAACGGCGGCGCGCCGGCCGGTGCTGACCTGGCCGCTGCCTGACGGCGGATCGCCGCGCCGCGGCAAGTAATTCGAGAGATTACTGAGATTACTGGACGCCCCGTGCAGTCCTGGCATGAAAAGGTTTAGAATCGCACCATCCGATAGACGGACAAGGTTCTCATAGCATGTTGCTGGACGTACTGCTCCCACTTGGTCTTCTCATCGTCGTCGCCAAGCTCGTCGAGGGCTTCCTCGGGCGGTTCGGCCTGAGTTCGATTGTCGCCTACACCGCTACCGGTGTGCTGCTCGGACCCGTGCTCGGCATAGTGCAGCCGTCACCCGAGATCCAGCTGTTCCTGGGGCTCGGCATATTCGTGCTGTTCTTCCTGGTGGGTCTCGACGAGATCGACATTCAGGGCTTCGTCGCCACCATCCGCGGACGCTACTTCGTGGCCGCGGTGCTGTCGGTGATCATCTCGCTGGTGGCCGCCATGCTGGTCACCTCCGATCTTGCCGGACTGCCGTTCTCGCTTGGCCTGCACTTCACCGAGGCGCTGGCCCTGGCCGGCATCCTGTCGCTGTCGAGCCTCGGGCTGGTAGCCAAGGTGCTCGCCGATTCCGGCCACCTCAAGGAACCGATCGGCCTGAAGATATTCACCATCGTGGCGATCGCCGAGGTTGCCGCGCTGCTGGTGGTGGGGTTCACCATCGGCGAGCACCACGAACCGAGCCTGATGGGGATGGTTACGCTGCTCCTGCAGATCTTCGGCTTCGTGGTGATTACCTGGGTGCTGTCGACGCGCGTGCTGCCGCCGGCGATTCTGTTCCTGCAGCGCTTCCTGAACGTGCCCGAGCTGTCGTTCGGACTGCTGCTCGGCGGGCTGTTCCTGATCGTGGTCGGGGCCGAGAAGATCGGTCTGCACGGCACCATCGGCGCGCTGCTGTTCGGGGTCGCGCTGTCCGGCCTGCCGCAGCGCGTGCACTGGGAAATCATGCCGGGCATGCGCAGTGCGTCGGAGGGCCTGTTCGTGCCGCTGTTCTTCGCCTCCGCCGGCCTGCAGTTCGACCTCTCCTTCACCGCCCTGCCGCTCGCCACGATCGTGGCGCTGGCGGTGATCCCGCTGGTAGGCAAGTTCGTGGGGGCGTTCCTGAGCACCTACCTGACCCGCATTGAGGCGCCGTTCACGCTCGCCACCGGGCTGATGTCGAAGGGGGTCGCGGAAATCGCGCTGCTCCTGGTCCTGCTCGAGTTCGGGGTGATCGGGCAGGACGTGTTTTCGCTGTTTGTGCTCATCATGTTCGGCTACATCCTGTTCATGCCGCCGATCCTTGGCTTCGCGATCAAGCGAGCCCGGCTGACCAGCACCGCCGTGCTGCCGCAGTCGGTGCCGCTCTCCTACGTTCGCGCTGCACTCGGCGACGTCAAGGTGAGCTCCGTTCTCGACCGCACCCGCACCTACCCGGCCCCGGACGTGACGGTGGAGAGTTTCACCAAGAACTGGGTGGTACCGAAGGAGCGCGACTACGTGGTGGTCGAAGCCGGCAAGGTGGCCGGCATCGTGTCACTGAGCAAGGTGCGCACGATCGCCAAGGACAAGCGCGCCACCACGACCCTGGCGGAGATCCTGCAGGCCAAGATCCCGCCTGCCTGGTCCGACGAGCTGATCGTCGACGTGATGGAACAGATGACCGAACACTCGCTCGCCGTGATGCCGATCAACGACCGGGAGTCGGGCGAGTTCGTGGGCACCGTCGAGAGTCAGAACGTGCTCGACTTGGTGGTGCTGATGGACGAGATCAAGAAAGAGGCCGAGCAGTTGCAGGAACCACAGCCGAGTTAGTCGAGTTATCGGAGTTTGCCGAGTTAGCCCGGCCGGCGCATCTGGCGCCCACCGCGGCCGGTCCGCGGCGCCGGCGGCTGTGCGCCCCCTGCGAGTCTGCGGCCAAACTGGTACCATCGGCGCGAAGGCGCCCGGTTTGCATCTGTACGTTTTCCACTATCACCTGCTGCCCGGCGGGGTCACCACGGTAGTCCGCGACGGCGCCCGCGCCCTGCTCGCCCACCGTGACCTGTTGCCTGCCCTGGAGCGGCTGGTCGTGGTGGCCGGTGGGGCGGCGGCCGGGGCCCGCGGCGCGCCGGCCGACCGCTGCCGGCTCGACGCCGCAGGGTACGACGATGCGCCCGCCACGGCGGCCGGTCAGCGCCAACTTGCCGACCTGCTCGGGCGGCGTTTCGGGGACGGGGTGTGGTGGGTCCACAACCATCACCTGGCCAAGAACACGTGCTTCACGGGGGCGGTGCTGCTGGCCGCCGCCGCCGGACAACCGATGATTCTGCAGATTCACGACTTCCCGGAGAACGCGCGGCCGGCGAACCTGGCGCGCCTGCGGCGAGAGGTGCCCGCATCCGCCTACCCGGCCGGAGACAACGTCCGCTACGCGGTGCTGAACCGGCGCGACCATGACGCGTTGACCGGCGCCGGCTGCCCGGGCGACCGCATCGCGCTGCTCGGCAACCCGGTGCGGCCGGCCACTTCGGTTCCGGCGCCCGCCGCGGCAACGGCGCGGGCGGCGCGCGCCAGGTTGGCCGCGGCCAGTGCAGCCGGTGCAGCCGGTCCCTCGGCCGGGTCCGGCGCGTTCGATTCCGAACGGCCCCTGTGGCTCTACCCGGTGCGCGTGCGGCGCCGCAAGAACGTGCTGGAAGCGGGCCTGCTGGCACGGCTCGCCGGCGCCAACCTGGTGGTTACCCTGCCCGCCTCGTCCGCCGCCGAGACTCCGTATGCGCGCGCAGTCGAGCGGCTGTTTGCCGACGGCGCCATCCCCGGCCTGTATGGCGTCGGCGAACGCATCGACGCGCTCGGGCTGCGTTTCGACGACCTGCTGGCCGCGGCCCACCTGATCGTATCGCCGTCGGTGGAGGAGGGCTTCGGCTTCCAATTCGTCAACGCCCTGCAGTGGCGGCGTCCCCTGCTGGCCCGCCGGCTGCCGGTACTCGACGACCTGCGGGGGCTGCTCGACGGCTACCCGGCCGCCGTCTACGACGCCGTGCACTGTCCGTTGACGCGCGCCGAACGGGACGCCCTGCGCGCCGCCTACGAACCGGCCGCGGAGCGCGCCGCGCGCCTGCTCCCGGAGGACGCCGGCGCACACCTGCGCGCCGGACTCGACACCATCCTGTCCGGCGACACGGTAGACTTCTCTTACCTCGGCACCGCGCAGCAGGCCGCCCTGCTGCGGCGCTGCGGCGACCCCGGCGTGGCGCGCGAGTTGCGCCAGGCCAACGCCGTGTTGCTCGACACCGTGCAGGCGCTGCCGCATCGGCCGCTTCCCGACCGCGACGAGCCCATCGAGGCGGCGTTCGGCGAGGCGGCGTTCGCCCGGCGCGCCGCCGCCCTGCTCGCGCCGCTGTTTGCTGCAGGCTCCGGCGCCGCCAACCCCGACATCGACCCCGCCGCCGTGCAGCGCGCGTTCGCCAAACCTGCCGCACTGCGGCTGCTCATGGAGAGTTGATCCAGGAGGACAACCGATGCTTGCCAAGCTCTCTCAATACCTGCCCTTCGTGCTGATCGCCATACTGCTGCTCAGCCAGTTCCAGCGCGGCCTGACCCGTCCCGGCACCGGCTCGCCGAGCGCCGCGCGCCGCACCGTCACCATGCTCGGGGCCGGCCTGGTGCTCGGCATGTGGATCGCAGTGCTGTTCCTGCTGCGCATCAGCGCACCCGATTGGACCGGCGTGCTGCCGATTGCCGCGGCCGCGGGGGCGGTCTACCTATTGCGGAACAAGCTCACGGCGTTTCCGACCCACTGCCAGTACTGCGGCCGCCGCCTGCCGGCGCGCATCACCTTCGGCATCGACGCCGGCGCCACCGCCCGCTACGAGGAAGGCTCCTGCCCGGCCGCCGGCTGCACCGGATCCGCCCCTGGCGCTCCTGACGCCGCGCCGCCCGATGCCGGGTCCGTGCCGCCGGCCGCCGGTGACGCGCCGCCCGGCGAGGACGAGCCGTCCGCCGACTCGGGACCGTCGCCGCCGGCCTAGTAGCCGGACGCGGCCCGGCACAGTTCCTCTGCCGCGGCGGTCCAGCGACATCCGCCGCCCAGGGCCCGGCGCCACTCGGGGCGCTCGGCGGCCAGCTCGTCGAGCGCGCTGAAACCGAGGCCGCGGGCAAACGGCAACACCACCACCTTGCCGGTAATGCGCCCCGCCGCCACCGCTTGCACCGCCGCGCCGCCGTGATCGAGGTCGGCCAGCGCGCCGAGCACCGACGCCGTGTGCAGCGTGCCATCCGCTACGCGTGCCAGGGTTTGCTCGGTGACCGCGAGCGGCGACCCGGTGGTACCTGCCACGCGCACACCGCCGCCAGCGATCAGGTGCAGCGGAAAGCGCGCCATGCTGCCCTCTGCCACGCCGGCAAACACGTTCAGGTATCCGCCGGCTCGCAGCCACGGCGCCGCCTGTTCCGCCGCCGCGGCGGAAGGTGCCAGCAGCACGATGTCGTCGAACCCGTCGGCGGCGAGGCCGGACAGCTTCTGCTCCAGGGAACCGCCCTCGCCGCCGACCTGCAGCAGGTCGGGCACCGGCAGTCCGAGTGCCGCAACGCGCTCGCCGAGCGCCGCCAACCGCCGCGCGGACAAGTCGGTAACCAGCACCGTTTTCGGCGGCTGCGGTTGCGACAGGGCAAGCAGCACGTGCATCTGGCCCATCGGGCCGCCACCGCCCACGAACCATGCCCTCCCGCCTGGCGCCAGGCCCTCGCGCGCCGCGCCCGCGTAAGCCTGCGCCACGCTCCCGTCGCCGCGGCCCACCACGCGTATACCCTGGTAGTGGATGCGCCCGATGTCGCACGCCAGGCGGCGCCGTTCGCCGCCGGCGGCGTGTATGCTGACCACGGCGTGGCGGGGCAGATCCGCGAACAACCGCGCCATCCACCGGTCGCCCGGCGGCGTGCCGGCTATCACCACGTCGTCGGCGCCGCGCGGCAGCGGCTCGTCCCGGCACGCCAGCGGG
>MKWU01002682.1_pt1 | contig 25663 bp, 21 predicted proteins | sample 809101 | NCBI WGS metagenome assembly MKWU01 (sample SAMN05860141, study PRJNA318959) | sponge metagenome | host: Aplysina aerophoba | place: Slovenia: Piran, Adriatic Sea, Gulf of Piran | collected 2013-05-07 | reverse complement strand
CAGCATCGCGAACCCGCCCAGCAGCGTGAACAGGCCGATCGAGCCCATGATGGGCCACTTGGTGCCATGTGGAATGTAGTACCCGCCGTTTGCCGCAGCCATTTCCGTGTTCATCCCGTTCGCTGAATCCAAGCCGCCAGGCCCGGCGGCGCCACCGATGCCCGCAAGCGGACTATCCCGTCTGATTCGAATTGAAGAAGGTATACGACAACGTCACCGTCGCGATGTCCTCCGGCAGATCCCGGCTCAGAACGAATCGCACCGGCATGTCCCGCGCCTCCCCGGGTGCGAACTCCTGCTTGACGAAGCAGAAGCACTCCGTCTTGTTGAAATGCAACGACGCGACGGACGGCGCCACCGAGGGACGCGCCTGACCGACGGTCGCAGTCTCGGACAGATTCCTCGCGAAATAGGTCGTCTCGTAGACCTGTCCGGGATGCACGTGCATCGAGGCGACGTTGGGCCGGAATTCCCACGGAAGCCGACTGTTCACGGTGCCGAGGAACTGGACCTTCACCGTCCGGCTCGTGTCTACGCTGCCCTCGAGCGCTCCTGCGGACACCACTCCGGTGCGGCCGCCCAGACCGGTGATCTCGCACAACACGTCGTAGAGCGGCACCAGCGCATACCCGAATCCGAACATCGCGAACACGACGAGTGCGAGCCGTCGCGCCGTCTTTCCATTCGCCTGCGCCCGGTTGGCGGTCATGAATCCGTCAGCACGAAAATGCTGAAATAGAAGAAGACCGCCACGATGGCGAGCACCACCGCCAGCCGGACGTTCGACCTGCGCCCGTTGCGATGCCCGCCGTCGACGGTCATGGCCATACCTGTGGGCCGCGGCTTCAACCGTGCGCTTCCGCCTCGGTCACATGCGGCGGTTCCTCGAATGTGTGATACGGAGGCGGCGACGCCAGCGTCCACTCGAGGCCGTGCGCACCCTCCCATACCCGATCCGTCGCTCTCTCACCCCCCCGGATGGTCTGGACCACGATGTAGAGGAACAGGAGCTGCGAAAGCCCGAAGGCGAAGCCGCCAATGCTCGAGACCATGTTCCAGTCGGTGAACTGGACGGAGTAGTCGGGGATTCTTCGCGGCATGCCCGCCAGACCGAGAAAGTGCTGAGGGAAGAACAGCACGTTGACCGAGATGGTCGAAAGCCAGAAGTGCCACTTCCCGAGCCGCTCGTCGTACATGTGGCCCGTCCACTTCGGCAGCCAGTAGTACGCCCCACCGATGATGGCGAAAATCGCGCCGGTGACGAGCACGTAGTGGAAGTGGGCGACGACGAAGTAGGTGTCGTGGTACTGGAAGTCGACAGGCGTGATCGCGAGCATGAGGCCGGAGAACCCGCCGATCGTGAACAGCACCACGAACGCGATGGCCCACAGCATCGGAGTTTCGAACGTCATGGAGCCGCGCCACATGGTCGCTATCCAGTTGAAGACCTTCACCCCGGTCGGCACCGCGATCAGCATCGTCGTGTACATGAAGAACAGCTCGCCGGAAAGCGGCATCCCCACCGTGAACATGTGATGCGCCCAGACGATGAACGAGATGAACGCGATCGAAGCGGTCGCGTAGACCATCGACTCGTATCCGAACAGGGGCTTGCGCGCGAAGGTGGGGATGATCTGCGAGATGATTCCGAACGCGGGGAGAATGAGGATGTAGACCTCGGGGTGCCCGAAGAACCAGAACACGTGCTGGAACATGACGGGGTCGCCGCCGCCGGCCGCGTTGAAGAACGAGGTGGCGAAGAACTTGTCGGTGAGCAGCATCGTCACCGCGCCGGCCAGGACCGGCATCGCGGCGATGAGCAGGAACGCGGTGATGAGCCAGGTCCACACGAACAGCGGCATGCGCAGCAGCGTCATGTCCGGCGCCCGCATGTTGAGAATCGTCACGATGATGTTGATCGCGCCCATGATGGACGAGATGCCCATCAGGTGGATTGCGAAGACCATGAACGCCACGTTCGCCCCGCCCTGCAGCACCAGGGGCGGATAGATCGTCCAGCCTGCTGCCGGCGCACCGCCCGGCAGGAAGAACGTACCGATGAGGAGGGTGAACGCGAACGGCAATATCCAGAAGCTCCAGTTGTTCAACCGCGGCAGCGCCATGTCGGGCGCACCGACCATCATCGGGACGAGCCAGTTCGCGAAGCCGACGAACGCGGGCATGATCGCGCCGAAGATCATGATCAGCGCGTGCATCGTGGTGAACTGGTTGAACAGGTGGGGGTCCATCACCTGCAGGCCGGGCTGGAACAGCTCGGCCCGAATTCCCATGGCCAGGAATCCGCCGACGAAGAACATGGTGAGCGCGAACCACAGGTACAGCGTCCCGATGTCCTTGTGGTTGGTGGTGAATACCCATCGGAGCAGTCCCGGATCGGGTCCGTGGTGATCGTGGTCGTCCGCGTGGCCTGCGTACGAGGTGCTCATGACCCTCAACCTCCCGTATTCAAGTTGCGAGCCGCCGAGATCATCGACGGCTGAACCACGTCACCCGTGGCGTTGCCGAACGCGTTGCGCTGGTAGGTCACCACGGCCGCGAGCTCGACGTCGGTCAACTGCGAGCCGAACGGCTTCATCGCCGTTCCGTTGCGCCCGTCCATCACCAGTTCCAGGTGGGCCTGGACATCTCCGGTCGCCACGTCGCTACCGCGAATGGAGGGAAATGCGCCGGCGACACCGACACCATCGACTTGATGGCACGTCGCGCAGGAGGTGACGTAGACCTTCTCGCCAAGCGCCATCAGCTCGTTCCTTCCCCAGGTGCGCATCGCCACCGCGGCCTGCTCTGCCTGCGCCATTTTCCGCTCCGCCACCCACGCCTTGTACTCTTCCTCGGGAGCCGCCCGGACCACGATCGGCATGAACCCGTGATCCTTTCCGCAGAGTTCGGCGCACTGGCCGCGGTACACGCCCGGCTCCTCGACGCGGGTCCAGATCTCGTTGATGTAGCCCGGGATTGCATCCTTCTTCTGTCCGAGCTCCGGCACCCACCACGCGTGGATGACGTCATCGGCGGTCAGCAGGAGACGGACCTTCTTGTCGACCGGGAAGACGATGGGATTGTCGACCTCGAGGAGATAGTTCTCGACCGCCGTCGGATCCTCGTAGATGGCCTGGCGGCTCGACGGTGCGAGGGTGCTGTACACCGTGACGCCGTCCTCGATGTACTCGTACTTCCACTTCCACTGATAGCCGGTGACCTTGACGGTGAGGTCTGCGTCGGACGTGTCCTCCATCTCGATGAGCGTGGTCGTCGCCGGCACCGCCATCGACACGAGGATTACAATTGGAACCACCGTCCAGGCAATCTCGGCGAAGGTGCTGTGGTGGAACTGCGCTGCCTGGGCTCCGGCGGCCTTTCGGTGACGCACGATCGAGATGAGCATGACGCCGAAGACCACCACTCCGATCGCGACGCAGATCCACAGGATGAGCATGTGCAGGTCGTAAACGATCTTGCTGATCGGCGTGACCCCCACCGGTAGGTTCAGGTCCCATGCTGCAAAGGCTCCCGTGCTCGCGAGTGCGAGCAACGTGAAGACCACCATGCCCGAACTCGCCCATCGGCCCGGTGTTCTCCTATGCATCTTCCACTCTCTCCGCTTCACGAATTCTCCGGGCGCCGGTGGGGCTCCCGCCTCGAATCACGCCAACCAGCATCGCGGCCAGTCGCATGCGCTCGCTCTCGGTCAGAAACTCGCCGAGAACCACCTCGTTGCCGTGCGATCGGACCACCAGACGACTCGACCGATTGCCGGCGGGCTCGTCGATGTCGACCTGAGCCCACGCTCTCTGAAACCGCCACTCGCATCGCGGGCCCGGTCTCTCCTTCTCGACCTTGACGACTTCCGTGCCCACAGTCACGACCTGCACCGACGTTCCCGCCAAGGCGTTGACGTAGAACGCAATGCCGAGCACCACCATCTCCCCTCCGGCGAACGGAAGCACTGGCCAGAACCCCATCACCGCGAACGCCCCGGCGATTGCCAGGCTGTAGGACGCGATGCAGAAGTAGACGAGCTTCGTCTGCTCCCACGTCAGCGAACGGTTCGGCCGAATGATGATGCGCCGTACGGAGCCGTCTACGATCCTGGTGGCAAACATGCGCGCCCCGGGTCACCACCGCTCCCCCAAAGAAGGGCGGCCAATGCTACAGCAGGCCCATTCGCCCTCGCAACACGAGAACCCATTGAAAAAGGATGATTTTCGCCCACGACGATCACGAGCCGAATCCTGATCCCGAAGACCAGTCCACCCGCGGAAGCACGGCAGCGGTCCCTGGCCGTGCGGGATCGGGCGCCCAGGCATGACCGAACACGAACTCCACGCTCACGGGCAGCGCACCGTCGGGGTCGCGCAACGTGTCGTAGCGCGCCGCCGCGGCGCGGAAAGGCTCGACCGCCGTCAACCCGCGGCGTCGCGCCGCGAGCGCACCCGAGCCTCCGCTGCGGCTCAAGACTCGGCAAAGGTGCCAGAAGTCCGGTGCCTGGAGTCGAACATGCATCGTGTCCATCACGACATCCGCGAAGCCGGCGTGCATCAGAGCGTCGCCAAGTACGTGCATGTCGGCGAACGGGTGCATGCGCGGCGAAATGGTCCGACCCCGCCACGCAAACGCAAGCTCCTCCAGGGTATCGGGTCCCAGGGTGCTGAGCAGCAATAGACCGCCCGGACGCAGGGTGCGCAGGCATTCCGCCAGCGCGTCGTCGACCGGATCGAACCACGGCAACGCGAGGCTGGACACGACGAGGTCCACCGAGTGGGTCGACAACGGAAGCCGTTCGGCCTCGCCGGCGACGTACCGGTGCCTGGAGAACCAGCGCGGAGCCCGCGACCTGGCGCACGTCAGAAGCGAGACCACGGGGTCGACGGACACCACGTCGGCGCCGCGGTATCGACGCGCGAGAGCCCGGGCTCCGACACCGGTCCCGGCCCCGAGGTCCAGAATTCGCCGCGGCGTGATGCGAATTTCGACCAGACGGTCGAGCAACGCATCGCGGGCGACCTGCGTTGTCCGCGCGAACTCGGGGTCCCCGTCGCCGGCACGGGCGAACCAGCGCCTCACCGCGAAGCGATCGAAAGTCGACGAGGTCGGACACTTCGCAGTTGGCCGCTCTGCCATGGGCGTCGAGTATGGGGTCGACAACCCGGTGCGTCGAGAGCACGCGGCCGACACGTAGCGAGACGGAAGTACACCGTGCGCCGGGTTCGCCGACCGTATCATGCGAACGTCTCCTGTCGGTATGGACAGCCAACCATGCGATACCCGCGCAGCGATATCTGCCTGCTCTGCGACGAACCGGGCGGTGACATGCCCAATCTCTGCGACGCCTGTGTCCGTGAGCTGCCGACTGTCCATGAGCCATGCATGACCTGCGGAGCACGCGCGGTACCACACACGAGGCAATGCCGAACCTGCGCGGCGCAGGACCCACCTGTCGACCGGACGTACTGTGCACTCGCATATGCACCGCCGGTCGACTACCTCGTCGGGCGTTTGAAGTTCCGTGGTGACTTGCGCGTCGTCCCCGCGCTCGCCGGGCTTCTTCTCCGCGCTGTGGTCGGCGCGGCCAGCGTCGACCGGCTCGTTCCCGTGCCAATCACACCGGCACGACTACGCAAGCGCGGGTTCAACCAGGCACTGGAAATCGCGCGGGTCCTCGGCGCACGTGGCCGTGTGCCGGTCACGATGGCGGCGCACCGGCGGCGTGGCGCCGAGACCCCGCAATCGTCGCTGCCCGATACGGCCGCTCGACGTGCAAACGTGGCGGACGTCTTCGAAGTACGGACTTCAATCGGCGGTGATGTCGCGATTGTCGACGACGTTGTTACCACCGGGGCGACGGTCAACGCACTGGCGCGATGTCTGAGAGGCGCCGGCGCGCGTCGTGTCGATGTCTGGGCGGTCGCCCGGACACCATAATATGTGTCGTAAAATCAATAAGATAGAGAATCAGGCGTCGAGATTGGCGACGGAGAGGGCGTTCTCTTCGATGAATTCTCGGCGAGGCACGACCTGATCGCCCATCAACGTGGTGAAGAGCTCGTCGGCAGCGACGGCGTCTTCAATCCGGACCCGCAGCAGTCGTCGGGTCTCGGGGTCCATCGTCGTCTCCCAGAGCTGGTCAGGATTCATTTCTCCGAGCCCCTTGTAGCGCTGGATATGCGTCCCTCGGCGAGCATCCGCGAGAAGCCACTCGAGCGCCTCGCGCACTGTAGCGACCTCATGGCGTCTGTCACCCTTGTGCACCGCAGCATCAACCAGTGACGCATCCAGACGCCCGCTCAAGCGTACAAGGTCACGATACTCGACCGATCGAAAGAACTCGCTGCCAAGCCGGCGTTCGGACGCGACGCCGTGCAGAATTGCCTCGATTCGGATCGTGAATCCGTCATCCGGCCGCCGTTCGACCGAGAGGCGGAAACGATCCTGGCCTTGTGTCGTTGACTGGAGTCGCTGTCCGAGCGCCTCGGTCCATTGCCGCGCCTGTGTGATACTTGCCGACCCGTTCGTATCGAGCAACGGAGAGTGCATCATCGCGCCAAGGACCTCGGGCAGGATGCGGCGCGAGAGGCGCTTGACAATCCCTCCCAGCAGCAGTTGCTCCCGGGCAATCTCCTGGAGCGTGGGGCCTTCGATCATCGTGCGGTTGACCGCTGTTCCATGCACGATGGACGCGGCGGTCAGGGCCGATGCCATGAAGTACGCATCGAGCTCGGTCTCGTCTTTCAGGTAGCGTTCCGCCTTCCCCTTTCGCGCCTTGAACAGCGGTGGCTGAGCGATGAAAACATGATCCCTTTCAATCAGCTCTGGCATCTGTCGGTAGAAAAAGGTCAGCAGCAGGGTACGGATGTGCGAGCCGTCGATGTCCGCATCGGTCATGATGATGATTCGGTGGTAGCGCAGCTTCGCCGGGTCGTACTCTTCTCGGCCAATTCCGCAGCCAAGCGCGGTGATGAGCGTCCCCACCTCCACGGAGGACAGCATCTTGTCGAATCGCGCCCTCTCGACATTCAATATCTTCCCCTTGAGCGGAAGAATGGCCTGAAAGCGTCGATCGCGTCCCTGCTTGGCCGATCCCCCGGCTGAATCTCCCTCCACGAGGAAGAGCTCGGACAGACTCGGATCCTTCTCCTGACAGTCGGCGAGCTTGCCGGGAAGACCTGCAACATCAAGTGCAGTCTTGCGGCGGGTCATCTCGCGGGCCTTGCGGGCTGCCTCGCGCGCCCGGCTCGCCTCGATGATCTTGCCTGCGATCGAACGCGCCTCGCTCGGCGTTTCGAGCAGGAATTCGGAAAGCTTTTCCGCGACGGTGGACTCGACCGCAGCCTTGACCTCGGAGGAGACGAGTTTGTCCTTGGTTTGCGAAGAGAACTTCGGATCCTGAACCTTGACGGACAGCACCGCCGTCAGTCCTTCCCGGACGTCGTCGCCGGTCGGCTCGACTTTCGCCTTTTGCGTCAGCCCGTTCGTATCCATGTACTGATTGAGCGTCCGGGTGAGGGCTGACCGGAATCCGGCGAGATGTGTTCCGCCGTCACGCTGGGGAATATTGTTCGTGAAGCAGAAGATGTTTTCCTGATACGAATCGTTCCACTGCATTGCAAGCTCGACAGCCGTGCCGTCGCGCTCGGCGACGATGAAGAGCACGCTTGAATGGATAGGGGTCTTGTTGCGGTTCAGATGCTTCACGAAGGCGCGGATCCCTCCTCTGTACTCGAAGATGTCCTGCTTGCCCGAACGTTCATCGAGAAGCTTGATCCGTACACCCGAATTGAGGAACGACAGCTCGCGAAGTCTCTTGGCGAGAATGTCGTAGTGAAATGCGATGTTCGTGAAGGTATTGGTGCTAGGACGAAAGTGAATGACGGTACCGCGCCGTGTCGTCTCCCCTACAATGCCCAATTCGGTTTCGGGATCACCGTTGCGATACACCTGCCGATACGTATGGCCGTCGCGATGGATGGTGAGCTCGAGACGCTCGGACAGAGCGTTGACGACGGAGACGCCCACCCCGTGGAGGCCGCCGGAGACCTTGTATGAGTTGTCGTCGAACTTGCCGCCCGCATGCAGCATCGTCATGATGATCTCGGCGGCCGGGCGTCCCTCCCCCTCGTGGTTATCGACCGGTATCCCGCGCCCATTGTCGGAGACCGTAACCGACTCGTCCGCGTGGATGATGACCAGGACTTCGGTGCAGTATCCTGCCAGCGCCTCGTCGATTGAATTGTCGACCGTCTCGAACACCATGTGATGCAGGCCGGTGCCATCATCGGTGTCGCCAATGTACATGCCAGGCCGCTTTCGTACGGCCGCAAGGCCCTTCAGAACCTTGATGTTCGATGAGTCGTAGGTGTGGGCGGCCACGGGCGGCACCCTGTGTGGGAAACGGCCGATTATACCACTCGATGTATATGCCCCTGTTCCACGTGAAACAGGCGTTCTGCGTGGACATCGCCCCTGTCGAGACCGTGGCCAGGAACTGCCGTCAGGAATACTTGAGCGCCGGTAGCGTTCAATTCCGTGAGACATCGACTCCTGCCGGGCGGATCAAGTTCCGATGCCAAATCATCAACCAGCACTACCGGCGGAAATCCGAGTACCGAGGTAAGATCTCGGACTTGTGCAACCGCAACTGCGGTGACGAACAATTTTGTCTCGCCGCGCGACAGGCAATGTTGCAGAGGCCGACCGCCCATGGTGAAACGCAGGTCGGCCCGATGTGGTCCAGCTTGCGTGTAGCCGCGCAGGCGATCGCTTGCAAGTGAGTGCTCACATGCATGCGCGAGCGACTTGTCCGAATCCCATCCCTGATAGAACTGAATCTCGACGGACATACCGACCAACTTCGCGACAACCTCGTTCATCGTCGGAAGCGCACGGTCGAGATAGCGCACCCGATGCGACGTCAGTTGTTCGCCGGCCGCGGCAACCTCTGCACTCCATCCACCTAGCTCACCATCAGCGGCACCGCCACGAATCGCCGCATTGCGCTGTCGAAGCGCGCGCCGGTACCGTTGATAGTGGTCGAGGTACATTGGTTCCACGTGAAACAGCAACCGATCGATGATCCGTCGGCGCAGATCTGCGCCATCCGTGACAAGCCGATACGAGTCGGGGGTCACGGCAATCGTCGGAAGAATCGCAGCTAGCACCGACGACGCCCTGACGTCGATACCACCGCGACGAATCCGAAGTCCTTCGGGTGAATGTTCGATCCCTATCGTTTCACCGGTCCCGTCGAAGCCGATCGTCCGCCCCACGATGCGCAGGTTCGATTTGCCGTAGCTGACCAGGTCACGAAGACGGTGGGACCGAAACGAACGCCCAGACCCCATGATGTGGACCGCTTCGAGAAGGCTCGACTTGCCACTGCCATTCGAGCCGACAAGGAGGTTTACGTGTGGTGAAAACTCCAGGTGAATGCCGTCGAGAACGCGGAGATGGCGGACCTCGATAGCTTCGACACGCATGATCCAAACTTGGGCCGGCCGATATTGATCCGGCAATCGACGCGTCAGTGCCCTTCAAAGTCGCATGGGCATCACAACAAACTGACAGCTCGACACCCCTTGCGGCTGGATCAAACAACTGCTGGACGAATCCGTGAGAAAGACATCAGCGGTTTCGGACGGCAGCGTTGCCAATGCATCAATCAGGTATGACACGTTGAATCCTATTTCGAGGCTCTCGCCGTCATATTCGAGCTCAAGCTCGTCTACCGCCGTTTCCTGTTCGGGATTATTGGCCAGGACGGTCAAGTTTCCCGTGTCGAGCGTCAATCGGACCGTTCGATGCTTGTCACTCGACAACACCGACGCCCGAACCAGACACTGGCGAAGCGATTCCCTATCGAGCGAAAGGTGCTTGTCGCATGTCGCTGCATCCGGTATGACCCTTCCGTAGTCCGGAAACTTGCCGTCGACCAGTTTGCTGGTCAATCGAACATTATCGATCGTCAGATGTATCGCATTGGTGCCCAATCGGACCTTGAGCTCGCTATCTTCGGCGGTCAACAGCCTCGACAGCTCCAGCACTGCCTTCCTCGGGACAATAATCGATCTCGCCTCCTCCAATCCCGTCGTTCCGTCCAGCCGAGCAACCGCCAGTCTGTGGCCATCCGTAGCTACCGCCTTGACATTCTCTGGTCCAACTTCCAGCAGCAGGCCGTTGAGATAGTACCGAACGTCTTGTCGCGCCATCGCAAACTGAGTGAGATCGATCAAGCGCTTCAATTCACTTTGCGAAACGACGAACGTTGATTCGTCGGCAATTTCCTCCGTTGTGGGAAACTCTCCCGCCGGAAGCGTCGTCAATGAATACCGACTGCGACCCGACCGAATGTGGACTCTGCCGTCGTCATCGAGACCAAACGCCACCGTCGCTCCGGGAGGCAATGCCTGGCAAATGTCAATGAACTTTCTCGCCGGCACCGTAATCTCGCCCTCATCCAGACCATCAACAGTTGCCCGCGCTTCGATCTCAACCTCCGAATCCGTTGCCGTAAACGCGAGGACACCGTTACGGGCGGTGACGAGTATGTTCGAAAGGACAGGAAGCGTCTGACGTTGCTCGATGACACCACGGACGACAAGCAACGGTTTGAGTATGGACTCGCGGTCAATAGTGAATTTCATGGATCAAACCCTTTAGATCTATTGGATCTAGTGAGCACACATGTTGTGGATAGTCACCTATTTCCCTATCGTTTCAACGGGTTACTGGCGTGGCAACACCATCAAGAACCCTTGTCGCCAAGGTGAGTGACTTGTGAACAGTGTGTGATGCAATCCGCGGATTCGCTGGAATACAACTTTATCCACAGGATGGTACAGAACCTTCTCGTCATGCCGTCAGAATCCGCAGCAACGTCGTGTAGTCATCGTCAGTGGTCACGTCATGTTTGCGAAGCTTGCCGATTTTCCGGCACGCGTAGAGCACGGTCGTATGATCCCGACCGCCGAACGCATCACCAATCTCCGGCAAGCTGTGGTTCGTCAGGTCCTTCGCAAGCGCCATCGCAATATGTCGCGGTCGAGCGATGGATCGGCTGCGTTTCTTGGATGTCAAATCGACGACGCGGATCTTGAAGTACTGCGCGACGGTACGCTGAATGTTGTCGACGGTGACGAGTCTCTCCTGCAACGCGAGCAGGTCGCGCAATGCCTCCTTGGCCAAATCGATCGTGACGGCGCGTCCGGTAAATTTCGCATTGGCAATGACGCGGCGCAGCGCCCCTTCCAGTTCGCGCACATTCGACTGCATCCGTCGCGCGATGAAGTACGCGACATCATCGGGGACCGCTGTGTCGGTCGCCGCAGCCTTGTTCATCAGAATGGCCGCACGAGTCTCGAGTTCAGGAGGCTCGATTGCGATGGGCAATCCCCCGCCGAATCGGGTCTTGAGTCGATTCTCGAGACCGTGAATTTCCTTTGGATAACGGTCGCTAGTCAGGACCACAAGCCGCTCTCTTTCGAGTAACCTGTTGAATGTATGGAAAAATTCTTCCTGTGAGCGTTCCTTTCCGGCAAAGAACTGAATGTCGTCGATTAGTAGTGCATCCACCGAACGGTAGAGTTTCTTGAACTCGTTGATTCTGTTGTGCTGAAGCGCTGTGACCATCTCCGCGACGAATTGTTCGGAATGCAGGTAGATCACGTTCGCATCCAGATTCTCCTGTAGCATCCGGTTGCCGATGGCGTGCATCAGGTGCGTCTTTCCGAGCCCCACGCCGCCGTAAATGAACAACGGATTGTTGTCCGTATCGCGCGGGTTGGACGCCACCTGCATCGAGGCGGCCCGGGCCATCTGGTTCGACTTGCCCTCCACGAAATTCTCGAATGTGAATTCCGCACGAAGTCCACTTTCCAAACGCGGAATGCGGATAGAGTCGACCGCCCGGATTCCGATTGTCGCTCTGTCGGCTCCGATCCCGACAGACGATGGGGCTTTCCTGCTCCCGACCTGTACGGTGACATCCGTCGCTGTGGATTCACACCGAGTGACGATCTTCGTGATCAGTTCCAGGAAGTGCCTGCTGACCCAATCGCGCACGAAGTGATTCGGTGCAAGCAGCCGCAAGATGGAGCCGTCCTCGACGGCATGGAGCGGTCGGATCCAGGTGTTGAATTGCTCCGGTGTCAAATCGACCTCAAGACGATCGAGACAACGTTCCCAGGCAGCTGACACCATTCCGATCCTCGTGATGGCGGCTGTTGCAGTGATGCGCAGGCGGAGGAAGCCCAGTGTATACCGGTTATCGGGCACGACCAAACGGAGGGCGCTAACGCGCTGTTCCGCCGGTCGAATTGACACCGCCCGTCGCGCGGTTGTAGATTGCCGCTCTTTCGGCTGCCCGCTGGTCGGCGACTTCGGAGAATCCTCACCGGGAGCGAGAACGGTACGATGAAACGCACTTTTCAGCCGAGCAATCTCAAACGCAAACGACGTCACGGTTTCCGTGCGCGCATGGCCACTAAGGCTGGTCGGCGGATTCTCAGCGCGCGACGTGCGAAGGGAAGGCGCAAACTCACTGCCTGAGCACAAGACAGCCGATCGGCGTTTCGGGTCGGAGCGACGGCTGCATCGTCGGAAGGACTTCGCTACGGTCCTATCCCGCGGTAACCGGTTGAATCTGAAGTTCGTGACCATCGTCGTGCGGCCCAATCGCGCCAACCATCCCCGACTTGGGCTCGCAGTCCCCCGCCGAGTTGCACGAAGGGCCGTGGTACGTCACAGGCTGAAGCGCCACATCCGGGAAAGCTTTCGCCACCACACCGAACACCTCACCGGTCTCGATGTCGTAGTGCTCGCCAATGCCGGCGCCGAGAAGATGGATTCAAGGCGGTTCAGAGGCTTGCTGGCACGAGGTTGGGACCGTGCCGCCGGAATCGGGCGGCGCAACGAAATCAGACGCCAGGCGAGAGAGCCGCACGATGGCAATTGAACAGATACGCACCGTGTTGATTATCGCGTTGTGCGTCGTGTCATTTCTCCTCTGGGACGCTTGGCAGCGCGATTACGGCCCGAGGGTCTCACAGCCGGCGAGCACCGAGCCGCAATCCGACGATGCGGCGCCAAGTGGATCGGAGTCGCCCAGCGTCGATGTTCCGCAGGCACCGCAAGCGGCGCAGGTCGAAGCGGTGGCATCCCCAACATTGGACGATGATGCCGGCCAGTCCGGTGGTGGCCGCACGATCCGGGTGACGACCGACGTACTCGCAGCCGAAATCGACACGTTGGGCGGGACCATCACGCGGGTCGAACTTCTGTCCTACCCCATTTCCAACGACGAGCCGAACAAGCCCTTCCGTCTGCTCGACGACTCCGATTCCAAACGGTTCTTCATCGCCCAGTCGGGACTCACGGGACCACGCTCGGCACCGAACCACCACACGCAGTACGAGTCCGCTGCGGATGTCTATGACCTTCCCGAAGGTGCGGAATTCATCGACGTCCCCCTGCGATGGCAGTCGGACGATGGCGTGCAGGTTACACGTACCTATCGCTTCGCACGCGACAACTACGTAGTCGAGGCTCGGGTCGAGGTGGCCAATCGGGGCGAAGAGGCTTGGCAAGGGGCGTTGTACGGTCAACTCCAGCGCGGCGAACCTGAAAGCAGTGGTGGACTGTTCCGTACCTACACCTATACCGGCGGCATCCTGTCAGGGCCCGAAAAGCCTTACGAGAAAGTCGATTTCTCGGACATGGCGAGCCAGGACGTCGACCGCGACGTAACCGGCGGCTGGATGGCGATGATTCAACACTACTTCGCTGCAGCATGGATCCCCGAATCGGAAGAGACCAACCACTACTATTCGAAAAGCTTGGCAAACGGTCGGTTCGCGCTCGGTGTCGTGAGCCCCGTCGGCATGGTTCCGCCCGGGGGCACCGGCGACTTTGCCTTCTCCATGTACGTCGGTCCGAAGATTCAGGAGCGAATGCAGGACGTCGCACCGCACCTGGAGCGCACGGTCGACTATGGATGGCTGTGGCTCATCGCGGAGCCCCTGTTCTGGCTGCTGAGCTGGATCCACGGGTTCGTCGCCAACTGGGGCTGGGCAATCATCATTCTGACCATCCTCATCAAGCTGGCGTTCTTTCAGCTGTCCGCCACGAGCTACAAGTCGATGGCGAGAATGCGCAAGCTGCAGCCGCGAATCACCGCATTGCGCGAGCGCTACGCCGCGGACAAGCAGCGAATGAACCAAGCCATGATGGAGCTGTATCGCCAGGAGAAGATCAACCCACTTGGCGGATGCCTGCCGATTCTCGTTCAGATCCCGGTGTTCATCGCACTGTACTGGGTACTGCTCGAGAGCGTGGAACTGCGCCAGGCATCGTTCATCGGCTGGCTCGACGATCTCAGCCTTCACGATCCCTACTTCGTACTGCCGGTCCTCATGGGCGTCACGATGCTGATCCAGCAAAAGCTCAATCCGACGCCGCCCGACCCGATGCAGGCGAAGATCATGATGGCACTACCCTTCGTCTTCACGTTCTTCTTCCTCTTCTTCCCGTCGGGACTCGTTCTCTACTGGTTCGTCAACAACGTTCTGTCCATCATTCAGCAATGGGTGATCACGAAGAAAATCGTCGGCGAGGCCTGAGGTCCCGGCAGGCTTGACCGGTCGATGAACCTTTCGGGGACCGGAGACACAATCGCAGCTATCGCGACTCCCCCGGGCCGGGGCGGCATCGCGGTTGTACGCGTCTCGGGTCCCTTGACGACCGACATCGCGCTCCGCCTGCTGGGCCGGCTGCCGGCACCGCGCATCGCTACCCGAGCCGGATTCGCGGACGCCACCGGAGCCACAATCGACGACGGCCTCATGTTGCGATTCGAGGCTCCGCGCTCGTTTACTGGCGAGGATGTCCTTGAGCTTCAATGCCACGGGGGAGTCGTAGTCTCGCGCATGGTGCTTGAACGCGTCTGTGAACTAGGCGCACGCCCGGCGGAGGCCGGCGAATTCACCCTGCGAGCATTCCTCAACGAACGTCTCGATCTGGCCCAGGCCGAGGCGATCGCCGACCTCATCGACGGTGCTTCCGAATCCGCGGTGCGGTGTGCCCGCCGATCACTCTCGGGCGAGTTTTCGCGCGCGATCGAGAACCACCGTGATGCGCTCGTCGAACTGCGCACCTTCATCGAGGCGTCGATTGATTTTCCGGATGAGGAGCTCGATCTCCTCGGCACACCCGAAACCACGGCGCGGCTTGTCGAAGTGCGCGACGCGGTCGCAGCAACGCTCGCCGACTCCCAGCGAGGCGCGGTGCTGCGCAACGGTGTCAAGCTGGTGGTCGCGGGTGCCCCCAACGTCGGAAAGTCGAGCCTGCTCAACCGCTTGGCTCGCACCGACACCGCAATCGTGACAGACATTCCGGGTACGACACGTGATGTCGTACGCGAACGGGTCGTCATTGCGGGCATTCCGTTCGACGTGCACGACACCGCCGGGTTTCGGGAATCGTCCGATCCGGTGGAGCGAATCGGAGTTGAACGCGCCGTACGGGCCATGGAGGATGCGGACCTCGTGCTCTTGGTTACCGATGACAGCGATGCCGGGTGCCATGTGGACGCAAAGCTCCTGGAACGCGCCGCGGCAGCACCGGCGCACATCGTAGTCCGGAACAAGATCGACCTGAGCGGCAGTCATCCGGGCGTTGCGATCGACAACCGGCAGACGCCGACGGCGCGCGTTTCCGCCCTCAAGGGGACCGGAATCGTGGAACTCGAAGAAGCGGTGGTCCAACGTGCGATGGCGGGCACGATGATCTCCGGCGATGCATTCATGGCACGGCGTCGTCACGTGGACGCGCTGGAACGGGCCCTTGCGGCCCTCGACCGCGCGAATCGCCGGTTGCTCGTGGACAATGCCGGCGAACTCGTCGCCGAGGAGCTTCGCGAGGCCCAGGACGCGCTAGGCGCGATCGTCGGAGCCTTTGCGACGGAGGATCTGCTCGAACGAATTTTTGCGAGCTTCTGCATCGGGAAATGAGCAAGCGATCCGAAAGTGCTGCAGGCTCGTTGGGCTCGTGGGTGGCCGAACGCATGCTGAACGCTCGGATCATGGGTGGTCAGAGTGACGATCGGATGTACCGATGATTGACGATTCCCCTCGAGCACGCTGTTCGGAATTCCACCGGGCAGTCGTTTCGGTGTCGAAATTGTTTTCCGAGTCGGACCGTCGCGATGATCGCCGCGCGGCGACGGTGTGACGGGTAGGCAGGGTGTTCGGGCGGGCCCTGTTGAAGTGCTTCCTGTACGCGATGCGAAGCGTCGCCCGGTTGCCGTGGGGCGCTCAGCGCGCGCTCGGTGGCGCTGCGGGTTGGGTGATGTATCGCCTGATGCATCGCCGCCGGAGCGTCGCCGAGAGGAATCTGGCTGTCTGCTTCCCCGGGATTGTCGAAACGGAACGCACACAGATTGTGCGCCGCCACTTTCGCTCTCTGGGACTCGGACTCGTCGAAATCGCAATCGCTTGGTGGGGAAGCGACGAACTGATCTCACCGCGAGCCCGTGTCATCGGGTCGGAGCATCTGGACGCGGCACTGGCCCATGGAAGGGGAGTCGTTCTCTTCGGCGGACACTTCACTACATTCGAAATCGGTGGACGCATCCTCGCATCGCGGTACGAGGTCGGTGCGACCTACCGACCTCACAACGACCCGTGGTGGGACGCCACGTTGCACGCTGGTCGAATGCGCTACCTTTCGACACTGATCGCGCACAAGGATCCTCGGGAGATGGTTCGGTATCTGGGTCGAAATCGGGTCCTGTGGTATGCGTCGGACCAGGATTACAGCGGTCGCCGTCGCGTGTTTGCGCAGTTCTTCGCCGAGCCCGCGGCCACCACGACGGCAACCGCTTGGCTGGTGCGCAAGACCGGCGCAAGGATCGTTCCGTACGCGTGCCATCGCCGAGCGGACGATTCAGGCTGGGATGTGGTGCTCGGACCAGCACTCGAGGGCTTTCCGATTGGAGACGATCTGGCCGACGCCGAACATCTGAACGAGGTGCTGGAAGCTCAGATCGAACGCAGTATGGAGCAGTATCTCTGGGTACACCGACGATTCAAGACTCGACCCCCGGGCGCACCTGCCGTGTACAACGCGGCACTGTTGCGCTCTCCGAAGAAGCAGCATTGAAACGAACGTCTCCATCATTCGAGGATTGCTGTCGGCGGCGCCCGGCTGCATCCACGAGCACTACCTACGCGACAGTGAAGAATCCGGTGGGGCGCGTTGGCCCCAGACATCTGCGTGATCCGTCCAGAGCCGATAGCCTTCCCGCATGAGTCGATTTGATATGCCTCGCCGAGCGCTGCGCGCCAGGTGCTTGTGTTCGTACTGGACCAGAGTCGGTCGTATCCCGGCCTCAAGTGCGATCTGAATGATGTCGGCGTCGAATCCCTCGGTATCCACCACGATCACATCGGGCCGGGAAAAGCCGGAACCCGACAGCGCTTCCTCGAGCGTCGTCACCGGCACGGTTTCTTCGGTGATGAGAGCGTCGATTTCATGGTTGGAGAGGACCGGCGAATTCGCCTTGAGGACAGCCTCGACATGCCGGCGGCTGAACGAACCGATGCCGTCGGACACGTTCCTGCGCAGCCGCTCGGCGGCGGACTGCCGATCGATGGAGTACATGCACCGGGTACCTGCCTTCCTGTCAATCGCAGCGTGGAGGCAAGTGATGTGCGGCGCACGGGCGTAGCGTCGAGACAGGCGTTCGAACGCTGATCGCTGAGGTTCGATGAGAAGCCCCCGGATTCCTTCCGGGCAGTTCAGGATCAATTCACCGATTGGATCGTTGGTGACGCCATCGTTTGCTCCGATCTGAATGATGGAGATTGGACGTGCCCTGGCCAACTCGTCCACGAGTCCATGGAAACTGCGGAAACGTCTTGTCGCCTGGCAAAGATAGATATTTGGGTTCCGAACCATGGCCTTCACGGAAAAACGAATGCCAATGGCACGTTTCAACTTGCGAATCATGTAGTTTCTCGAAGTCCGTGACTTCGCATCGAAACAAGGGGATCTACGTATCCTCGTGCGGGCATCAAGGCAATATCGTGAAGTCGACCGTCGCGTACAAGGTTGGACAATTGTCTCCGGTCACTCCGCGGCAATTGTTTCCCGAGACGCAAGCACTGGTACGAGTTCAATGTGTCTATCACACATTCAGGAATTCGTAGCATCGCCCCAATAATCTTCAATCCAGGGCGATGGTCGCGTCCAGCGATGCAGCTTGCCGGGTCGATAACCCTCGATCGCCTGGTCAGGATCGGGTAGACCATGAAAAACCAGTATCCGTGTGTCTCTGGGTATTCGGGGGGTCATGAACATATTGAAAGGAAAGGCTGGTACGGCATGCCGCTTGAAGCTCCTCACCCAGGATTCGGGCCACCAGTATTTCTCACCAAGAGCGTAGGTAAGGTATACTTGGGGAGGCCTGAAATTACTCAATGCCCAGTCTCTCTCAGCGTAGAATTTGTCTACTGCGAACTGCATGGTGTTCGCCCGCCACCGAAATATGGAAGAGTTGCCGATGTCCGGGCGCCCTTTGAAGACAAGATGACGTTGCAACCAATTGTGGATGATGCAACGTTTGCCCGGCATGTAGTCGAAGAAACTGTCTATGTTTCCCGTAATCACTATATCCAAGTCCATAAACAAACAGTCGCCGCTGATATCGAACTGATTGTCCATGAAGAGGCCTAGCTTGAGCCAAGTGGTCCTCGCGTGACTTTCCGGAAGTTTGATTCGTGGCAGCGGACAAGCTTCGATTCCGGTAGCGAGACCTGAGTCGTCGTCGGTCAGACAGAAGAATCTGAACGGACTGGCGAGGTTGGCCCGTACACTGGAATAGAGCCGATTGACGTAGATCGCACCGTAGCGAGCCCCCCACTTGAGGGTGAATATGTTGACCGGTGCCTTGCCGGATCTGGTGCTCATCGTCGTGCGCCAATACTTCGTGCCGATTCGCTGTCTCGAAAGACGGTGCACGCATCGCTGAGAGTGCTGTTGGGGGCGATGTCGGCGAACGCGGCGGTTTGGATCACGGTCCGGCACTTCGATTGCATCGGACGTACCGTCGCCGTGGTCGAATTCGACGTCCTGTGGGACGAGCGAGATACCCCACGCAACGAACGGCGCCACCGCACGGGTTCCAGTAGAATGCCCATGCACACCTGATGGAATGAGCGCGTTCCGCACGGAAAGTGAACCCGCGCATAATACCCATTGTCCTTTCGGGAGGTTCCGGCAGCAGACTGTGGCCGCTGTCTCGCGAACACCATCCCAAACAGCTGATCGGTCTGCTGGGTGAGAATACTCCGTTGCAGACGACGGTTCTGCGGTTGTCGTCTCTCGATTGTGCGATGGCTCCAATTGTGGTGTGCAATGACGAACACCGCTTCATGGTGGCGCAGCAGCTTGCGGCCATTGATGTCACGCCGTCCGCCATTCTCCTTGAGCCCGTCGCGCGAAACACCGCGCCGGCCATTGGCGCCGCCGCGACCGAAGCCCTTGCTCAGTGCAGCGAGGGCGAAGAACCGATTCTGCTGGTCCTGCCCGCGGATCATGTCATCCGGGATCTGACCCGGTTCGCCAACGCGGTACGGACCGCGGTATCCGAGGCAGGCGCGGGAAATCTGGTGACGTTCGGTGTGGTGCCCGCCTACCCCGAGACCGGTTACGGCTACATCAAAGCCGGAACGCAGACCCGGCTCGACAACGAGGCACGCGTAGTCGACGGGTTTGTCGAGAAGCCGGATGCCGGTCGCGCCGCCACGTGGATCGAGACCGGTGACTACTACTGGAACAGTGGTATGTTCGCCTTTGGGGCCGTCCGATATCTCCGGGAGCTGGAAACCCACGCAATCTCGATACGAGACGCGGTGAAGGCGGCTCACGGCAAAGCCGTGCGGGACCTCGGGTTCCTGCGCTTGGACGCGGACGCCTTCGCCGAGTCTCCGGCGGTTTCCGTGGACTATGCCATCATGGAGCACACCACGAGTGCGGTGATGGTGCCAATGGATGCGGACTGGGCCGACATTGGCTCGTGGGCGTCGTTGTCGGCGCTCCTCGTTGGGGACCGCAAAGGGAATACCGCGCAGGGAGATGTGGTCCTTGAAGGGACCCGGAACAGCTACGTTCTTGGCGGCAGTCGAGTCGTGGCCGCGGTAGGCGTGACAGACTGCGTGATCGTCGATACGGCCGACGCGGTACTCGTCGCAGCCAAGAGCGCGGTTCAGGACGTCGGAAAGGTCGTGGAGCGACTCAAGCGCGATGGTCGCGATGAATACAAGGTCCATCGCAAGGCTTATCGACCCTGGGGCTCCTACGAAGTTGTCCACAGCGGCGACGGTTTCAAGATCAAGCACATCACGGTGAACCCGGGACAGCGATTGTCTCTGCAGATGCACCATCACCGAGCCGAGCACTGGATCGTGGTGCGAGGCGTCGCGGGGGTGACAAGGGGAGACGAGACTTTCGTGGTTTCGGAAAACCAATCCACGTATATCCCCCCGCGGGTCAGGCATCGTCTGGAAAATCCCGGTGCGGTGCCGCTGGAGCTTGTCGAGGTGCAGTCCGGTTCGTACCTCGGCGAAGACGACATTGTCCGGTTCGAGGATGCCTACGGGCGCGCCGGCCGGGGTGGCGTTCAGGCACAGACGTAATCCATGGCGGATCGCGTGGCGCTGATTACCGGAGTGACGGGCCAGGACGGGGCCTATCTGGCCGAGCTGTTGCTGAGCAAGGGCTACGAAGTTCACGGTGTCAAGCGCCGATCATCGTCCTTCAACACCGGGCGCATCGATCACATCTACGAGGACCCGCATGAAGTCGATGCAAGGTTTTTCCTCCACTACGGAGACCTGACCGACGCCACCAACATGATCCGCCTGGTGCAGGAAGTCAGGCCCGACGAGATTTACAATCTGGCCGCGCAAAGCCACGTTCAGGTGAGCTTCGAGACACCCGAGTACACCGCCGACAGCGACGCGTTGGGCCCCTTGCGTCTGCTCGAAGCTCTGCGCATCGTGGACCGAACCGAAGAGGTTCGATTCTATCAGGCATCGACCTCCGAGCTCTTTGGCAATGCGGCGATTTCACCGCAGAGCGAGACTACGCCGTTCCGCCCCCGCAGCCCCTATGCGGCCGCCAAGCTGTACGCCTACTGGATTACGGTCAACTACCGCGAGGCATACGGCGTCCACGCCTCGAACGGCATCCTGTTCAATCACGAAGGACCGACACGCGGCGAAACATTCGTGACCCGCAAGGTCACCCGGGCCGTTGCGTCCATCGCCCACGGATTGCAGGACCGCGTCTTTCTGGGGAATCTGGATGCCCGGCGCGATTGGGGTCACGCACGTGACTACGTAGAAGGCATGTGGCGCATCGTCAATCACGGTTCGCCGGACGATTACGTGCTGGCGACCGGAGAGTGTCACTCAGTACGCGAGTTCGTCGAGCTCGCGTTCAAGGAAATCGACATCGATATCGTCTGGCATGGCGAGGGTGTTGACGAGACAGGTCGCGATGCGGTGACCGGCGCCGTACGGGTGGAGATTGACCCCCGGTATTTTCGGCCGACCGAGGTAGACCTTCTGATCGGTGATGCGTCGAAGGCCCGAGAAATCTTGGGGTGGGTGCCAACGACCACGTTCACAGACGTGGTGACCGAAATGGTTCAGGCTGATTTGAAGACCGTGCTCAGGGAACGCCGTCGGGACAGCGGGCATGCCTGACCTGGACTTTCCACTCGAGGGCACGCGAATATTCGTCGCTGGCCACCGCGGGATGGTGGGATCGGCCATCGCACGGGCATTGCGGCAGCGGGGCTGCGAGGTCCTGACGGCGCCGCGGCCGGGTGTGGACCTGCGTCGCCAGGCGGAGGTGGAGTGCTGGATGCAGTCGGAACGACCCGACGCGGTGTTTCTCGCTGCGGCCCGCGTAGGCGGGATCCACGCCAACAGCTCACGGCCCGCGGAGTTCATCCACGACAATCTGGCGATTCAGACAGCAGTTATCGAGGGCGCCCGCCGCGTCGGTATCGGCAAGCTGCTGTTCCTGGGTTCGAGCTGCATCTATCCGAAGATGGCGCTACAGCCCATCGAGGAAGAGGCGTTGCTGACAGGGCCGCTGGAGTCGACCAACGAATGGTACGCGGTCGCCAAGATTGCAGGCATCAAGATGTGTCAGGCGTATCGGCGCCAGTACGGCTGCAACTACATCTCGCTCATGCCCACAAACCTCTACGGGCCCGGTGACGACTTCGATCTGCAGAGCGCTCATGTGATACCTGCTCTGATGCGCAAATTGCACGAGGGAAAGGTATCGGGCAGCGAAGAGGTCGTAGTCTGGGGCACCGGGACTCCCAAGCGCGAGTTTCTGCACGTTGATGATCTTGCTGACGCCGCCATCTACCTGATGGAGACCTATTCCGGGGAGGAACACGTCAACGTCGGCACCGGTCGTGACATCTCCATTTCCGAGTTGGCGCAGATGCTCAAGGAGGTGACCGGGTTTGGCGGGGTTCTCACCTACGACCGCTCAAAGCCGGACGGTACGCCTCGAAAGCTCCTGGACGTGGCTCGCCTGAACCGGCTCGGATGGCGGGCGAAGATTGAGCTTCGTGCAGGGTTGGCGGACACCTACCGATGGTTCGCAGGCCCGTCCGACGGGAATTCAAGGCGCGGGATTTCGTCCGGTCAAGCCGATTCACCCGGTTCGCCATAGGAGCCGAGCCGGCCTCTCCAAGGCATGTCCGACCTTTTCGGGGACGATCAATCCTCATGGCAACACGAGATTTCATGGGGAGCCGGAAGCGGATCAAGTTCGTGTCGAAGAACTCGATCGAGCCCGAACATTTCACGAGACTGCCGAACCGGCATCCGGAGATGGAGTTCATCCTTGATCCCACAACACGGGCATATGACTGGTTCGTTGTCTATGATGACCTGCCTCGTATCCACGGTGAACGTTTTTCTCTCGGCAGCGAATCACTGGCATGTCCGCCGGAGAACACGATCCTGTTGACCTATGAGCCCTCGTCGGTCAAGTACTATGGCGACGACTACGCCAACCAGTTCGCGTACGTCCTGACGAGTCATGAGCCGACGATGTTGTCACATGAAGGACGCCATGATGTGCCACCTGTGGGAAAGTGGTACTACGGCGGTGTGGGCGACGCACTGGGACTGACTTCTCCGCCGCAGAAAGGCAGGCAGATTTGCATATTCCTGTCCGCAAAGCGAATGGGTCACACACTTCACAGGAAACGATTCGTCTTTCAGGAAAGCTTGATACGACTTCTGCCGGAACTGGATATCTTCGGCAGAGGTTTCCGATTCGTCGACAAGAAGGCCGATTGCCTGGACTATTATCGATATACCGTCGCCATAGAGAATCATGTCGCTCCGCACCACTGGACCGAGAAGCTCTCCGACAGCTTTCTCGGTTACTGCCTGCCGTTTTATTTCGGATGTCCCAACGCGGCGACCTACTTCCCCGAAGAGAGTTTCATTCCCATCGACATCGACGATCCTCGGTCCGCCGCCGACACGATCAGGGCGGCGATGGCCAGTGGAGAATACGAGCGGCGTTTGCCGGCCATCGTCGAAGCCCGGCGCAGGGTAATCGAAGAATACAATCTCGCAAACGTCGTCGGAGACATGATCACCAGGGTGGCTGGGAACGGGCCCGCCAGGCCGGCCGTCGGGAGAACAAATACTTCGGTGATATATAGTCGCCGCCGGGCGATTTTCCGAGGACCGATCCCGTTGCTGCGCTACGTCTTCCGAAAATTTCAAGCAAAGATGCGGACACCGACTTAGAGTACGGTGATTCGCATGATGAAGGACCGAAATTCCATGCGTCGGTGGTTCGTCCCGAACGCGCCCGTCGCGATTGTGTTGCTGCTTGCCTTTCTGGCCCTGCTGCCGTTCGGTGGTCTGTACAACATCCCGTTGCTGCTGCTTTGCGGGCTTGGACTCTGGTGCCTGGGACCGCGGCCGCGCGAGGTACTCGGCGACGATGGTTTGCGCCTGCTGCTGGTGCTGTTCCTGTGCGTCTGGCTGCCAATGGCAATCGCTGCCGTCGATGCGGTCGATCCTGTCCAATCCTGGCGCAAGGTCTTGAGCTTTCCTGTGTTCTTTCTGGCCGGTGCGTACGTCGTGAGAGCGACAAGACACCAGATCGAATTGCGGAGACTGCTGCTCGGGGTGTGGGCCGTATGCATAATCTGGAGTATCGATGCATCGTGGCAGTTCGTGCACGAACTCAATCTGTTCGGCTTTCCTTACCAGGGCGGGCGGGTGCCCGGAATCTTTCATCCCGATCTCAAGCTTGGCATCGTGCTGGCGACGGTGTCGCCACTCGTCCTGGAGGCGACGCGCCAACTGGCGCAGCGGAGCGTATGGTTTGCGTTGGCGTTGATTCCGTTCTTCGCGGCAATCGTCTTGTCCGGCAGCCGATCATCGTGGATCGTGGTGTTTGTCGTGTTGGCGGTCTACAGCTGGTATCTGTTCCGATGGGCTGCGGAGCCCAAGGTGCGTGGCCGGGCAGTCTTGCGCGTGGCGGCGGTCGGAGCGCTCGCGTGCGGTGTACTCGCCTACACCGTTCCACAGGCTGTGGGGCACATGCACGAACTGCTCGTCAAGCGTGCCGGTCCAGTCGCCCACCTTCTGATCGGCGATTCACAACGGGCTGACGGGGCGATCAAGGCGCGGATCGCAGCGTGGGAGTCGGCGGGGCGGGTCTTTCGTGCCCACTGGTTCAACGGCGTGGGACCGCGCGGATTCAGACAGGTTCATGCCGACTATGCGCCAGCGTCCGATCCCTACGTTTCGCGTGGCAAAGCCCTCAATTACCCGCATATGCTGGTGCTGGAAATAGCGGCCGAGACGGGAACTGTCGGTCTGCTCGGGTACCTTGTTGCGTTCGTGGTCCTCCTGCGCAGGCTTGTCGACATGGGTCGAGCGCAGCGACTCCCGCACGGATTTCCCTATTGGCTGGCGATTGTCGTCGTGCTGTTTCCACTCGCTACCCACTTGGCGTTCTACGCGCACTTCATGGGAGCGCTCATCTGGTGGACGATCGCGATATCGGCTGCCGGCCTCGGCGCAGCAACCCGGGTCGGCAAGGCGCACGCGTGACATCTAGCCGATGCGGCGACGAATCTCCGCGGCGATGCGTGGCGTGTCGTTGATTGGCTCGTAACTCCACGAGGCTAGCGTCCCGTCGAATGGACGAGTGACACCCTCGGTTTGCAACAGGCCATGGAAGGCATCGAAGCGGGCGTTGCCTCCGTCCATCTCGGCGACATAGACGGGTTTTCCGGTAGAGGCCGCCTCCGAGACCATGGACGCCGAGTCCTCGGTGACGACGATATGCTCGGCGAGCGCGAGCATTCCCAGATAGGGATTCTCGCCGGTACCGTCCCATATCCAGGCCCGAGGCAGCCGTCGTTTCAGCACGGCGACGACATTCGTGGTCGTGCGTCTCGACGGCGTGACCACGATGGATCCGTCGATTCGCCCGAGGCCGTCGACCAGTGCCTCGACACGGCTCGGCGTAAAGCGGTGCGCGCGGCTGTTGCCGCCGAGCAGGACCGCAACCTTCGGGCACCCCA
>MKWU01002681.1_pt1 | contig 25673 bp, 15 predicted proteins | sample 809101 | NCBI WGS metagenome assembly MKWU01 (sample SAMN05860141, study PRJNA318959) | sponge metagenome | host: Aplysina aerophoba | place: Slovenia: Piran, Adriatic Sea, Gulf of Piran | collected 2013-05-07 | reverse complement strand
GGTCCAGCGACGACAGGCAGCGATCCAGATTGGACAGGCTCGACATCAACGTAGCCCGCATCTCCCTGCCAATCTGCCTGAGGTGCGACACCAGCAGCAGCAGTCCGGCCATGCCGCGCGATACCTTGCGACTCCACCGAAGATCAAGTTCGGCGATGCGGCGGTCCAGCGACGACAGGCAGCGATCCAGATTGGACAGGCTCGACATCAACGTAGCCCGCATCTCCCTGCCAATCTGCCTGAGGTGCGACACCAGCAGCAGCAGTCCGGCCATGCCGCGCGATACCTTTCGACTCCACCGCAGATCAAGCTCGACGATGCGGCGATCCAGCAACGACAGGTAGCGATCCAGGTCGGACAGGCCTTGACTCAAGCAGCTTTTCAAAGAGGCGGGGAGGCGCAATTTGATAGAATTTGGCTTCTTCACACGTGACCTCTAGGCTCTTTCCATGAAGTATTCCGTTGTCACCGCCTCACCCGCGGAAATCGTTTGCGACTGCCTTGTGGTCGGTGTCTACGAAAACGGTCAGATGACCCCCAGTGCCCAAGCCGTGGATCGGGCCACGGGCGGGGCGGTCAGCGACCTCCTGTCCCAGCAGGATGCCGCAGGCAAGGCCGAAGCACTCCACGCATTGTATCGCCCTGCCGGGCTGAAGGCCGCGCGCCTGCTGCTGGCCGGCTTCGGGGAGGCCGGCAAGACCGGGGAAAACGATTTCCTGAAAACGCTGCAACAAGTCGCGCGGACTTTGCACAAGGACTCAACGGCGACGGCAGCGCTCGCCAGTAGCGAAGTCCGGGTCGCCGGCAGGAACGCGCAGTGGAATGCGCGCCAGACCGCGCTGACGCTGGAAAACGCGGCCTACGTCTTCCAGGAGACCAAACCCTCCGCCAAGCCTCCGGCCACCCCCCTGGAGTCCGTCTCGGTCCTCGCTTCCACGGCGAACCGGGCCAAGGTCCGCAAGGCGGTGGATCAAGGCGTGGCGATCGCCTCCGGAATGATCTGGACCCGGCAACTCGGCGACCTGCCGCCCAACCTCTGCACGCCGGGCTACCTGGCCCGCGAGGCCCGTTCGCTGGTTCGCGAGGACTCGCGTTTCACGGTCAAGTCGTTCGGCCGCCGCGAACTGGAAAAACGCAACATGGGCGCATTCCTCGCCGTGGCGCAGGGCAGCGCGGAAGAGCCGCAGCTGATCGTCATCGAATACCGCGGCCGGGCCCGAATGAAGGCCCCGATCGCCCTGGTCGGCAAAGGCGTCACGTTCGACACCGGCGGGATTTCCATCAAACCCAGCTCCGCGATGGACGAAATGAAATTCGACATGTGCGGTGCCGGCAGCGTGCTCGGCACGCTCAAGGCGGCGGCGGCACTGAATCTGCCGCAGCATCTGGTCGGCATCATCCCGGCGACCGAGAACATGCCGGGCGGGAAAGCCACCCGGCCCGGCGACGTGGTCACCACTGCCTCCGGCCAGACCGTGGAGATCCTGAATACCGACGCCGAGGGCCGCCTGATCCTGTGCGACGCCCTCGACTACGCCCTCGGATTCAAGCCGCGCCTGATCATCGACATTGCCACCCTGACCGGCGCCTGCCTGCACGCGCTAGGCAAGCACGCGTCCGGGCTGTTTACCTATCAGGCCCAAGTGGAACGCGCGCTGGTCGCCGCCGGCCGCGAAAGCTGGGACCGGGTCTGGCCGCTGCCGCTGTGGGACGACTACCAGTGCGAACTGGACAGCAACTTCGCCGACATCGCCAATATCGGGGAGCGCTACGCGGGCGCCACAACCGCCGCCTGCTTCCTGTCCCGCTTCGTCGGCGACACGCCGTGGGCGCATCTCGACATTGCCGGGACCGCCTGGAATACGGGCAAGAGCAAGGGTGCGACCGGCCGCCCGGTACCGTTGCTGACGCACTTCCTGATGCGAGACGCCCAAAAATAACCTATGCAGAACGTCCACTTCTACGTCATCAAGAACGGCCACCGCGAACGGATTGCCTGCCAGATCGCGGAGAAGGCCGTGGCTCAGGGCCACCGGGTGCACGTCCGGGTCCCGGACCCGCAGGCTGCAGAATCGCTGAATACCCAGATGTGGACCTTCCGCGACCAGAGCTTCCTGCCGCATAGCCTAGGCGAAAGTCCAAGCCCGCACGTCCGGGTCACCATCCATGAGGAATGGCTGCCGCAGGAACGGGACGTCCTGATCAACCTGGCCGACGACATGCCGGACGAGTACGAATCGTTTAGCCGCGTGGCCGAGGTGGTGGGTCCAGACGACGACACCAAAAGCCACGGTCGTGCGCGCTTCCGCCAGTACCGGGAGAACGGCGTCGAGCCGGAACTCCACGAGATCTCGATGTAGGGCGTCGCGCCCCCGCTCCCACCGGGCGGCCCGCCACATGGATAAGAGTTACGACCCCGAACGGATCGAAGCCTTCTGGCGGCAACGCTGGGAAGACAGCGGCGCCTTTGCGCCGAATGCCGAAGGCGAGCCCTTCTGCATCATGATCCCGCCCCCGAACGTGACCGGGACCCTGCACATGGGCCACGCGTTCCAGGACACCCTGATGGACATCCTGACCCGCTGGCGGAGGATGCAGGGCCGTGCCGCCCTGTGGCAGCCGGGAACCGACCATGCCGGCATCGCCACCCAGATGATGGTCGAGCGCAAGCTGGAACGCGAAGGTCGGACGCGCCGGGAACTGGGCCGGGACGCCTTCGTGGAAGAGGTCTGGACCTGGAAGCGCGAATCCGGTGGACACATCACCCGACAGTTGCGCCGGATGGGCGCTTCGGTCGACTGGTCCCGCGAACGGTTCACCATGGACGAGGGGCTGTCCGAAGCGGTGCGCGAAGTCTTCGTGCAACTGCATGACCAGGACCTGATCTACCGCGGCAAGCGGCTGGTCAACTGGGATCCGGTGCTGCGCACCGCCCTGTCGGACCTCGAGGTGATCGCCTCCGAGGAACAGGGACACCTGTGGCACCTGCGCTACCCCATCGCCGGCTCCGACGAAGCACTGGTGGTCGCCACCACGCGCCCGGAAACCATGCTGGGCGACACCGCGGTGGCCGTGCATCCCGACGATCCCCGCTACCAGAAATGGATCGGGAAATCCGTTCGCCTGCCGCTGGCCGACCGCGACATCCCGATCGTGGCGGACGACTACGTGGATCCGGAGTTCGGTTCCGGCTGCGTGAAGATCACTCCGGCACACGACTTCAACGACTACCAGGTGGGACAGCGCCACGACCTGCCGCTGATCAACCTCTTCACCGATACCGCACACCTCGGCGAGGGCGCGCCCGAGGCCTACCGGGGCCTGAGCCGGGAGCAGGCGCGCGAACAGGTCCTGGCCGACCTCGAAGCGCAGGGCCTGCTGGCGCGCACCGAGGAGCATGCTTTGACCATCCCCCGCGGCGATCGCAGCGGTGCCGTGGTCGAGCCCTACCTGACCGACCAGTGGTACGTCCGCACCGGCCCGCTGGCCGACAAAGCGCTGGCGGCAGTCCGTGATGGCCGCATCCGCTTCGTGCCGGAGAACTGGAGCAAGACCTACTACGACTGGATGGAGAACATCGAGGACTGGTGCATCAGCCGTCAGTTGTGGTGGGGACACCGCATCCCCGCCTGGTACGACGCCGACGGCACGCCTCATGTGGGGCGCGACGAGCGGGAGGTCCGGGAGAAGTACCAGATTCCGGCCGATGCGCCGCTGCGCCAGGACGAGGACGTGCTGGACACCTGGTTCTCCTCTGCGCTGTGGCCGTTCTCCACGCTCGGCTGGCCCCGGAAGGATGCGGCGCTGGAGCGCTTCTACCCGACCAGCGTACTGGTCACGGGCTTCGACATCATCTTCTTCTGGGTCGCGCGCATGATCATGATGGGATTGCATTTCATGGAGGACGTGCCGTTCCGCGACGTCTACGTGCACGGCCTGGTCCGCGATGCGCACGGGCAGAAGATGTCGAAATCCAAGGGCAATACCATCGACCCGATCAATGTCATCGACGGCATCGACCTGGAGGCACTGGTAGAGAAGCGCATCGGTGACCTGATGGATCCGAAGCAGGCCGCCTCGATCGAGCGGATCACCCGCCAGGAATTCCCGGACGGCTTCCAGGCCTGCGGAACCGACGCGCTGCGCTTCTGCTTTGCCACGCAGGCGACGTTCGGGCGCGACGTGCGTTTCGAACTGCCGCGCGTGCTGGGCTATCGGAATTTCTGCAACAAGCTCTGGAACGCGGTGCGCTTCGCGCTGATGCACGCCGGGCGGCTGGACGAATCGGCGCCTTCGGCCGAGGCCAGCCTGGTGGATCGCTGGATTGCGGCCCGCTCGCAGGCGGTTACCCGAGAAGTGTCCGGGCACCTGAGCGCCTACCGCTTCGACCTGGCCGCGAAGGCCCTGTACGATTTCGTGTGGCACGACTTCTGCGACTGGTACCTGGAATTCACGAAGACGACCCTGAACGACGACGCGCCGGAAGAGGCCGTGCAATCCACCCTGCGCACCCTGTACGCGACACTGGACCGGATTCTGCGCCTGCTGCACCCGTTCATGCCGTTCATCACCGAAGAACTGCACCGGCAACTCCCGCAACGCCGAAACGACGGGGACGCGTTCCTGATGACCCGCGACTGGCCCGAAGCGGAAGACATCGAGGAAGACCCTGAACCCCCCGGGACGATGCGCTGGCTGCAGGAATTCATCGGCGGAATCCGCCGGACTCGTGCCGAGATGGATATTGCGCCGGGCCGTCCGGTCCCCGTGCTCCTCGAGAACTGGACGACACAGGACCAAGCGCGTTTCGAGGCGACTCAAGCCTGGATTCAGAACCTCGCGCGTCCGGAATCGGTCCACTGGATGGAGCCGGGTGAAACGACCCCGGAAGCTGCCACGGCACTGATCGGAAACATGCGCCTGCTGATTCCGCTTGCCGACCTCATCGACCGCGAGGCCGAACTGGCCCGGCTGGATCGGGAACTGAAAAAACTGGACGGCGCACTCGATGCAGTCCGCGGCAAGCTGGACAACGAGAAATTCGTGTCACGAGCCCCGGAAGCGGTCGTGCAGAAAGAGCGCGAGCGGCTGGCGGAACTGGAGGCCGCACATGCGCAGCTCGCGGAACAGCGCGAGCGGATTGCGCAGATGTAGCAACCAAAAGTAAAAATACGATCCTGCAGCAAGCCTCTAATTGCTCATCTTTATGCTGATACCATGACACCGATTTATAATTCAGAACGTCTACAAACTCTTATGGTGATGCGATGTCCAAAAACTATGTCATGCTCAATGTCGAAGATATATCCTATGATCGCGATAATCCAAGAATTAAGAAGGCTTTAGAGAAATGGGGCGACCAAATAAATGCCCAGCGTATCTCCTTTGCTCTTCATTCGGCTAATGGTGGGTCGTCTGGTGTGCCTTCCTACGACCGACTGAGAGATTCGATCCGTGCTAGTAGTGGCATAGTCGTCCCCATCACTGTCACGGTAAATAAGGATGGCGGATACGTGTGCATTGATGGAAATACTAGGCTGGCCATATACAAGGAATTTCTACAACGAGACGTGAGTGGCGATTGGACTCAAATTAAATCGGTAGTGCTTGACCCCGCAAGTCGGCGAGATATTGAAACAATTCGCGTGACTGCACATTTGGTAGGACCTAGAGATTGGCCCGCTTACGAGAAAGCAAGATATCTCCACCATTTGCGAAATCAAGAATTCATGGATTACGAGGAAATGATCGCTCTTTGCGGCGGCAATAGACGGGATATAGAACGGCAAATTGATGCCTATCATGATATGAATGAATATTATCGTGACGTTGTTGAGGATGATAGTTTTCGTATTGACAGGTTTAGTGGGTTCGTTGAACTGCAAAAGCCAAAAATAAAAGATGCCATATTTGATGCTGGTTGCGACCTGAAAGACTTCGGGGAATGGATTCGGGATGGAAAGATATATCGGTTGGAGGATGTACGAAACTTGCCGAAGGTGCTCCAAGACGAAGAAGCCAAAGAGGTCTTCCTCGCTGGAGAGATTCGTTCTATAGAGGATGCAATCCGGGTGGTCGAAAAACGGCAGCAGACTGAGCCGGGCTCCACGAAACTCACTTTAAAGACCGCATCAATGTATCACTTGGCAGTAGCACTTAATCGTCGTATTACTGACCTACCATATTCTGAGTTGCGCGCACTCAAAGCCAAAGAGAATAACGAGACTATAGAGCAAATTAGGGCTCTTGAAGGCTTGTCTGAAAGCTTAGATGGCTTGCTAAAAGATGTCTCAGAGTGAATTACATAGAAACTTGGTTTTGCAGGTTGCTGAAAAGCTCAAAAGCCTAGACCCGCAAATACGTGTCCTGACCGACGTTCAGGATGCTCCTGGTGATGAAGTGCCACCGCTAATCAACGGATTTCGCCCGGATATATATGTCCGCAGAGAATCCAATGGGTCAGTTATCATCGCTGAGGCCAAAACGGACGATCTTGACTACCAACACACCCATGAGCAAATTGTGTCATTTATTAACTATCTTGAAAAAAGAGAGAACGGTGTGCTGGTCTTAGCGGCAACCGGACAAAATGCCGATCATGCTAAGACTGTTCTTCGGTTTATATGTAAAAAAACACGAGTGTTCAAGACAAATATTATGGTTTTCGACACCCTTGATCTCTGGCTCTTAGATTCTCACCAAGTAACATGGGACTTGTACTAAGAAAGCCACCCGCGCTGAGTGCGAAGCACGAAGCATATCCGTATCAGTTAGATGCTGTCAGGGCAATACAGTCCATGCCCTACGCTGCCATTTTCCATGAGCAAGGACTGGGGAAAACTAAAATCGCAGTTGATTTAATGCTGCTTTGGCTACAAAAGGATATTGTCGATACCGTTTTTGTTATCACCAAAAAAATACTAGTCCAGAATTGGGTGGAAGAATTAGCAATTCACTCACACGTCACCCCTAGAGTCTTGTCAGAAAATCGCCATGCAAATAGCATTGCCTTAAACTCTCCCGTTCTAATTTACATTATGAACTACGAAGTTGTCTCAACGAATCTAGACCTTATGCATAAGTTTCTCGATTCTTGTCGCACTGGAGCAGTCTTGGACGAAAGCCAAAAAATCAAAAACCCAGAGTCACAACTTGCACGTAGTTTGCATACCTTGGCAGAAAAATTTACGCGCCGCATAATCATGACCGGAACGCCCGTAGCTAATCGCCCCTACGACATATGGTCTCAAATTAAGTTCCTTGACTTTGGGGAGGCACTAGGACATGAATTCACCGATTTTAAAAATTCTTATGACTTGCCTTCTAACCCTGCATCAGCATCAAAGTATGGAAAGCAATTATCTAATGTAATGGAGAGTATTAGGCTTTTCTCAATCCGTAAAACAAAACGTACATCAGGTCTAGAGCTACCAAACAAAACTATTCTCACTCACTATGTAGATATGACGCCACGCCAATTGGCCATTTATACCGCATACAGGAAACAAATGGCCTATGAAGTGCAGCGCGAGGGCAATCATACAATTGACGACGCGGAAGATGTTTTGAAACGCTTGTTGCGTTTAGTTCAATGCGCTTCAAATCCAATCCTTGTAGATGAAGCATACGACGAATTGCCTGGAAAATATCACGCGCTAATTAAATTAATTACAGACATCGACTTGCGGTCAAACAAAATTATCATATGGACTGGATTTATTGATAACGTTGAGTGGCTAGCAGAAAAATTGTTGCAACATGGGCCACAAAAAGTGCATGGCTCAATGTCCATCGCGGACAGGAACGAATCTATCAGGAAATTCAAAGTAGATATGAATTGCCGAATTTTGGTGGCCACACCTGGTGCTGCTAAAGAAGGGTTGACTTTAACAGTAGCCAATCATGCTATATTTTTCGACCGTGGGTTTAGCCTTGATGACTACCTACAAGCCCAAGACCGCATCCACCGAATATCGCAGACTGAGGAATGTTTTGTGCACAACTTAATCGCTAAGGCAACAATAGACGAGTGGGTCGATATACTTCTAAACGCGAAGTTTCAAGCAGCACAAATGACACAAGGCGACATATCCTGCAAAAAATTTTCTTCAGACTATGACTATGACCTGTCTGGAGCATTAGCGCAGATACTTTCTCCTAGAAACTGAAACGACGAAATAGCATTATGATGGACATGAAAATTTTGGGAGAAACGATAGCGGTCAGTTCCGACTATTTGGACATATATGATCTTAAATTCCTAAAGGACAACCCAAGAGTATACGCCTGTACACACTCGATACCAGGATTCGATAATCTTCCTGACACAGACCAACAACAACGAATATTTGACAAGCTTGCGAAAGAGGCGAGCGTCAAGAATCTCTACCCCGAAATTAAACGGCACCAAGGTCTCATAGAACCAATATTGGTTCGCCACGACACGATGGAGGTTATAGAAGGGAATTCTAGGCTAGCAGTGTACCGAATGCTGAATACACGGCAATCAAAAGGGGAAGATATAGAAGGAGACTTTGAATTGATACCATGTCAGATAGTGGCACGTTTATCCGAAGACCAACAGGCCGCTTTCTTAAATCAAATTCATGTCAAAGGAAAAACAAAGTGGTCAGCCTACGAAAAGGCCAACTTTGCCTACGTGCGACACGATGCCGGGTGGACAGTGGATAAAATTGCAAACTTGTTCGGGGAATCCCCAGCGACGGTTAAAACTCGCGTAAATGTAATTCGCATGATGAGGGACAACAGCGACAGTGAGCGAAGCCATTTTAGCTATTACGATGTGTTGGCTAGAGCAAAACCAATTGCGAATGGGCTGCAAGAAGACGCCCAATTAGAGTCTTTTATTTTGGAGAAAATAAAACAGTTAGGTAAAGATGAAAACGAAAACGAGTTTACCGCTCAAGTAATGAGAAAACAACTCCCAGTTGTTTTAAATAAGAAAAAAGTGTTGAAGCAATATGTTAAAGGGGAGATTAGCCTAGAAGATGCATACCAACGAGCCAAAATCAGTCAAGAAAAAGAAAAAGTACTACAAGCTTCTAAACTGCTTGATGACGTTTCAAGTCCCGAGGTGCTCAATCTAGGCAAAAATGACTTTAATGCTTTTAAACAAGCTGTCCGCCAACTAAAACGAAAGGTCGACAGAATCACAAAAATAGTCGAAAAAGCGGAAAAGACCGATAGCGGAAATGATTAAAAGCAACATACTCCTGATAGAACCAGGTTATCGAAATAAATATCCGCCCCTAGGATTGATGAAACTTGCGTCTTACCATAGAGACCGGGGAGATTCTGTAAAATTCTATAAAGATTTTGGAAAGCCAGCATCGATTTTGCTTCAGGCATGGGACCGAGTTTACGTTACAACGCTTTTTAGTTTTGAGTGGAAAAGAATTGCCCGTGCCATTGATTTTGCTATCCAAGTAGCAGGAAATCAACCGGAACGTGTTTTTGTAGGTGGCATTGCTGCGTCTCTAATGCATGATGAGTTTGTTCGAGAAACTAGATGGACCGGCGTGAGATTCATCGCTGGCCTGCTCGATGGACCGCCTGCATCCGCATTGCGATTGTCGTCGGAAGATGGCTATCTTGGTGCAGACGACCTCGTGGGAGAATCTATTGAAACACGTGTTCCTGATTACACAATTCTTGAGCACACCGACTATATTTACCCTGTCCATGACGCATATTTTGGGTACGCGTCTAGGGGATGTATTCGAAAGTGTCATTTTTGTGGCGTGCCAAAACTGGAAGGAGCCCAAAGGGAAATGCCTCCATTATCTAATCTAGTCTCGGGAATCGCTGAAAATCATGGTGTTAAAAAAGACCTAATCTTGATGGACAACAACGTAACTGCCTCCGCGCGCTACAAAGAGGTTATAGCGGAAATTCGTGATCTCGGATTTAAACCTGGTGCCACTCTTGAGCGCGACGGAAAACAAACCAAGCGTCGTGTCGACTTCAATCAGGGAGTGGATGCCCGGATACTAGCTAAATCACCAATGTATCTGAAAGAAATGTCTACTATTTGTATTAGCCCCTTGCGCATTGCTTTTGATCACATTGGCGTCCGCAAAGTATACGAAACATCCGTGCGTATGGCAGCGGATAATGGTATTACATCGCTTTCGAATTACATGCTGTACAACTTCAAGGACACGCCTGTAGACCTATACACCAGAATGAAATTAAATATTGCGTTGAATGAAGAAATTGGAGTTCGAATATGGTCGTTCCCCATGAGATATCAGCCAGTGACTCTTAAAGATAGAAGTCATGTAGGTGAACACTGGAATCGTTACTATCTTCGAACTTTTCAAATCATGTTACAGGCCACTCATGGTGTGGTAAGTGGAAGCGCAGCATTTTTCAACCGTGCATATGGTGAAGACAAAGACGCATTTATGAGGTTATTGAGCTACCCTCATGGCTTCATCTTCCACCGCACATACTATGAAAACGACAGGGACTATGGAGTGGGTCCAAGTAGCAGTATTCGTGATGAATATGAAACACTTCGGAGAAAAATGACCAAAGGGCAAGAAGCAGAATTATTGGAACACTTGGCCACACCTATTGGTGGCGAAAAAACACGTAGAGAGTATTACAACAGAATCGCAAACACACGTGGTGTTGATGCTTTAGTACGAGAAGTAATTTCGTTTCATACTTTGGACACCAAGACAAAAGTAGATAAAGTCCCTGATTCTAAAATTCTTCCTATATTCTCTTCTCTTAACACAGACCCAATCTTACCTAACGAGGAAGAAATCGTAGAAGATTCCGGATTATATGATCAAGAAGGAGACGCCGGAGAGTGCCAAGAACCAGAAGGCATAGCTTCCGTCGCCAAGTCAGCATAAAACAACGGATGGCATCCGATGACCTTCAGCAACGACGACATCAGAGGGCTCGTTGGTGGGGATATACTTGGCCTAGTTACTCGGGGTATGTACACAGACCCCTTGGTGATTTATCGCGAATATATCCAAAATGCAGCTGATGCTATTGCTACATCAAATAAGCCAGAGAGTGGGTCAATTGAAATCGAAATTGACCCAAGCGAGTTATGTCTAAAAATTAGAGACAATGGCCCAGGGCTATCGCCCTCACAAGCTAAGCGAGAGTTAATTCCTCTCGCGATGAGCCAAAAGGACCTCAAATGCAACAGAGGATTTAGAGGAGTTGGGCGCCTATCAGGTTTAGCATTTGGCAGTTCAGTAACGTTCCTCACACGTTGTGGAGCTGAATCTACCATTATGAGAGTAGTATGGAATGGCGAGCAATTGCGAAAAAGCATTGACAAAAATTTATCGATAAGGAAAGCGATTCTTGAGTGTGTGACCGTTGATCAATTGAAAGGAGACAACTACCCTGAAAACTTTTTTGAGGTTCAGGTAGAGGGGATATCGAGATATGCGGCCTCGTCCATACTGAATCGAGATATTGTTCGAGACTACATTGGAGAAATTTGCCCTGTTCAATTTAAAGAAACCTTTCCATATCTAGATGATCTTTCACACCTGTTTAAAGGGTACCCTAAACCTCTGACACTTAGCATTTATCTGAACGGAGAAAAAGAAAAAATTACCCGGCCATATGACAATGTAGTGCGTCTTCCTAATGACCAGCAAGATAGATATGTAAGTTTCGAGAAAATTATGGTCCCTACACTGGATAATAATGGTTTCGCTGCAATTGGTTGGGTTGCCCATTCTTCATATCTAGGCGCACTTTCTAAAAAGTCTAAAGAAAAATGTCTGCGGGCACGGATAGGTAACATTCAGATAGGCGATGCGACTATATTTGATCACCTCTTTTCTGAAAGTCGCTTTAATCGTTGGTGTGTAGCAGAAATCCACATATTAGATACTCGAATAGTGCCAAATGGTAAACGTGATTATTTTGAGCCAAGCCCACATGTTCGGAATCTTGAAAATCATCTTGGAGCAGTATGCCGAAAGCTAGAAAGACAATGCAGGATTGCGTCAGGGGTACGTAATCACTTTCGACGTACACAAGCCTTTTTGAAGGATTTAGAAGAGTTTTATGATCTCCTGTCGTCTGGATATTTATCCACGAAAGTTGCTAGACAGTTAGCGAAAGAAAGGATGGTTGAAATTTGTGATTTTAGGAAAACAGAGAGATGTCAGAAAATGTGTGCGGAAGACATTAAGAGATTAAATTTGCTGGTAGACAAATTTTCTCACATCAAAGTGAGGCAGAAACAATCTGCTTTTCGCGGAATTGATTCATCTGAGATATCAACATACAAAAATATCTTCAAAATTATCTCCGAGATTTCGTCATCGCCACAAGCAGCGAAAAAAATAATCGAGTCAATTTTAGTCAATGCCAAATAGAGAAAGATATTACTTTACGGACTTTGGACTTTTGATTACTAAATAAGACGCCAGACCATACGTAAATATTTTACGGCCTCTGGCACCGCCCAACCAAGCAAAACAGGTTTAGGGGGGAATCAAACCAGCGTCAATCCAAGGACGCCTTCCAGTTTCTCTCCGGTCTCCGACTTGCCGGTGCGGCTGTCGCCGACCAGCGCCACCGTGACATCGACTTCCCGGGCATCGCCGTTCAGCCGCTCACGTTTCTTCACTGCAATCTGTTTGACCATCTGGATCAGTTCGTGCGCCAGGCGCTCCGGCGCAACCTGTTCGATCTCCTCGCGGTCGTTGAAGCCGCAACGCGTGACGTCTTCGTCTTCGACTTTCTCGTACACCCCCGCCATCAACTGGCTGTACGCAACGCCGAGATACATTTCCTTGCGCTCCACCAGTGCTTCGATATCCTTCATGAAAGAAGCTTCGGTTTCGCTGAACTGTTCGTAGAGGTCGGGGTGCAGCACATCGCCGTCGTTGCTCATCAGCGTCGGGAACGGATTGGCCCAGTAGCTGGCCTCTTTCTTGCCCCGATGCGTCTGGGTGCTGCCCGCGGCGACCCGTTCACCCTTGCGGAAATGTTCGATGGCCTCGGGAACCGGAATCTCCGTGTCGATACAGGACTCGCCTTCTTCCTTGATGTCGAAGTTGTTCAGGTACAGCAGCACGTCCAGGTTACTGCCCAGCGCCACTTCGGACTCCTCGGCCACCGGCACGACCTGCCGCGCGTTCGAGCCCATGTGGTTGTTGTAGCCGACCTCCCGGCCCTCCATGGCCAGCTTCGCCTGCTCGCTGAAACCGTCCAGGCAAGCGAAGGCGCCGATTTCGGTGCCGTAGAAGATCGGCCGGCGGAACGCCGAGCCGTTGGCACGTTCCAGCACGGCCCGGCCCATGTCGTCCGCCTTGATCAGCATCTCCGAAATGTACGGCTCGTCGCCCTCGAAGCCCACGATATAGCGGGTGCAGCCGCAGTGCAGCGGAACATCGCCGGCGCGGATCGCGAGCACGTTGTGCAGGGTCAGGATGGGCTTCTTGCAGTAGCCGAAATACTTGTATTCGTCGTGTTCCGGCACCAAGCCGATCAGCAGCTGGTTCTCCTCGTCCCAGTAATAGCCAAGATCCTCGCCGAACTTCCCGTTCGGATCTCCGAAGAAGAACAGGCCGTCGGGGCGCGTCGCCGGGAAGGTCTGCTCGACGTCGGCGAAAGGGAACAGGTTCAGCAGGCCCGGCTCCATCTCGATGCAGCCGCGCGACTTGTGGATGTAGGCGATGATCAGCCAGCGCCCGACCCGTAGCGGGACCGACACCCAGACCTCCGGGTCGAAGTCCTCGATGTGCAGCGGGTTGTGGTCCAGTTGAAAGAACGGATAAGCACGCCGGTTGGCTGGCGTGCGGTAATCCACTCCCGTGCGGATGTCCGCCGCCATGGTCAGGGGCACATGGCACAGGATGCTATAGGGCGCAGGAATGTTGCAGTAGTGTCCGGAAATCTCCCCGGCCGTCACGTTCGGCGAGGCGTCCATTCCCGGCGTACGGCGCACTCCGTAGCCCAGCCCGACCTGCGACAGCAGCCGGCGGCGCGTCTCCAGGATCAAGTCGTTCAACTCGGCGGCTTTCTCCGTGACCTTGTCCTTGATCGTGCTCTGACTCTCCGTACCGGAACTGACCACTTCGTTCTGCAGGCGGACCAGGCGCGAGTAACTCGCGTTGCGGAAATGATGGAAGCCGCCGTCCAGGAACTTGACAACCGCGCGCGCATGCTCCAACTCTTCGGGATCGAAGTGATTGGAGTCCAGGATGGTGCTGATATCCCGCAGCGTGATGCTGCGGATCAAGTCTGCCTTGTGCTGAGCTTCGTCGAGATTATGATCGCGATGCAGAAGGTCCGCGAGGAACTCTTCCTTGTAGATTTTCAGGTAGCGGGCGAACGCGAGGCTCCGGAGCAGTTGCTCCGGAGTATTGCACCCGTCTCTGATTTCGAGGACTCCCTCCATACAATCAACCCCTAGTTATGATTCGTTATTCGGGGTTTCTGGAAAACTATTCTACCGCATTCGGCAAGGCTCATAGGTTATTGTTTCATAGGGATTTTTAACTTAAGGAATCCGCCACCCTGCCCTATAATAGCGGGTATCCGCCACCCGAAAACACCCAAAAAAATGCCCCACGCAACCCCATTTCGCCTGTGCGTCTTCATGCTCGGCATGAACATTCTGGCCGCCGCGCACGCCGACTTCTATGTCGGCGCGGATCTTGGCCTGGCCGACTCCCGCACGCTGGATTCCATCGTCAGCGGGCGAAGCAATCCGACACGTTGCGATGTCCAGATGTACAGCGACGCAACCCGCCCATCCGGGGCGATCGCCAATGACCCCGCCTGCGGAATCGTGGACCCCCAAGGGAAATGGAATTCCCGGTTCGACGCGGGCAGCGGCCTGGCCGCTGGCCTGCACGCGGGCTACGTCCGAGACCGGTTCCGATTCGAACTGGAATTCATGCACGTCGAACCCGACTCGGCCAGCTATCCCATCATCACCGCCTCGACCCACCCGGGTCTCGCCAGCAAGGATCGAGAATGGAGCGAGACCGCCCCGCCCTACGAATGGATCTCGGACTTCCGCATCCGGCAATATTTCGCCAACCTGTTCTACGACTTTGCCTTGGAATCCCGATGGACGCCATACGTCGGCATCGGTGCCGGATGGGCACGGACCAAGATGCAGTACAAGCGCCGGCTCCTGCGAAAGACCGTGGACGAGGGTTATCTGGAGGTAGCCCCAGACGTCCCGGCGGCGCAACGCGCATACGGCTGGGATGAGGATTCGTGGCTCGAATGGCGGGAGAGCGCCGCCGGCACCCTGAGCTCCATGGACACGGAACTGTCCGACACGCTGTTCGGGTTTCAGTTGCTGGCCGGCGTGGACTACGCCCTGACCGATCAGACTTTCGTCGGCATCAAGGCACGCTGGGCCCAGTTCGACGATTTCAGCGACCGTGCGGCATACGACCAGATCCGTAGCCACGAACCGGTACATGTAGACGGGGTCACGCCTTTCGTGGACCGGGTCAAGATGGACAACATCGAGTACTGGGCGATCACGGTCGGGTTCAAGCGGCGGTTCTAAAAACTATCCGCCTGGAGCCCGTGCAAGTTCGGCGCGTTCCTTGCGCAGGTTCGCCAGTTCCTCCTGTTCCACCGGGCCGAGAACCTCTTCTTCGGCCTGCTTGGTCTCCAGGAAGCCAATCCGCTGCCTGACCCACTGGAGCCTGAACCGGCGCACGCCCTGCTCGAAGACGACATGAACATCCCCCTCCTCTTTCACTCCGGACAGCTCTACCGGCGTCCAGCGCATCAGGCTATTCAGGTGCTTCTCCGCATCCTGGCCCCGAAATGATTCCAGGATTCCGTCCGCCTTAATATCGGGATTCTTTTGTACCAGTTCCACAATCTTGGCGAACAGGTCAAATCCCGGGACCGAAATAGCTTTCAGGTCTTCCGGCGGCGGTGCCAGGCGGGCCAGCCCGGGATACTCCAGCAACAGGCGGATCATCACCCGTATCGCCGACGGTCGTCCGGGCGGGGTCGGCTTGGGCCGTTGGGCATCCGGTTCGCCTGCAGTCGCCGGTTCCAGGCGCAACTGGTCTTCTCTTAATCCGGTCGTGTCGCACAGCTTCCGGATCATCAGGTCGCGGAAGACCGGGGCGCCGACTTTCTCACACAACGGTTTCGCCTTCGCGACCAACGCCGACTTCCCGGACGCCAGGTCCAAGTTCAGGCCCTGCTCCAGGTGCGTGAAGAAATATTCCTCCAGCGGCGTGGCCCCTCGGATGAATTCTTTCCAGCCGGGCACGCCATGGGCACGGATGTAGCTGTCCGGATCTTCCCCCTCCGGCAGGTGCGCAAAGCGAACCTCATCGCCCTCGCGCAGAACCGGCAGCAGGCTCTCAAGCGCGCGCCAGCCGGCAGCCCGACCTGCCGGATCCCCATCGAAGCAAAACACGAACGTGCGGCAGAAGCGCCCCATCTGCCGGACATGATCCTCGGTCGTGGCCGTGCCCAGGGTGGCAAGGGCGTTCCGCACTCCGGCCTGCGTCAGGCTGACCACATCCATATACCCCTCCGTCAGGATCAGGTAGTTGATCTTTCCGCGGCGCTGCTGCAGTTCGTGCACTCCGTACAAGACACGCCCCTTGTGGAACAGCGGGGTCTCCGGCGAGTTCATGTACTTGGGTTTGTCCTTATCGTCGATGACCCGTCCGCCGAACCCGAGCACCCGCCCGCGCGAATCCCGGATCGGGAACATCAGGCGATTGCGGAACTTGTCGTAGACCCGCCCTTCCTTTTTCGACAACAGTCCCACCTTCAGCAACAATTCCTGGTTAAACCGGCTCGGCAGATTCGAACCGATGTTCTCGAAACCTGGCGGCGCAAAGCCGATCCGATACTCTTCGCAAATCTCTTTCGAAAGGCCGCGCTCGCGGGCATACGCTTGTGCCGGCTTGGACCGGGTCAACGCCTGCTGGTAGTACTGGCACGCCGCTTCCGTGCAATCGTACAGCGGATCAAGTTCCTGGCGCGGCGCGTCACTCCCGCCGGTTCGCGGAACCTCCATCCCGGTCTGCTTGGCCAGTTCCTCGACCGCATCGGGAAACGAGTACCGGCCGTACTCCATCAGGAATGAAATCGCGGTGCCGTGTGCGCCGCAACCGAAACAATGATAAAAACCCTTGCTCGGGCTGATCGTGAACGAGGGGGTTTTCTCGTTGTGGAACGGGCAACAGGCCTTGAACTCCGCCCCGGCCTTCTTAATCTGGACATAGCGTCCAATCAGGTCGGCCAGATCCGCCCGTGCCAGCAATTGCTGGATAAATTCGGAAGGGATGCGCCCGGCCATGGCGGAATAAGTACGGAGCCGGATCCGGACCTACGCTGCCTCTCGGAACCCGTCCAGCAGGGTTTCGATCTGTGCCTCCTTCGGGGCCACCAACCAGAATCGCGGCAGCCAGTCCTCCAACTGCTCCAGAATCTGCTGTGCCCGTATGCTACCCGTTTCACCGCTGTATTCCATCAGCACTCCGCGCAGGTATTGGACATAGTCTCCGCAACCTTCAGAAGTCAAGGGTCGCCATCCGATCATCTCTCCGTTGCAACGTTCGGGAAAGCCCTCTTGCTCGTCCAGCACCAGCGCGAACCCGCCAGCCATGCCTGCCCCGAAGTTGACCCCGGTTGAACCCAGAATGATGACCGCGCCGCCAGTCATGTACTCACAACCATGATCGCCCACGCCCTCGATCACGGCCAGGGCGCCGGAGTTTCGGATGGCAAAGCGCTCGCCGGCAGTCCCGGCGGCGAACAACTTGCCTCCGGTCGCGCCGTACAGGCAGGTATTCCCCATGATCGGCGTCTTGTGCGTCGGCAATGACAAATCCGGGCTCGGGTGCAACACCAGTTTGCCACCCGCCATGCCCTTGCCGACATAGTCGTTGGCATCCCCCTGCAGGTGGAGGTGCAGGCCATCCGCATTCCAAACCCCGAAACTCTGGCCTGCCGTTCCGGTCAGGCGAAGCACGAGCGGTGCCGCGCGCATGCCGTGGTCGCCGTGGCGTCGCGCAATCTCGCCCGATATCCGTGCGCCGATCGAGCGGTTGGTGTTGTTGACCTCGTAGTGGAATTCGCCGCCCGTCATGTTCTCGATCGCCTCGCGGGTGTCCTCCACCATCTGCTCCGCCAGCTCTCCCTTGTCGAATGAGGGGTTGCTTTCGGTCTGGCAGTAGCGCGGGGTGTCGGCCGGAATGCCACCGTCGGACAAAAGCGGTTCAAGGCTCAGGCCGTGCTGCCGGTCCGTGATGCCGGAGCTCATCTCAAGCAGGTCCGTGCGCCCGATCAGGTCAACCAGACGCCGCACACCCAGCGCCGCCATCCATTCCCGGGTCTCCTCGGCGACCAGAGTGAAGTAGTTGACCACCATATCCGCCTCGCCGATGAAATGGTCGCGCCTCAGGATATTGTTCTGGGTCGCGACTCCGGTGGCGCAGTTGTTGAGATGACAGATTCTCAGGTACTTGCAGCCCATGGCAATCATCGGCGCGGTACCGAAGCCGAAGCTTTCCGCACCCAGGATGGCCGCCTTGATCACGTCGAGACCCGTCTTCATGCCGCCGTCGGCCTGCAGGCGGATCTTGTCGCGCAGGTTGCTGCCGCGCAACGCCACCTGCGCTTCGCTAATTCCCATTTCCCACGGGCCGCCCGCGTACTTGATGCTGGTCAGCGGGCTGGCCCCGGTCCCGCCATCGTAGCCGGAGATCGTGATCAGGTCCGCATACGCCTTGGCCACCCCCGCAGCAATCGTGCCCACGCCGGCGGAAGCCACCAGCTTCACCGACACCAGGGCCTTCGGGTTGACCTGCTTGAGGTCGAAGATCAGCTGCGCCAGATCCTCGATCGAGTAGATGTCGTGATGCGGCGGCGGCGAGATCAGGGTCACGCCCGGGCTGCAGTAGCGCAACCGGGCAATCATCTCGTTCACCTTGCGCCCGGGCAACTGGCCGCCCTCGCCCGGCTTGGCGCCCTGCGCGATCTTGATCTGCAGGACTTCGGCATTGACCAGGTATTCCGGCGTGACGCCGAAGCGCCCGGAAGCCACCTGCTTGATCTTGGAAGTCCGGGAAGTCCCGTAACGCGCCGGGTCTTCGCCCCCTTCTCCTGAATTGGAGCGGGCGCCCAGGCGGTTCATGGCTTCCGCCAGGGTCTCGTGCGCATCCGGCGACAGCGCACCCAGCGACATGCCGGCCGAGTCGAAGCGCGGCGTGATCTCCTCCACCGGCTCCACCTCTTCAATCGGGATGGACTCGACACCCTCGCGCAATCGCAACAGGTCGCGCAACACCATCGGCTCGCGGCTGTTTACCAGGCCCTGGAATACCCGGTAGTCCTCCATATCGCCACTGCGCGCAGCCGCCTGAAGAGCCTGCACGATGTCCGGGTTGAAGGCATGGTACTCCTCGTCATGGACGTACTTCAGCAGCCCACCCTGCCGCAGGTCCTGGCGGCTCCAGGCGTGGGCCGCGAGTTGCCGCTGGTCGGCGGCCAACTCCTCGAAACCGGCCCCCTCGATGCGGCTGACCGATCCCACGAAGCACAGGTCCACCACCTCGCGGGCCAGACCCACGACTTCGAACAACTGCGCGCCCCGGTAGCTGGTGACGGCCGAGATGCCCATCTTGGAGCAGATCTTGAGCAGACCCTTGTCGATGCCGCGGCAGTAGTTGCGTTCGACCACGGAGAACGTGTCCTTGTCGATCTCGCCCTGGCGCACCATGTCGGACAGCGACTGCAGCGCGAGATAAGGATGGACCGCGGTTGCCCCGTAGCCGAGCAATGCCGCGAAATGGTGTGGGTCGCGCGCGGTGCCAGTGTCGACGATGATGTTGGCCTGGCAGCGCAGGCCTTCGTGGATCAGCGCATGGTGCACGGCGCCTGTCGCCAGAAGCGCATGTACCGGAGCCTTGCCCGGGGCAATCTCGCGATCGGACAGGATGATGAGCACATTGCCATCCTTGACCCCTTGCACCGCCTGCGCGGCGATCCCGCGCACGACTTCCTCGAGATCCCGGTGCTCGTCGTAGTTGAGGTCGACGCAAAGCGGTCGGTAATCGGGATCGTCGATTGCCTTCAGGTGCTCGAATTTCTTGTGCGGCAGCACGGGCGACTCCGACACCAGCCGCACGGCATGGCTCATCGTTTCCTCGAACAGGTTGAGCTCGGGACCGAAGCAGGTCTCCAGCGACATCACGATCTTCTCGCGCAGCGAGTCGATGGCGGGGTTGGTGACCTGCGCGAACTGTTGCCGGAAATAGTCGTAAAGGGACCGGGTCCGGCCGGACATCACCGGCAACGGCGTGTCGTCGCCCATCGAGCCGACCGCTTCCTGCCCGACATCGGCCAGGACCCGCAGCACCTGCTCGCGTTCCTCGTAACTGATGTCGAACATCTTCTCGTGGCATCGCAGGTCCTCGCGCGAGAACGCCTCCCACTCTGCGACCCGGTGATTAACCAGGGAACGGGTATGCCGGGCCCCCTCGTGCAGCCATTGCCAGTAAGGGTTCCGCGTACTGTTGATGCGGTCGATTTTCTTGGAGGTCAGAAGCTCGCCCGTGCGGGTGTCCACCGCCAGCATCTCGCCCGGCCTCAGCCGCCCCTTGTCCACCACGTCGGCATCCGCGAATTCGTGCACCCCGATCTCGGAAGCCAGCATGATGCGCCGGTCCCGGGTGATGACGTAGCGCGCCGGCCGCAGTCCGTTGCGATCCAGGATGCAGGCAGCATAACGGCCATCCGTCAGCACGATCCCAGCCGGACCGTCCCACGGCTCCATGTGCATGGAACTGTACTCGTAGAACGCCCGCAGGTCCGAGTCCATCTCCTCCGCGTTCTGCCAGGCAGGCGGGATCAGCAGGCGCATCGCCCGGAAGATGTCGATGCCCCCCGCATGCAGGATCTCCAGCATGTTGTCCAGCGAGCAGGAATCCGAGCCCTCCGCGGAAACCAACGGCCTCAACGCCTCCAGGCCCGGCAGGTTGCCGCTGTTGAACGTATGCGCCCGGGCCTCGGCCCAGTTCCGGTTGCCCCGGATGGTGTTGATTTCGCCGTTGTGCGCCAAGTAGCGGAACGGCTGCGCCAATGCCCACTGCGGCAGCGTGTTGGTCGAGAACCGCTGGTGGAAGACGCAGATCGAAGAGGTCAGTTCGGGGTCGTTGAGATCAGCATAGAAATGCGGCAGCCACTCCGGCATCATCAGACCCTTGTAGCTGACCACGTGGGATGACAGGCTGCACACGTAGAAACTCGGGTCGTCCGCCATCACCCGCTCCGCCTTCCGCCGCGCCAGCAGCAGCGGCGCATCGCTGTGTTGGGGGTCGCTGCCCAGCAGGTCAACGAACAACTGCTCGATGCGCGGCACCGAAACCCGGGCCTGCTCACCGAGCACCTCGGGATTGACCGGCACCTGTCGCCAACCACGGGGCCGGAATCCTTGCTCGGCCAGATATTTTTCAAGGGCTTCCCGACCCGCTTGGGCGCGGGCCTCGTCCTGGCTCAGGAACACCATGCCCAGCGCATTGTTCTCGCCGAGCTTGATGCCGTCGCGTTCCGCGACCGCCCGGAAGTACTTGGGTGAAATCTTGAGCAGCAGGCCGCAGCCGTCGCCGGTCTTGCCGTCGGCGGCAATGGCGCCGCGGTGGGTCATCCGCTCCAGGGCGCGAATGGCGGTCTGCACCAGGTCGTGGCTGGCCTCGTCGTCCATCTGCGCGATCAGGCCAAAGCCGCAGCTGTCCCGCTCGAACTCGGGACGATACAAACTATCCTTTGGCACTCGGCTCATAGGCATGATGGCGTTTCCATGGGCATAGAAAGTGTCTAAGCCTGTCAAGTATATTACAGGCGCTGTCGGGTTCCGACGGGGATTATTTCGCCGCCGGGACACTCAACCGCGCCGATGCGCGGCACCATTGTCAGGGCTGTGATTCCTGCGGACGGCCGACGAAGCCTGCCAGCAGGCCTTCCATCCTTGCCATGCGTTCGCGCAGATCAGCAGTGTCCCGGCCGAATTCCTGGCGCATATCAGCCATGTCCTTACGGACATCGCCGATATCCTTGCCGAATTCCTGACGCAAACCCGCCATGTCCTTGCGGACATCTTTGTGCAAATTGCTGACCTCGCGGTGAAGCGTCCACATGAAACCGAGGAGCGCCAGCACCGCGACGATCTGGAATATGTTCGCATCCATCATCGTGATGATCCCTTACCGGTCAGTCAGCCTTATTTATTCCGACCTTGAATTGATTCGGAAGGCCCTCGTCAAGTCCGTTTTCGGAGGGCGTGAGGATTGGACGGGAGTGTAGCACAACCGTGCGATTGCAGTCGGCGTCAGTCAGCCCCAGCTTTCGGGAATTTTTAGGCTACAGATCCGGCTCAAACGTCAATTCCGGTACAACCACCTCCCAAGCGTCACATCGAGGGTCGAGATATTCCGGTGGCGTCTCCTCGCGATTCCGCCTGACGACGGCCCGGACAACAGCAAACCGACACCGTGTCCCGGATGGCGGCACAAAATTTTTCGCAAGGCGTCCTATGACCATGCCCGCCGGATTCAGCAGTTCCCAGCGTCCATCGCTCGAAATGCGTGTCTTGAGCAGGTCGCCGGGCGACAGTGCGGCGATGGTGCGGTGGATTGGGTGTGCGGCCTCCCGGCGCCCGGCAAAACCCAGGTCCACGTCCTTCAGGCCGACCCGAATATACCGATGTTCAAGTTCCGGAGGACCCGGCGGAAGATCAGGTGGCTCGCGGACTACGACCGATGGATGCTCCAGTAATTCGTCGTACAGTCGTCGGGATCCATCTTCTTTTGCAAGGGTCAGGGTCATGCGGGCGCGCGTCATGGCCACATAGTACAGCCGGCGCGGCGCATCCGGATCCTCATCTGGATTGACACGGTCCCAACCGCCATCCAAAACAGCAACATGGTCGAATTCGAGTCCCTTGGCACCGTGCCCGGTCAACAGAAGCAATCCGCGCTGTCGCCGGCGGATATCCCGCCCCCATTCCGCCAGCCATTCGATGAAGTGAGGCACCGGAACGTCTCCTTTTCCGATCTCCAGCGCATGTTCCTCAATGGCCTGCCTCAACAACCCGTGCCAGCGACCGGACGGATGGGCTTCCGCCCATGCCTCCAACCCGGCACCATCAATACCACGGGATTTCCGGCCTCGCAGCCATTCGACGAACTCATGAGTCTCGCGCAATCGCCAGAAATCCGGGATTTCTTCATTACCCATTTGTGCCGGAATTCCATAGGCCTTGCAGAACGCCCGCACCGGAACCAAGTATTCCCACGCCCGGGCGATGACGGCGCAACGCGACCAGTCCCAATCCGGGACAAGATCGGAGAAACGCCGAAACTCCTCCATGACGACCCGAGCCTGATGGACAGGGCCACGGCTCACCGGCAGGATCTGTACTCGCCCTCGGGAAACAGGGTCCAGTGCTTCCCATGCGCCTCCCGGCGCATCTTTCCTGCGCGCACGGTTGATCTGAATAGGATTCCCGGCTTTCATCCGTTCTCGCGCCCGATCGATAACCGCATTGGCGGCCGCCACGATGTGGGCGGTCGAGCGATAGTTTTCAATGAGGTGGGCAGGCTTGGACTCGTAATCCTCCCCAAACCGGCGGATGAACGCCACCGAGGCTCCCTTGAAGGCGTAGATGTTCTGATCGTCGTCCCCTACCGCGAACAGGGTTAATTTGCCGGAATCATCGTCGGCCGTACGTCCGGCCAAGGCTGATATCAGATCATACTGATCCGAATCAATGTCCTGGTACTCGTCCACTAGAATCCATCGAAAACCCGCCAGCAGGCGGTCGCGTCGCTCGTCTGCCTCCTCCGGAGGCAACCCCTCGCCACGCAGCAGATTCGTGGCCCGATGAATCACTTCCTGGAACACCTCGTCGTCAGGGCTTGCCGCCCTTCCTGTAAAACTGGCCCCCGCCAATCGCATCGCCAGGGCATGACAGGTGAGCACGGTCACGCCCCGGGCATCGTCGCCGATCAGCTCCGCGAGGCGGCGGCGGATATCTACCGCCGTATGGCGGTTGTATGCCAAAGCCAGGATGCCGCGAGGATTCTCCCGTTTTGCGCGTACCAGATAGGCGATCCGATGCACCAGCACCCGGGTCTTGCCCGAGCCCGGGCCAGCCAGCACGAGAACATTCGCCTGTTCCCGATCATCAGCCACGATTCGCTGCTGCACGGGGTTCTTCAGGCTCTCGACGATGGCCCGCCATGACTCGGGCGTCGTCTCCCGTCCGATCTCCCTATCCCGGCCCGGTAGCCAATGGTTAAGGAACTCCTCCTCCTTGAGAGTGAAGTAGTCCATGGCCATGCGCAGTGCCTCGCTTATGGCGGCAAGGCCGCGTTGAGCGTACTCCATCATCACATGAACCTGCAGGACCTGCCCCTTGTAATGAAGCGCAAGAGGTTCGTAATCAGCCTTGGCGAAGCCACGCCTATCCTTGTGCTCCAGACGAAGGGTCATGGCTGGACGGAATACCGCCAAACCCTTGTGGAGACGAATGACCTCCTGCTCGTGCAGCCACAACAGGGCGCGATCCAACAGTTTCGAGAGATTTCTGACTTTGCCTTTCAGGATCACATCGGATTCGATTGCCCGCAACAAATCCCCAAGCGTGGTCTCGGCAAGCAAGTCCGTGCCCCGGCTCCCGGATGGCAGACAGGCAAGCAAGTGCTCTAATAACAGATCGGCGGCCTTGCGCCGGGTCTGCGCGGCCTCCTCTATTGCTGCCCATTCGCGCTGCAGCCTCACCCACACCCTCTCCGCATCCTGCTTTCGCACCGCCAAACTGCCCACGGCCCCATCTTCTCCTCGACCGTCGAAGGAAAGGCTACGAATGATGCGCCACAACCGTTCCGGCAAGGGATCGGCGAGGCCCTCATCTCGAAGAGTCTGCGCAGCGATACGCAAGTGCAGAGGGGACGAGTCGCCCTTGCCCTGATCTGGAGCCTCTTCACGCATATGCGCGATCAGAGCCATCTCTAATGCTTCCGCCTGTTCGAAACGCTTGCGGGAATGACGCTCTACGCCCGCATGGACAAATGCAGTCAGCGCCATGTCATTGCTGGCGACCCCAAGCCGCTCAAGATCGTACAGGGCCTTGCGCACGCCCTCGGGGCTCAGATTCGACGCCACCATCAACTCGTCCGTCGTTATGCCTTCATCTGCATCCGCCCCGATCATCATTTCGGCAATGCGCAGCAACTGCTGCCGGTAAGCGGTCACCAGACCAGCGCTGTCGAGCCGCTCCTTGGCCTCCCCGACAGAACTCACCCGAAGCGAGGATGGAAACACCTGGACCTCGTTTCCCTCTCGAGTCAGCAACTCCGACTCCTCCAGCCAGGCTATGGCGGTACGTACGCGGGTATCATCAGTCGCGGAGTCCTGCTTGAAGGCATGGTCTTCGTCCTCGCTGAGAATTTCGCCCGCAGTCGCCACCACTTCGCCGCCCAGGCGTTTCTTCCGGTTCAGATTGCGCAGCGCCCTGAGGATGCCGGGGTGCACGACAAATTTGTGGGGTTTTTCGGGATTGACAGGAGGACGGGGGCTATCGCATAATATCTGGTAATGTTTTCATATACCAGTAGAGGCCGTGATGAACTTGGAATCTTCCCTCGAAATCC
>MKWU01002680.1_pt1 | contig 25677 bp, 25 predicted proteins | sample 809101 | NCBI WGS metagenome assembly MKWU01 (sample SAMN05860141, study PRJNA318959) | sponge metagenome | host: Aplysina aerophoba | place: Slovenia: Piran, Adriatic Sea, Gulf of Piran | collected 2013-05-07 | reverse complement strand
CGGGGTTCGCGACGGAAGTCGAGAATAGCGGGAATCAATCAGCGGGAATCTGGGCTGCCGAACACGTAACCCCAACGACCACAGAAAGATACAAACATAATGCCGCATGCCGTAACGTCAGGGTTGGCTCTGGGAGCGAAACGCGGGCCATCGTGCGCAGCGTTTACGTCCCCGCACAATCATTGCGCGCCAGGACGGCTTCGTGTGTACTTGTTGGGTTGCCGGCCAGCTCGGCGAGATCCGGTGCAGACTGCGTTGACCCCCCTGACCTGTGAGGAATCATGAGGACGCCCCCTGCGGAGATGTCGGGGCGGTACCTCTACGACGTGGACCCCGTGGACGGCGAAGAGGCCTGGGCCCTCTTCCAGGCGTGCCGGGACGGTGATCTCGCGCGGGTGAGCGAGCTGATCGGGCACGACCCCGCTCTGGTCCACGCCCAGTACTGGTACACGCAGCCGATTCACTTCGCCGTCTACGCGAACCGTCCGGCGGTCGTGCGCGCGCTGCTGGAAGCGGGCGCGGAACCGGGCCGCACGCGGTTCATGGACTCCGGATGGAAGAAGCTGGTTCGTCGCGCGGCCGCCATGGGCTTCCGGGAGGTTCGCGGGATTCTAGAGGATGAGGCGCGGAGACGCTTCGGCCATGATTCCCGATTCGCGGAGCTGCGGGACGCCATGGTTGCCCGGGACGTGAGGCAGGTCGATGCGACGCTGGACGCGCATCCGAAGCTCGCGGCCGCCGCCGACCTGCACGGCAACAACGCCGTTCACTGGGCGGTCATGACCCGCCAGCCCGGTCTCCTCACCCTGTTGGTCGACCGGGGCGCAAATCCCGATGGCCGTCGCAGCGACGGGCAGACCCCGGCCCATCTCCTCTTCAACGGGGACTACGAGTTCCGCGTCCGGCGGGAGCTGAAGGGGATCCCTCTTCCCGACACCGCCACCGTTCTGGAGGGCTTGCTCGGGGCCGGGGCCACCCTCGACCTCTCGACGGCCTGCGCATCCGGGGATCTGGCTGCGGCCCGGGCGCTGCTGGACGAGGATCCCGAGCGTGCCCGCGGTCTGGATTCGGGTCGGCGCAACCCGCTCACCTACGCCGCGCGCGCCGGCCATCTGGAGCTGGTGCGCCTGCTCCTTCGGCACGGAGCCGACCCCAGCCATCCCGAAGAGCTCGCAACCGAGGGCCACGCGCTCTGGATGGCTTGCGCACGCGGCGACACCGCCATGGTGGAAGTGCTGCTGGAGCACGGGGCGGATCCGCACGCCGCGCCCGACTCGTCGGACAGCTGCCTGAGGATCGCGGTTGCGTGGGGGGGCGATTCGGCGTCCGAGATCGAACGTCTCCTCCGCCACCACGGCGCCACCACACCCCTCTGGTCGATGACCGTCGCCGAACTGCGGGAGGCCATCGCCACCGGGGCGGCCGCAACAACGACCCCCGACTTCGCCGAGGAGGTGTTCTGCCGCAACGACCTCCCGTTGGCCGAGCTCCTGCTGCAAACGGTCCCGGCGGCGGCTCGGCGCCTGCACGGAGGCTCTCTCCGCCGGGGAGATCCGAACGTGTGCGTCACGTCACGCGCCGTCCTCGAACGCCTGATCGAAGCCGGCTTCGACCCCAACCGCCCCGATTGGCTCGGCAAGACCGCGCTTCACCATTACGCCGGACGCGGTGACACGGACAACGCCCGGCTGATGATCGAGCACGGCGCCGATCCGGACGCGCTGGACGACGAGTATCGGGGCACACCTCTGGCGTGGGCCGCCCGGCAGGGGCACGAGACAATGGTCCGGTTTCTGCTCGGGCGGGGAGCCGATCCCGCGCTTCCTCACGATCTTCCGCCCGCGACGCCGCTAGCCCGGGCGCGGTCCGCCGGCCACGACGAGATCGTGGCGATTCTCGCGCGGGTAGCGGGCTAGTCAGCGTATCAGCCGCGGCTCCAACACGACGACACGCACATCCCCGGCCGCGGCTTCCTCTGCCGTGTACATCAACCCGTTCCCGCAAACCGGTGCAAGCGTGTTCTCGTAGCGAAGCTGCGCCAACACCTGCCCACTGGCCGTTTCGATCACTTCGATCATGGTGTCCAACACTCGCTCGTTCCAGGCGGGATTCGGACGCTGCGGCTGCTCCGGACTCCAGTCCTCATCGGGAATCAGCGAAAACGTCCAAAGCAGGCCGCCCGTCGTCTCCCACATGTGCGTAAACTACGAAGCGGGTGGCTCACTCACGTACATCTCATCGGAATAGGCGTTGTCCGATGGAAACCAATCAACGTGGTCACGAACCAGCGCATACTCGAGGGAATCCGCGTTGACCCATTTGTGCAATTCATACTTCCAACCGCTGGCGGCCCAGAAACCACCCTGGCTCCCTCTGCCTACCACCCACTGATCCAGATCGGCAAGGTTCTCGTCCGATTCGCCGAAAGAGCGAAGTTGTCCGGATTCCATGTCCACCAGAGTGAACCGATGTCCTGTATCGTCCGTAGCGCCCGAGGGCCGTCCATGGACAAGGAGTTCCCCACTTTCCAGCAACGCCAGGGACTGGACGCGAAGCGGTAGTCGCATGGTGCGCAAAGGCTGGGTGTCGCGCAGTGTGGTCAAGCGCAAGTAGGTGTTGTCGACAACGGAAACTGTCCCTTCCGGACCGACGACGACGTGCAGGCTCGTCCCGTACTCCCCCGGGCCCTCACCGGAGCGTCCGATGGTACGCACGAGGGCGCCGGTCGTGTCGTAGACCCCGAGCTCACCGCCCCCAATGAGTCCGCTGACGGCCCACTCCTGCCGGGGTAGTCGGGCGACCATGCAGGGCCGGTTGCTGACGTCGGGACGAATGGACACGGGATCGCCGTCAGCGCCAAGCCGCGCCACCTCAACGAGTTCGATTGAGCATTCCGGACACGACCCGGTTTCGCTGACCTGCCGGATCGACGGTGATTCGCCTGGGTCGCCGGCACGGCTGCAGGCCAGCACGGCCAGGAGCGGCAGAGAGTATTGTATGCTTGACATTCCCATTCGACCCTTCCAAACGAGCCGGCGAACCACGTGAGAAACTACCCTGAACGAGAAAAGCGGCACCGGGTATCCGCCGCAAGCAGGAAGCGGAATGTCTGAACAGCTGCTGCTCAACCAGGTGGCCGTCGTCGCCGGCGCGACGCGGGGTGCCGGCCGGGGCGGAAGAAGCCGAGCGGCTGAGAGCCTGGCTTGCCCGCCACGATTGACCAGGCAGCCTGCCGGGGCTTCCGCGGTCATGGAACGGGCGAACCCGCCTCGGTTGGTGGAAATGGCGTCGGGGACGATACCTTGGCGTCGGCAGTGTCACGGATACCCGACCACCGAAAAAGGCGCGGTGTACGCATGGCGACCTGGAAGACCGAAGCTGCGACTCTGTGTCGCCTGTCAGCGTACACGGCCGCCGCGGCCCTGTTCACAGCCTGCGACGCGCCCCCGCCCTCGGACGACACCTTCCTCACCCGCGCCGAGCGCACGGAGTACCGGGAAACCAGCTCCTACGCCGATGTCGTGGACTTCCTGCAGCGCGCCGCGGCCACCTCGCCGTCGGTCCACTACACCACATACGGCTATACGAACGAGGGAAGGGCGCTGCCGCTGGCGGTAGTGGGCGATGTCGACGACCCGAGTCCGGCGTCCGTCAGAGGGTCCGGCAAGACGGTCGTCTACCTGCAGGGCAACATCCACGGCGGCGAGGTGTGCGGGAAGGAAGCGCTCCAGATGCTGCTCCGCGACCTCCTGGCAGGCCGCCACCGCGAATGGCGGGAGTCGATGGTCCTGCTGATCGCGCCCATCTACAACGCGGACGGAAATGAACGGGTGACCCTCACCAATCGCGGCCGCCAGCACGGGCCGATCGGAGGGATGGGTCAGCGGCCGAACGCCCAGGGCCTTGACCTGAACCGCGATCACATGAAGCTCGACTCGCCCGAAGCGCGGTCGGTGGCGCGCCTGCTGGGCGAATACAATCCGCAGGTAGCAGTTGATCTACATACGACGAACGGGACGCGGCACGCCTATCATCTCACGTACTCGCCACCACTCCACCCAAACACGCCTGCGGGAATCGACGGTTTCCTCCGTGGCGCGCTCCTTCCCCACGTGACCGGTGAGATCCGGGACAAGCACGGCTGGGAGTACTACTACTACGGGAACGCGGGCGCGCGCGGCGGAGGCGAGCGCGGCTGGTACACCTTCGACCACCGCCCGCGGTTCAACAACAACTACATCGGTCTGCGCAACCGGATCGCGATCCTGAGCGAGGCCTACTCGTACGCCACCTTCGAGGAGCGCGTCCTCTCGACGCTGTACTTCGTCGAAGAGATCCTGGACTACGTTCATGAGCATGCGGACGAGGTCCGGCAAGTCGTCGCGGAAGCCGATGCCGCCTCGGTAGTCGGCGATTCGCTCGCGTTGCGCGCCGCGCCCGAGCGCTCTGCCGCACCGGTCGACATCCTCATGGGCGCCGTGGTCGAGAAGACGCACCCGCTCACCGGGCGCCCGCTGCTCCTGCGCGCCGACACGCAGTACGTCGAGCCCATGTACGAGTACGGGACCTTCGCGCCGACGCTCAGAGAGCGCGTGCCCCGGGCCTATCTGATACCGGCCGGTCTGGTGGAGATCCTGACACGGCTCGCGGCGCACGGCATCGCGCTCGAGCCGGCCGCAGCCACGCCCGTGGATGTGGAGGCGTTCCGCATCGATTCGGTCCGGACGGCCGAGCGGCCGTTCCAGGGCCGTAACGAACAATCCCTCTTCGGGCGCTACGAGAGGACACAGGTCACCCCGGCCCCCGGAGACATGCGGGCGCGGGCCGACCAGCCTTTGGGCCGCCTGCTCTTCAGCCTGGTGGAGCCGCAGTCCGATGACGGGTTTGCGAACTGGGGGTTCCTCGCGGACCGGCTCGGGGTCGGGGAGCTGTATCCGATTCTGCGAGTGCCGGGGGCCTAGCGGTTGCCGGGAGTTGGCGTGCACAGGCAGCCAGGGTTGTCCGGCTCCCTCAGCTAGCGCGGTATCTCCACCTCGTATACCTCGATGAACTCCCCTGCGAGCTCACCGCGGCGGAGGATGGCGATGCGGCCAGCGGTCACGTCCAGCAACTCGTGCCGCGGTTTCGGGAGCGAGGTCGTGACCTCGACGGCACCGGTACCCATGGCGCCCAACCCCTCTCTGAAGCGGTACCACTCAGGACGAAAAACCGGGAGACTCAGGGCACCAATCGGCCTGCCTTCGGGTCCGAGAACGGTCCACCGCCGCTGCGGCTCCTCGAGCTTCGCGAAGTCTCCGATCCAGATCCTGCCATCGGCATCGACGCTGAGCGCCCCGAATGCCGGATAGGTCTCCCGGACCGTCGACTGCTCCAGCTGTCTTCGCTGGTCTGCGCGCCACCCTTCCGGGAACATCGCAACGTAGAGTTCGGTCCAGGCTTCCTTTTCCCGGGCCGTGACCTGGCGAGGGGAATGTCCACCGCGAATCCGGGTGAGCGGGGCGGTCCCCTCGTAGAGGGTCACGTCCAGGGAATCGTTCGTGCCCACGACCGTGTGGAGCCCACGCCCATCGAAGAGTGCGGTGGCGCCGAATCCGACCACAATCTCCCCCCATTCGCGCGAGAGATGACGTTCCTTGCCAACCCACACGCCCAGGGTATCGACAACCTCCCAGGAGTCGTCAGCGAGCACGAGAAACACCGGACCTCGCTGCAACCCCGATGGGAGGGGCGGCCGCGGCTCAAACAAAGCCAGAGACTGTCCACTCCGCAGACGGACCAGTGGCAGCACCTCCCCGCTTCGCTCGATACGCTCGACACCGGTCACCCCCCCCTGCGAGTCCAGGAAGGTGAATCGCCGCTGACGTCGATCATAGACGAACAGCGTTCCATCCGCGCCGATCCCGATGCGCGCGATCCAACTGTATTCTCCGGGCCCCTCCCCCTCTCGACCCGTGCGCGCTCGAACATTTCCTTCCCGGTCGAGGAAGGTGAGTTGGGATGACCTCCGGTCAGCGACAACCAGCGATGAATCCGGAAGGAAAACCGCTCCCACGACGTGGTCGAATTCGAGATCTGCTGCGGTGGAGTAGATCAGCCTCTTCTCGACCTGAGGCGGGTCCACGGCCTGGAGATCGGAGATTCGAACGATATCCACCGACCCGGAATCGGACAGGAATACGGTCGCGGAATCCGCCGGAACATCGGGACCGCGCGTGTTTTCGGAATCCTCCAGGCAACCGAAGCCGGCAATGGCCAGGACCGCTACGATGAGACACCGCGTGATCTGTGACATGCTATGCCCCTTCCCAGCCCCCGGTGCCACGCCCCGGCAGCAGCTCCGTCTGGGACCGACCTCGCCTGGGAACGTCGTGGCAGCGGCGGCAGCGCGCCTCGTAGGACTCGGCGCCTCCCACGTGGATCGTCGGGCCCTCCGCGGGCGCCGGATTCCCGTCGATGAGGCGCTGGTTCTTCGTCGCCGGATCACCGCACACCACACAGATCGCATCAAGCTTGTCGATCCGCTCCGCGCGCGCCAGCAGGAGCCCCATGGGACCGAAGGGCTCACCGCGGAAGTCCATGTCGGTTCCGGCCACGATGACGCGCATCCCGGCATCCGCCAGCGCTTCGACAACCTCGCAGATCCCGTCGTCGAGAAACTGGGCCTCGTCAATGGCGACGACCTGCGTTGCCGGGCGGATCCTTTCTGCGAGTTGCACGGAGTTGGACACGGGCTCGGCGTCGATCTGCCGGCCATCGTGGGACGATATCCGGAACTCGCCGCCGTAGCGGTCGTCGAGGTGGGATTTGAAGAGCTGAACCCGCCGGCCGGCGATGAGTGCGCGCCGTACGCGCCGGATCAGCTCCTCGGACTTGCCGCTGAACATGACGCCGGCGACGACCTCGATCCATCCGTGTCTTGTCCTGTGCAGCATGGTTTTCCCCTGTTCAGAACCCCAGAACCCCGTAGTTGCCGTCCAGAATCAGACGCACCGAGACGTACAGCCCGAACGCAGGCACGAACACCCAAAACGCATTTGGCGCAACGACATACGTATACAGCTCGCGCCTGGTGACGTGGGCCTGCCTCCCCGCCACGAAGAAGCTGACCCAGTACAGCGACGACACGTAGACCCACTGCCAGAACAGCATCGCGCCAAGAATCCCGACAAGCACCGCCGGCGGGAAGCCAACGGTAAAGGCCGCGTAGAGGACCAGCGTCGGAACCGGCGTAACAAACCCGTTTCCGATATCGACAACGAAGCCCAACGTACGGCGATCCGTATAGGATGGGTCGATCATCGAGTACGTCGCCCAGGCATCTGCCCAGACCGTGGGGGACAGGATCCGTCTCAGCGGCACTTTGGTTGAAAGGAACTCCAACGCCGGCGTTCGGCCGGTTTCACGCTGCCGTTTGCGCCAATGCCTGGCGCGCGTCTCGATTTGGTCCCTTCTGAGGAACAGACACGCTTCCCAATGGCAAATCAGCAGATTGACCGAGAAAAACAGACTGAAGAGACAGTGGATGGCGTTGAGATCCCCGTGCACGTAGTACCGAATTCCGATGCCGCCAAACGCCAGGAGGGCGATCACCAGCGAGGCAAGAAGTCCGGCCGGGATGCCCGAGCCGTTTCTTCGCGCACTTCGGTTCCCACCCATGGCTTGTAATCCTCTTCGGTATTCCTAGGACCTGGACGCGCATACACTGACTCCACCTTGCCACCCCCTCGACCCTCACACAACCTTCCCCCATGCCAACCCACTGGGCCATCGACCTCGGCACGTCCAACACGACGATCTGCGAAGACCGGTCCGGGCGGCCGCACATCGTCAACCTGCCGGACCTCGCGAAGATCGAGCCCCTCACGCAGACCCCGGTCATGCCCACGTGCGTCTGCGTCATGGACTCGGGCAGCGAGCAAGTCCTGATCGGGCAGGAAGCCGTCACCTACAACTGGGACGGACAGGCCAAGGGCTTCGCGCGCGGCTTCAAGCGCTACCTCGGCACGGAGAGCGGCCGCGCCATGGCGCGCGTGGGCGGGAAAACCTTCACCGCCCAGGACGCCGCTTCGCTCTTCCTCCGGGAAGTCATCGGCGTCCTGGAGGCGCAGTTCGGCGAAGAAATCACCGACATCACCATCGCCACGCCGAGCGGCTTCTACGAGACGTACCGGGCCGAACTGCAGGCGATCGTTCGGCGCTTGAAGCACCGCGGCTGGTTGGAGCGCGTGTGGGCGCGCATGCGCGGGAAGCCGGCCGGGATCGCTTTCCGCACGCTCGACGAGCCCGTCGCGGCAGCGCTCGGCTACGGCGTGGATGTGGGGCGCCCGACCACGCTCGTGGCCTTCGACTTCGGCGGTGGATCGATGGAGGCGGCCGTCCTTCGGACCCACGGGGCGCGCACGGTGGAGACAGGCCGGGCGGAGGTGCTGGCGAAGCAGGCCGTGGAACTCGGCGGTGACGACGTTGACGGGTGGATTCTGGAGCGGTTCGTGCCGTCGGCGCTTCGTGACTGGCCCGAATGGGAGGTCGCGCTCAGGTGGGAGGCCGAACGCGTGAAGCTGCTCGCGAGCGCGGGGAGCGAAGGCGAATTCACCTTCCGCAGTGAGTCGTTCGGGAAGCTGGACTACAACGTCCTGAGAGACATTCTCGCCGGGAACGGACTGTACGCGCGAATGCGGGAACTCCTGGACGCCTTGCTCACCGAGTTGCGGACCCGGCATGGCGTTCCGTCGGGCGACATCGACGACGTGATCCTGGAGGGCGGGTCCACTCTTCTTCCTGAAGTGCGCAACGTCGTAGGCGATGTTCTCGGCCGGGACAAGGTGCGGGAATGGCTTCCCTTCGAGAGCGTCGCGCGGGGTGCGTGCATCTTCGCGGGAGGGGCGCACGTCGAGGACTTCATCTACCACGACTACGCGCTTCGCCTCCTTCCCGACGATGACAACGAGGCCGAGTACGAGCTGCTCATCCCCGGTGGCACGTCTTTCCCGACGGACGACAACTTCGTCACGCGCTACTATGCCCCCGGCTTCGACGGCCAGCAGCGGATCAACCTCTTCATCTGCGAGGTGGGGCGCATCGCCGGGCGTCCGATCGACTGGACCGAGCGAGCCAACGGCTCCCGCTATTTCGTGCCGGAGACCTCGGGCGAGCGGGCGTTCTGCCTGTGCCTCAACGAGGCGGACCCGGCGCTGCCGCTGAGTCCGGCCGGCAAGGGGTCGGCGCCCCGGCTGCGCGTAACGTACTCGGTTGACGAGAACCGCTGGCTGTGCGTTACCGTACACGATCTGCAACGGAAGACCGACCTGAAGGTCAAGCACCCGGTCGTACGACTGCGATGAGCGCATGAGATGCAATGAGCACGGGATATGCAATGAGCACGGGAGGATCCGCCGAATGAGCTTCCTCAAAGCCCTCTTCGGGCCGAGCCAGAAGGAGATCTGGAGGCAGCTCTCCAGCGAGGTTGGGGGGCAATTCCACGAAGGAGGCCTCTTCACCCAATCTGCTGTTCAGGCCCGTACCGGCGACTGGATCGTCACACTCGACACGTACACCCAAAGCACCGGACAGACCCACCAGACGTACTCGAGGCTCCGCGCTCCCTACTTCAATCCGGAAGGTTTCAGGTTCGAGATCTACCGGTCGAGCATCTTCACCGAGGTGGGGAAAGCGTTGGGCATGAAGGATATCGAGGTCGGCCATCCTCGCTTTGATGGGGACTTCGTGATCAAGGGCACCGATCCGCAGCGCGTGCGACGGCTCTTCGACAACGCGAAGATCCGCCGTCTCATCGATGCCCAGCGCAGGATTCGCCTGTCCGTCAAGGGGCACGACGGGTGGCTCGGCAAGTTCCCCCCCGGTGTGGACGAACTCCACTTCCAGTCGGCCGGGGTGATCAAGGATCTCGCGCAGCTCCGGAGCCTGTTCGACCTCTTCACCGAGGTCCTGCAGCAGGTCTGTCACGAGGGTAAGGCGTACGAGGACGATGTCCGGATCCACATCCGGCGTCTGCGCGCACCCGGTGGCCGGATCGAGGACAAGTACGTCCTCTGGGAAAGCTACGGCAACCGTCGCGACGCGGCAGCCGCACTCGGACGGCTGAAGGATCCCGCGGCCGTTCCTGCCCTCGCTTCCGTGCTATGGGACGACGACACCACGCTCAGAGTCCGCGCGATCGAAGCGCTCGCGGAGATCGGACACCAGGACGGGGTCGGCCTTCTCGCCCCTCTGCTCGGGGACATCCGGGAGGCCGACGGTCGGAGAATTCGAGACAGGGCCGCCGACGCATTGAGGCAGCTGGGCGAAGGGGAGCTGGTCGACACCGTGCTCGCGGCGCTCGGCGGCGATTTCGGGCGTCTCAAGGCGTACGGCGGTGGGGGATACAGGGCACAGGTGATCGGGGCCCTCGGCGTCGCACTCGAGGGGCCGTCCGGCACGCACGCGGCGAATGCGGTGGCCGAGATCCACGCCGTGGAAGCGCTGCCCCGGCTCCGCGAAGTCCTGAGGAGCGTGGGCGAGCAAGGCTCCAGGGGTCAGGCGGTCTCGCGTGCGATCAGGAAGCTCGAGGCGCGGGCATCACTTCCGCGGGCCGCAGCCGCGGCCGATGTCGACCTTGACACCCTGCCACGTGCCGCGCGGGAACCGGGATCCGGGTCCGCGACCCTGCCGCGGGGATCCCGCGCTCCGTCCGAATAGGGGCTCCCGAGCGGGGCCAGGGCTGGCCGAGCCCGGTCGGACGACTCCGATTGTCGTCAACCGGAATCGCGCTCGGCCCACCACATGGCGACGAGCATGGCCGCGCCGGCCACTGCAAAAGCCCCGACCTGCGCGTACATCGTGCCGTCGAAACTCTGCCCCACGAGCGCGCCGAGCGGCACCCCGATGAACGTGGTCAGCGAGGCGACCACGGCGGCTCCCACCCCCGCGATGTGGCCGAGGGGCCTCATCGCGAGCGCATTGAGATTCCCGAAGATGAGGCCGATGCAGAAGAAGACGGCGAGCATGTAGGCCATGAAGAGCCAGAAGGGAGGAAGTCCCTCGAAGGCGAACGCCAGCACCCACGCGACAGCCGAACCCAGTGTGACGAACACCGTTGCGGTCCCTGAGAGCCGGCGCATCCCGTGCTTCATCACCAGCCGGCCGTTCATGAGCGAGGCTCCCCCGAAGGCGAGGGACAGCACTCCGAACCAGAGCGGGAAGAGCGCTCCCGTGCCGTAGGCATCCTGGAAAATCTGCTGGGCCGTGCTCAGGTAGGCGAGGAACGGTGCGAAAACGCATCCGGTGGCGAGGGTGTATCCGAGCGCGGCCCGGGTTCTCAGAACTTCCAGGGCCGCCCTGCCGATGGCCCGCGGGGAGAAGGGCCGGCGCCGGGCGGCGGGCAGTGTTTCCGGCTGGCGGAGAGCAAACCACGTCAACGCAACCCCGGCAATCGCGAAAATGGCGCCGAATATCGCGCGCCAGCCTCCGAGCCAGAGGATCCCCTGGCCGAGCGCCGGAGCGACGGTGGGAACCAGGATGAACACGGACATTGCGAACGACATGAGGCGAGCCATTCGGCGGCCTTCGTACTGATCGCGCACCATGGCGATGGTCACGATGCGCGCTGCCGCGATTCCGAATCCCTGCAGTACACGGGCCGCGATCATCACCTCGAAGGTGGGAGCGAAGATGCTCACGAGGCACCCTGCCATGAACAGGGCCAGGCCGGTGTGTATGACGGCCCTGCGCCCGACGCGGTCGGAGAGCGGGCCAAAGAGGATCTGCCCCAGGCCAAGCCCCAGAAAGACCGCCGTGATGACGAACTGGACGTCGTTGCGGCGCAGTGCCCCGAGGTCGCGGCCGATATCGGGCAGCGCCGGCAACATCGTGTCGATCGAGAGCGCTACCAGCGACATCAGCAGCGCGACGAGGGCGATGAATTCGCCGGAGCGAAGGGCAGGTCCGGTCTCGGTCCGGCTCATCCTCCCGCCCGGGGTGCTGGGGCGCGATGCCGGGACTCGAATTTGTCGACTAGGCCCCGGGCAACCGGTACGGGACCGCCTTCCCCACCGCTTCGTCCACGGTTTCCGGGGTGAGCAGAACGGTCACGTCGACCGTGAGCGCACCCGCGGCGGCGATGTTCAGGGAAAGTGCCGTCGCCGTTGCCTCGTCGGGTAGGTCGGCGATCAGATAGAGGTCGCAATCCCCGAAGGCATAGTAGAACCCCTCCAGAGTGCCGCCCGCGCCCTCGATTGTCTGGCGCAGGGCAGCCTCGCGGCCGGTACCGCCCTCGGCGAGCAGCCCTTTCAGACCGGATTGCGTGTAGTTGGTTCGGAACATGTACTTGGCCATGCTGTTCTCGTTCTCCAGGGTGGCAAGGTATTGGAATGGTGAAATGTAGCCACCCCTTGGCGCACTTCCGCAATAGGGTCAATCGCGCTCAGCCAACTTGACACACTATGACGTAGTCTATATAGTGACTATATCAGTATTGATATAGCTACGAGCCTGGCCCGCTGACATGGGCCTCGCCCGGGAGTTGACCTGGACCTCGACCACAATCCGACATGAGCCTCGACCACATCCTCCTCGGCCTGCTGCGCGAGCCGGCTACCGGGTACGACTTGAAGGGCGCGTTCAGCGAGAGTGTGCGGCACTTCTGGTCCGCCGAGCTGAGCCAGATCTACCCGACCCTGAAGCGTCTCGAGAAGCAGCGGATGCTCCGCAGCCGGGTCGAGCCGTCTCCCAGGGGGCCGGACCGCCGGATCTACTCGCTGACTGACGAGGGCCGGACCGAGCTGCTGACCTGGCTGCGCGACGGTCCCGCCATCGGCACCGAGCGGTTTGCGTACCTCGCGCAGCTCTACTTCATGGACGCGGCCGGCGATCTCGACCATACCCGCGCTTTCATGACGGCTCTGCGTGACAACCTGTCGCGCTGGCTTGGCCAGCTGCGGGCGATCGAACGAGACATCATCGCCGACCACGGCGACGCCCCGGAGCGTTACGGCGACGCCGGCTTCCACCAGTTCGCGACGCTCCGCATGGGCATTCATTCCATCGGGTCGAAGGTGGTCTGGTGCGACGAAACACTGGCGGCCATCGACCGGCGGCTTGAGTCCAGGCACCGGTGCGGGGCAGCGGAGGGTGCCGAGTCGAACGAGCCGGAGGCGGCTTCCTCATGACGGCCACCGCAACCATGCTGTTCAACGTGCTCATCTGGACGCACGTGGCCACCGGGTTCGTCGGCCTCGCGGCGTTCTGGGTCCCCGTATTTGCCCGCAAGGGGGGACGGGTGCATGTGCGGGCCGGCCGGATCTTCACCTACAGCGCATACGTCGTGACGTTGTCGGCGGTCACCGCGTCAGTGGGCCGGATCGCCTCCTATCAGATGCAGGGCATCGCCCTTGCAGATGAGCCCGACCGCTACGGAATCGCCCTGTTCCTCGGGTACCTCGGAGTGACGACGTTCGCCACGGTGCGCCACGCGATCCGGGTAGTGGCCACGCGACAGGAGCCGAAGACGTTGGGGACTCCGCTGCACAAAGCGCTCGCGTGGGCGTCCATCGCCGGCAGCGCCACCGTCATCGCATTCGCGCTGGGGATGTGGACCAACCTCTCCCCGATACTGTTGGGCTTGAGCCCGATCGGCATTTTCACGGGCCGCGGCATGCTGCGGGCAGTGCGCAACCCCGGGTCGGAGCATATGGGCTGGTTCTTCAGCCACATGGGGTCGATGCTCGGGGGTGGGATCGCGTTCCACACCGCGTTCATCGTCTTCGGGGCGCAGCGGGTGTGGGCCTATGAGATCGCGGGACCGCTGGCGGCCGTGCCGTGGCTCCTGCCGACGGTCATCGGCATTCCGGCCATCGTCGTCTGGACGAGGTACTATCGACGGAAGTTCGAGCCGGCGACTTCCCCTTGTGTCCCGGCGGCCGGATCGTCCACAATCCACGCATGACGAACACGAACACCTGCTCCAGTGCGAGGAAACGGGAGACATGGCAGCCAGTGGGAAGGGGACGCGGCGGCGGCGCATAGCCATTGTCGGCGGAGGCATTTCCGGGCTGGGGGCCGCCTGGGCGCTGCACCACGACCGGCGGTTCGATTTCCGTCTGTTCGAGGCGGAGGACCGGATTGGCGGCAACGCGGTTACCGTCGACATGCCGCAGGATGACGGCAGCTCCATCCCCTTTGACATTTCCGTGACCGCCTGTATTCCGTCGGTATATCAGCACATGACAGTGTTGATGAGACAGTTCGACATCGACCTCATCGACACCCGATTCAGCTACAGCGTCAAGTACCAGGGACGTGTCTACGCTCACGATTTCGATTCCGGGATCAGGGAAGAGCTGCAGTCCGAGATCGCAAAGTTCCAGAGAATCCTGAGGCGCCTGCAATGGTTCGGTCCCCTGACCCGATCCCGGTCGAGGCTTCTGAACGCCCTCAACCCCTTCAACTACATCAGCATGGGGACGATTCTGAATCTGGCGGGCCATTCGGGCGACTTCCGGTACAAGGTATTGAAGCCCATGTTCGTCAACTTCCTGATGGCGACAAATGTATTCGATATGCCGGCATCTCTCTTCTCCCGGTATCTTGAGTTCTTTGATATCGAACACGCCACGCCCATGCAGACGTGGGACCGGGGCACGCGCCGCATCTACGAAAACCTGACGGCTGATTTCCGGGACCGCATATACCTCAGTCGTCCGGTCCGGAAAGTGTATCGCGAGGCATCGGGCATCGTGGTCGAGGACGGCGACGGTGCCAGGGAAGCGTTCGACGAGGTGATCTTCGCCTGCAATGCGAACCAGACGCTGATGATCCTCGACGACCCCACGATGCTCGAACGGTATCTCCTCTCATCGATACGCTACGAAAGCGAACTTCACAACCACACGATCGTGCATTCGGACGCGTCAGTTCTTCCGGACAACGAAGTGAAACCCCTGACGACGCGGAGCAATCATATCGAGCAATACGGAGCCAGACCGGACAACTATGAAATCACCTACATCATGCACAACCAGCAACCGTGGGCGAATCGCTCCGACAAGCCTTGTCTGGTGACGTACAATCCCATCAGCGAAATCGACGAGGAAAAGATCATCGGCAGGCGATGGTTTCAACACATTGTGCATGACGTGCGTCACGTCGCAATGCTGGTCCCCCTGTTCCGGTTCATTCAGGGCAAGCGGCGAACGTGGCACTGTGGCGCACATACTCTGATCAACAGCCAGGAAACCTGCCTGGTCAGTGGTCTTGCGGCTGCAAGACAGCTCGGCGCGGACTACCCGTTCGACGATCCCGAGGCGACCCGGGCGTTCAACCACTACGGGGGCGTCATGTATGGCTGGGGGTTCAGAAAGGCGGGCTAGCGGTTTGCGATCCTTTCCTCGATCAGACGGGCGGTGCGCTCGGCGCGCGCATCGGAAACCTGGCGTGCGAGCGCCAGCGACTTGCCCAGATCGGCGATGGAGACTCCGTTGATGACCGCCTGGCCCGTCTTCACGCGCTCGGCCCATCGTACCGACGCCGGATCGTCGAGCATCATGTTCAGCGTGATGCCCGGGCTGTCGTGCAGCCCGTCGCCGGGCATGTCGTCGGTGACGATGCCGAGGTCGCGCAGCACGTTCGGGGTGCCCGGCGGGGTCCGGTAGTATTCCGGGATGAAGATCACGGCAGCCTCGCCGTCCCATGCCTCGGTCAGCGTGCTTGCCACGTTGTCCATGCCGCGCTGGTTCCCTCCGCTGTCGCCGATCAGGATGATGTTCTCGAAGCCGTGCATCTTCAGGCTGTGGGCCACATCCGTCAGCACCGCCTCGTAGGTCTCCTCGCGCACGCTGATGGTGCCCGGGCTGGTCATGTGTCCGCTGGGCGGATCGATGTTGCCTTCGGGCACGGTCTCGATCACGGGGGCGCAGAGCGCGTTGCCGAGCTTGTGCGCGATCGCGGGGCAGTTGGCGCGCAGCACGTAGTTGTGCTTGCCGGTAACCAGCCAGGGGCCGTTGGGCTCGACGCCCCCGGTGGAGATGATGGCCGTGGTCTTGCCGTTGGCCAGTGCGTCGCGGACGTCCATCCACGTCATCTCTTCGATCCAGACGGTATTCGTCTCGGGCAGCGGGTTGGGGGTATCCGCGCAGTTGTAGCTGTTGGCGCTGCAGTCGCCTCCTCCCATCGAGCGGGGATCCGGGGCGGGGCGCTGGCCACCGCCAGGGCGCCCCGCCTGCCCGCCGGCCGCGCGCCGCATGGCCGCGAACTGCGCCGATCGATCGGGCGCCGGCAATGTGCCGCGGTTGGCAATCGCCTCGCGTATTGCATTGGCCGTGTGCTCGGCACGGAACGCCACGATCTCGCGTGCCAGCTCCATCGACTGGACCCGGTCCTCGATCGAGACGCCGTTGATGGTCGCCTTGCCCGCCGCGACCCGCTCCTGGTAGCGCACCGAGAAGGGGTCGTCGTAGAACATGTTCAGGGTGATGATCGGGTCGTCGTGGAGGCCGTCGCCCTCACCGCCCTCCAGTCCCCGGAAGGCCATGTAGCGGGTCACCGAGTTGTAGTCGTAGTACTCCTGCACGTGCGCCACGATGGCCGCCCCCGCGAACTTCTCGTTGAGCCTCTCGGCCACGGCGCGCTGTCCGCCCTGATTTCCGCCGCTGTCGCCGATGAAGATGATGTTGCGGAACCCGTGCATCTTCAGGCTGTGGGCGACATCGGTCAGCAGCGCCTCGAAGGTCTCCTGGCGCAGGCTAAGGGTGCCGGGGCTGGTCATGTGGCCGCTGGGAGGGTCGATGTTGCCTTCGGGAACCAGCTTGACGATCGGAGCGCAGAGGGCGTCGCCCAGCTCGCGGGCGATGGCGTCGCAGTTGGCCCGGAGCACGAAGTTGTGCTTGCCGGTGGCGAGCCAGGGGCCGTTGGGTTCGACGCCGCCGGTGGGGATGATGGCCGTCGTCTTGCCGTCCGCGAGGGCGTCACGGACGTCCATCCACGTCATTTCCTCGATCCAGACCGTGTTCGGGGCGGGAAGCGGGTTGGGCGTGTCGCGGCAGTTGTAGACGTTGGCCGCGCAGTTGCCGCCACCCATGCTGTTCGGGTCGCGCTCCGGGCGCTGCTGAGCCGTGACACCGGTCGAGGTGAGGAGCAGGGCTCCGATCAACAGGGTTGCCTTCATGGTGTTTCCTCCGGTTTCCGATAGACGAGAGCTGACGCATCGTAGGGCATTGGCGGCCCGGTGGCGAACGCCCCGCCGGCTCAACGGTCAGCCTTGATGAATCTCCATCGTAGCCCGCAGACCCGACTCGAGGACGCCATTCATCCATCCCCGGGCTGCCGAGACCCCTCGGGAGTTCACGGAAGAAGTAGTGGCCCCAGCCACAGGGCCCACAGCAGGCCGCCGAGAATCACGCCATTCCACCTCCCTACCTGTGCAGCGCGTCGATCCGCTCGACCATCTCCCTGGATTCCTGCGGCCCGAGCAGCCCCCCCAGGATCATGGCCGCCGCGCTGGCGAAGAGGGCGACGACCACCGGCGCCACGCCGATGTCAATGACGCCCAGCTGTACCACCATGTACACTGTCGCGCCCGACACGACGGCCCCGACTCCGCCGGCCAGGTTGGCCCTCTTCCACCATAGTCCGGCCACGGTGGGAACGAAGAGGCTGGCGCTGAGCACCCCGACTCCCGCCGTGTAGAACTCGGTGATCAGTTCGGGTGGCGAGAACGCCCAGAGAAGGGCCGCGATCCCGATCACCCAGGTCGAGCCGATGCGCACGAGGCTGAGCGTGCGTTCGCTGGCGCGGCCCCGCAGAACACCGCCGAGGATGTCGTGTGAGATGGCGGAGCTGCAGGCGAGAAGAAGCGCATCCGTCGTGGACATGACGGCAGCGAGTACGGCTGCAACCGCGATCCCCCGGATCAGGGGCGGGAACCGGGTCTCCATCACCCGCAGGAAGAGCTCGTCCGCATCCTGCAGCCCCGGAAAGTCCATCCTGCCGACCGGCACGATCGCGAGCACCGCCGCGAGGATCATCACGCTGTACACGAGCATCGACAGATTCAGCGACATGCGTGCGCTGTCGGCGTCCTTCGCCGTGAAGACCCGCATGACGATGTGGGGGATGACCGGGATGGCGGTGGCCCAGATGACGAAGTAGCCGAGGTAGCCGGACACGGGCCGGTGCGCGACCTGCCCGAGTTCGGGCGCCACCGCCGTCGCCTGGCTCATGATCTCGAAGGGCGAGCCGACGTGCCAGATCAGCACGAAGGCCGTACCCACCACGACCAGCACCATCAGGAACCCCTGGATCACATCCGTCCAGGTGATCGCGACCATGCCCCCGAACGAGACGTAGATGACGAACACCACCGTGGCCAGGGCCAGGGCCGTGTTGTACGGGATCCCGAGCAGCGCCTCGGCGGCGATGCCGGCCGCCTTGAGCTGCGCCACGATGTAGATCGTGAAGGCCAGGACGATGAGAATCGGGACCAGGTACCGGACCAGCGCGTGGGGATACCGAAAGCTCAGAAAGTCCGTGATCGTGAACTTGCCGAAGTTTCGCAGCGGTTTCGCGACAAGGATGGACGCGAGAGGAAAGCCGAGCACTGCCCCGCCGAAGAGCGCCAGCGTCGCGGGGATGCCCTGGGCGTACGCCAGACCCATCACGCCGATGATCGAGCCCCCGCTTGCCAGGGCCGCCATGATCGCCATCGAGTTCACGACCGTGCCGATGCGCCTCCCGGCTACCCAGTACTCGCTGCGGGAGCCCAGGACCTTCTTCGACGCCGCGATCCCGATCCCGATGCAGACGGCCAGGTAGACGCCGACGAGGACGCGCTCGAAGAGCATCAGCGCCGCAGGAACGCAATGAGGGTGACCGCCGGCGAAATCAACATCAACGCGGCGATGAGCCAGCCGAACACGGCCATTCCGCCGACCTCGATGGTCCGCCACGCGGGGATGAACGCGAACGCGGCGAAGGCAATGAGGAAGACGAGTACCGCGCCCTCCCGCCGCACCATGGGGAAGAAGGATTTCATGGACGGCATCGTGCGCGGTGCGGGCGGATGGCGCAACCGGGGCGCGAGTCCCGGCTCACCGGCGATCACCCTGAATGGATCTCCATCGTGGCCCGCAGACCCGACTCCAGGGCGCCGTTCATCCATCCCCGCGCCCCCGAGACGTGTTCGCCCGCAAAGTGCAGCGGTCCTTCCGGCCGGGCGAGGGCGCCGGCGAGTTCGGCGTCCTGGGTAGGCGTGGGCTCCGCCCAGGCGGCGCGGCTCCACGGGTCCCGTTGCCACGAGTGTGACGTGCCGGACGCGAAGTGACCGGAGGCACCCGGCAGAAACTCCTCCCAGTGGGCGAGGACGCGGGCCACGCGCGCGTCGTCATCGAGTCCGTCGAGCTCGATGGCGCGATCGCCGCGGACATACGTGAGGAGGACGCCTTCGGGGCCTGTCGTGTCCCAGGTGGGATGCCAGAGTTCTTCGGGCCAGTCGGTCGTCCCCCATCCGTTGAGGTCTTCCGCCTCCCAGAACCGCGTCCGGAAGCGAACGAATACGCGCGTGGCGCTCTGGTAGCGGAAGCCACCGTTCATCGCCTCGGTCTTCGCGGACGACAGGGCTGGCGAAAAGCGGATGCTGGAGAGAAGAGGCACGGGGACGGTCACCAGAACCCTGTCCGATTCGTAGCTTCGCCCATCGCGGGAAGTCGTGCGGACCGTGTTTCCGGCAACGATGTCGGTCACGGGCGATGCCGTGATCACGCTTCGGTCGAGCGCGTTTGCAAAGGCGGCTGGCAGTCGGTCGCTTCCGCCCCGGATCTTCACGAAGTCCGGCCACTCGGAGAGGAAGGAATCCGGCGGAATCGTTGCCAGCGCTCCGTCCTGGAATCGGAGGAAGGACCCGGTGTCCGGGTAGAAGCGGTCCAGTTCCAGACCGAAGTGGCGAGCGTATCCCAGGGTCAGGTCATGCTCCGGGGGAATGCGTGCGGCGCCCGCCTCGGCGGAGTGTCCGGCGGCAAACGGGGAGCGCAGGCTGAGGACGCGGCCTCCCACCCGTTCGCGGGCCTCCAGTACCGTGACCTCGTGCCCGGCCCGGGAGAGCTCGTAGGCAGCGACCAGACCGGACATGCCGGCGCCGATCACGACAATCCTGAGCGGCCGGTCGGCCGGGGTCAGCGTGCCAGGAGTGTCTTCGGGGTCGAGCGGGCTCGAGCAGGAGATCAGGCCGAGTCCAGCCAGGCCGCCCGCGCGGCGAACGAAGTCGCGTCGATTGATGGCTTGCATCGGGTTCGGGCCCTGGGTGGGGCGCGCCAGCGACCCAACCACCGGGCCGCGCATGGTGCGCAAGAGTCTACATAGCACCGGCGCTGTTCAAAAGATCCGCCCCACGGACGCGGCATCGCCCCGCCGGCCGGGCGTCCCTATCTTCTCCACTCGACCTGCCCACCCATCCAGACAGCGGATTTGGCACCATGAACAGCACACTCAAGAACCTCGCCACCGGGATCGCGGCTGCCGTCTTCATCTCAGCGTGGCCCGTCTCCCCCACCCCGGTTCACGCCCAGGCGACGCCCGAACCCGGCCAGCAGGTGGCCCTCGTCACGGGCTCCACCTCCGGCCTGGGCCGCGAACTCGCGCTGCGCCTCGGCGCGCGGGGCGATCACGTCATCGTCCACGGGAGGAACGAGGAGCGCGGCGCCGAGGTGGTGGACGCCATCAACGCGGCGGGACCCGGGAGCGCCCGCTTCTACCGGGCCGATTTCGCGTCCATGAACGAGGTTCGCCAGTTCGCCGAGACGCTGCTGGCCGACTACGGCCGGCTCGATATCCTCATCAACAACGCGGGCTTCGGCTCGGCCCCGAACGAGCGGTGGCTCACCGATGACGGGCACGAGTACCGTTTCCAGGTGAACTACCTCTCCACCTTTCTGCTCACGCACATGCTCATGCCACGTCTCCTCGCCAGCGCGCCGTCGCGCATCGTGAACGTGTCGTCCGGGGCGCAGACCCCGATCGACTTCGACGACGTGATGATGGAGAACAACTTCAGCGGGCGCCGAGCCTACGCCCAGAGCAAGCTCGCCCAGATCATGTTCACTCACGACCTGGCCGAGGAGCTGGCCGGAACCGGCATCGTGGTCGGTTCTCTCCATCCGGCGACCTACATGCCGACCGAGATGGTGCGGCGGGCGGGCGCGACGCCGCGCTCCACGATCGCCGAAGGCGCCGACGCAACGATGCAGGTGGTCGACTCCAACGACTTCGAGAGCGGGCAGTACTTCAGCGGACTCCGGCCGACTCGCGCCAACGACCAGGCTTACGACCCGGAGGCGCGTGCCAGGCTCAAGCGCCTGAGCGAGGAGCTGACGGGGGTCGCTGCCGGGAGCGGATGAGATGAAGACGACCACGTGGATACTCGGAGTCCTGGTACTGACGGCGGCCTCTTCCGCGGAAGCACAGGACCGCCGCACCCTCACGGCAGAGCAGCGCGCCGAGCTCCAGCGACGCCAGGAGGCGATGAGAAGTGCGCCCCGGCCCATCGAAGGCATCAACTCGATCTGGATTGACGAACTCACCTGGATGGAGGTGCGGGACGAGATCGCTTCGGGGAAGACGATCGGCATCATCGCGACCGGCGGGGTCGAGCAGAACGGTCCGTACGTGGCGGGCGGCAAGCACAACTACGTCCTCGAGGCGATGTGCGACGCGATCGCGCGCGAACTGGGCAATGCACTGTGCGCTCCGGTCATGAAGTACGTGCCGGAAGGAGACCCCGAGAACATCCGCTACCCCGGAACCCTGAGCGTTCGCCAGGAGACCTTCCGCATGGTGCTCGAGGACGTGGCCAACAGCCTCAGGAGCCAGGGATTCACCGACGTCGTCTTCATCGGTGACAGCGGGGGCAACCAGAGCGGGATGTCCGAGACCGCGGCCAGGCTCAACGAGCACTGGGACGGCGCGGCGCGTGCCCACTACATCGAGGAGTACTATCGGGAGGATATCTGGAGCTGCGAATACCTGGAGGAAGAGCTGAAGATTTTCCAGCAGCCGGATATCTGTTCCGCGACCCGGGATCTCTATCACGACGACGTCCACTACTCGTCGATCGTGGCGACCACCGATCCGGAGCGCATCCGCGCGCGCCAGCGGATGGAGGCGGGACTCTACTCGATCAACGAAGTAGAGCTGGGGCCTCTCGAAAGGACCCTGGAAATCGGCCGGGAACTCATTGCGTACCGCACCGGGATCACTGTGCGTGCGATACGGGAGAGCCTGGCGCGGTAGCCGAATCCCGACCGGCGATGTCCCCGACATGAACCACCCGGTCGGCAAGGTAGGGATGTCTCTGCACCTTGTCGTGAAAGCGAGTGTCGGCCGTGACGACGGGGTAGTTTTCGTGCATGGCCAACGCGAGGTAGAAGCAGTCGTAAACCGGGTGCTGCAGGTCTCGTGCAAGGCGTGCGCTGGACGCGGCCAGTCGGCGCATTGACAGCGGTGTGGCCACCGGCGCGATGCGAAGCAGGTCCACCGCGTCCGCGAACTGCCCAGCGTCCAACTCACCGTGCCGGTGCTTGGCGGCCAGCGCGCTTGTCGCCTCGGCAAAGAGCAGATCCGGTGCCAGCAGCGTGACATCCGAATCGAGCAGCATTGCCGACTCTTCGGAGAGGTGTTCGGCGACAAGCCACTTCACGGCCACGCTCGCGTCGACCACGTACCCGGTCATGGCAGCGCATCGCGGTCACGGTCGGCGCGAATCGTCTCGGTGCTGTCGATGGATGAAGCGAGACGCTGCCGCATCGCCTTCGCCCGGTCGGCGAAAGCGCCCTCCGCCGGGAGCAGGGTCTTCCGCAGGATCTGACGGTGTTCCGCTTCGGCGGATCTGCCGTTGGCCGCAGCGCGCTGCTTTAGACCGTCGACGATCTGACGGCTGAGCTTGCGAACCGTGAGTTGAGGCATGGTGTGATGTCGTTGAAGTGTAGGCAATGACATCACATACTATGCGACGACGGTAGTTGCCGTCAACCAGCGATTGGTCCCGATGCCCCGCGATCGGGCGTTATCTTGGCTTCACGGCTTCCATCCCGCACCTCACCGCGACAGGTACCCGGACAATGATCCCGAAATCACCCCCGCACCGCGCCGCCCGACCCTCCCTTCGCACCGTGGCGACCACCCTGGGCCTCCTCATCGCCACCACGGCCGCGACGCTGCCAACACCCTCCTCAGCCCAGCAACCCCCCCCGCCACCCGCCGACCCCGCCGATGTCGAGTCCATCGACGCGATCGTCACCGCCCTGTACGAAGTCATCTCCGGCGACGCCGGCGAGGCCCGGGATTGGGACCGTTTCCTGTCGCTCTTCGTGCCCGGCGGGACCCTGAGTCCGGTAGGGCGCCCCCGGGGCGAGTCGACCTATCGGCGCAGGGTGATCACGCCCGACGAATATGCGGAAGGGATCGGCCAATCGCTGGAGGCCAGCGGCTTCCACGAGGTTGAGATCCACCAGGTGACCGAGCAGTACGGTATGATCGCGCACGCGTTCAGCACCTATGAGTCGCGCAGGCAGGCGAGCGACCCGGAGCCGTTCGCCCGCGGCATCAATTCGATCCAGCTGATGAACGACGGATCGCGCTGGTGGGTCGTGTCGATCTTCTGGCTGGGCGAGGGGCCCGACCACCCGATTCCTGCGAAGTATCTGCCTGGGGGATGACGCCGAAATCCTCTGAATCCGAGGCTTCCCGACTGCCGTGTACAAGACCTGCATGTTCTGCAAGAAGCTCCTCGGCTCCAACGAGGTCGTGGAACCCTTCCCGGTCGGCCGTCGCCTCGCGTTTGATCCGGCGAAGGGTCGCCTCTGGGTGGTTTGCCGTAGCTGTGAGCGCTGGAACCTCACCCCCCTCGAAGAGCGCTGGGAGGCGGTCGAGATGTGCGAAAGGCTCTTCCGCGCGACGCGGATCCGCACTTCCACCGAGAATGTCGGCCTGGCCCGGCACGCCGAAGGCCTCGAGCTTGTCCGCATCGGCGAGCCCCTCCGTCCCGAGTTCGCCGCCTGGCGCTACGGCGACCAGTTCCGCCATCGGCGTCGGCGCTGGATCGCGGCCGGGTCGGCGGGCGTCGTGGCGAACATCGCTACCTCGACGACCATCCAGTTGGTGGCGGGCGGATTGATCGGGGGAGTCGGGGCAGCCGCACTGGGCGGCGGCGTCGCCGGCGTGGCCCTGTTTACGGTGCAAAGATTACTGAACAGGCAGGCCAATACAGCGCAGTTCCGGCGCTCCGACGGCACGCCTTGCACGCTCACGCGGGAACAAGTCACCCAATTCGCGCGGATAAGAGCCGCCGACGAAGAACCCGGCTTTCGCATCGAGATCCACAAGGGACCGCTCTCACGGAAAGGTCCGGACTCGTTTGAGGGCGACGATGCCGCGCGAGCCATCAACGCCGTCCTTCCCCTGGTCAACGGCGCAGGCGCTACGGCTCACCACATCCGGGAAGCGGTGTCCCAGATCGAAGCCCACGGCGACCCGCATCGGTTCATCACCGATTCCACGGAGCGAGGGTCCGCTACCACTCCGCGCCAACTCCCTGCGCCCAGGCGCGGGAGGAGGATCCGGCTGTCCGGGCCCGGAATGGGTCCGCAAGATGCCCAAGCCCACTCGCCTCGCGCTGGAAATGGCGCTGCACGAAGAGCAGGAACGGCGCGCGCTTGAGGGCGAACTGGCGCAGTTGGAGCAGGCGTGGCGCGAAGCCGAAGAGATCGCGGCGATCGCCGACAACCTGCTCCTCCCCGAGCACACCGACGAGTTTCTGGACCGCCACTCACGTCGGTGAAGGTCCGGCGGGCCGACGGCCGCGAGCGGGTCGTGCTGCGAATCGCGGGCGTGCCCGTTCGATGGACGCACACAGGCTGGGCGCCCGAGGTGGGCGTGACGTTCTTGTTCCCCTGGCGCGGAAGGAGGCGGCCCATCACAAAGCGGCCGACAGCCGCAGATGGCCGCCTTCGAACCGCTCCCGCACGAAATTGTCCAGGTCCCACCGGAGCCCGGCAGTCACCTCGAAGCCCGACCGGAACCGGTGGCCCGCTTCCGTGATCAGTCGCTGATTCTGCCAGGTGAGCCAAGGCGCCCGGGAGCCCGCATCGCGATCCAGAAGGAAGTAGGCCAGGCGGCCCGTCCATCCCGCCTCCGGGTACCGGACGAGCGCCGCCCGGGCGAAAACCTCACGATCACGGTGCTCGCGGAGAGCGCCCCCTCCCGGCGAGCGCCATTCGGGTCGCCGCACCCGCGCCAACTCCGTTTCGACCGCCCACGGCGGGCTCAGGCGGGTCCGTGCGCGTGCGCCCACGGTCACCGTCTGCTCGCGCAGAGTGAAGCCGAGACCGCTCGCGGGCGCCCGCCGCTCGGTGTCCGCCCTCGCCCAGGTGCCGTACAGCGCTAACGTCACGCGCTCGAGCGGTGTGACTTGGAGGAGCGCTCCCAGGAACGCGACCTTTTCGAGCTGGGTGAACGGAGCCAGACCGGTTGCCGGAAAGGTCACCTGTACCTCGCTTCTTCGGCTCCATCCCGCCTGCAGCGCCGCTCGCCAGCGTGACGCCGCGGCCCTCAGGGTCGTGCGAGCGGCGAGGGGAGCTCCCGCGTAGTCGTAGTGGGCGTCCACCTCGTCCGCCCCCACTCCCAGGCCCTGGAAGATCGCCT
>MKWU01002679.1_pt1 | contig 25679 bp, 18 predicted proteins | sample 809101 | NCBI WGS metagenome assembly MKWU01 (sample SAMN05860141, study PRJNA318959) | sponge metagenome | host: Aplysina aerophoba | place: Slovenia: Piran, Adriatic Sea, Gulf of Piran | collected 2013-05-07 | reverse complement strand
CGTTCTCCGTCGGGAAACTGCCGCCCTTGAAAATGACCGGTTCGCCCGGGTCGCCCTCCCGGGTTAACGGATAGGTCAGTGAATCATCCTGTTCCAGGCGCTGCCAGGTCATGCCCGCCATACTGGGCACGGCCTGCCGGATTTCCTCGAACACCTTCTCCGGTCCCGGATAATCCCAGTCAAGACCGAGACGCCGGGCCAGTTCCTGGATGATCCACAGGTCCTGGCGCGCATCACCGGGCGGGTTGACGGCCTCTCTGCCCAGTTGCACGCGCCGGTCGGTATTGGTATAGGTGCCGGTTTTCTCCGGAAACGCCGAAGCCGGCAGGATGATGTCGGCAAACCCGCAGGTTTCGGTGAAGAATATATCCTGGACCACCAGGTGCTGCAGCCTGGTCAATGCCTCCCTGGCGTGATTCAGGTTCGGGTCGGACATGGCGGGGTTCTCTCCCATGATGTACATGCCCGTGATTTCCCGTTCATGCACGCCGTGCATGATCTCGACCACCGTCTTGCCGGCGTCCGGGTTCAGTTGCATCCCCCAGAGCTGCTCGAACCTGTGTCTCGTTTCCGGGTCCTGCACCGGCTGGTAATCGGGATACACCATCGGGATCAGGCCCATGTCGGAAGCCCCCTGCACGTTGTTCTGCCCGCGTAACGGGTGCAGGCCGGTGCCGGGACGGCCAATCTGTCCGGTCATCAGCGCCAGCGAGATCAGGCAGCGGGCGTTATCCGTCCCGTGCACGTGCTGGGATATGCCCATGCCCCAGAAAATGATCGCGGTTTTTGCCGTGGCATAAAGGCGCGCCACCTCCTTTATCTTCTCAGCGGCGATACCGCAGATGGGCGCCACCTGTTCCGGACTGTACTCCTGCACTGTCTCCATGAGTGCGGCGAAGCCCTCGGTATGCGCATCTATGAACGAGCGGTCGTGCAAGCCCTCGTTGATAATCGTGTGCATCATGCCGTTCAGCAGCAGCACGTCGGTGCCGGGCCGCAGTTGCAGGAATGCGTGGGCATGCAGGTACATCTCGGAACTGTAAGGTTCGATCACGATCAGCTTGCTGCCGTTTTCGGCCGCATTTTTCATGAACGTGGCCGCCACCGGATGGTTGTCATTGGGACGGGCGCCTATCACGATAATGACTTCAGCCTGTGTACCGTCTGCCACCTGGTTGGAGACCGCGCCCGAGCCGATGGTTTCCAGCAGTGCGGCAACCGAGGAGGCATGGCACAGGCGGGTACAGTGATCGACGTTATTGGTGACGAAGGCGGTCCGCACCAGTTTCTGGAACAGGTAGGCTTCTTCGTTACTGCCTTTGGCGCAGCCGAAACCGGCCAGGGCCTGTGAGCCCTGCGAGTCGCGGATTGAACGCAGGCCGTCCGCTGCGGCCTCCAGCGCCTCCTCCCAGGTCGCTTCGCGGAAATAACGGTGCAGCGCCCGGGACGGGATAATCTCCGTGGTCTTGGGTGTGCCCGGCTTCCGGATCAGCGGCCTCGTCAGGCGCCCGGGGTGGTGCACGAAATCGAAGCCGTAACGTCCCTTGACGCACAGGCGGCCCTGGTTGGACGGGCCGTCCCGGCCTTCCACGTATTGTATATGGTCGTTCTTTACGTTGAACGTCAACAGGCAACCTACGCCGCAGTAAGGGCAGACGGAATCGACCTGTTTATCCGGTTTCACCAGGCCCACGTTCCGGGCCGGCATCAGGGCGCCGGTGGGGCACGCCTGTACGCACTCGCCGCAGGCCACGCAGGTGCTCTCTCCCATCAGGTCGTCCATGTCGAATACGATTTCGGAGTGCTTGCCGCGCCAGGCATAGCCGATGACGTCGTTCACCTGCTCCTCCCGGCAGGCGCGCACGCAACGGGTACACTGGATACAGGCATCCAGGTTGACCGCGATGGCAGGGTGCGACAGGTCCGGCGCTGCCTGCTCCCGTCCCTCGAAGCGGGGGGAGAACACGTTCATCTTTGTCGTCCAGTGGTCCAGCTCTGAATCCAGGCGGTAGGGCGATGCACCCTGTTGCGGCATATCCGCCAGCAACAGTTCCAGCACCATTTTCTGCGAGTGCAGCGCACGCCCGGTAGTACTGTGGACCTTCATCCCTTCTGCCGGTTTGCGGCAGCAGGACGGCGCCAGGGCGCGTTCCCCTTCTATCTCCACCATGCAGACACGGCAGTTGCCGTCTGCGCGATAACCGTCCATGTAACAGAGTCGCGGGATCTCCACACCGTGCCGTTCCGCCGCCTGCAGGATGGTCTCTTCCGCAACGGCCTCGATATCACGCCCGTTCAGGGAAAACCGGGTTGCTGTTTTATCTTGTTCCTGCATTTATAAAATTTAAAATAAATCTGCGTTAATCTGCGCCATCTGCGGATGGAATCACGAAAACTCCCCCGGAAAATACCTCATGGCGCAACGCAACGGGTTGGGCGCAGCCTGCCCCAGTCCGCAGATGGAGGCATCTTCCATGGCCTGCGCCAGGTCTTCCAGCAGCAGCCGGTCCCATTCGGGTTTTTCCATCAGTTTCACCGCCTTGGCCGTCCCCGCCCGGCAGGGAGTGCACTGGCCGCAGGATTCATCCTCGAAAAAGCGCATGGCATTCAAGGCCAGGGCGCGGGCGCTGTCCCGGTCCGACAGTATGATGACTGCGGCGGAACCGATAAAGCAGCCGTGCTCCTGCAGGGTATCGAAATCCAGCGGCACATCGCCCAGCGATGCAGGCAGGATTCCGCCGGAGGCGCCGCCCGGGAAATAGCCGTAAAACTCGTGCCCCGGCAACATGCCGCCGCAGTATTCCCCGATCAGTTCCCGTACGGTAATGCCGGCGGGCGCCAGGTGAACCCCGGGGTTTTGTACCCGGCCGCTGACGGAGAAAGAGCGCAGGCCCTTGCGCCCGTGCCGGCCGTGAGAAGTGAAAAACTCCGGCCCGTGTTCGACTATGTCCCGTACCCAATGCAGGGTTTCCATGTTCTGTTCCAGAGTGGGGCGGTTGAACAGGCCCACCTCGGCGATGTAGGGAGGGCGCAGGCGCGGCATTCCGCGCTTGCCCTCTATGGATTCAAGCATGGCGGATTCTTCCCCGCAGATATAGGCTCCGGCGCCGCGCCGCAGGTGGATCGGGGGCAGCGGGCAGGGCGGGTCCCGTTGCAGCGCCGCCAGTTCTGCTTGCAGCAGGTTGCGGCAACCTGCATATTCGTCGCGCAGGTAGATGTAGACCGCCTCAGCGTCAATGGCCCAGCATGCGATCAATGCGCCTTCGATAAAGCGGTGCGGGTCGCGTTCCAGGAAGTAACGGTCCTTGAAAGTCCCGGGTTCGCCCTCGTCGGCGTTGACTGCGACCAGGCGCGGGCGGGGTTGCTCGCGCAGGATGCGCCATTTCCTGCCTGCCGGAAAACCGGCCCCGCCCAGGCCGCGCAGGTTGGCGCTTTCCAGCGCGGTGATGATCTGTTCCGGCTCATGTTGCCCGTCCATGCACTCCTTCAATAGCCTGTAGCCGCCTTCCTCCCGGTAGCGGGAGTAGCGCACGGCATCGGGTTCCGGGCAGCGCATTTCCCCGTCATCCAGGGCAGCTGCCACCGTTGCCGGCTGCGCATGCTCTATCGGGTTGGTGCCGACCACTGCGACCGGCGCGGCCTGGCAGCGTCCCACGCACGGAACGGGCTGAATCCTCACCTCGCCGGCGTCAGTCGCAGCACGCAGTTCATCGATCAGGTTGCCGGCGCCGAACATCTCGCAGGTCAGCGATTCACACACCCGCACCGTGAGTGCCGGCGGCGGCGTTTCGTTGGCCTGCAACACGTCGAAATGATGGTAAAACGTGGCGGTTTCATAGACCTCTGCCATCGGCAGTTCCATCTCGATGGCCAGCGCCAGCAGGTGGCGATGCGACAGGTGCCCGTAGTGGTCCTGCAGTTTGTGCAGGTGCTCGACCAGCAGGTCGCGGGAACGCGCAGCGTCGCCCAGCAGGTCGCGGACATCGGCCAGCGCCTTTTGGGGTGTGATACGGCCCTGGATGCGGCCCTTCTTGCCGCGCATGCGTTTCATAACTTGCTGTTAATCCAGTGGAAAAGTCAGGCTACAGCTCTCGAACTATTATCGGCTTGAAATCCGGTTACGGGTACTGCCGGCGCGTCACGGATTGAGCCGTGTACGACAGAATACGGCTGAATCCGGACCAAAAATATAAAACCGTGCGATCACTTTGTAATATAATCCTATTGGTAAACTCTTTATAGACTGGAGATAAATTATGAAACAGCTTACCGGCTCTGCGTATTTTATTGTCTTTGCTTTCCTGCTGTCAATCTTTCCCATTGCATCGGCAGATGAAACCTGCATGTCGCCGTACATGGCAAAAATTGTCGGCCAGGAGGATTTTGTCTACGTCTGGACCCTGGGTATGGAAGGTCTTGGGGATGAGCAGGACAAACTGGTTACCGTGGACGTCAATCCAAAATCCGAAAACTACGGCAAGGTAATAAACACGCTGTCGGTGGGTGGGCGCAACGAAGCCCATCACTCGGGTCTGACCGATGACCGGCGTTACCTGTGGGCGTCAGGCCTTGATACCAACAAGATTTTTATTTTTGATGTGCATACGGACCCGGCCAAACCCCGGCTGCACAAGACCATAAGCAATTTTGTGGCGCAGAGCGGCGGCGTGGTCGGCCCGCACACCAGTTATGCCATGCCCGGCAGGATGCTTATCACCGGGCTGTCCAATGACAAGGACCACGGCGGGGTCACGGGCATGGTGGAATATACCAACGAAGGGGAATACATCGCGACTTACTGGATGCCCACCGACGCTGACCTGCAGGGCGCGGTCAAGGGCGGCAATTTCGCCGACGGTTATGGCTATGACGTGCGCGTGCTGCCGCGCCGCAACGTCATGGTGACCTCGTCGTTTACCGGCTGGAATAACTACATGATGGACCTGGGCCAGATGATGGCAGACCCGGAAGCCATGCAGCGTTTCGGCAATACCGTCGTTATCTGGGACCTGCATAAACGCCAGCCGAAAAAGGTACTGGACGTGCCCGGCGCGCCGCTTGAAGTTCGTTGCGCCTGGGGGTCACAGAACAATTATTGCTTCACCACTACCGCCCTCACGTCCAAGATCTGGCTGATCTACGAAGATGACAGCGGCGACTGGCAGGCCAAACCGGTTGCCGATATCGGCGTTGCCGAGCAGATACCGTTGCCCGTGGACATCTCCATTGCGGCGGACGATTCGCTGCTGTGGGTGGATACCTGGAACGACGGCATGACCCGGGTGTTCGACATCAGCGACCCGCATGATGCGAAGGAAATCTACACGGAAAAGATCGGCGCCCAGATCAACATGCTGTCCCAGAGCTGGGACGGCAAACGGGTCTATTTCACCTCTTCCCTGCTGTCCAACTGGGACAAGCAGCAGGCGGAAGAAGGCGACCTGCAGTATTTCAAGTCATATACCTGGGACGGGGAAAAACTGACCATGCAGTTCTCCATAGACTTTATAGCCGCGAAGCTGGGTATGCCGCACCAGATGCGCTTCGGTTCCTACGCACTGTATGCGAAAAACCGGCCTGCCGGGGAGAACAGGGTCGTAACCGCCGCGGCCAGGTAGTGAAATGACGGAATGGGGTGAAACGTAAGGTCTTAACACCGGCCGTTATCCTGGCGGCCGGCGTTTTTCATTTTATCCTGACCCCGACACTGCCTGCGCAAAACCAGCACGAGCACGACGCGCCGGCGCAGATCCTGGCGCCGGGTTACCGCGTCCTTGAATATGACGCGCCCGAACCGGGCACTTACCGGCTTCCCCCGCTGGGCAAGGCGGGTAGCGGAACAGTCCTGGACGAACAGGGCGAGGCTCGTCCGCTCGATGACTATTTCGGTGACAAGTTCGTGGTCCTCAGCTTTATTTACACGAACTGTAACGACGTCAACGGCTGTCCCCTGGCGACCTTCGTCCTGGGACAGTTGCAGCAGCGCCTGGACCGGGACAGTGATCTGCGGGACCAGGTGCGGATGATCAGTCTCAGCTTCGACCCCGGTTTCGACACGCCAACGGTGATGACGAAATACGGCAGGCAGTTCAACCGGGATAATTACGACTGGCGTTTCCTGACCACGGCCTCGACCCAGCAATTACAACCCCTGCTCCAGGGGTTCAACCAGCCGGTGCAGAAGGAATACAGCGAAACCGGGGACTACACCGGCGTTATCGCCCATATCCTGCGGGTGTTCCTGCTGGACCGGGAAAAGCAGGTGCGCAATATCTACAGCGTCTCGTTCCTGCATGCGGACACGGTGATCAACGATATAAAGACACTGGCCATGGAATACGGCAGTGAAGGCGCTGCGGCCATAGCTTCCGGCAGCAGCAGGGACCCGGATGCTGACGGCGCCGGGGACCCGCACCTGACAGGGTTGCCCGCTATGAAGGTCCCCGAAAACAACCCGGTTACACAGGAGAAGATCCTGCTGGGCAGGCAACTGTTTTTCGACCGGCGCCTGTCGCACAACAACACGCTCTCCTGCGCCATGTGCCACATCCCGGAGCAGGGTTTCACCAGCCAGGAACTGGCGGTTGCCATAGGCATGGAAGGCAGGACACTGCGGCGCAACGCGCCGACGCTCTACAATGTCGGATTCGCCGGAACGCTGTTCCACGATGCCCGGGAGACCCTGCTGGAACAACAGGTCTGGGTGCCGTTACTGACGCGCAACGAGATGGCCAACCCGTCCGTGGGATTCGTGATCGAACGGTTGAAATCATTCCCGGAATACCGCGGTAAATTTGAACAGGCGTTCCAGGGCAGGGGGCCGGGTATGGAGACTGTCGGCATGGCGCTGGCCAGCTACCAGCGCACCCTGAACTCCGCCAACAGCCCCTTCGACCGCTGGTATTACGGTGGCGACGAGAGCGCCGTCGATGAACAGGTGACTGCCGGCTTCGACCTGTTTACCGGCAAGGCCCGCTGCGTATCCTGCCACAGCGTCAACAGTGACTACGCCCTGTTTACCGACCACAAGCTGCACAATACCGGCATCGGTTACCTCGTATCCATGGGAACGCCGGATGACAAGGTGCAGGTCACCGTGGCGCCCGGCACCACGCTTACGGTAGACCGGTCGGTGATCGAGGTAACCGGTGAGCCCGTACCGAACGACCTGGGTTATTATGAAATTACCGGCGACCCCGACGACCGCTGGAAATACCGGACGCCGGGATTGCGCAACGCCGGCCTTACCGCCCCGTACATGCACAACGGTTCGCTCAGGACCCTGCGCCAGGTGGTGGAATTCTACAACCGGGGCGGGATCAGGAATGAATTGCTTGACCCCCTGGTACAACCCCTGGGGCTGAGCGGGGACGAGATTGATTCGATCGTCGCGTTCCTGAATTCGCTGACGGGCAGCAATGTGGACGAACTGGTTGCCGATGCGCTGCGCCAGCCGGTGGGTAACGTGACCCAATGACGCGGATGGCTAGTACTCTTTCAACCTGATATTGCCATGTTCAGAGCCACACAGCGGCGTCAAGACAAGGCGCAGTCCGCAGAGAATGGCGCGCCCTTGTCAAGGACTGCAACGCCGTATTGGCGCCGCTGTGTGGCTCCCTGCGGGCGGGCCAGGAAGCGGTCGCCCGCGGCGTTACGCCGCTTGGCAAGGACGCGCCATTCCCGGCGCGGCGTGCCTTGCGCTCAACCGCTTCCCGACCCGCTGAACATGGCAATATCAGGTTGAAAGAGTACTAGGTCTCCGCCACGGGATAGGCCGTCAGGCTGAAATCGTCGTGAGTCATGCTGGTGACGGGTTGTTCCCGGTTTTCCATGATGGCGACCAGCCTGCGCTCCAGGTCGCCGTAACCCACGTGCCTGGTCTCGAGTTCCAGGCCGAGAGAAGCGGCGATTTCTTCGGCGCGCGCCAGCAGTGTCGTGTTGTTTTCCTCCTGTGTGAAGTAAACCATGCGCCGGTAATTGCCGAACATGAGTTGCTGCAATTCCGGGTACTTGTCCATCTTCAGGCCCTGTACGACGAATTTCTGCCAGGCATGCACCAGGTAATCGGTCAGAATGAACGTGCCGATCTCTTCCTCCATGGCCCTGGGAAATTCCTCACCACCGAACATCTCGTAACAGTGGGGGCCAAGCGGACGCACGGCGCCGTATTTGTTGAGGATCTCATCCAGGTCGAAGGCGCCGCAGTGACCGTACACGACAACTGTACGCGCATATCTGCCCTGTGCTTTCTGCAAGCGCTGTTCCACGGCCGGCCCAATCCTGGCCGGTTGCATGTGCAGCCGCGCGTCGATCGCTTCGAACTCGGCATCCCAGCCGTGTTTCCTGATAATATCCTTCACCTCCCGGCCCAGGGCGGCGCAGGCGATGAACAAGGTCTTCGGGGAATTATTCGGCATTACGGGTAAAATAATAGCTCAAATTGAGTTACGTGCTTTATCCACGTATAGCAAAATAACGGTCAGCTATACAAGAATCATAATCCCGTTTGTTTTATGATCTGTAAACAACCCGTGAGAGTAATACGTGGGGTGATGGCTCTTCTTTCAACATAGTGACTGTATTATGGCTATAAAATGAACCTGGATACGGAAAATAAACAAAGAGTGCGCACGATCTGCCGTTCATGCGGTCATGGCGGTTGTGGCGTGTACGTGGTGGTGGAAGACGGCAAAGTGGTGAAGATCCAGCCGGACAAGGAACACCCGGTCAGTAAAGGGTATACCTGCAAGAAGGCGTACGGGTCTATCGAGTTGCAGTACCATCCCGACCGTTTGTTATACCCGATGCGGCGGGCAGGCGCCCGCGGGGAAGGCAAGTGGGAACGGCTCAGCTGGGATGAAGCCCTGACCGAAGTAGCCGGGAAGCTGAATCAATTCAAACAAGAGTCGGGCGCGGAGTCTGTGGTTTTCGGCCACGGCACCGGGCGCGACTTCCACCGTTTCGTCTACCGTGTGGCCAACCTGTTCGGTACGCCTAACGTCCTCACCCCGGGGCATATGTGTTACTTGCCGCGGGTAGCGATCTCGAAACTGATGGGGATGGACATATCCCTCTGCGACTATGACAGCAAGCCCGCGTGCGTGGTGGCGTGGGGCAGTAACCACCTCATTTCCAACCCGGATGAAAACAAGGGCATCAACCTGGCCAAGACCCTGACCAACGGCGCGAAGTTCATCGTGATCGACCCGCGCCGCACAAAACTGGCCGACAAGGCTGACCTGTTCCTGCAGATCCGCCCCGCTACCGATTCGGCCCTGGCCCTGGCCATGATGCACGTGATTGTGAAGGAAGACCTCTACGACCACCACTTCGTGGAGAATTACACCACCGGTTTTGAGAAGTTTGTCGAACGTCTGGAGGAATACCCGCCGGAACGCGCCGAAAAAATAACCTGGGTGCCAAAGGAAAAGATCATCGAGGCGGCGCGGCTGTACGCCACTACCAAACCGGCGGCCATGCAGTGGGGGGTCGGCATAGAACAGAACATCAACTGTGTCGACGCCGACCGGGCATTGATCTACCTGGTGGCGCTGACCGGCAACCTGGACGTGCCGGGCGGCAACGTGATCTTCGGCCTGCCGCCGGGCCTGCCGCGGGCGAAATTTTCCCTGTTCGATCAATTGCCGCCGGAACAGCATGCCAAAATGCTGGGCGGCGACAGGTACCGGCTCGGCGCAACCATCAACCGCATCACGCCCCACGTCGTCTGGGATGCCATCGAAGAGGCGGACCCCTACCAGGTCAGGGCGATGGTGATCTTCGCCAGCAATACGCTGACTGCGCGCGAGAATGCCAGGCGTGTCCATGACGTCCTGAAAAACAAGCTGGAATATTTCGTGGCCGTGGATATCTTTCCCACCCTGACCACGGAACTGGCGGATATCGTGCTGCCGGCAGCCACCTGGCTGGAAAACGACAATATTGCCGATTACTGGAAGGTGCACGGATATGTCTTCCCGCGCAACAAGGCAGTGGAACCGGAGGGGCAAGCCCGGCCGGATCACCTGATACTCAACGAACTGGGTCAGAAACTGGGCTTTACGGAGCATTTCTGGGAGGACTATGAAGAATCCCTGGACTTCATCCTCGAACCTGCCGGGCTGACCTGGGATGAATTCAGGGAAATGCCGTATCTGCAAACGGACGTGAAATACCGCAAGTATGAAAAAGACGGTTTCAACTCGGCATCGGGCAAGCTGGATTTCTACCTGCACAAGTATGAAGAGTGGGGTTACGACCCCTTGCCCGGCTTTGTCGAACCGCCGGAAAGCCCGGCACGGGAACCGGAATTCGTGGAGAAATACCCACTGGTGTTGATCACCGGCCAGCGCATCTTCAACTTTTTCGGCTCCGAACACCGCCAGGGAGATTATCTGCGCCGCACGCACCCTGATCCCATGGTCGAAATCCACCCCGATACGGCCGCGGCGCGCGGCATCAGCGAAGGTGACTGGGTCCATATTTCATCGCCCCGCGACAAGGTCAGGTTCCGGGCCAGGATATTCGACGGTATCGACCCGAGAGTCGTCAGCGCCGAGTGGGGCTGGTGGTTCCCGGAAAAGGACCGCACCGATATCGAAGTCCAGCTGGAGTCCAATATCAACCTGCTTACCGAGGATGCAGGGGGTCTGGATCCGGGTATGGGGGCCACGAACCTGAAAGGGTTGATGTGCCAGGTGGAAAAAGCGGCAGCCTGACCATGGCCGGCGTACGGTCGGGCAGTTGCCGGACAGGATTTAGTTTCGCCGCTTAACGCGCTAGAATAAGCCGGGTTAACAACTGAACCACACTGAACCGGAAAGGGTAAAAAAAAATGATATCAGAACAGGAACTGGCGGAACTCTCTTTTGCCGATGCACCGAATATGATTACCGACGGCGTCCCCGGCCCGAAGGCCGGCAAGCTGCTCGCCGAAGCGCCGGAGTTTGAATCGATGACCCGTGGCGGCGGCGGTTTTCCACTGGTATTCGATGTGGGCAAGGGGGTCACAGTCAAGGACCCGGACGGCAACCTGTATATTGACGTGTCTGCCGGAGTCGGGGTCAGCAGCGTCGGGCGATCCCACCCCAGGGTTATCGAGACCATGGAGCGCCAGTCGAAGATCCTCATGCACGCGTCGGATATCAGCAATACCAAGCGCGGGGAACTGGCGAAAAAGATTGCCTCCATTGCGCCACCGGGCCTAAGAAACAACTGCATCACCTATTTCACCCAGAGTGGCAGCGGCGCGCTGGAATGCGCCATCAAGTTTGCCCGCCGGGTCACCGGGCGCAACCAGATCATGGCCTTCCACGGCGCCTACCACGGTGTCTGGGCCGCCTCCAACGCCATCACCACCGGCGACCAGTACCGTAGGGGTTACGGTCCCTTCATGGGCGGCGTCATCCATGCGCCCTATCCCTACGCCTACCGGTTTCCGCTGCCGCTCGGAGACAAGACCTGCGAGGAAGTCTGCGGCGACTACGTGGATTATCTCTTGAATACGCCTTATACGGCGGCGGACGATGTCGCAGCCGTTATCGTGGAACCGCTGCAGGGCGAAGGGGGGTACATACCGCCGGACCCCGAATTCTTCCTGCGGGTAAAGGCCGCCTGTGAAAAACACGGCGCCCTGTTTGTCGCCGACGAGGTACAGGCGGGCACCGGCCGTACCGGCAAGATGTGGTCCATCGAACATTCCGGTGTTGAACCGGACATGATTACCTTCGGCAAGGGTATGGGCGGAGACCTGCCCATGGCCGGTGTGATCATGCGCAAGGACCTGGCGCAACAACTCGACGACATGTCGCAACCCCAGACCTTTGCCGCCAACGCGGTGTCTTCCGCAGTGACCATGACCAATATCGACATCATCCAGGAAGGCGAACTGGTAGAGAGAGCGGCACAACTGGGCCGGGAGGTGCTGGACCGGTTAACAGCCGCCAGTGAGGACCTGCCCATTATAGGTGAAGTGCGTGGCCGGGGCCTGATGATCGGTATCGAACTGGTGCAGGACAGGGAGACACGGGAACCCGCCGACCAGGACATGATGATGAAGGTGGTCATGGGCCTGTTGTCCAACGGTCTTATCATGGTGCCCTGTGGCCGTAACGGCAACGTGCTGCGCCTGATGCCTTCGTTGACCATCACCCGGGACTACATGTTCAAGTCCATAGACATATTGCTCGATGTGCTGCGCAATGTTTGAGCCTGTTTCGTAAACCGGTTCAGTCACCGAGTACAACGACTGCCATAAGGAGGGACGCCAATGCAATGGCTGTTGGGGGATAATGTGAATCCGGTGGATGTGAATACGCGCACGTCGATTATCGCGATCGTTTATATCGCGGTAATCGCCCCCTGTGTCTTCATACTCCAGCCGGGTTATGTGCAGGGCCTGGTTGAATACCTGGCATTCAGCGAACAGCAGGCAGGATATATTGCTTCGGCGGAGATGTTCGGCATCGCCTTCACGACCATCCTGCTCGTATTCATCGAGGCGCGCATCGACTGGCGCAAAATGACAGTGCTGTGCCTCATCGTCGCCGCTGCAGGCAATCTTCTTTCCATGTCACTGGCGGATTTCGAAGCGCTGGCGGCGGCGCGCTTCCTCACCGGCATGGGCTCAGGCGGACTGATATCGCTGACCTTCGCCATGATGGGCCTCACCGCTAAATCCGACAGGAATTTCGGTTACATCATCACCTGGGTGCTGATCTACGGCGCCCTCGGCATACTGGTTATGCCCACTGCGTTTGCGACTATCGGCATGAACGGTGTACTGGTGTTCTTTGCCCTGTTCAATATCTCCGGCCTGTATTTCACCCGCTCCCTGCCGCGCTCCGGCGACCAGCACCTGGATCTGTCGGCGCCGGAGAGAGTCGGCTATTCATGGCGGGTGAAAGGGGTCTCCTTGTTCGCCATCCTGGTATACAACACCTCCATCGGCATTGTCTGGGCCTACCTGTTCCTGCTCGGACTGGAAGCCGGGGTAGCCGAGCAGACCGTGGCCAACGTCCTCACCGTCTCCCAGTTCCTGGGTATCGCCGGCGCCTTTGTCGCCGTGGTCCTGCAGTTGCGCATCGGCCGTATCATTCCCCTGCAGGTGAGTATCATCGGTACCGCCATCGGCATCTACCTGCTTGTGGGCGAGATCGCCCTGTTCCATTTTGCCCTGGGCGTCTGCCTGTTCAATTTCCTCTGGAACGTGAGCATGCCGTACCTGCTGGCGACAATGGCCTCGTTCGACCGCCGGGGCAAGGTGGTGATCTACGGCATCTGCATGCAGACGCTCGGTTATGCCATCGGCCCCTTCATCGCTGCGACCATCCTCGGCAGGAGCAGTTATGACCACGTCTACACCGTGGCGACATTACTGTTTCTCGCCAGCGCCGCCGTCCTGCTCCCGGGGTTGATTGCACAGAAAAAGCATCTCTGACGATAAGCCGGGACTCATCGGCTGCTTCGGAACTGACCTGGATCTACATGGTATCGCCCACGCGGCGTCAGGCGTGAGGGCAACCAGGATTTCCCGCGTGTATGCCGAGGTATGATCATTCAGTCAGCATGGACCATACCGGCAGCGATGCCGATTTCAGGGGCTACGCTGTAAAAATCCAGCACCGGCGCATTACCGCCCGCCGCTTTATGCGCCGCCGCGGCGGCTATCCAGGTCTGCAGCTCCATGGATCCTATGCCGCCTTCCTCCACCAACCTGTCCTGGTCCCATTGGTCATATTCCTCCAGCCTGTTCCCGGTGATGACATCCAGGAAGCGCCGGTCGGACTCCGCATTCAGGCGCATGTCTGCGGCCGTACGCTCACCCCTGGCAATCATCTGCGCGCCTTCGTGATGCATGACATCCAGACGTTCCAGCCACTGCGCCGGCGTCAGGGATGCGGGATCGGCGCCGCCGGAGAGTTGCCATGCCTCGACCGCCTGTTCCCCCTGGCCCGGTTCGGGATAGTAACGGGTAGGGTGGTGCGACATGCCGCCCGACGCGAGGAACAGGACACGCCTGTTCAAACTCCCGGCAAAACGGCCGATGACCTCTCCCAGCATGCGGGTGCGCCGGAACGGTACAAACGGCTTCGTAATACAGTTTATGAAGATCGGGATGGTGGGGTGCACCGTCAGGCTGCCGGACAGGTTATTGATGGTCTGGGAAAATGCGTGATCGATGGTCATCCTGTAGGAAACGGCCGCATCGATGTCGTTGGCGCGCAGGTACTCCGAACAGGCCAGGGCCGTGTCTTCCGGTACGTTCACCGGGCCCGCAAAACCACCGATATCCCCTGCGGCCTCGGCGTTCAGCCCGACGCAGAACGCTGGCATGTTGTTCAGGAAAAAACCGTTGAAATGGTCCGAACCGAATGCAAAGATCAGTTCCGGGTCAAACTCCGCGATCGCATTGGCCCGCGCCGCGAACGCATGCTGCAGGGCATCCCAGTCTTTCGGTTCCTTCGCATAACAGTACAGCAACGGCGAGTGTGAGGCGCAGACAAGCATTGCCGGTTTTCCGCCTAGCCCAGACGCCATTGACCTATCTCCTTCTGCTCAACGACAACCGGGTTTACCAGTGTTCCCAGGCCGTCGATGCTGACTTCCACCGGGCCGTCAACGGTCTGAAAATTCGCACCGTGAATGGATTTCCGGTTTGCGGACGGTTTGAATGCGGTCCCGCAGGATATGATGTCTCCCGGGTGCAGGGTATGGAACTGGCTGATGAAGCTGACGATTTCCGCCACCTTGTAATTGTAGTAGCGGGTGCTGTCCCCGGCGATCACTTCGCCGCCCATCCGGCAGTACACGTCCAGGTCGTCAGGATCTGTAATTTCATCTTTCGTCACCAGCCACGGCCCCAGGCAGCCGAATGTATCGCAACCCTTGTAGCGCCCGGCGTAGGACAAGTGCTGCTCGACACGTTCCGTCTCACCCGGGTTGTCTTCTTTTGCATAGAGGGCCTGGTAGTGAAATAGGTCCTCGGCGCGCATGCCGTTGCCGGTAATATCGTTGAAAATACTGTAACCGAATACGGCATCAAGCGCATCAACTGCCGCAATGTCCCGGGTCTCCCTGCCGATGATGATGCATAATTCCGGTTCGGGATGAACGCTGCCGTAGTAGGGCCTGATTTTAATGGCTTGCAGGTGTCCTGCCAGGCAGGAGGCCGGTTTAAGAAAGAAAGCAGGATGATCCGGGGCGCTGATCTTGCGTTCGTTACTGGCGGAGTTGTTCATCGCTATGCCGCAGATCTTCCCCGGGTTCCGCACCGGCGGATACCAGGTCACGCCAGCGATGGGTATCAATTTTGTGCGGTCAGGCTGTGCCTTGAACCTTTTCAGGGATGTATTGATGTTATTCAGAAATATCCGCCCTGCCTGGATAACAGCCGATAACTCCTCAAAGGCCAGTCCCGCGTATTTCGACCCGGTTGAAACCAGCAGCGTATCCAGGCTGACCAGGTGAGCGTCATCGAAGTGGACGGCTACGCTGTCTTTATCATCGTATCTGACGTGGGCAAATTTCATTTACGCACCAGGTGTGCCCGCATCGCTTGCCTCCGACGTCATGCTCAATCCTTGTAATGCACCACGGCTACTCCGATTGTCTCCGCTGCCTTCCGCAATCTATCATCCAATGTCGCCAGGGGCAGACTTCGCCTGAGGGCTACTTCCAGGTATGCTGAGTCGTATACAGTCAACTCAAATCGACGTGCAAGATCAAGGACCTGTACCTCATCATGTCCATCATCAAATGAAATACCCAAGGCCTGGCTGTCGGCCAGCGTATCCGCTACTTGTTGGTGGGAAATCCGTCCACGGCGCTCATTCATCAGTAACGCGTTACGCAATTCGTACCACCATATACGCGGCACAACCCCACCCTCCTCAATAACGTGCAGCATGGTATTGTTTGCCGTGGGGTCATCCTCATCACCCATACACCATGCCATGAATACGGAGTTATCTATGACAACAGGCATCAATATCGGTGCCCTTCATGAGTTGTGGCCATGAGTTCAGCCAACGGTGTTTGCTTGACGTGCCGGCGGCGTTCGACAATGCGCGCGGCCGCCTCTTTTGCCTGTTTCCTGTCGGTGTTGACGGGAACCAGATAGGCAACCGGTTTACCATGTCGGGTAATGGTAAGCGTTTCTCCGTGCGCCACGCGATCGAGCAAGCGTGGCAAGTGTGTTTTGGCTTCAAACGCCCCAATCTTTTCCATCGTCATCTCCCGTTGGGAAAATATCAGACTAGATGATACAACCAGACTGAATAATTCGCAATACTGAACAACATGAGTTATCAAATTACATCGGCGGAGGTGGATGTCCGCCATTGAACCGCCCCGGATTTGCCGGAGACTCCATTGACGGAGAGCAAAGCGTTCCGCTCCACGGGGGAAAAATGGTTGGCTATGTGAGCCCCACCCCGGAACCAGACGCTCGTAAATTCAAGATTTCCGGTCAGGGCGAATTGGTGGATGTGTCAGCAGGCGAAGACGCCGCTTTATGCTGCTCCCATGCGTTGAACTCTTCCAGACTTATGCCGTTTCGTAGCAGGAGTCCCATATGCAGATTCTGCAATTCGGTGTTGACCAGATCAGCGAATTGGTGGATGTCGTTGGCCGGGACCTGTCCCTGCGCCAGCCCCGCTATGCATGCATCCGTGGGTTCCAGCTGCTCTTTAACGATACGCCCAACCACTGCGGCGAGCGCTATCTCGTACCTGAGCCTGAATGGGTCTGGGTCGCCGGCACGATCTTTTTCCTGTAACACGTTATATCGTCGGCAGGACCGTTCGTACGCCCACACGTACACATCCTGTAACAGGCTGGTGTCGTTCAGTTCGTACACGCCCAGGTTTCCTTCAATATAGTCCCTGTCGGGCACGTCTATAAATGACAGGGGGCATAGCCTGTTCTTGATCAGCGGGATATTGGCGCCCAGCCTTGCCGAGCGCTTGTTGACGTCGGTGAACGGCTGCAGGTACGGCAGATGCACCATGGTGAAGAACGACTGCTCATACGGGTCTTCTATGTCCCTCGCCTTGGCCAGGAACATCCTGAAGCATTCTTCAACCACTTGTGGGACACCCTTCGGGGAGTAGACAGAGCCGCCTATCTCGACAATCTTCTTCCGCAGTCGCCCGCTGTCTGCCGGGTCGCCCATCAGGTTTGATGACAGCAGCCCGTGCAAACCCATAAACGTGTACATGTTGTAGTCTATGTGCTCTGCATTATTCAGCAACATCTCAATAGCACGTTTGTGATTCAGGATCATCGTAGCTTCAACCCTGTCTTTCCCCGCGGCATAAATCCCTTTCTCAACCAGGTTCTCGGTGTCAATTCGCGAGTAGGTATTGCCTTCCAGACGGCTGGATGCCCAGGACAGGTCGACCAGCAACCGGTTGACTGTTTCCGGCTGGTACGTGCTACCTGCCGGCAGGGCCGTTGGCCTTATTTCGCCGATGCTGTACAGGTCCTGTCTGATCCTGTCCGGCAGGTAGTAGGTGTGGTTCGGTATGTAGCTTTCCAGGAAGGTGCGCTTGTAATCGGCAGGCTCCCGTTCCTGAATTGGACGGCGTACATAGTCCTGGATCGCTTTGCTCTCATCAGAGATGGGGACCGACTGCTTGGCATCATAAACGGTATTGAGCACAGGTGTTTCGGCGGGGCGCCGGTATTTTACTGCTCTGGCCTTCCCTGAACGAACGATTTCTCCCTCTTTAACCAGTGCCAGCAATTTTCTCCCCACCGTTCTGTAAACGGGGGCCTTGTCAGGAGATATCTGTTTTAATTGCGCATAGATATCGGCGCTGCTGAGTCCATCCTCAGCAGAGTCAACGATCTCAACGATGAGTTCTGATACGTCTTTGTTAACGGCGTCTGTCATGTTCTGTGCCTTGCATCATATTATACGGGATTGTCCAGATACTGTCCAGATAGATGTCCAGATACTGTCCAGATACTGTCCAGATATTGCCAACCGTTATCATTGTCAAAATCTCAGAAAGGAGCTGAAACAATGCTTAACATATAATGAACAAGCATGCTGACCAGATCGATGTCGGCGATGTTGAGGAGTTGATTATGGGCGACACCTGCCCTCAGAGACAAGTCTGCCTTGCGGTCACCCGGGACGCCCTCCAGCGGTGTCAGTGAGCAGACCGCCTTGTGCGGTTCGTTCATGGCAGGCAGGGAATGGTCATACCAGACGTCCTTCCATTTGCCGGATACCGTGCCGTGATCGAACTGGGCCTGCATCATGGCCCGGGAGACGGCCTGCGGGTCGCGGCGGAGCTCCTCGGGCAAGGTCTTTTTGAATGCGGCCCGCCGGCGGCTCTCTTCCTTGTTAATGTATTCAGTCAGTTACAACTGTTATCCCCCGTAGAGCGGAACGCCTTTAAAATATCACAAACAGAAACACACATATCGTGACATAATATCAGTTTTGTAATGTTTTCAATTAGTTATATAAACACATCGGCGGAGGTGGATGGGAATCGAACCCACCACTCGCGTTGGGCAAGTCACTGGTTTTGAAGACCAGGGAAGTCACCAGACTTCATTCACCTCCAGTCAGTCCATCTGTGGGGTCAGCTATATTTGGGGTCAGAGCTATTGCTCTGACCCCAAATTTTTGTTCCCCGGGTTCAGTTTGCGTTTGTCGCCGATACGGATGGTCACGCGCCGGCTGTCCAGGTATTCCAGCAAGGGTATCGCGTACTTTCTTGAAGTATCCACCAGTTTACGCGCGTCCGCCACGCTGAATGCGGTGGAACCGGGGTAGGCCTGTTCCAGCATGGTCACCATGCCCTCGATGCTGCGGCGGTGGAAAACCAGCACGCGGTTTGTGTCCCTGTTGTGTACCGGCACAAGTTCGCCCGTATCGGCCAGGAGGCGGTACAGGCGTTTCCTCTGCGGGTTGCCCTGCAGGACTTCGCCGGGTTCGGGCGGTTTCAGGCCACCCGCGGCAAATGCCGAGGCGATATCCTCAGCTATCTTTTTCTCCTGTGGATTGAGCGCGCCCAGGGGATCGAAATCCCGCAGCCGGATAATGCTCTTGTCCGTCTGGAGCAGGCCTTGATCCACCAGGTGTTCAACCAGGAACCTGAAAACCGGTTCGTCCACGCCTGCTTCCAGGCCTGAACGGAACTCCGTCAGGGGTTGTCCTTGCCGGCCCGGGTTTGCCTCGTGAAACCGGCCGACCCCGGCCAGCGCCTGTTCGCACAGGCTGTCGAATGCCGATCTGGACAACAAGCGCTGCGGTCCTGCGAAAACAACTTCTGTCTTGTCCAGTCCCTGCAGCAAATCGTCCGCTGCCAGGTTCATGGAACGGGACAGCTCAGCCATATCCATCCCCCGTACTCCTGTTGCCCGTATCAACTCATCGACGACTTCCGCCGTGTCGCCGCTGGCCAGGTTGGCCAGGCGGGACACGGCGCTGTTGTCCGAGCGGCGGTGTTTTGCCGGGGAATTGTCCAGGATGCGGCCGCCGCCGATGGTTGTCACCGGCGACATGCTGCGCAGGATAAAATGTTCGCCCACGGGCACCGCCACGTCGCGCCGGCAGGCAAGCTGCGCCACGCATAATGAACCCGGCTTTGGTTGCCGCTCTCCCAGGATGCGCAGCGCCGCCGGTTCTTCACAGGTTCCGAACAGCACCCGGGCCATCTCGCCGTACCTGGGTTGCGGGCGTACCCGCTCCAGCAACTGCAACTCCACGTCCAGCAACCGGGTCGGTTCCAGGTATCCCGGGGAGGCCAGCGCATCGCCTCTTGCAACCTGTTCCCTGTCGATGTTACGCAGGTTGACCGCGACCCGCTGTCCGGGGTACGCAATCTCTTCGACCTTGTTATGGACCTGCAGTTGACGGATACGTGCGCGGCTGCCGCGCGGCATGATCTCGACCTCCTGGCCGTTTGCCAGGGTACCGTACCGCAGGGTGCCGGTGGCGACGGTGCCGAAGCCGGACATGGTGAATACACGGTCCAGCGGCAGGTAGCACTGGCCGCTATCCGCTCTTGCGGCGGGGTTGTGCAACTGCTTTTCCAGCAGGACCCGTAAATTGTTCAGGCTGCGTGCATCGTTCACGGATACCGCGATCACCGGCGCAGCTTCCATGAACGTGCCTGCCGTGAAACTGCTTATCTCGTCCCTGACCCGGTCGCAGCCGGCGTCATCGACCAGGTCGGACTTGGTAATCACTACCAGGCCTTTGACCAGGCCCAGGAAACCTGCAATGTTGAAATGTTCTTCCGTTTGCGGCTTGATCCCTTCGTTCGCGGCCACCGCCAGCAGCAGGAAGTCTATACCGGTGGCGCCGGATATCATCATGCGGATGAAATCCTCGTGACCGGGGACGTCAATGAAGTCGATGACGCCGCGTTCGGATTCAAGAAAGGCGAATCCGGGCACAATCGACAACCCTCTTTCCTTTTCTTCCCTGAGACGATCAGTTTCCATGCCCGTAAGCGCCCTGACCAGGCTGGTTTTGCCGTGGTCAACGTGCCCGAGTACGCCTACCGTGATGTGCGCGGGTCTATCCATTCAACATCAGTGGGTTAACATGGATGAACAGGATATACAGGATAAGGTTGGGAAAGGGGGGCTGTCCTGTTTTTTACGTCATCACGGGCCGGGTCCGTGACTGATGAAGGGTAACAAGCCTCTTTTTCTCAGCGTTTACCCGTCAGCGGGTCGGCTGTCACAATCTCCCCGACCATCAGTTCCGGGTCGGTCTCGGTGTATTTCGGCCAGTCCTCGGCAAGTTGCCGGCGCGCCTCTTCGATGCCGAACAGACCCGTCATGGCATCCACTTCCTCCCGGCTGTTGAAATACAGGGTGCAGATGCAGTGATAGGGGGCATCACCATCTTTCCCGTCCGGGGTAATGTGCTGGTCGACCTCGATTTTCTGTGAGGAGATACCGCAATACTCCCGCAACAAGCCAACGCCCAGGGGTAGATGCACGTCATAATAATGCTGCCAGTCAAACGTCGACCCGGGTTTGTTGGGGTATACAATTCTCACGCTGTACATAATTATTCTCCTTTGTCCTGTGCTGCCGCCAGGCAGGCATCGACGGCGTGGTGGAAATTCCTCAATGCCAGCTCCTCGTCCTGGAAATGAAAGTGCTCCTTGGCGCCGGACTTGAGTACCTGCTGCACCTTTTCATGGGTGGCCGTGTCTTCCATCAGGGTGTCGCGTAAACCGACCTTGTTGTATTCCTGACAGAACAACTCCCCGGCGTTGCGCGGCGGGACCGTATTCACCCCGATCTCCCAGACGCTGCGGTCAACGTCGATCGGCCACACGTTATACATCCAGTAGCTGTCGCGCATCAAGCCCATGATAACGTTGGGGAAGATGAAATACAGGTTCATGGCGCCGCGCAGGTGGTATTTTTTCGCATCCGTCCGGCGCGGTTCGGTAAAGGCAAACGCATCGTAGGCGCCGATACCGTATTTCAGGCTTACCTGGCCCGTGGGGGTAGGATTAAACACCGGCGGAGGTTCCGTACCCACCAGTCCGTGGGGTCCCAGGGCTTCCAGAACACTGTGCCGCAGCAACATGCCGGCCGCGGAGGTAGAGCGGGCCAGGCTGTCCCGGTGCAGGAACGGCACATGCCAGCCTTCCAGTTGCGCGTCCAGCAGCACCTTCCAGTTGACTTTTTCATCCACGCTGTACCATTCGCGCCGGGTCAGTTCCGCAAACGGGTAGTCCTTGAGGGACGTGGAAACCGGTTCCAGGTACTCCTCCAGCGTTTGCTCATCCTGTGGCTTAAGCCGGATGAATATGAAACCGTTCCAGACGTCAGCCTGGATTTCCGTCATGTCCAGGTTGGCATCGGGTCCGGTGAAGAAGTTTTCCTTGTCGGTCATGTTGATCAGCTTGCCGCGGGTATCGAAGGCCCAGCCGTGGAACGGGCAGACGAAGGCGCCCCGGCACTTGCCGCGATTTTTCCAGACCACCTGGTTGGCCCGGTGCGAACACATGTTGTGGAAGGCCCGGATGACGTTGTCGCGCCCGCGCACCACCAGCACCGAGGTGTAGCAGACTTCGATATTCCTGACGAAGTAGTCGCCTGCCTCAGGGATCAGTTCAACCCGTCCCACGTTCAGCCAGGATCGGCGGAATACCGCCTCCCGTTCAGCCTTGAATACGTCAGGGTCTATGCAGGGCCGGATGGGGAGCGGGTCTGTTCCCAGTTCGGGGTATTTCGCCGTGCGGGTCTTATGAGTCAGTTCCATGGGCTGGTGTCTCAATCACCGGCAAAAGGTCATTCCCGGTCATACCGGGGGAATGGAGTTCGCCTCGCCCGGCACGAAACGGCGCATGTCCAGGCCGAAGGGGTGGTCCGGCCGCTTGTACAGTTCAACGGCAACCCAGACCTCGGCCAGGGCCAGGGTCATGTTCATAAGGCGTTGCTCGGCTTCGGGCAACTGGTCCAGGGGAAATCCGTTCAGGTAATCCAGCGCCTCTTCGATGCGCCCCAGCATGGCGGAGTAAAACGCCTGGATTTCCTCCATGGATGAAGCGAGACGTTTTTCCAGGCGACCGGATTCGCTGTCCAGAGCCCAGTCGGCAAACGGTTCCAGTTCAGCAAAGGCGGAGGGTAATAATTGCTGGTTCATATTGTTATCAATTCCTCTGACACCCAGGCAACGTCATCCTGAATACAGACCCCGGAATTCTAGCATATTACCCGTAAAAGCAGCAGCTTCGAAATTCCTCCCCTGTTTGCCATCCTCATACTTTATACTGTGCGCGGTTTCAGAGAAGAACTCGAATAAATGGGATACCAAATCGGCATTGACGTGGGCGGTACCTTCACCGACCTGCTGGTCTGTGATGAAGCAGGCAATACCCGTATCTGTAAATCGCCTACCACGCCCGCCGACCCCAGCCTGGGTGTATTTTCTGCGCTGGAACAGGCCGCGCAGGATAGCGGGGACGAACTGGGGGATTTCCTCTCCCGGGTAGATGCCATTGTTCACGGCACCACGATCACCACCAATGCCGTGCTGACCCGTACCGGGGCCAATACCGGTTTCATCACCACCCGGGGCTTCCGCGACCTGCTGGCAATGCGGCGCGGCATGAAGACGGGAGAACGCTATGACCTGGAACTGGAACCGCCGCCTGTCCTGGTCGAGCGGGCGCTGACCCTGACGGTAACGGAACGGATTGACGCCAACGGCCGCATCATCACCCCCCTGGCGGAACAGGACGTGTTCACAGCCGCGACAGTATTACGCGACGCCGGGGTGGAAGCCGTTGCCGTTTCCTACCTGTGGTCGTTTCTCAACCCGGCCCATGAACTGCGCACCAGGGAAATCCTGCAGGAAACCCTGCCCGGGGTGTACATCTCGCTGTCTTGTGAAGTCCTGCCGCAGATACGGGTGTACGAGCGGCACAGCACGACGGCGCTGAATTCCTACACCGGACCGCCGCTGGCCCGTTACCTGGAAAGCCTGGAGGCCCGGTTGAGTGACAACGGGTTCCCGGGAGTGCTGAACATCATGCAGTCCAATGGCGGTTGCATGTCGCCGAAGGTGACCAGCCGGTTTGCCGTGAATACGCTGTTGTCCGGGCCCGCCGGCGGACCGGGCGCCGGGATTCATTACGGCCGTACCCATGACTATAAAAATATCATCAGCGTGGACATGGGCGGCACCAGTTTCGACGTCGCCCTGGTACAGGATGAGCGGGCGGTGGTCACATCGGAAAATGAAGTAGCCGGTTTCCACGTGGCAGTGCCCATGCTGGACATCCACACCGTTGGGGCCGGCGGCGGCTCCATCGCAGGTGTCGATGACGGTGGGATGTTGCACGTGGGTCCGGCCAGCGCCGGGGCTGCCCCCGGCCCCGCCTGTTACGGCCATGGCGGCGCAGAGCCGACGGTCACCGATGCTGACCTGGTGCTGGGTTACCTGGATGAAAATTACTTCCACGGCGGCGCCATGAAACTGGACCGGGATGCGGCCGTCGCAGCCATCGAGACCAGGGTTGCCAACCCATTGGGCCTGTCCGTTACCGACGCCGCCTACGGGATCTACCGGGTGGCGAACTCAATCATGAGCAACGCGGTCACCGTGGTCACGGTACAGCGCGGCCTGGACCCGCGCGGGTTTGCCATGATCGTGGCCGGCGGCGCCGGACCGATACACGCGGTGCCTATCGCCCGGGAACTGGGTATCAATACCTTGCTGGTGCCGCGCGAATCCTCGGTATTCTGCGCTGCCGGCATGTTGTTGTCGGACCTGAAGCACACCTATATCCGTACCTGCGCCATGGTCGGGTCGCTGGTGGATTTCGAGGTCATCAATGAAGCCATCCAGGCCATGCGGGAGATGGCGCTTACCACGTTCAGGGAAGAACAGGTACGCGACGCCGACGTTACCCTGGACTTCTCCGCCGACCTGCGCTATGCGGGCCAGTTCAACGAGGTCGAGGTGCCCGGTTTCGAAACCGGTGAGGCGGACACTGCAGCCTGGGAAAAGCTGGTCAGCCGTTTCCACCGGCTGCACGACGACCGCTTCGGCTACAGTATGCCCCATGCGGAAGTGGAACTTATCAACCTGCGCCTCAGCGCCACGGGCGCCACCAGGAAACCGAAAACACAGAAACACGAACCCGGCGGCAGCGCCGCCGATCATGCCCGCAAGGGAGAACGTCCCGCCTGGTTCGACAACAGCATGAAGACCGTGCCCGTCTACGACGGCCTCGCCCTGCAGCCGGGCAACCGCCTGACGGGCCCGGCCATCGTTGAACAACCGACGACGACCATCGTGTTGCCCGGCGCTACCCGGCTCAGTTGCGATGAGTGGGGGAACTACGAATTGGGAATTACGAATTAGGAATTACGAATTGGGAATTGGGCATTGGGGTTTTCACATTATACAGCCGCCGCAGGCGGCACATTCATTCCTAATTCCTAATTTTTAATTCTTAATTGGAATCAGGTGAGGGAGTATAATGAAGTTATGAGTCAGATAGACCCTGTCGACGTCGCCATCATCAGCGCACGGCTGTCATCCATCTGCAAGGAAATGGGTGAGACCATGCTGCGCACGTCCCGCTCGCCGATTTTTTCGGAGGCGCGTGATTTCACTACCGCGATCTTCGACAACAACACGGAACTGGTGGCGCAGACCATTTATATCCCCGACATTGCCGCTTCCACCCCGTTTACCGCCAGGGCCATTGCAGAGCGTTTTGCCGGCGATATCCACGAAGGCGACCTGTTCGTGCTGAATGACCCCTATCGCGGCAACAATCACCCGCCCGACCTGAACGTGATGAAGCCGGTATTCAGCGACGGGCAGTTGCGTTACTGGCTGCTGTCCAAGGGCCACCATGCCGACATGGGCGGCGGCGGCGTGGTCGGCTACAACCCCCGGGCCCGGGACGCCTGGGAGGATGCCCTGCGCATACCCTGCCTGCGTCTTGCCGATAAAGGCGTGCTGCGGGAGGACGTACTGGATTTCATCCTGCTCAACGTGCGCGCGCGGGAACTGGTGGAGGGGGACATACAGTGTCAGATCGGCGCGGTCAACCTGGGAGAGAGGAGGCTGGCGGCATTGCTTGACCAGTACGGTGCGGTAACCTTGTCCTCCGCCACCGCGGAAATACTGGACGCTACGGAACGCCGGGTACGGGCCGATATTGCCG
>MKWU01002678.1_pt1 | contig 25707 bp, 23 predicted proteins | sample 809101 | NCBI WGS metagenome assembly MKWU01 (sample SAMN05860141, study PRJNA318959) | sponge metagenome | host: Aplysina aerophoba | place: Slovenia: Piran, Adriatic Sea, Gulf of Piran | collected 2013-05-07 | reverse complement strand
CCCTCGAGGGGCGGGCGTCGTGACGGCTTCGCGGTCGAACGACCGGCGGACGCCGCCGCCCCGCAAGATGGCGCGCAAGCGGCGCCTGGTCGGCTGGCGGGGCTTCGCGCTCGGGTCGCTGCTTGGGGGGGCGGGGCGGGCGGCCGCGGGGCAGCGCGCGCCCCTGCTGCGGGTGTCGACCATCGTCGTGGATGGAGCCCGCTGGGTGTCCGAAGGCGAGGTGCGGACGGCGGCCGAGCCGTTCCGGGGCCAGCACATCCTGGCGCTCGACCTCGAGGCTGCGCGCACCGGCCTGCGGGCCCTGCCGTGGATCGAGGACGTGCGGCTCCGTCGGGTCCTCCCGTCGACGATCGAGGTCAGGGTGACGGAGCGGGCGCCGGTGGGGATCGCCCGCGTCGGTCGCCGACTGTACCTGGTCGACGGCGACGGCGTGCTGCTCGACGACTACGGCCCCCGGTTCGCCGCCCTCGGCCTGCCGATCATCGATGGTCTGGCCGGACGGGCCGGCGCGGCCCCGGAGGTCGATCGGCGTCGCGCCGCCCTGGCGTCGCGCCTGATCGGTCAGGTGTCCCGGCACGAGGAGCTTGCCGGGCGCCTTTCGCAGATCGACGTGCGAGACCCGCAGGACGCCGTCGTTCTCCTGAGCGGGGACCCGGTGCGCATCCATCTCGGCGCCGAGCGCTTCGTCGAGCGTCTCAGCACCTATCTGGACGTGGCTCCGACCCTGAGGGCACAGGTGTCGGATATCGATGCCGTCGATCTCCGGTTCGGCCGGCGCATCTACGTGCGTCCGTCCGGAGAGGACCGGGGGCAGCGGGGGCGCCGTGCATCGTGAAGCGGCGGACGGAGCGGCCGAGCGGACAGGGCCGCCCAACGGAGGGATGTGTGGCGCGCAGTGAGCGTTACGTGGTTGGGCTCGACGTAGGCACCTCGCAGATCGCCGCGATCGTCGGGGAGGCCATGGAGGATGGCAGCCTCGACGTCGTCGGGGTCGGCAAGACCGACGCCAAGGGGATTCGTCGCGGCGTCGTGGTCGACCTCGAGGCGGCCGTCGACTCGATCAAGGGGGCGATCAAGGAAGCCGAGCTCATGGCGGGGGTCGACATCGACTCCGTGCATCTCGGGCTCTCCGGCGGCCAGGCGGATGCTTTCAACAGCCGGGGCGTGGTTGCGGTGGCGGGCAAGAGCCGGGTGATCACGCGAGCGGACGTCGACCGAGCGATCGCGGCGGCGCAGGCCGTCCCTCTGGATCCCGGACGCGAGATCCTCCATGTGCTGCCCCAGGAGTTCGTGGTCGACGACCAGGACGGCATCGGGGCGCCCATCGGGATGACCGGAGCGAGCATCGAGGTCAACGCGCACATCGTGACCGGGAGCGTCACCGCGTCGCACAACATCGTGGCCTGCGTGAACCGCGCCGGCGTGGGCGTCGTCGACACCACGCTGGAGCAGCTCGCGGCCGCGGAGTCGGTGCTCACCCCGGACGAGAAGGACCTCGGCGTGCTGCTCGTCGACATCGGCGGCGGGACCACCGACTTCGTGGTCTACGAGCGGGGGAGCCTCTGGCACACCGGTTTCGTCGCGCTCGGCGGGGACCACTTCACCAACGACATCGCGGTCGGCCTGCGGACGCCGACCCCGGAAGCCGAGGTGACCAAGCGCCGGGACGGATGCGCGCTCGCCGCGCTCGTGGACGAGGACCAGACGATCGAGGTCGCGAGCGTCGGCGGACGCCGGCCGCGCACCATGTCGCGCCGGAGGCTCGCCGACATCCTGCAGCCGCGTGCCGAGGAGATCTTCCACCGGTTGTGGGACGAGGTGTGCGGCGCCGGGTACGAGAGCGCGATTCACGCCGGCATCGTGCTGACCGGCGGCGGAGCGATCCTGGAGGGCATGCCGGAGATCGCGGAGCAGATCTTCGATCTCCCCATCCGCCGCGGCTGCCCGACGGGGGTCGGCGGGCTGGCGGACCACGTGAGGAACCCGGCCTACGCGACGGCGGTGGGGTTGGTGATGCACGCCCACCGGCAGGTGAAGTCGAGCGACGAGCCGAGCCCGAACGGCTTGCTGAACCGTCTGCAGGCGGTCGTCAAGCGATATTTCTAGAGGCGCCACGGGGAGGTGCGAGCATGAGCGGATCCGGTGAGCTCAAGGGTGAGACCGAGGCGACCGAGGGGCGGGGCCTGCGTCTCACGCTGGACGAGGATCGGCGCCCGGGGGCGCGGATCAAGGTCGTAGGGGTCGGCGGGGGCGGCAGCAACGCCGTCAACCGCATGGTGGCCTCGTCGCTGGGCGGCGTCGACTTCGTCGTCGTGAACACCGACGCGCAGGCGCTCACCCTCAACGAGGCGCCGGTCCGGCTGCAGATCGGCGAGCGCCTGACGAAGGGACTCGGGGCGGGCGCCGACCCGGCCATCGGCCGCAAGGCGGCGCTCGACGACACGGAGCAGCTCATTCAGGCCCTCGACGGCGCCGACATGGTCTTCGTGGCGGCCGGCCTGGGCGGCGGGACCGGCACCGGCGCGGCGCCGGTGGTCGCCAGCCTCGCCAGCGAGCTGAACGCGCTGACCATCGCGGTCGTCACCAAGCCGTTCGCGTTCGAGGGCAAGCGCCGGATCTCCCAGGCCGAGGCGGGGCTCGACGCGCTCCGCGAGAGCGTGGATACCGTCATCGTCATACCGAACGAGCGCATCCTCACCACCATCGACACGACGACGAGCCTGACCGATGCCTTCGCCCTCGCCGACGACGTCCTCCACCAGGCCGTGCAGGGCATCTCGGACCTCATCACCGTGCCGGGGCTCATCAACCTCGACTTCGCCGACGTCACCGCCATCATGTCCCGCATGGGGATGGCGATCATGGGGACCGGCTACGGCGACGGCGAGAACCGCGGCGTGGAGGCCGCGCATCGCGCCACGTCGAGCCCGTTGCTCGAGGATGCGTCGGTCGAGGGAGCCCGCGGCGTAATCGTCAACGTCACGGGCGGTCCCGATCTGTCTCTGCACGAGGTCAACGAGTCCACGTCGATCATCCGCGCGGCGGCGCACGAGGAGGCCAACATCATCTTCGGCGCGGTGGTCGATCCGGCGATGGAGGGGCAGATCAAGATCACCGTCATCGCCACCGGGTTCGATGCGGAGCCGAGGCCGGCGGCCGAGACCCCCGTCGATCTGGAGCACTACGTGCGCTGGCAGGATGAGGCGCCCGCCGCGGCGGCAGCCGGCGCGGGCGCCGGGCCCGGGGCCGTCGAGATCTCCCGGCGGCTGCCGCTCGACCTCCCCTCGACGGGCGGCTCCGCGCCGGTTGCCGAGGCGGAGGGCGAGACCGACGGGGACGAGGTCGAGGAGGGGGAGGCGATGCAGATGCCCGCCTTCCTGCGCTGACGCGCTCGTGCCGCTCGGCTACCCGAGCAGCACGACCTGCGCCATCGCCAGGCGCGGCGTGTGCGTGATGGAGACCAGCGCGCGGCTCGCCCCGAGCCGGTCGAACTGACGCCGCGCTCCGCCGTGGAGCTCCAGTTGCGGGGGGCCGCCCCGGCGGGCGGCCTCCACGTCCCGCCACCGCACCCCGCCCCGGGGGCCGGGGCCGGGCGGGGCGGCGGCCCTCCACGCCCCGCCACAGCACGCCGCGCGAGTGGCCGGTGCCGAGCGCCTTCATCGCCGCTTCCTTGACCGAGAAGCGCCCGGCGAGATGCTGGGCCGGGAAGCGGCGCCGCCGGCAGTACGCCGCCTCGCGTTCGGTGAACACACGCCCGAGGAACCGGTCTCCGTACCTTCGCAGCAGCGCGTCGACCCGTTCGACATCCTCCAGGTCGATCCCGATGCCGATCAGACGCTCGCCACCGGGTACCGCCGGCGCGCGGGGGCTCATGAGGGTGGCTGGGCCGTCACGTCGGGCTGCCCGCGGTAGTAGAGAATCCGCTGGCAGCTCTCACACTGGATCAACGTCCGGTTCAGCCGGATGTCGTTGTACAGCTGCGGGCGCAGACGCACCCGGCACGACAGGCACCGTCCGTTGCTCGCCTCCGCGACGGCGAGCCCCTTGCGCCCGCGGGTGAGGGTGTCGAACAGCGCCGCCACGGGGGCCGGGAGATCGCCCACGAGCGCCCCGCGCTCCTCCGCGTGCCGCTCGATCTGTGCCGTGAGCGCTCGCTCCCGCTCCTCGAGGGCCGCCCGCTCCGCCTCGACCGCGGTCCGTTCGTCGCCCTCGGCCTGCTCGGCGGCGGCGACCGCGGCCGTCAACTCGTCCGCCTGGAGCATCTGCTCCAGCACCTGATCCTCCAGCCGCGCCACGTCGCCCTCGGCGGCCGCGATCTCGGCCTGCATGGCGTGGTACTCCTTGTTGGTCTTGACGGCCATGAGCTGGTCCTTGTAGCGGCCGAGCCGCGCCTGGACCTGCGCGAGGGCGTTCTCCGCTTCCTGGCGGGCGGTTCGGTGGTCGCTGACCCGGCGTCTGGCGCCGTCGAGGTCCGCGGCCCGCGTCTCGAGCCGGGCGTCGAGCGCGGCGCGCTCCGTGGGGATGCCCTCGATGGCTTCCTGCGCCTCCGCGGTGGCGGTTTCGAGCTGTTGGAGGCGAATCAGCCGATCGAGTTCGGGCAGCATCGTCAGCGGAGAGAGTCTTCCCCGGGCGGTCCCGGGGCGGCGCCGCCTCCCGGGCGGCTGCGGAAGCGCCAGGAAACGGCTCCGTAGAACCGCGCGGACTCCTGGAGGGAGCGAATGGTGGGCCCACCAGGATTCGAACCTGGGACCGACCGGTTATGAGCCGGCGGCTCTGACCGCTGAGCTATGGGCCCCGGTGGCGCCACCAAGGCTAGGTGCCTCCCTCGAGGAAGGCTCGCAGCCTGCGGCTGCGCGAAGGATGCCGCAGCTTGCGCAACGCCTTCGCCTCGATCTGGCGGATGCGTTCCCGCGTGACCGCGAAGTCCTGGCCGACCTCTTCCAGGGTGTGCTCGCTGCCGTCGCCCACTCCGAACCGCATCTTGATTACCCGCTCCTCGCGCGGCGTCAGGGTCTTGAGCACCGACTCCGTCTGCTCCTTGAGGTTCAGGTTGATCACCGCCTCGGCGGGGGACACGACCTGCCGATCCTCGATGAAGTCGCCCAGGTGGCTGTCCTCCTCCTCGCCGATCGGCGTCTCGAGCGAGATGGGCTCCTGCGCGATCTTCATCACCCGGCGAACCTTGGTCACCGGGATGTCCATGCGCGCCGCGATCTCCTCCGACGTCGGTTCGCGGCCGAGCTCCTGCACGAGCGCGCGCGAGGTGCGGATGAGCTTGTTGATCGTCTCGATCATGTGGACCGGGATGCGGATGGTCCGGGCCTGGTCGGCGATCGCCCGCGTAATCGCCTGCCGGATCCACCAGGTCGCGTAGGTCGAGAACTTGTAACCGCGACGGTACTCGAACTTGTCGACGGCCTTCATGAGGCCGATGTTCCCCTCCTGGATGAGGTCCAGGAACTGCAGGCCGCGGTTCGTGTATTTCTTCGCGATCGAGACGACAAGTCGGAGGTTGGCCTCGACCAGCTCCTTCTTCGCCTGCTCGGTCTGCGTCTCCTCACGCTGAATCACCGCGAGCACGTGCGCGGCGGCGGCCGGGGACTGCTCGAGGTTGGCGAGCCGCTCGCGCTGCGCGGTGCGGAGATCGCGCAGGCGCTTCCGGAGACCCCGGCCGTCGCTCAGGCGCGGCCGCTCAGTCCGGTTCCTGAGCTTCCGGTTCACCAGGTCGATCTCCCGCTGTCGATGCTGCACCGCCTCGACCCCGGCCTTGATGCACTCGACGAGCCGGCGCCGGACCGGATCGGTGAACTCGATCCGCCGGATGCACCGCGACAGCTCGACACGGGCCCGCAGCGCCCGCCAGCGGCGCTGGCGATACTGGTGCTTGTCGCGCTTGCGGGCCGCGTCGAGCGCCTCCTGCGACTCGCGCGAGCGACGTTGCGCCTCCGCCACCGCGTCCATCTGTTGCAGCAGAGCCCCCGCGCGGCGGGCGACGCGATCCTCGTGGAGGTCGTCCTCCTGCAGGATCACCAGGTCGCGCACGCTGTGGTCACCGGACCGGAGTTGCTCGCCGAGCTGCACGATGAGCTCCGCGACGGCGGGCGCGCGCGACATGGCGCGGATGACCGACCGCTTCCCGTGCTCGATGCGCTTCGCGATCGCCACCTCTCCCTCGCGCGTGAGGAGCGGCACCGTGCCCATCTCGCGCAGGTACATGCGGACGGGGTCGTTCGTCTTGTCGGCCGCGCTGGGGCCGGTGACGTCCGGCTCGGCATCGTCGCTCCCCTCGCCGGAGCGTTCGAGCAGCTTGCGTTCGTTGTACTTCTCCTCGGACTCGACGACCTCGATCCCCGCGGCCTGGAACGTGCTGAACAGGTCGTCGAGCTCCTCCGACGACGTCACGTCCGCCGGCAGGCACTCGTTGATCTCCTCGAAGAGCAGGAAGCCCTTCTCCTTGCCGACGAGGATCAGTTGGCGGATCTCGTCCGAGCGTTCCTCGATGGGCGGCAGCTTGGCGTCTCGGGTCCCCACGCGACTCTCTGCGTGCGCCACGGACCAGATTGTATATGCCGCCGACCGATCGTGCGCGGCGGTCCGAAGGGGGCTCCGAGCCGTTGTCGGGCGGCCGGGGATGCGGGTCATAAGTAGTGTGACACCATGCGCCGGAGCCGTTCGAGTGCCTTCAGGCCCCGCGGCCGGGCTGGACCACGCCGCCGTTGCGGTCGTCGAGCTCCTTCACGAGCCGATGCAGCTCCAGCTTCCGTCGCAACAGCTCGTCGCTCTCGGCGGGCTTGCGTTCGATCTCGTCCCGCAGGGACGCCAGCTCCTGCCGGTAGCGCCGCTTCCGGAGCGTTATCCAGCAGTCTCCGGCGTTCGTCGCCGGCGCTACCGATTCGGCGGCGATGGCCTGAACGAGTGCGGCCTCGTCCGGGTCCAGCCGCTCGACCAAAGTGCCGGGCACGGCGGCCGGGGAGACACCCTCCAGCGAGAGCGCGACTTCGAGAATGGGTGCCGTCGTCAGGCCTTCGAGATCCCGCGGCTCGATCGCGCCGAGCACGGGCAGCGCCGCGGCGGGGTCGTGGACGAGAGCCCAGAGGAGAGCCTTCTCCGCCTGCAGCATCGTCGCGGAGCGTTCGTCGGCGCGCGCGACCCCCGCCTTCCGGGCCTCGGCGCGGATGACGTCTTCCATGACCGTGGGCGCGTTCGTGCGGCGAGCGACCGCCGCCTTCCGAATCTCGGCCCGGATGACGTCTTCGGTTACGCGTGCTCGTTGCGCGAGCCGGTCGGCGAACTGGTAGCGGGCCGTCGGGTCGGGGATGCCCCGGGCCCGGGGGGGTCTTCTGGTTCCGGGTGCGGGGTGGGGGGAGCCGGTGGGCGAACTGGTAGCGGGCCGTCGGGTCGGGGATGCGGGCGGCCAGGGCCAGCATCTCCGACAGGAACGCGCGCCGCGGCTGGTCACGCGTGAAATCGCGTCCGGCCGCGGCGCGCTCGAGGGCGAACTCGAGATACGGCCGCGACTGCTGCAGGGTGTCGGCGAAGGCGGCCGTGCCCCCGCGGCGGACGCAGGCGTCGGGGTCCTCGCCCGGCGGAAGCAGCGCCACGTTGACCTCCAGCCCTTCGGCGACGAGCAACTCGCCGGAACGGACGGCGGCAGCCTGCCCCGCGGCGTCCGGGTCGAAACTGACGATGACCTTCGACGCGAAGCGTCGCAGCAGTCGCACCTGCGACGCCGTCAGCGCCGTCCCGCAGGTGGCCACGACCGGCTCGATCCCTCCCTGCACGACCTGCGCGAGGTCGAAGTAGCCTTCGACCAGGATGGCGTAGCCGAGCCGGCGGATGGCCTTCTTCGTCAGGTGCAGGCCGTAGAGCGTGCGGCTCTTGGCATAGAGCGGAGTCTCCGGGGAGTTGAGGTACTTGGGTTGTTGGCCCATGCCGAGCGCCCGCCCGCCGAAGGCGACCACCGAGCCCCCGTCCCGGCAGATGGGAATCGTCAGCCGGTTGCGGAAGCGGTCCACGGTCCGGGCTCCCTCGCGCTCGACCACGAGCCCGCTCTTGAGCAGGATGTCGAGCGAGTAACCCGCGTCGAGGAGGTGGCGCTTCAGGCCCTCGCGCTGTCCGGGGGCGAATCCGAGCCCGAGCTGTTCCGCTGTCGCCGGCCGAACCGCCCGCGCGTCGAGGTGCGCGCGGGCCTCCGTCCCGGCCGGCGCGGCGAGCTGCTCCCGGAAGTAGTCGCAGGCCCGCTCGTGCACCGCCAGGAGGGTCTCGCGCTCGGTCTCCGCCGCCGCGTCGCGGGTCGGGTCGTCCGACACCGGCACCTGGACTCCGAAGCGTTGCGCCAGCGCCTGCACCGCGTCCGGAAAGGTGAGGCTCTCGTGGAGCTGGACGAACTTGATGACGTCGCCGCCGGTCCCGCAGCCGAAGCAGTGGAAGAAGCCCCGGTCCCCGTTCACGGTGAACGAAGGCGTCTTCTCGGTGTGGAAAGGACAGAGCCCCTTGTGGCTGGCGCCCGCCCGCCGGAGGGAGACCACTTCCTGCACGACCTGCACGATGTCGGCCTGCGCCTTCAAGTCGTCGAGGAAGCCCGGCGGAAAGCGCGCCACGATTGCCCTGCTAGGCCGGCGAGTCGCCGCCCTCGTCCGCGTCCGTGAGCTCGACGACGGTGACGCCGCCGCCGCCGTGCTCGGGGGCGGCGGCGGCGAAGGTCGCGACCATGGGGTGTCCGTCGAGGAGTCCCGCGATCGCCTTCCGCAACTGGCCGGTGCCGTGCCCGTGAATCAGGCGTACCTGCCGCTGTTCGCTGACGATTGCCTGATCGAGGTACTTGTCGACCCGCGACAGCGCTTCGTCGACGCGGCAGCCAATCACGTTGAGCTCGGCCGGTGGGTCGTCCGCGCGCTGCACGTCGACGGTGACGCCGCCTCCGCTCGCGGCCGGCGCATCGGCGATGACCCGGACGTCCGCGAAGCCGAGGCGCAGCCGTTTGCCACGCACCTCGACTTCGGCTCTCCGCCCGTGGATGGCCACCACCTGCCCCTCCATCCCGAGGCTCTCCACCGCGACCCGGTTGCCGACGCCCGGCGGTGCCGCCGGGGCCGGGGCCGGGGCCGCAGCCGGCGGGGGCTCGGCAACCGTCGCCCCCGAGGCCCCCCCCCGGCCTCCCCCCCGCCGGTCGGCCGCCGCCCGGCGGGCGGGCCGGGAGCGGGCGGGGGCTCGGCACCCGTCGCTCCAGAGCCCGCCCCGGGGCTTCGCCCGCGCCGATCGGCGACCGCCGTGAGGGCGGTGGTCGCCTCGCGCCTGAGGTCGCCGGTGTCTCCGGTCGAGAGCTTCGGCCGACCGGCGGCGCGGCGTCCGCCCTGCCGCGCGAGATCCGCGGCGCGCGCCCGCAGGCCGGCGACGATCGTGTCGACCTCCTGGCGGGCCGCCTTGATCTCGGCCGTAACGCCGCGCTTGAGCTGGTCGCGCAGCTCCGTCTGGCGCTCCTCCACTTCGCGCCGTGCGGCCGCGAGACGGGAGTCCTCGGCGGTGAGCCGCGCGCGCTCCGTCGCCACCTCCGCGCGCGCGGACTCGAGCTCCCGCAGCGTCTTCTCCGTCCGGGCCAGGTGCTCGGCGAGCTTGGCCTCCCGCGCGCTGCGGCGCCCGCGGGCGTCCTCGATGACCGCCGCCGGCAGTCCGAGCCGGCTGGCGATCTCGAAGGCGAGGCTCCGTCCCGGCACCCCGTAGGCGAGGCGGTAGGTCGGGGCGTACGTCTCCGGGTCGAAGCCGAAGCCGGCGCAGGTGACGCCGTCCGTGGTCGAGGCGTACGTCTTCAGCAGGTCGTCGTGGGTCGTTGCCGCCACGAGCGCGCCGCGGCAGCGAAAGCGCTCGACGATGGCGGCGCCGAGCGCGCCGCCCTCCGTGGGGTCGGTACCCGCACCCACTTCGTCGAGCAGGACCAGCGCCGGCAGCGCCAGGCGTTCCTCCATCTCGACGATGTGCGCGACGTGGCCCGAAAACGTGGACAGGCTGTTGGCGATGGACTGGTCGTCGCCGATATCCGCGAACACCGACTGGAAGACGCCCACCCGGGCGCTCCGGGCGGCCGGGACGTGGAGTCCGGCCTGGGCCATCAGGATCAGCAGCCCGGCCGTCTTCAGCGCCACCGTCTTGCCGCCGGTGTTGGGGCCCGTGACCACGAGGGCCCCGGTCGGCGGAGCGATCTCGATGTCCACGGGCACGGGACCCGCGGGCTCCGATTCTCCCGGGACCGGGTCGCTCCCGTTTCCGGTCCGCGCGCGGACCGCCGGGATGAGCAGCGGATGGCGCGCCGCCGGCAGCTCGATCCGCGAGTCGGGCGCCAGTGCCGGCTCGACGCCGTCCACGAGCCGCGAGAACCGGGCGCGAGCCTGGATGACATCGAGCTCGGTGGCCGCCGACACCGTGCGGCGCAGGTCGAGCCCGCGCTTGCGCAGAGCGTTCGCCAGGGCCAGCAGGATGCGCCGGATCTCGTTCGCCTCGTCCTGCTCGAGGGCCACGATGTCGTTGTTGATCTCGACCGTGCTCAGCGGCTCGAGAAAGAGGCTGGCTCCGCTTCCGGAGCTGCCATGCACGATGCCCGGAATCGATCCCCGATGCTCCGAGCGGACGAGGAGCACGAAGCGGCCGTCGCGCTCGGTGACGACCTGCTCCTGCAGGTACCTCGCCGTGTCGCGGCCGCGGAGGAACGAGGCGAGCGTGTTGCGGAGCCGCTGCCGCTGCTTTCGAAGCCGATCCCGGATCGCGCGCAGCTCGGGCGACGCGCGGTCGACGACCTCCCCCTGCTCGTCGATGGTCGACTGGATGTCGGCGACCTCGCGCTCGAACGAGCGGCAACCCTCGACGAGGGCCCGCAGGCCCGGGAACGATGCGGCGTCGGCCTGCCGGACCGCGGCTCGCGTTGCGTCGATCGACGCGAGAAAGCCCGCGAGACCCCGCAACTGACGAGGCTCGAGCAGTCTGCCCTCGATGGCCAGGGCACCGAGAGCCTCCTCGAGGTCCTCCGGGCCCTGCAGGGGCAGGTCGTGGGATTCGAGGAACGTCACCCCTTCGGTCGTGGCGGAGAGCGCCGTCCGGACCGCGCGGGCATCCGTCTGCGGCCCGAGGCCGCTCAGGGCAGCCGCCCCGAGCGGCGTCCGCGCCAGGCTGCGAACCGCCTCGACGATGCGGTCGAACTCCAGCGCCCGGAGCGATCCCTCGTGCATCCCTACATACTAACCAAGCGATCGCTTCCGCCCGCGGCGCCAACCGCTCGCAGGGTAGGAGTTTTCGCGCCAGCGAACGCCCGACGCGCCCGTCAGGGCTTGGCGGGCTGGTCGAGGTGGTTGATGAGGCTCGCCAGAACGGCGGCGCCGAAGCCGTTGTCGATGTTGACGACCGCGACACCCGAGGCGCAACTGTTGAGCATCCCGAGCAGCGCCGCCAGCCCGCCGAACGCGGCGCCGTAGCCGACGCTCGTCGGGACGGCGATGACCGGAACCTGCACCAGCCCGCCGATCACGCTCGGCAGCGCCCCCTCCAGCCCGGCCGCGGCGACGATGACGCGCGCCGCCTGGAGCCGCTCCTCGGCGGCGAGCACGCGATGCAGGCCGGCGACCCCGACGTCGTAGAGCGTCTCGACCCGATTGCCGAGCGTCTCGGCCGCGACGCGGGCTTCCTCCGCTACCGGCAGGTCGGACGTTCCGCCGGTGGCGACCAGGATTGTGCCGCGCCCGGTCGGGGCCGCCGCCCCGCGGGTGATGCACCGCGCCGTCTCGTGGAACGCCGCGTCCGGCACGACCTCCCGCACCGCGGTGAACGCCGTCGAGTCCGTGCGGGTCACCAGCAGCGTCTGACCGGCCGCCACCAGGCGCTCGGCGATCGCCGCCACCTGCTCGGGGGTCTTGCCGGCGCCGTAGACGACCTCGGGGATTCCCTGCCGGAGCGGTCGATGGAGGTCGACGCGCGCGAACCCGAGGTCCTCGAACGGGCGGCGGCGGACGATGTCGACGATTCGCCGCTCGGCCTCGGCAGGGCTCAGCGTGCCGCGGGCGACGTCGGACAGGAGACCGGGGAGTTGCTCGAGAGGCACGGGCAAGGAGTCGGGACCGCGAGGCGGCTTGCGCGACCGGCGGCAGCGGATGTAACGTCGCGGCCGGATGCCGCCTCCGGTCGACGTGCTGGTCGTCGCGCTGTACTTCGGCGTGCTCGCGTGCCTCGCCGCCTACGGCGCGCACCGAGCATACCTCGTGTATCTTTACACAACCGGCCGGCGGCGGCCGGTTGCGCCTTCCGCGTCGGCGGACCCCGCGGGCGCATTTCTCCCGCGCGTGACGGTCCAGCTCCCCGTCTACAACGAGATGTACGTCGTCGAGCGCCTGATCGACGCGGTGGGCGCCCTGCGCTACCCGCGCGATCGTCTCGACGTCCAGGTGCTGGACGATTCGACGGACGAGACGAGCCGGATCGTCGACGATGCCGTACGCCGGTGGCGCGCCCGCGGCCTCGCCATCTCGTGCCTTCGCCGTCCGACGCGCGCGGGGTTCAAGGCGGGCGCCCTGGCCGCCGGCCTGCACGCGGCGCGGGGAGAGCTCATCGCGATCTTCGACGCCGACTTCGTTCCGCCGCCCGCGTTTCTCGAGCAGGCGGTGCCGCTGTTCCGGGCCGAGGCCGTGGGCATGGTCCAGGCGCGCTGGGGCCACCGCAACCGGCGCGACTCGCTGCTGACGCGGGTGCAGGCGCTCCTGCTCGACGCCCACTTCGTGCTGGAGCACGGCGCCCGCCACCGGGGCGGTTGCTTCTTCAATTTCAACGGCACGGCCGGCGTCTGGCGCCGGGAGGCGATCGTCTCGGCCGGCGGGTGGCAGCACGACACGCTCACCGAGGACCTCGACCTCAGCTACCGGGCGCAGCTCGCGGGCTGGCGTTTCGTCTTCGTGCCGGACGTCGTGGCCCCGGCCGAGCTGCCGGTGGAGATGAACGCGTTCAAGTCGCAGCAGCATCGTTGGGCGAAGGGGTCGATCCAGACCTGCCGGAAGCTGCTGCCGCGAGTGCTGCGCGCGCCGCTGCCGCTCCGCGTACGGGTCGAGTCGGCCTTTCATCTCACCGCCAACTTCAACTATCTGCTCGTGCTCGCCTGGTCGGCGCTGGTGGTGCCGGCGCTGTTCGCGCGCTCGTCCGCCGGCGGCTGGTGGCTCTGGCTCGATGCCCCGATCTTCGGGGCGGGGGGGCTCGCCGCCGTCGTCTTCTACACGCTGAGCCAACGCGAGGTCGGTGGAGACTGGCTGGCGCGCGCGCGGGACATCCCGGCCCTGGCGGCCCTCGGCCTCGGCATGTCCATCAACAACGCGCTCGCGGTGCTCGAGGCGCTGGCCGGACGTCCGGGCGGATTCGCGCGTACCGCCAAGTACGGCCCGCTGGCTGCGAGCGGCGCCTGGACCGGCACCCGCTACCGGCGTGCGGCGGTCGTCCAGCCCCTCGTCGAGCTCGCCTGCGGCGTCTACTTCACGGTCGCCGTCGGCTGTGCCCTCGCCCTCGGCGTGCTCGCGCCGGTGCCGGTGCTCGTTCTCTGCCAGCTCGGCTTCTTCTACGCAGGTTGCCTGTCGCTCGCCCAGCAGCGCGCCGCGGCGGAGGCCGCGTGGCAGGCCGAGGCCGCCGGCGGGAGCGCGCCGTGACTCTGGCCGGGCCGCGGCGGTCCACTTCCTGAGGCACGGAGCGAACCCCATGGCGAGCGGCAGGACGGGCGGAGCGGGGCTCGAGGGCGTGGTGGCCACGACTTCGGCCATCTGCCACATCGACGGCGAGCGCGGGGTGCTCGCCTACTGCGGCCACGACATCCACGACCTGGCGCGAGAGGCCACCTTCGAGGAGGTGGCCTACCTCCTCTGGCACCGGCGCCTGCCGTCCCGGGCGGAGCTAGGCGACCTGCAGTCCGCCCTGGCCGCGGCGCGCCGGCTGCCGGAGCCCTTCCTGCGGCATCTCCGCTCGTTCCCGCCCGCGGACGCGATGGACGCGCTGCGCACGCTCGTCTCCCTGCTTGCCCACTACGACCCCGACGCCGGCGAGCGGTCGCCGGAGGCGGCGTATCGCACCGCGGTGCGGCTCACCGCGCAGGTCGCGAGCGTGGTCGCCGCCTGCGGGCGCCTGGCGGCCGGGGGCGGCGTGATCGATCCGGATCCGGCTCTGTCGCACGCCGCCAACTTCCTGCTGATGCTGACCGGCGAGCGCCCGTCGGCAGAGGCGGCCCGGGCGTTCGACGTGGCGCTCGTCCTGCACGCCGACCACGAGCTGAACGCCTCGACGTTCGCGGCGCGCGTGACCGCGGCGACGCTCAGCGACCTCCACTCGGCGGTGGTGTCGGGCGTCGGGACGCTCAAGGGTCCGCTGCACGGCGGCGCCAACGCCGAGGTCATGAAGCTGTTGCTGACGCTCGGGGAGGATGCCGACGACGGGCGCGTCGACGGCGTCGTGCGGGGGATGCTGGCCGACAGGAAGAAGGTCCCCGGCTTCGGGCACCGCGTCTACCGCACCGAGGATCCGCGGGCCACGCACCTGCGGCAGATGTCGCAGCAGCTCGGCGAGCGGACCGGCCGGACGCGCTGGTTCGCGATCTCGCGGCGAATCGAGGAGATCATGCGGGCGGAGAAGGGGCTCGACGCCAACGTCGACTTCTACTCGGCGTCGACGTACCACCTGCTGGGAATCCCGATCGAGCTGTTCACGCCGGTCTTCGCCGTCAGCCGCGTGGCCGGGTGGTCCGCCCACGTCCTCGAGCAGTACGCGAACAACCGGCTCATCCGCCCCCGGGCGGAGTACGTCGGCCCGGAGTATCCGCAGGCCCACGTCCCGCTGGCCGAACGGGCGCCCTGACGGGCGCGTTGGCAGTTTCGCTGCGCGAGACTCCAGCGCGCTGGTCTCGCCGGCGGGGAGAGCGCGCGCCCGGCGTTGGTCCTCGTCGTGATCGCCGGGGGGACGGCGGCGGTGGCTCCCGGGCGAGTTGAGAGTGCGCTGCGCGCGACTCCTGCGCGCTCTCGTCCCGGGGCGGCGGACCCGGCGGCGGGTACTCTCCTATAATGAACGGGCCGCGAGTTGCGGAAGGAGTGACAGCATGCGCACCGCGATCTTCGCCGCCGTGCTCGGGTTGACCGGGGCCGGCCTCTTCGTCACCGGCGCCGGCGCGCAGCAGCCGGTCGTCGAGGTCTTCAAGACGCCCACCTGAGGCTGCTGCACCAAGTGGGTGGTTCACCTGCAGCAGCACGGCCTCGAGGTTACCGCGACGGACGTCCCGAGCCTTGGCGGCCTGAAGCAGCGCGTCGGCCTGCCGCGGCGGCTCTCGTCGTGCCACACCGCGATCGTCGACGGCTACGTCGTCGAGGGGCACGTCCCCGCGGCCGACGTGAAGCGCATGCTCGCGGAGCGTCCCGACATCGTGGGGCTGTCCGTGCCCGGCATGCCGGCGGGCTCGCCCGGCATGGAAGGCCCGCCCCCCGTCCCCTACAACGTCTACGCGTTCGACGACGCGGGCAACATCGAGGTCTTCTCGTCGCACCGTCCGTGAGCCGCCGGGCGGGGAGACGCCCCGACCCGGGTCCACGTGCCGCCCTGCGCAGGGCGCCGGCCGCCGGCGCGCCGGGGCAGGGTGAGCCTCGTCCGCCGGCCCGGGCCGCGCCCCGGACTGCTGAGGGCGCATCCACTCGCCGGTCGATGGATCATCACCGCATCCGCAACTTCTCCATCATTGCGCACATCGATCACGGGAAGTCGACGCTGGCGGATCGATTTCTCGAGAGCACGGGCGCGCTGCGCCCGCGGGAGATGGAGGAGCAGGTCCTCGACAGCATGGACCTGGAGCGGGAGCGCGGCATCACCATCAAGGCCCACGCCGTCCGCCTCTCCTACCGGGCACGCGACGGTCAGGCGTACGTCCTGAACCTCATCGATACGCCCGGGCACGTCGACTTCTCCTACGAGGTGACGCGCTCGCTGGCCGCCTGCGAGGGCGCCCTGCTTCTGGTCGACGCGTCGCAGGGCGTGGAGGCCCAGACCGTCGCCAACGCCTACCTGGCCGTCGACCACGGCCTGGAGATCATTCCGGTCATCAACAAGATCGACCTCCCGGGGGCTCGGCCGGACGATACCGCCCTGCAGATCGACGACCTGGTCGGCCTCGACGCGTCGCAGGCCCTGCTCGCGAGCGCCAAGGAAGGCGCCGGCACGGACGAGATCCTCGAGGCGATCGTGAGCCGGCTCCCGCCTCCGACCGGCGACCCCGACGGCGCGCTGAAGGCGCTGATATTCGACTCGTGGTACGACGCCTACCGCGGCGTCGTGATGCTGGTCCGGGTCGTGGACGGCGTGTTGCGGCCCCGGACCAGGATCCGGCTCATGGCGGCCCGCGAGAACTTCGAGGTGGAGCAGATCGGCGTCTTCTCGCCGAAGCCCGAGCCGGTCGGGCAGCTCGCGGTCGGCGAGGTCGGCTTCGTCATCGCGAACATCAAGAACGTCGCCGACGCGCGCATCGGCGACACCGTGACGGAGGTGTCGCGGGCGACCGCCGCTCCGTTCCCCGGCTTCAAGGAGATGAAGCCGATGGTGTTCGCGGGCCTCTACCCGGTCGAGGGCCATCGCTACTCCGAGCTCCGCGAGGCGCTCGAGCGGCTGCGGCTGAACGATGCGTCGTTCTTCTTCGAGCCGGAGACGTCGGCTGCCCTCGGCTTCGGATTCCGCTGCGGCTTCCTGGGCCTGTTGCACATGGAGATCGTGCAGGAACGGCTCGAGCGCGAGTTCGACATCGACCTCGTGACGACCGCGCCGGGCGTCCTCTACCGGGTGACGACTACCGACGGCGAGGTCTGCGAGATCGACAGCCCGGCCAAGCTCCCCGACGCCGGCCGCATCGCGGTGCTCGAGGAGCCGGTCATCGCCGCCACGATCCTGACTCCGGCCGATCAGGTGGGCGCCATCCTGCAGCTCTGCCAGGAGAAGCGGGGGGTGCAGAAGAACCTCGAGTACCACGCCTCGAACCGCGTGCTGATCTCGTACGAGTTGCCCTTCAACGAGGTCGTGCTCGACTTCTACGACCGGCTGAAGACGATTTCGCGCGGCTACGCGTCGCTCGACTATGATGTGACCGGATTCTGGGAGTCGCCGCTCGTCAAGCTCGATCTGCTGGTGAACGGCGAGCCGGTCGATGCCCTCTCGATCATCGTGCACCGCGATACGGCCGCGGCGCGCGGTCGCGCACTGGCGGTCAAGATGCGCCAGTTGATCCCGCGGCAGATGTTCGAGGTCGCGATTCAGGCCGCCATCGGCAACCGCATCATCGCGCGCGAGAGCGTCAAGGCGCTGCGCAAGAACGTGCTGGCGAAGTGCTACGGCGGCGACATCTCGCGCAAGCGCAAGCTGCTCGAGAAGCAGAAGGAAGGCAAGCGCCGGATGAAGCGGGTCGGAAGCGTCGACATTCCGCAGGAGGCGTTCCTCGCCGTCCTGAAGGTGGGCGATGACTGACCGGGCCCGGCGCGCAGGACAGCCATGAAGCGACGCAGGAAGGCGGAGCGGGCCGCGGCGCGCGGCCGAGCGCCCGGGCCGGCTCCGGAAGCCAGCCCGGCGGCGGCACCCGCGCCTCTCCGCAAGTCGACGACGCGCGAGTACGTCGAGTCGCTGCTGATCGCGGTCATTCTCGCCTTCTTCATCCGCACGTGGGTCGTGCAGGCCTTCAAGATCCCGACCGGCTCCATGGAGCACAACCTGTTGATCGGCGATCATCTCCTGGTCAACAAGTTCGTCTTCAGCCCGGCCGAGTCCGGCGTCGAGCGCCTGCTCCTGCCGAACCGGGGGGTCGAGCGCGGCGACATCGTCGTCTTCAAGTACCCCGTGACCCCCGACCGGGACTTCATCAAGCGCGTGGTCGGCCTGCCGGGCGAGTCGATCGAGGTTCGCGACAAGACGGTCCTCATCGACGGCGCTCCCCTCGACGAGCCGTACCTGCCCGAGTGGATGACCCGTCTGACCGCGGGAGCCTACGCCGTCGACGGACGCGACAACCACGGACCGGTCGCGATTCCGGAGGGGCACTACTTCGTCATGGGCGACAACCGGGACAACTCGGAGGACAGCCGGTACTGGGGCACGCTGCCGCACGACCACCTGAAGGGCAAGGCGGTGCTCGTCTACTGGTCCTACGACGCGGAGCGGCCCGAGCTGATGACCCAGACGGGCATCGGCGCGACGGTCCGCCGCATGGCGTCCGTGGTCACGCACTTCTTCACCCGCACGCGCTGGAGCCGGATGTTCCGTCCGGTGGGTTGAGCGGGGGGGGCTGCGGCCCCCGGACGCCGGTCCGGGGGCGGGGAGCAGGGCAACGCGGCGGAAGCCGCTACGGCTTCCTGTTCCCGGTTCGGAAGCTGACTCGCGGCGGCAGTCACCACGTGGACCGCCGCCGCAAGGCACGCTGTGGCTCGACCTCAGTCGTTCGACGTCGCCGGCACGTCGCGAAGGCGCTCCTGCACGGTTCCGGGAATCCCGAGGCGGGTGTTGGCGCCGAGGTCGGCGAGCAGTTCCGCCGTCTCCGGCCAGCTCTGGAACTGGAACGACTGCTTGGAACCCTCGGCCATGCGGTACGCCGTCCGGCCGCGGAAGTCCCGGGCGTCGATGTCGGCCCCGTGCGAGACGAGGTACTCGATGACCTCGTTCATCCCGCGGAACGCCGCGCCGTGGAGCGCGGTGAAGTTGGCCTCGTTGGTGGCGTTGATGTCGGCCCCGGCCTCGTGGAGGAAGCGAACCGCCTCCTCCGAGCTCACGGCGCGGACGCCGCGCGGCTGCCGCGGCGTGTAGGTGGCCGGCCCCAGCCCCGCCGCCGCCATGAACGGCGTCGTGCCGTCGACGGTCGTAAGGTGCTGGTCGGCTCCCGCTTCAACGAGGACCCGGAGCACGTCCACGGTGCTCGAGGTGAAGCTCGGCATCACGGCGAAGACGTGCGACTGCCCTCCAGTGCCGTTCAGGTCGTAGGCCGCCACCCAGAGCGGTGTCGCGCCACGCAGGTCGCCCGTGCCGCAGGCGAACGGCTCGAAGGCGCCCTTCTTGGGGTAGCCGATGTAGCTCATCACCATCGCCGAGGTCGTGATGCGGCCGTTGGGGTCCGCGCCCGCGTCGAGGAGCGCCTGCACCAGCGCCGGCCGCTGGGGCGGGGCCAGGCGCCGGGCGGCGCGCCCGGGCCCGTATGCGGGCCGTTGGGCCCCGCGCCCGCGCCGAGGACCGCCTGCACCAGCGCCGGCCGCTGGGCCGGGGCCAGGCGCCGGGCGCCGAGCCCGGCGTAGAGTCCGCCCCGTCCATGCCGCCGGTACCAGTCGTCGAGCCACATGCTGACGTTGCCGGCGGCCGCGTTCAGGGCCGGGATGCCGTCGATGGTGGAGTTCGGGTCCGCCCCGTGCTCCAGCAGGAATCGTGCGAAGGCGTCCTGCGCGCTCACGATGGCGAAGGGCAGCACGTGCGTGCCGTCGGCGCTCGGTTCGTTGACGTCGACGCCGGCCTCGAGCAGCGCCTCGGCGGTGGCAATGTCGCCGTTCCGGGCTGCGAACATGAGCGGCGTGAAGCCCTTCACGGTCGAGAGGTGCGGGTCGGCGCCGGCGTCGAGCAGGAGCCGCACGGTCTCGGGGTGCGGCTCGGACACCGCCCACATCAGGGCGCTGCTGCGGGTCTCGGTGGTGACCGCGTTCACGTCGGCGCCGTGCCCGACGAGCGCGCGCACGACATCGGCGCTCCCGGTTCGCGCGGCGATCATGAGCGGGGTGAGGCCGCTGGCCTGGGCGGCGTTCACGTGGGCGCCGGCATCCAGCAGCCGCCGCACCATCGGCAGGCTTGCGTTCTCGGCTGCGCGCTCGAGAGGAGTGACGCCGTGGTCGTCCCCGGCGTTGACGTCCGCGCCGGCCTCGAGCAGCAGGTCGGCCGTGTCGAGGTCGTCCCAGTGGGCGGCCCAGAGCAGGGCCGTGGCGCCGTCCGCGCGCGCCGCGCTGACGTCCACCCCTTCCGCGACGAGGCGGTGCACCTCGACCGCGTCCTGTGCGGCCGCCGCGGTCACGAGCCGGAGATCCTGCGCGTGGGCCGTGGCCGCGCCGGCAGCCCAGACCGCCAGCAGGCAAGCCAGATGACAGCTTCTCATGTTGACCAGCATGGCCTCACTATATGCAAGGGGCGGCGCCGCCGTCTAGCGGGCGGCCCGTCTCCGCGCGCGTGCGGTTCGGCGCCCCCGGGGGGCCTCGATCGCGGCCCGGATTTCTTCGGGTCCTGCGGACGCGCGTCCGGGGGTATACTCTTGGGCTCAGAACGCAGGCTGCCACCGTTCCGGTCGCCGCGTGCTTTTCAGGAGCTGGGACCATGTCGAGAAAGCTGATCGCGCATCTCGTCGCGCCGGTCGCGATTGCCGCGCTGGGCCTCGCCCTGCCGTCGATCGGGGCCAGCGCCGCGGCAGCGGCGCAGGCCGCGGAGCCATCGCAAGCCGCGGAGGCCGAATCCCCGTCGCGGGCGATTCTCGATCGGTACTGCGTCGCCTGCCACAACGAACGGCTGCTGACCGGCGGCCTGACGCTCGTCGGTCTCGACCTCGCCGACATCCACGGCAACGCGGAGGTCCTCGAGAAGGTCGTCCACAAGCTGCGCAGCGGCCAGATGCCGCCGGAGGGGCGGCCGCGGCCCGACGCCGAGACCGTCGACGCCTTTGCCGCCGCCCTCGAGACGGCGCTCGACCGTGCCGCGACCGAGGATCCGAACCCCGGCCGCGTGGCGTCGCGGCGGCTGAATCGCGTCGAGTACGTCAACGCCGTCTACGACCTGCTGGCTCTGGAGGTCGACGGCGCGACGCTGCTGCCCAGCGACATGGCCGGGTTCGGCTTCGACAACAACGCCGACGTGCTGTCGATCACGCCCGCGTTGATGTCCCGCTACATCGCGGCCGCCACCAAGATCAGCCGCGCCGCGATCGGCAGCCCCGACAACCGGCCGGTCATGCAGGTGTACGAGGTCGGCTACGACCGCCGCGACGCCCGGGCCGGCGAGGACGTGCCGTTCGCCACCCACGGCGGCCTGGCCGTCCGGCACAACTTTCCCCTCGACGGCGACTACACCTTCGCCATCCGCCTCAAGCGCAACGAGACGATCGAGACGATCGACGGGATCGGCGAGGACGAGCACCAGATCGAGGTGCGCGTGGACCACGCCCTCGTCCAGCGGTTCGACATCGGCGGCCAGTTCCCCGGCCCGGACCCCGGACAGTTGATCGCGGTCCCGGAGGACGACGTCGAGGGCCAGCGGCTCCACGAGTACCGCATGACGGCAGACCATGCGCTGGAGATCACGGTCCCGATCGACGCCGGAACGCGGCTCGTGTCGGTTGCCTTCACCGACTCCGCTCCGTCCCCGAGCGTATCGACCGACCTGCCCGGGATTGACACGGTGTTCATCTCGGGACCGTTCGACGGGAGCGTGCCCGAGTCCACCCCGATGCGGGAGCGGATCTTCGCCTGCCGGCCGGCCGCGGAGACCACGGCGGCGGAGGAGGCCTGCGCCCGCGAGATCATCGGCAATCTGGCCCGCCGCGCGTACCGCCGGCCGGTCGTTGCGACCGACGTCGATCCGCTGATGGTGGTCTACCGCGAGGGCCGGGCGGACCGCGACTTCGAGTCGGGGATCGAGCGCGCGCTCGAGGCGCTGCTCGCCATGCCGAACTTCCTGTTCCGGCTGGAGCGGCAACCGGTCGACACCCGCCCCGGCGACATCTACGAGCTCACGGACCTGGAACTGGCCTCGCGGCTGTCGTTCTTCCTGTGGAAGAGCATTCCCGACGAGGAGTTGATCGACGTCGCCGCGGCCGGCGAGCTGAGCGATCCGGAGACGCTCCGGGCCCAGGTGCGGCGCATGCTCGCGGATCCGCGCGCGGCCCGCTTCATGAACGATTTCGTCGGGCAGTGGCTCCAGGTCCGCAACATCCACTCGCAGGACCCGGACGGCGCGCTCTTCGCGGGGTTCAACGATTCGCTCCGCGACGCGATGGTGCAGGAGACGGAGCTGTTCTTCCAGAGTCAGGTGCGGGAGGACCGCCCGATCCCGGAGCTGCTCCTGGCCGACTACACGTTCCTCAACGAGGACCTGGCCCGGCACTACGGGATCGACGACATCTACGGCAGCCGGTTCCGGCGCGTGACGTGGGAGGACGACCGGCGCCACGGCCTGCTCGGGCAGGCCAGCCTGCTGACCGTCACGTCGTACGCCAACCGGACGTCGGTGGTGCTGCGCGGCCTGTGGGTGCTCGAGAACCTGCTCGGCGCGCCGCCGCCCCCGCCGCCGGCGAACGTGCCGCCGCTCGCCGAGAACGACCGGGCGAACCCGACGTCGCTCCGCGAGCGGATGGAGCAGCACCGGGCCAGCCCGGTCTGCGCGAGCTGCCACCGGCGGATGGACCCGCTCGGCTTCGCCATGGAGAACTTCGACGCCATCGGCCGCTGGCGCGAGACCGACGGGGGGGCCGAGATCAACTCGACCATCACGCTTTCCGGCAAGACCATCGACAGCCCGCGGGCGCTGCGCGAGGCGCTGCTGGTCGAGGGGCACAACGAGTTCATCCGGACCGTCACCGAGAAGCTGCTGACCTACGCACTCGGAAGGGGCGTCGACTACTACGACGCACCGACCATTCGCCGGATCGTGCACGACATCGCCGACGACGACTACCGGTGGTCGGCGCTCGTGCAAGCGGTGGTGGAGAGCCAGCCGTTCCTGATGCGGCGGGCTCCGCGGACCGACGAGCTGGTCGCGAACCAACAGTAGACGGGCGTCATCTCACGCGGAACGAATGCTGAAGCGGAACGAATGCTGAAGAGGAGTTCAGGGATGTTCATCACCAAGAAGTCTCTGCCGCGCCGCACGGTGCTGCGCGGACTCGGCGCCACCATTGCGCTGCCCCTGCTGGACGGTATGGTACCGGCGCTGACCGCGATCAGCCGGACCGCCGCGGCGCCCATCCGCCGGTTCGGGGTCTTCTACGTCCCGAACGGCATGTCGATGCCGTACTGGTTCCCCAAGCAGGAGCAGGCGCTCAAGGCCGGAGAGCTCCCGCCGACCCTGCAGTCGCTCGACAAGCACCGGGACCGGGTGCTGCTGATCGGCGGCCTCGACGACGAGCCGGCCAACCTCGTCAAGGGCGGCGGAGACCACGCGCGCTCCGCGGGAACGTTCCTGACCGGCGTGCCGTTCAAGATCACGAACGGCGCCGACGTGTTCAACGCGGTGTCGGTGGACCAGGTGGCGGCGCGGGAGCTCTCGAAGGAGACGCAGATCGCCTCGCTCGAGCTCGGCATCGAGTCGAACGCGATGGTGGGCAACTGCGACGGCGGTGCGAGCTGCGCCTACACGAACACGATCGCCTGGCGCACGCCGACCACGCCGCTCCCGATCGAGAACGACCCGCGCGCCGTGTTCGAGCAGCTCTTCGGCACCACCGGCAGCACGGATCCCGAGGCGCGCCGCGCCCGGATGCTGCGCGACCGGAGCATCCTCGATGCGGTCGGCGATGAATTGAAGGGGCTCGTGAGCCTCATCGGACCGGGCGACAAGGTGAAGCTGGACGAGTATCTCGACGCGTTGCGCGACATCGAGCGCCGGATCACGATGGCGGAGGAGCAGAGTGCGCGCGAGCTGCCGGTCGTCGATCAGCCGGTGGGCATGCCGAACGACTACTCCGAGCACGCCATGCTGATGATGGATCTGCTGGCGCTGGCCTACCAGACCGACCTGACGCGCATCAGCACCTTCATGCTGGCGCGCGAGGTGAGCGGGCGTGCCTACCCCGAGATCGGCGTCTCCGACTCGCATCACCCGCTGTCGCACCACCAGGACGAGCCGGCCAAGCTGGAGCGGCTGCACAAGATCAACGAGTACCACTTCCGGCAGTTCGCGTATCTCGTCGACAAGCTGGCGAATCTGCCCGAGGGCGACGGCTCGATGCTCGACTCGACCCTGTTCCTGTACGGGACCGGGATCAGCGACAGCAACACCCACTTCCACGACGACCTGCCGATCGCGCTGGTCGGCGGCAAGGCGGCAGGCATCAAGGGCGGCCGCTACATCCGCTTCCCGCAGGACACGCCGCTCTCCAACCTGCACGTCACCATCCTGGAGAAGCTCGGCGTGCCGGTGGAGTCACTGGGCGACAGCACCGGCCAGCTCAAGGGCCTCACGGGGGTCTAGGATGCGCAATCCGGCGCTGGCGGTTCTCTCTGCGGCGGTGATCGCCACGACCGTGGCGATCACCGCCGTCTCGTCTGCTCGTGCGCAGACCGAGTACCCCATCTTCACGCACGACCACTTCGAGGGCATGATGAAGACCCTCGGGCCGAACCTCGCGGGGATGAACGCCTCGCTCGCGGACGGCGACTTCGACACCGCCAAGGCGCGGGTCGTGCTCGTTCGCCAGCAGCTCGCGACGACCATCACCTTCTGGCGGGATAACGAGCGCGACGACGCCATCGGCTTCCTCCGCGCCGCCATCGGCAGGGTCGACGCCCTCGACGATGTCCTTTCGGAAGCGTCGATCGATCCGGCGGCTGTCACCGCCGCGGCGGCGGAGATCGGCGCCGCGTGCGACACCTGCCACGCCGTCTACCGCGAGCAGGACCCCGCGACCGGCGACTACCGCCTGAAGCCCGGCTCGGTCGACTAGCCGGCCGGGCCGCTGCCCCCGAGCCGATGGGGCAACTCGACCTCGACCAACACGCCTCAGACGCCCAAAGGCATCGCGACGAGGGTGGTTTCGATGGCCGAGCGCCAGCACACAGGTTGGTGCTCAGCCGACGGACTCGCGACCGTACCCCTGAGGACTCCAGGCAACCAGTATGCCGGTGCCGGTCGAGCCCAAGATCTACCACATCGTTCACTTGGATCGGCTGCCGTCGATAGTCGCGGACGGCGGCCTCCTGTGCGACGCGGACGTCGCGAATCGCGCATCGGATGGAACGACAATTGGGATGAACGACATCAAGGAGCGACGCAGGCAGTCGCGCTTGACCAGCCGTCGCGATCTTCGGGTGGGTGAGTGCGTGCCGTTCTACTTCTGACTTTGAGGATCGGTGCAACCTGCGCCACCTGGATCAGATCGATTGGGATGCTGTGCACGCGGTGAATTGGCAGCGCTGTAAGGAGGGTAAGCAGGCCGAGTTCCTGATCGAACGGCGATTCGACTGGGCGCTCGTGTCCCGCGTGGGCGTGCGTTCCAACGAAGTCTCCCCTGAGGTGGGCGTTGTCTTGGAAGGCGACGTGCACCGGCCGAGCGTAGAAGTGCGCCCCGAGTGGTACTACTGAACCCGCGGAGAGCGCCATGATCAGATTCAAGACCGGAGATCTCCTCCGCGAAGGCACTGAGGCCCTTGTCAACACCGTCAACTGCGTCGGCATTATGGGACGCGGTGTCGCACTGCAGTTCAAGCGTGCGTTTCCGGAGAATTTCCGGGCGTACGCCGCTCGGTGTAAGCGCGATGAGGTGCGCCCCGGTCGCATGTTCGTCTTCGAGTCCCGCGGGCTCGTCAATCCGCGCTACATCATCAACTGTATTTGTTTACCGGGTGATCTGCCAATGAATACGGGCTGAAAGTGGGCTTGAGGCGAGGAAGTTATTGGCCACAAGGAGGTTGGTTGGAGCGACAGCGTGTGCATGCGAGTTGTTCCACGGTTGCG
>MKWU01002676.1_pt1 | contig 25735 bp, 23 predicted proteins | sample 809101 | NCBI WGS metagenome assembly MKWU01 (sample SAMN05860141, study PRJNA318959) | sponge metagenome | host: Aplysina aerophoba | place: Slovenia: Piran, Adriatic Sea, Gulf of Piran | collected 2013-05-07 | reverse complement strand
GTGCGTGAGATTCGCCAGATCGTTGAGGAACTTTACGGCATTGAGTTTTTGGCGGAATTGATCTCGACGGTGACCTAAGCGGTGATGGAAGAGTCTGCTAGTTGGCACTATCGCACCTTGGAGGGTACGTAAGCGATCGTCTACCTGGACGCCATTCGTGTCAATGGTCCGCGATGCTGGTAACGTTGCCAACCGGGCAATTTATCTTAGTATTGGGATCTCAGAGGACAGGTGCAAAAAAGTGTTTGAACTCTAGCTTGACGAGCGCTAGCATGTCAAATTCTGGCTCTCGGTGCGACAGGTTCTTCAGTACTGCGGCATGGGAGATAACCTCTTCTCAGTGATGGATTGCTCAACTGGCTTTTTGGTGGCGTTGGAGACTGCGTTTCCTGACACGACGGTGCAAACCTGCATCGTGCACTTGCCACGACGGAACCCGATGTTGTGCGTCCATTACTGAGAACGGCTAGTTTTGGCTGTGGCTGAGGCATTGAAGACAATCCACACCTCAAGCAATGTGTATGTGGTTACTACCGAATTGAATGCATTCGATGCGAGTGATTTAGACGACCAATGTGATCAAGCGTTTGAACACTTCAATGCGATGGGTGGTTCGAACCCGAGGTCCCTTCACGAGAAATAAGGCGACGAAGAAACTGATCTACAAAGTTTTGACCCTTGGTGTCGAGTTTATTTTGTCTCTCCTCCTGATGGTTCGTACGATATCAGGGCATTTTTCCTGAACCCAATCAAGTGGCGAAAGGAATGGCATTGTAATGGAACATGGACTATTCTGCTAAACGCGGGTTGGCTCATCGTGGTTCTGCTTCACCGGGCTTGCTTTAGGCTATCAACTCAAAAAGTCTCGTCTTTCGATACCACCACTATGTAACGGTAACACGGATCTAATTGATAGAAAACTTGAGGCTGTTACTGTTCTAGAGTTTGGGGATTCAATGCTGCGCCCTGCACGGATTGTAAATCTTCGGCATCCCTCTCGGGCATTTCCTGTTCAGTGACTGCAGCCAAATGACGGATACCCGGCAGTGCATAATCCAAAAGAATTCGGCTACTTTCTAAATCGACTTCCTTAGACATTTGGTCGCCTAGATTATCCATTCGATCGTCTAGTTCAGCGATGCTTGTTGCTGGTTCGAGATCATTGGCAATCAGAAACGGGTTTGTAATGCTCACCCTTAACTCATTACGTTCTTGCAACTCGGCTTCGCGGACCTTCAAGTTAAGAGAGATTTTCTTACGTTCCTCTTCTTTCTTTGTCTGTTCAGCAATCTTCCTGATAAATTGGAAGTACGGGCTTGTTTCTTTTCGTTTATCGTGTAAATCTCGAACCACGTCGAATTGATGGTCTTCCTCGTTGTAGCTTTGGTAGGACAGCGAAGTGATTTCGTCCCAAGGAAGTGCTCCGTCGTAGGTGCGCTCACCAGTTTCTCTGGCACGCGCGACAGTCTCCAGTTCGATATCTGGGATGACTCCTTTTAACTGTGTACTCGAACCATTGATTCGGTAAAACTTGGCTTGCGTGACCTTTAGCTGACCTGGATTTGCTGGGACTAGCGATTGAACCGTTCCCTTTCCAAAAGTTTGATTGCCTATCACGATACCACGGCCATAGTCCTGAATCGCTCCCGCAAAAATCTCTGAAGCAGATGCAGAGAAATGGTCGACCAATACACCCAGTGGACCATCCCATGCAACACTCATATCGCGATCATGCAAAACGGAAACACGCCGTCCGATGCCACGTACTTGAACGGTCGGTCCAGATTCAATGAATAAGCCAACAAGGCTTACGGCTTCGTCCAAAGATCCCCCACCGTTTCCTCTCAAATCAACGAGTAGGCCATCAATATTCTCCAGTTTGAGTTCGTCGATGAGCCTTTGTACGTCTCGCGTAGCACTGCTAAAGTCTTGGGTACCGCGTTGTGCTGCATTAAAGTCGCGATACATCGAAGGTAGTTCAATGACGCCGATTTTGTAATTTCGACCAGCATGCTCTAATTCGATAAGTTCCTTGCGAGCAGCCAACTCGTTGATTCGAATTTCGTCTCGAGTGATCTGTACAGTCTTTGAGTCTTGGCCGAGAGAGTCAGGGCTCTTGACAGCCAGCACGACTACCGTGCCTTTCGGTCCGCGAATCAGATCAACTACATCATCAAGTCGCCAGCCAACCACATCAATCAACGGAGAGGTCGGTGACTGGCCAACTGCAACGATACGATCATTCGCCTTCAGATTACCTTCTCGTTCGGCGGGTCCGCCTTGTATAAGTTCTTTGATATTTACATAGTCGTCAATCAGTTCAAGTCGAGCGCCTATACCTTCCATTGACAAGGACATCTGCAACTCAAACTCTTCTTTGCCTCTCGGAGAAAAGTACTCGGTGTGAGGGTCAAATGACTTGGTGAACGAGTTCAAATAGCTGGTAAAGACTTCCTCGGACTTGATTTGGTTGATTTGTCGAAGTTGTGTTCTATATCTCTTTTCAAAGCGCTCCAGGATCTCCAAATCGTCGTCACCGTCCAGCTTGGCTGAGATGATATTGGACGTGAGGAGCTTTTCCCACAATCGATCTGCTTCGTGTATGTCTTTAGGGTACGGACGGTTTTCGTTGTCAATATCCAAGGTCTCTTCCGAATGTAGATCAAAAGAGTCAATGCCCGGGTCTAAGCGTTCCAGTAGCCAGCGCAATCGTTCTATGGTACGGCGTTGCAAGCGATTGAACATTTTGAAAGCAGGTTCCAGGTTTCCGGTGGCCAGTGCGTTGTCTAGTTCAAGTCGGTATTTCTCGAATTCATCTACGTCCGATTGCAACAAAAATCGTTTCCTGTCGTCCAGCATGTCCAAGTAACGCTCATAGATTTCAGCTGAAGCGATGTCGTCAAGAACTTTTTGTCGAAGTAGATGGTGATTCCTGACTTGATCCACTACGATCGTGCTTATGCGACTATGAGTTGAGTTGGGTTCCAACTCCTCAACGTCGAAATTGTCCCCTTCAGCAGGTACTTCTGTGGTGGTACAAAATGCGCTTAAGCAGGCTAGGCATAGTGGGAACAGGATGGATGTTTTGATCCGTCTGCGGATGCCAGCAATGTCGTACATGGTCTTACTTTGTTTGTTCATAGACTGGGACTCAGTTGCTGCACTATACATTGGTATGTGATTATTGGAAGTTAGTTCCTTGGAAATCTGGTACGGTGTACTCAATATAAATTGTTAAACATGCGGTCCAGTCTTGGAAGCCAATAGTTATTCAGATCAAGGGAGAATGCTACGGCATGCGCTCTACCGATGATCCGGTCTCGCGTAACCACACCGATCCGACGGAAATCGGAGCTGTTATCCCGGTTATCACCGAGCATTAGATACTCGTCTTCTCCTAGAGTCACGGGTCCAAACGATGCGTATCCAGGATCTCTTGCGTCGCGAGCCAACATAATGATTCGAGAGCTGTCCAGAATTTCTTCTCGAAACAGTCGAAATGTACGTTCTTCCGGCACATAAAAACCTGCGTGTTCCTCTTCTGGAATCGGGGTGTAAGTGGCAACGTGACCGTTAATAATGAGGCGATTGCGATTGAGCTGGACTTCGTCTCCAGGGATGCCGACGACTCTTTTGACGAAAAGTTCATCATCCACCGGACTAGGAAAGGTGACGATGTCACCACGATTCGGGTGTGACCATTGCCACACTCGAATAAGTGTGAACGGTACTCGAATGCCGTAAGCCATCTTGTCAACGACTATGCGGTCGCCATCAAGAATGGAAGGTCTCATACTTGAAGAAGGCACTTGGTTCCAGTCTGCTATTGCCGAGCGAAACAGGAACATACAGATGATAAAAACTACGAATCCACGCCATTCTCGCCAGAATTTCCGAAGACGAGATGGTTGAGATTTGGTGTTAGCTTCTGACAATTGGTACTCGTGATTTGTGATTGAACTAAAGAATTTCAGGGACTATTTTTGGTACTTACTCTTCCATTCGCTATACGGCATACCATAAATCTTCTCTCTCGCCGCTTCATAATCGATGGGAGTGTCAGTTTCCTCGCTCGCGGTTACATACCATTTAGCCAAGCAATTTCGGCAAAATCCAGCCGTATTCATCACATCAATATTTTGAACGTCTGTATTGTCTCGAAAATGTTCCACCAGTCTGCGAAAAACTGCCGCTTGAAGCTGTTCTTCAGTAGACATAATTGACTCTCCTAAGATTTTTAGATATTACGTAAGAATGAAAGCTTATTAAGAATGGAATGGCTCACTAACTACGAGATTTGGGCGGCATTCCTGTCGTTGACGCTACTCGAAATTGTTTTGGGTATCGACAACATTGTTTTCATCTCAATTGTAACTAATCGAGTAAAGGCATCTCTACGAAATCGCGCAAGGTTGATTGGCCTATCACTTGCAATGATTTTGCGAATTCTGCTACTGCTTTCGATTAGTTGGATCATCGGTCTCACTGCACCGCTATTCAGTGTCTACGGGAACGAAATTTCTTGGCGGGACGTAATCCTCCTAGTGGGCGGTTTGTTTCTTATTTTCAAGGCAACTACAGAAATCCACAATTCTCTATTAGAGGAAGAAAAAACACAAACCGTCGCAGTTCAGACTGGTTTTTTTGCAGTCCTGGCGCAAATTTGTGTGATTGATCTGGTCTTCTCAATCGATTCAGTAATCACGGCAGTCGGACTTGTGGACGAGGTTCCAGTCATGATTGCTGCCATAATCGTTGCGGTATGTGTCATGATGGTCGCTGCGAAACCCTTAAGCGAGTTTGTGGACTGCCATCCAACAGTTAAAATGTTGGCTCTTGCCTTTTTATTTCTGATCGGCATCATACTCGTAATGGACGGATTGGATGTGCATGTGCCGAAGGGTTATATCTACTCTGCCTTGGCGTTTTCAATCCTTGTAGAAGGGTTGAATCTTGCATTCAAACGTCAGAAAGCTGGAGGAATCAAACTGCGGAAAGCTCAATTCGCAGATCTGGTTCCGAGTGACTCTCTGAACAATGACGCGGTAAGTCTTTCGGCTACGTCGACTGAGGGCTTATCACCTAAGAACGAATGACTATCTCCCATCAGTAGAAGGATGTCTTATTTCGCATCCCGTGGAGGTACGGTTGCGCGCACGAAGACCAAATTGTCTCTATTGGAACGCTCCGCAGAGTATTCATAACCTTCAAGGTTGAAACTCTTCAGACCTTTGAACGTTTCCACTCGATTTTGAACGATGTAACGAGCTAGCAATCCGCGGGCCCGTTTACCGTAGAAGCTCATAAACCGAAAATTGCCATTGAAGTTATCCAGAAACGAACAATTTAGAACAGGATAGTTGAGTTTTGATTGATCGACTGCCTTGAAATATTCACTCGAAGCCAGATTAATTAGTACAGGCTTACTGTGTTTGCTCAGTTCAGCATTGAGTTGCTCGGTGATACTTGGTCCCCAAAATTCATAAAGGTCAGATCCTCGAGAATTTGCAAACGGCAGACCCATTTCGAGGCGATATGGGTGAATCAGGTCAGAGGGCCTCAAAAGCCCATAGAGACCCGACAAAATTCGTAATCTCCGATGTGCACTGGTCATATCAGCGGTACTAAAAGTCTCTGCTTCAAGTCCCAGATAGACTGATCCTCGAAATGCGTAAATCGACTGTCTGGTGTTCCGCCGGTTCTTTTGCCAGCTTTGAAAGCGACCTGCATTGAGCTCGCTTAATTCATCGTTGATACCCATGAGTTCTTGGATGTCATCAGGCCCAAGATGGCGGAGGTCGTTGATTAAAACTTCTGCCTCATCGAGGAACACAGGGTCTGTACGCTTTGCGGTCTTGGTTTTACTTTTAAAATCAAGATTCTTGGAAGGAGAAACGACGGTTAGCACTTTCGCCTCGAACGGTTGTTCAGTTAAAGGTGTCTAGCTTAATGTTATTTGAATAGACTCAGATAGTATTTTCACATGCAGGCAGTAGGAAGATCTTGGCAAGGTATCCGTTCTCGGAACGAGGATGTCTATACCATTCGTACTGATCTGAACCTGGTTGCAGTCGCTGACGGCATGGGCGGCGCACCTGGTGGCAACATTGCGTCTCGACTGACAATCGATGAATTTTCTGATTCGCTGGAAAACTGTAAGAACAACGGTGGTAGCAAAGCGAAGGATTTGGTAGACGCCGCAGTTAATGCGAACTCGTTAGTGCACCAACGCCCTGCGATGCAGCCTGAGCTCACGGGTATGGGCAGTACCATCGTTGCCGCACTGTTTCGCGGCGAAGAGATTGATCTTTGCCACGTCGGCGACTCGCGAGCCTACCTCTACCGAAAGAAAAATCTAACACAGATTACCCAAGACCACAGTGTGATTCAGGGCATGATCAGTCGAGGGGAAGTCACTGTCGAAGAAGCGGAAAATTTACCAATCAAGCACGCGCTGACTCAGGCGATTGGTCCCAGTAGCAAAATTACTCCTGAACTCAATCACGTTCTCCTAGGGCAACGTGATGTATTACTCTTATGTAGCGATGGTCTTTGTGGGTTTGTACCAGAAGAGGAAATTTGCGATATTCTCAGCGCACATGGTCATAGTTTGCGAACGGCGATGAATGTGCTGGTCGAGTCTGCAATGAAATTCGGTAGCACCGACAACATTACCGTCGTTCTCGCAAAGCTATAACCCAAGATTGGCGAGGGATTTTGTCGGTAGATTCCGTAAAAGGAGAACAAAACATGCTAATTCAAGAATTAATCGAAGACAAGCTGACAACGCTTAATCCTCTGCACTTGGTGGTGGAGAACGAGAGTCATAACCATCATGTGCCGGAAGGCTCAGAATCTCACTTCAAGGTTACCATCGTTAGCAAGGAGTTTGAATCACTTAGGCTCATAGAGCGCCATCGAATGGTCAATGAGCTTCTTCAAAACGAACTAGCCGGACCGGTTCACGCGCTGGCTTTGCACACATATACTGAAGCAGACTGGTCGAAGCGCTTCGGACAAACGCCGATGTCTCCGCCGTGCGCGAGAGGATCGAGTTCAGCTTAACACTGAGTCTATGGGAACTCTCAAACATGTGGTTTCTTTTTATGAATTTAGGCCACAAAAGGACCTCTCACTAGCTCAGTCTAAGTTGGAGAAAGTCTGTATCGATGCAGGAATCGTTGGCACGCTTCTTCTTGCATCCGAGGGCTTGAATGGTTCTTTAGCACATGACTCTCGAGTGAAGTTAGAAGGCGTTCTCGAGCATGTAAAGACAATTGCGGACACATTTGACTTGAAGGTCAACTGGTCAACCGCCGATCCAGACAATGTAGTTTTCCATCGACTAAAAATCCGCATAAGACCGGAAATTGTGAACTATGGGTCTGATATGAGATTTGACTCTGAAAGGGGTAAACATGTGAGTCCAGTTGAATGGGACGCGTTGATTTCCGACCCAAATACCCTCGTGCTGGATGTGAGGAACACTTACGAAACTGAAGTTGGCACTTTTCAGAACGCCAAAGTGTCTAATACCCGGAACTTTCGCGAATTCAGTGACTCGGTAGTGAAGGAACTGGGCGGGAAAAAGGACACACCGATTGCCATGTTTTGTACTGGTGGTATTCGATGTGAAAAAGCGTCGCAACACTTGGTCGCACAGGGATTTGAGAATGTGTATCAGCTCGACGGCGGTGTTTTGAACTATCTGCGACAAACGCCCAAGGATAGATCGAATTGGATGGGAGAGTGCTTTGTCTTTGATCAGAGAGTTACCGTGGATCACTCCCTTCACCAAGGCAACTATATCCAGTGCTTTGCGTGCCGACATCCACTATCGGAAGAAGATACCGAATCAGAGCACTATGTGCCAGCGGTCAGTTGTCCTCACTGTTTTTCAAGCACCAGCGACGAACGGAAAGAACGGTTTAGTGAACGAAGCAAGCAAGTCGCGCTAGCGAACATGAGAGGAGAACGACATATTGGGGTCAATTCACGACAGGTGTCAGAGCAGTGAGTAATCTGTCGACTTCAGGCCATATGTTGTCTAGCAATATAGGTTGTGCAATGCTCTTGGGGTGTACTCCATCGTTTTGCATTAAATCTTCTTGATCTCCAACCTTATCCAGAAGGAATGGCGTATAGGCGGTATTCAATTCCGTCGCCACACGTTCAAACATCTTGTAAAAGGAATCGGTGTATTGGTTTCCGTAGTTCGGAGGAAGGCGCATTCCAGCCACCAAGACCTTAGCGCCCGCGTCTTGGCATTTCTTTACAATATTCCGCAGGTTTTGTTCGACCGACTCAATGGGGTAACCCCGCAGGCCATCGTTACCCCCAAGTTCAACCACCACGATGCTTGGTTCTATTCGGTCCAGTTCATACTCGATTCGTGTCAATCCACCCGAAGTGGTTTCTCCACTGATACTCGCATTCTCTACCGTCCAATTAATGAAATTTTTCTCAACACGCTGCCGTAGTAGGTTCACCCATCCTTCTTCATCAGCGATGCCGTAGGCGGCACTCAGACTGTCACCAAAAACCATGATTTTTTTCGGATAAGTGTCACTTACCTCAGACAGCGCAGAACTCCAACCGAACAACACTAGGCCCAGCAGGAATCCCTTGGAAATAAACAATAAAGACCAATTTATCTTACATGGTACGAATCTTGTGAAAAGGATTCGTATGGGACGAGAAAACCTCACCATTTTGGATGGTGTGGATGTGTCGCTTGCATATGGAGATTCACTCGCAATTGTTGGTGTATCAGGATCTGGAAAAACCACTTTGTTGGGGATTTTAGCAGGGCTTGATTTGCCAACTTCTGGAAAAGTTTGGCTTGACGGTGAAGAACTTACTGAGATGGACGAGGAACAACGTGCGAAAGTACGAAGTAAAGTCGTCGGTTTTGTGTTTCAGTCATTCCAGCTTATTGAAAGTCTGACTGCACTAGAAAATGTCATGCTCCCTGGTGAATTACGCGGTGATTCCACTGCACGTCAGGATGCTGAGGAGTTTTTGGATAGAGTAGGCGTGGGCGATCGAACCAAACATTACCCGAGGCAACTTTCCGGCGGTGAACAGCAACGTGTTGCGATTGCCAGAGCCTTTGCATCACGACCTACTGTGCTGTTCGCGGATGAACCAACTGGGAATTTAGATACTGCAACCGGTAAACTGGTTGCGGACCTACTCTTCGATCTAAACCAAGAGGTTGGTACTACCCTGGTTCTTGTCACCCACGACGTTGGTTTGGCCAGTCGTTGTAAGCACCGGATCGAATTAACCGCAGGGAAAATTACTTCATGAATTTCCATTTAGTCCTAAAGCTCGTGCTTCGCGATTGGCGAGCTGGAGAATTGCGGCTGTTACTGGTCAGTTTGCTCGTCGCGGTTGGCATTGTTGCAGCAATCACCATGACGGTTGGACGCCTCCAATCGGCGATGATGCTCGAAGCAGCGTCCTACCTAGCTGCTGACCGAGTTATTAGTGGCGGAAAACCTATACCTGAAGCATTCATAGATGCGGCCGATCAGAATGAGCTCGCCATGTCGCATACATTGACATTCACTTCAATGGTGGTCGCGCAGTCGACCGACGCCAGAACCCAGCTAGTCTCAGTCAAGGCAGTCGACGATGAGTATCCGTTGCGAGGCACCTTGAAGGTGACCGATGAACCTTTTGGATGGGGCGATGCCACTGAGGATGTGCCCGACCCAGGGAAAGTTTGGCTCGATTCGCGGCTATTCCCTGCATTAGGAGTTGAGTTAGGAGATCGAGTGCAGGTAGGGTATGCAGACTTTGAGATATCCCGCGTATTAACCCACGAGCCAGACCGAGGTGGTTCGATGTGGGACATGGGTCCAAGATTGTTGATGAATATCGCGGATGTCCCCGCAACGCAGGTGGTACAACCTGGGAGTCGATTGAACTACAAGCTCCTGCTCAGCGGAGAACGTGCTGGCCTAGATTCAGTTTTTGAAACAATACGTGAGGACCTGCGTCCAGACTATGACTGGGAAGACGTTCGAAGATCCGTCGCACAAATTGGTCGCGCTCTTGATCGGGCAGAACGGTTTTTCCTAATTGGTGGGTCCTTAGCGGTACTCCTGGCAGGCGTTGCCATAGCTTTGTCTGCTCAAAGATATGCTTCAAGGCATATCAATCATGTCGGAATCTTGAAGACACTCGGCGCAACCCCTAATGACGTTCTATTCGCGATTTTGGGAGTTTTGTTGCTTATCGGTTTGGTCGGGATGACGCTGGGATATGCCGCTGGCAGTGCTCTTCATTACTTTCTGGTGTGGAATTTCAGGGAGCTACTTCCAGCCGAATTACCTGGGGTGGGTTTTCGTCCGTTGATCCTCAGCACTGTGACCGGCTTGATTTGTCTATTCACCTTCGCGTTGCCGCAGTTCCTGGCATTGAAAAATATCTCGCCTTTGAGAGTACTTCGTCGAGATATTGCAGATGGTGCGACATCCAAATTGGTCACGTATAGCTTCGCGGCCATTGGGAGTGTTTCACTGTTAATCTGGTATGCAGAGAATGTTCTCTTAGTAGTCGGATTGCTTGTTGGTATTAGTCTGACTTGCTTGGTGTTTAGTGGTATAGCGCTCGTGTTACTCAAAGGTGGCAGAGTCGTCGGTGCCGAAGCAGGGAGTGTCTGGCGATTGGCGTTGGCTGGCCTACAACGAAGACGTGGGTCCAACACAGGACAGATCATCGTGTTTGGGCTAGCAATCATGATGCTGTTGATTATTTTTCTCCTGCGAACCACATTGATTGAAGAGTGGCAAGCACAACTACCAGACGAGTTACCCAATCACTTCCTCCTGAACGTCACCAATGCTCAAGTCGAAGGAGTAGAGGCATTCTTGGATGAACACGCGGTTTATGATGGTTTCCTGCTACCGATGCTACCGGGGCGGGTAGTCGCCGTAAACAATGAGAATGTTCGGACTTATCAAGAAAATATTCAAGGTACAGTAAGACGAATGTCAGGACCGCGTTTATCGAGTACTAGGCAGCTTACCTATCTTGAAGATCTACCCAACGAAAATAAAGTCGTTAAAGGAGATTGGTGGGATCCTAATACAGGGGCTCATGAAGTTTCGATTGAGGACAGTTACGCATATCGATGGGATCTTGACATAGGAGATGAATTGACCTTTCAAGTTGCTGGGTCCGAGGTTACCGCCACGGTCACGAGTATTCGATCACTCCAGTGGGAGAGTTTTCAGCCTAATTTCTTCATGATCCTAAGTCCCGCAGCGCTAAGGGAAGTGCCAGCTACCTTTATTACTGGATTCCACCTTGCGGACGAAGACAAGCGGTACGTACAGGACCTGATCAGTCAATTCCCGACCATAACGGTCATAGATGTCGGTTCGATCATTGAGCAGGTGCAGTCGATCTTATCGCGTGCGACACAAGCCGTTGAATGGGTACTCTACCTAGTACTCGGTGGTGGAGTCTTGGTGCTCATCGCTGCGATTCAATCAGGAAGAGACTACCGCATGCGTGAATATGCGTTGATTCGAAGTCTGGGTGGTAGCAGAAATCTCATCTCAGGTTCACTCATTGCCGAATTCACGTTCTTAGGCGCGATGGCTGGATTGGTTGCCGTCTGCGGAGCAGAACTCTCAATGTGGTTCATCGAAGGTGTGATTTTTGAATTTGATTACACTCCTAGACCGATGCTGTGGATCTTAGGACCCTTGATGGGAATGGTGATTATTCTTTCGGTAGGGTACTTAGGCACCAGGCAGCTTGTGTCCACCCCACCGATTGCGGTATTAAGAGATTTTTAGCAGATGTCAGATTTACGTGTTGAACGTAACAAGCTACGAAAGAGAGTTCGTCGACTAGCCGGTCAAGCGATTGTTGACTATCACATGATCGAAGATGGTGATCGAGTCATGGTTTGTATGTCAGGTGGGAAAGATTCCTATGTGATGCTAGATGTACTGCTCTCATTGCAACGCAATGCGCCGGTTTCTTTCTCGGTGTTCGGGATCAATGTAGATCAAAAACAACCGGATTTTCCGGGTGATGTGCTACCAGATTACATGGCAGAACGAGATGTCGAATTTCATGTCATCGAGGAAGACACTTACTCCATCGTCAAGTCTCGTACGCCCGAAGGTAAGACGTATTGCCCAATCTGTTCTAGATTGAGAAGAGGGATTCTTTACTCCTCTGCCCAAAAATTGGGTGCGACGAAAATTGCCTTGGGACATCATTTAGATGATGTCGTCGAGACCTTATTTCTCAATATGTTCTACGGCAGCCAGATGAAGAGTATGCCACCGCATTTATTGTCTGATGATCAAAGGAATGAAGTCATTCGTCCGTTGTATTACGTGCGCGAAAGTGACTTGGAGAAATATGCCGAGTTTGAGCAATTTCCAATCATTCCATGTAACTTATGCGGTTCTCAGGAGAATCTCCAACGCCAAGTTATCAAGTCGATGCTGAGAGAGTGGGACCGAGTCCAACCTGGGAGAGTGCAAAACATCGCGCGTTCCATCCGGAATGTGAAACCATCCCATCTTGGAGACTCTACACTTTTCAATTTTGCCAAGCTGACTAAATCTGAAAAAGTGTTGCCTTTTGTAGAGTTGAGAGCCTGACGGAAGTGCGACTCGTAAGCTATCGATCATTATCCCGCCTCGCATTGAACAACGTCGTGGATGAGTTCGTATCCAGAGATGGAGATATCGTTAATGGATCTATGGCACAGAAACGCAAACAGGTACTGGCGGTGCTGAAGTCTGGTGATGCCGTTATTTCATACGATGATCGTTCAAAGACCACCAATATCCATACCAAGGTAGAGTGGGACCGAATTCAGGCTAAAGTCAGTCGAGAAGATTCTCACTAGGTCGGTTTCTCCGTACCAGACATGAACTTCGAGCAACCTTTCAGTTCCTTACTTTAACGAAGCGCTTCCCGTCGCTCGGCCATGACTCAACTGCTTTTGAAAACAAGCAACCTAGGTTGCGAGGTGGCTGGTCAGGTACTTTTCAAAGATCTGAACCTTGAAATCAAAAGTGGCGAGCTACTGAAGATCGATGGTCCAAATGGCTGTGGAAAATCTACTTTGCTGCGTTGTCTAGTAGGAATCAAACTGGCAAGTTCGGGATCAGTCGAACGCTTTGAGAAGTGCACTTTTCTAGGCCATAAGATCGGCTTGAATCCTCTGCTTACAGTATCAGAGAACATCCAATTCAGTCGCGCGATGGCAGAGTCGTCTGAACATAGCATAGAGGTAGCGCTTGAACGACTCGATCTGTATTCATATAGGAACCATCTGGTTGGCAAGCTATCAGCTGGGTTAAAGCAACGATGTGCACTCGCTCGAATATGGGTCCAAGCCTGCAAGATTTGGTTGTTGGACGAACCAAGAAGTGCGTTAGACGCTCAGAGTAAGGAGTTGCTCAATCGACTAATCATTGACCATCGAGAAGAAGGAGGATGCATTGGGATGGTCAGCCATACACCCGTTTCATTTGACGATGTACAGACTCTAGGACTTGGGTTGTAATGTCTGGATTTTGGATTATCTTTCGTTCCGACCTGCTGGTGGCGGTCCGATTTAAGTCGGATTCCCTCCACCCTTTGCTGATGTTTCTATTGTTGGCGTTTCTATCAACACTGGTTGTGCATAATCGAACCTTTGACACCTCGATGGTAGCTGTAGGGTCGGTGTGGTTGGCCGCAATGATTGCGAATCTACTCGCGCTGGAGACGTTATTCAATCGGGACGCTGAATCCGGCATGGTCGATCAGTTCCTCGTACATAGTCAACCACTGTTTTTGGTCACTCTAGGACGGGTACTCAGTAGGTGGTTGTTGGTCGGACTACCGATATGCCTCCTAAGTCCGGTCGCAGCTTTGTTGATGGGTCTACATTACCTTGATTCTTTAGGTTTAGCCGCTTCGCTGTTTATTGCAACACCTGCGTTAACTGCTCTGGGAGTGCTTGGTTCAGCCCTAAGCATCGGCATTGAACGAGGAGGGGTATTGCTTGCGATCTTAATTCTTCCGCTCTACGTGCCCATCTACCTGCTGGGAGTTGGTTTTGGTCAATCGCTATTGCTTAGTCAATTTAATTGGAGCCCTTTACTCTGGCTCACTGCTATATCTATCGGTGCCATCACGGTGGTACCTTTCGCGATTGGATTTGCGCTCAAGATAAGTCAGGAGTATTAGATGGATTGGATCAAGGAGAAATTTCATCGGGCTGGATCGCCGAGATATTTCTACCTAGGGTCGTATGCATGGATTCTAGGTTGCTACATAGTAGGGATTGTTCTGCTTGGCGCTGGAACGGTGTGGGGGTTGTGGTTCACACCACCCGATCGAGTGCAAGGCGAAGTATTTCGAATCATCTATATGCATGTGCCCGCAGCTCATTTGTCTCAACTGATTTATATCGCTACCGCTGTCGCTGGATTTGTCTACGTTGTGTGGAGAATGAAAATGGCAAATGTCTTCATGGTCGCAGCAATACCAATCGGCGCATGGTTGACAGCAATAGCACTGTTTTCGGGGATTGTCTGGGGTATTCCCACATGGGGAACAGGTTGGGTGTGGGACGCACGAACGACCTCTGTACTTGCGCAACTGTTCCTGTTCCTTGGCTTGATCGCGCTCCGTCAGGTGATCCCCGATGAGCATAGAGCGATGATGGCAGTTGCCATTCTGGCAATGATCGGCGTGCTCAATATTCCTATTATTAAATATTCAGTGGATTGGTTCACTACCCTGCACCAACCAGCATCTATCCAAATCGGCAGGCCTGTTTCTATTGCTATGTCAATGCTTTGGCCACTCCTTATTAACACCATCGGCATGTATTTACTTATGGCAGGCGTAATACTCGCACGTATGCGGAATTTGGTGCTCGACCGGGAACGCGAAACTGAATGGGTTCGCAGTCGATTTAGCCAATCGGCGGGATAGGCATCAATTCATGGATATGTATGTATTTTCGGTTTACTCAATCACTGTTCTGGTGGTAGCGGTTATGTGTATCGCACCATTGGTATCTCATATGCAAATCAAAAATCGAGTTAAGCAGGGTGTAGGGCGAGACGGCACATGACTCCAGTTAGACGCAATCGTATCGTTGTAATTTCTTTCGTATTCGTGGGCGCGGTCTTAACGTTGACCACTACGATCTTTGCGCTCCAGGACAATATGCAGTTTTTCTATCTCCCAGACCAGATCGTCAACGGAGAAGCGCCTGAGGACAAACGAATCCGTGCAGGCGGCATGGTCGTTGCCGGTAGCATCCGACATGACGAGGATCAACTACTGGTTTCCTTTGAGTTGACCGATATGAAAGGCTCTTCTTTCCCGGTTTCGTATGCCGGAATATTGCCGGGTCTCTTTGCTGAGGGTCAGGGAACCGTAGTTACCGGCACACTGGACTCAAAGGGCGTGTTCCAAGCTGATGTTGTGTTGGCTAAACACGATGAGCAGTACATGCCACCTGAACTAGACGGGTTGCACGCCTCCCAGTGATCCCAGAATTTGCTCACTTTCTAACCTGTGTTGCATTTGTCTGCACGGTGGTGCTGACGTTAGCTGGATTTTATACGGGTAAGACTCAGCAAGTTAGCGGTATAAACATTTGTCGAAGCGTGGCATCACTGCAATTTGTGGTGTTGCTAATGTCATTCGGTCTCTTGATGTACTCGTTTCTCACGGACGACTTCTCGGTTCTCTATGTGTCACAGAACTCCACGGTCGAATTGCCTTGGTACTACAAGTTCAGTGCAACATGGGGTGCTCACGAAGGCTCGTTTCTGTTTTGGACGGTTGTCACCGCTGGATGGACGTTCCTTGTTGCACTAAAAACCAAGTCCCTGAGTATGGACATGGGCGGATACGTTCTAGGCGTGATGGGTGCAGTAAATACGGGATTTTTGGCGTATCTACTGACTGCAAGTAATCCGTTTTTGAGGCTGGTACCTAGCGTGCCTGATTCCGGAGCGGACTTGAACGTAATCCTGCAGGATATTGGCCTCATCATTCACCCGCCGATGCTCAGTATTGGTTACGTTGGCTTCAGTGTGGCATTTGCGTTTGCGATTGCAGCTCTGTTGACTGGTCGAATCGACGCAACCTGGGCTAGATGGTCGCGACCTTGGACGCATGCTGCGTGGGCATTTCTTACCGTTGGTATTGCGTTAGGAAGTTGGTGGGCTTACTACGAACTAGGCTGGGGTGGTTGGTGGTTCTGGGATCCGGCCGAGAACGCTTCGTTTATGCCTTGGTTAGCAGGTACAGCGCTAATTCATTCGTTGTCCGTGACCGAGAAACGTGGTGCTTTTAAGTCTTGGACTGTGTTGCTCGCGATTCTTGCTTTTGGACTCTCATTGACTGGTGGGTTCTTGATTCGATCAGGTGTTCTAACCAGCGTCCATGCGTTTGCCATAGATCCAGAGAGAGGACTTTTTCTGCTTGCCATACTTGTGACTCTCATGGTTCCGGCGCTGGTCCTATTCGCTGTCAGAGCGTCAACCCTCAAGAGTCGTATCCAGTACGCTGGTGTTTCCCGTGAATTGCTACTTCTGTTAAACAATGCCTTATTGGTGTTTGCGCTTGTGAATGTCTTGATTTTCACGATTTATCCATTGATTCACGAATGGATCTCCGGTGGTGAACTCACATCCATCGGACCACCATACTTCAATGCGGTGTTCGTACCTGTGATGTTGTTCTTGACCGCTTGTTTGGCCATCACGCCGATAGTGAGATGGAAGAGAACCCCGTTAAAACTCCTTAAAAACGCATTGATACTGCTTGGTCTTTCTGTCGCCTTTGTGATTTTGGTAGGTCTGGTGTTAAGTGATCAGTTTGTAATCGGTGCACTTCTGGTTGCAGGACTTGCCCTGTGGGTGATAGTCGTACATATCAAGGAGGTAATTCGCCGACGTACCAGTATGTCGCTTGGCATCACGGGCATGTTTACGGCACATATTGGATTTGCGGTTGCGGTAATAGGCATAGCTATTACCACCGGATATACGAGCTCGACGGAAGAGAGAATGCGCGTGGGCGACACCGTCGAATTGAATGATCGAACTTACGAGTTTTTGAATATTGAGGACATTCGCGGACCGAACTATATTGGGCAGATGGGTACATTTAAGGTAGGTGATATCTACGTGTATCCCGAACGTAGAGAGTACCTAACCCGACAAACGATCACAACCGAAGCTGGGATAGACGGCCGGATTACACGTGATCTGTTTATTGCTCTGGGCGAGCCATTGCCCGATGGGAGTTGGGGAGTTCGCATTCAGGAGAAACCATTGGTGCGTTGGATCTGGCTCGGCGCGTTCATAATGGCACTCGGCGGTATCCTCGCGGTCATGGATGCTAGATACAGGAAATTGCAACGCAGGTACTTGCAGGCTAAGTTTCATTCTGACGATGCCCTTCCTAGTAGTGCTCTCGCAACTTCTTGAATCTCGTGTTGTGACTCGATTTGTTCAAGTACTGGGAAATGTCTGAGACATGGCCACTAAATCAAGTTCCAGTCGAAATGCCAGAATGCTTCTGTTTATTCCAGCAATCTTTCTGGTTGCGTTAGCAATCGTTTTTTTAAAGAGTTTTGAATTCGGTCCAAGAGATGTCTTACCATCAGCTTTAGTCGGTAAACCGTTTCCAGAGTTTTCCTATTCGGAACTGCATAACGGGCAACAGTTAACTCGTTCAGATCTAATCGGTGAGCCGAGATTGGTCAACGTTTGGGCATCTTGGTGCGTGGCTTGTGGTGTCGAGCACCCGATATTGCTGGAGATCGCTACAAGTGGTGTCTCGATTGTTGGTTTGAATTACAAGGACGAACCAGACACTGCTAGGCAATGGCTTCTGGAGCGGGGTAATCCGTACGACTTCAACATAGTGGATCGGGAAGGTTTACTCGGAATCGAATTAGGAGTCACAGGCGCACCCGAAACTTTCGTGCTGGATGAGCACGGCACCATCGTTGACAAGCACGTAGGTCTCATATCAGAGGCAACGTGGGAAACTTTTAAATCTCAATACTTCTCGAGTTAGATGACACTCATATTTGCCTGTATCTTCTCGTTCATCTATTCAATCACGGCAATAGATGCACAGGAATTCGAAGATCCCACGATAGAAGAACGGTATTACAAGCTTCTGGAAGTCATTCGATGTCCCAAGTGCCTTAACACGAACCTAGCTGGGTCAGACGCACCTATCGCCAAGGACTTGCGAGCGCTGGTCTATCGCCTTCTTCACGAAGGGAAGTCAGATAAGGAAATCAGGGTGTATCTGGTTGAACGGTATGGCGATTTCATACTTTACGACCCTCCTTTGAGTCCTAAAACAGTGTTTTTGTGGGCCTTGCCCGTTATTGGTCTTTTGCTAGTGTTTTGGGTGGTTCTCAAAGTTGGCTTCCAAAAGAATCAGCCGCAGCTTAGTGCAGAGGAAGCTCAACGACTCGAAGAAGTAGACCGCTCGTGATTGAGTTGTTGATTACAGCAGGAATTGCCGCAGTACTTTTGGGCATCTGGCTGTTCGTGCAGTTGTATATAGGCCGAGACGCAAGGTCTGTTTCAGGCCAAGATCGAGTCAAACTCAATCGATTATTCACCAAGGCTCAAGCAGATGAGTTTAGTTCTGATACCGATGAAGAATCGACGGCACTCGCTCAGGAAATAAAGTACACATTGTTGGAAGAGAGAGCTACCGCTGGCGATGAACCGAAGCAACGGACGATGGCGCGTTGGGTTCAATTCACGATTCCTTTAGGTGTTCCTTTACTTGCGCTAGCAATTTACTGGTTTTGGTTAGGCGATCCATTGGCGGTGGATCTGGACCGAATTCCGCGAGATTTTCTTGAAACCGAATCGATGGAACAACAACAAGAGATTTACAGTCTGTTCCAAAAACGCGCGGCGGATCAACCTAGTGATGGCTCTGCGTGGTTTTACTTGATGCAGCTGCAATGGATAACCAAAAAATACGATGCTTTGATTGTCTCGCATACGCAAGCGGAGGAACTGGGCCACATCGCCAACGACTCAGATCAGTGGTTCCTCTTGAGTGTCGCGAGTCTGCAACGGCCACTCGACAATCCAAGGACTATACGTGTATTGGAGCGAGTTGCTAAATCCAATACAGACCTACCGCTACTTATAGAGATGATGTTGTATCGCCTTGCAATTGACCAAATGGATTATTCGCAAGCCTTTCTGGTCAGTGAACAGATCCTTACTAAGCCTCTCATGGCGGATGTTCGAGGCATCATTGAAACTAGTCGGGACACCAATGTAGTGCCTCAGCTCATGCAACAAGGATCCGTTGTTTTGGTAATGGTTACCGTTCCAGCTGACTTAATTGATCAGGGTTGGTTATCGATTCTGGCTAGGTCCGAGGGTGGTGGACCGCCTTTAGCAGTTGTTCGTAGACCTCTACTTTCCGGTGATGCTACTCGACTGGTGAAAGTGATTCTGAATGACTCGATTGCAATGCAACCCACTTTGCAGCTATCGAACTTTGAGTCGGTAAAAATTGAAGCTCGAATTACTGAGAGCGCGGCCGTCGCCGCTGAAGACGCCATTTTCCGGGTCGAAAGCGAGTATGTAAACCCAAGTGATAATCCTCTCGTTCAATTGGAATTTGATCTCTCAGAAGTTACTTCGGATGCACAGCGGGAAGAAGACTTCTAACGGTCTATATTGATTCAAAGTAACGATTCAACTGCCAATCATTGATCGTCTTCTGCGCTTGCTCTTGTTCCCAGTGGCGAGTCATCACGAAGTGATCCACAAATTCGTCTCCAAGGATCCTTCGTACCGCCTGTGAAGAAGATAGTTTGTCAGCAGCATCTCGCAAATTGTTACTGAAACGACAATCTGAATCCGCGTCCACATCGTAGGCGTTGCCGACCACTGGATCGTTGGGTTCAACTTGCTCCTCTAAACCGAGCACACAGGCTGTCAGCGTTCCTGCGGCTACGAGATAGGGATTAGAGTCTGCGCCTGGCACTCTGTGCTCAATGTGTTCATTACCAGCGGAGTTTATCCAACGAATTGCGCATGTCCGATTTTCGATTCCCCACGACGAAGAGATCGGTGCCCACGCACCCTTGACTAGTCTCGTGTAACTGTTGACCGTAGGTGCAAATAGACAAAGGAGAGCAGGCAGATATTTCTCAAGTCCTGCAAGTGCGAAACGGGCAGGTTCACAGATTTCCCCGAGCGCCCCAGAGAATGCGTTTGATCCATCCTCATTCGTTAGCGAATAGTGGAAGTGACCGCTCTGACCAGGGTACTTCATTGACCACTTGGCCATGAAAGTCGCAATGTTAGCTCTTTGCTGGAAGTAAACCTTGCTGAAAGTCTTGAACAGGGTTGCGCGATCTGCAGCATCGAGAACTGGGGCTATTGACAACGCAGCTTCCCAAACGCCTGGTCCAGTCTCGCAATGAAGTCCCTCTACAGGAATGTCAAAATCTCGGCAAAAGTCCAATAAGCCATTGAAGTCCTGAGATTTGGAGGCTGCACGCAATACTGAGTAGCCGAAATTACCTTCCGTTAGAGGTTCTAAGTCCCGGAATGCCTTCTCTCGAACTGATCTCGATGTCTCGTTAAAGACGAAAAACTCATACTCGAAGCCCGCTTTAACCCCAAAACCAAGATCCTGTAGTTGGTGGGTGACTTTTCTCAGCAAAGTGCGTGGACATAATGGATGGTCTGAAGCGGCCGGATCGGTAAATTCACCGAGAAAGAATGGTGTATTCGTTAAGGGATTGATTCTCTCGGAGCTAGTAAGTAGCCTATAGTGTGTGTCGGGAAATCCGGTATGCCAGCCTGTATAACTTCCAGCATCATAGAGTTGGTCGTCGATATCCCAGCCGAATACACAGTCGCAAAAACCTCCTCCTTTCGTCATGAGACTCGCGAATTTGTCAAGATTTACGTACTTCCCGCGAAGTACTCCGTCGAGGTCAGTAAGTCCGAGTAATACTTGCGCGAACCCTTGTTCTCGATATTGGTTGATTTTTGTCTCAAGTTCTTTATTCATTCTGTCGTACTCAAGCGGTTGCAACTAATCGAAGTGCAGTCAAGGATAATTTAATGACAATGTGGTCGATAAGATTGAAGCAGTGTAGGTCACACCTACAATCCATCGTAGAACACAGCCTTTGCTAGCAACTTTACAGATAAGGGATTACCACTTTTGCTTTTAAAGAGCATTCGATTAGCAGGGTTTAAATCGTTCGCCGATCCAACCACCATTCGTTTAGATCCAGAAATAAGTGCGGTGGTAGGACCGAATGGGTGTGGCAAATCCAATATCGTTGATGGTTTACGCTGGGCAATCGGCGAGCGGTCTGCGTCTGTCTTGCGCGGTTCGACTTTCGATGACATTATTTTTGATGGTTCAGATCTTCGTTCGCCAAGTTCTCATGCGAGCGTGGAGTTGCTCTTTGACAACTCCGATGCAAAACTTGGTGGTGAATATGCCAGCTATGCCGAAATCTCGGTAAGACGGGAAATAGCAATAGACCAGCCGTCGGAGTTCTTCCTGAATGGCAGTAGGTGTAGATCAAGAGATATCCAGGATTTATTCCTTGGTACCGGATTCGGTACCAAAGGCTATGCAATCATTGAACAGGGAATGACAGATCGGTTAGTTCGGTCCAAACCAGAAGAGTTACGACATTATTTAGAAGAAGCCGCCGGAGTCACAAACTATCGAGAACGACGACACCAAACTGAGTTATTGATTCACAGGACTGAGGAGAATATCCTGCGAATTGAAGATGATCTCGAACGACTTTCCACGGATCTTCGCCATCTAAAACGACAAGCTCGCGAAGCAGAAAGATTTCAAAAGCTGAATACTGCTCTTGATCAGCTCAGAATCAAGAAGATCGCGCTTCAGATAAAACTAACGTCTGACCATCTAAAAGACGTTGATAAAAGTATTGAGCAGAAACGCAACGAACAAAGTAGCCTTGAAACTGAGGCTCAGTTGCTTGACAACCACCTTCTCGAGCTACGAAATCGAAGAGATTCCGCAGTAGAACAAGAACGGCAACGGCAAGACACTGTAAGTGCGTTTAACCAGAAAATTTCAGCTAAGGAAAATCTAATCAGTGTTCACGAGAATCAGATCAGGACGATTACTGAGAATCTCAAACGCACAGAAGGACAAAAAGAGGATTACCTTTCGGAAATCCGCTCGAATGAGGCAAAAATCGCGGAGTGGGAACCGAAACAACGCACGCTGACGCGTCAAGTTGAAGTGCTGAAAGCTGAGCGAGAACAGAAAGAACGCGACTATTCGGCGAAGTCCACGCAGTTAAATGAGTTGCGAACTCAGAGTTCAGAGACGGTTGCAACCATCAATCAGATTTCTGAACGTCGGGTTCAGTATGCACATGAGAGATCAACTGCTCAGTTAGCAGTTTCAAATGCAAAGAAGCGTTTGGAGGAGTTGCACACTGAGCGCAATTCTCTGGTGATCGACGACGATGAACTGAAACAGGCATCCGAAGCGTCAAATAACGCACGGCTGAACAAAGAGCGCATCGAATCGTCGGTTGAGCGGCTAGAAGACGAAAGGACCGGTATTCAGTCTCAACTATCGAGTGTTAGACAACGGATACACTCGATTGAATCAGACCTAGGTATACAGAATAACCGGTTGTCAAATCTACGGGCAGAACAAAGAGCGGCGATGGGTTTGTCGATCGAGACACCTGCATTAAATCAATGGCTGTCATCGCGGAAAATCAATGAAAACCGGCGCTTAATTTCGCAGATCAAAGTACAACCGGGATGGGAAACTGCGGTCGAAATCGTACTAGGCAGTTTTACTCGAGCCATTGAAATACAACAGATCGACGAACTGAAAGGCAGTTCCGGGGAATTGCTGGAAAGTGGCGCAGTGTTCGTTACTCGTAGGCAACAAGGTCAGACGGCCCGAGCAACATCTCTTCTTGATAAGGTACTTGAGGGAACTGAGCTAGTCGCTGATCTACTTTTGCAGGTAAGGGTAGCTGATACTTTTTCCGACGCGCTTACTATGTTGGAGTCACTGCGCGATGATCAAAGTGTGGTTACCGCGGATGGGGTTTGGTTGAGTAACTCTTGGGTTCGTTTTACGGAATCCAATGTCCAGAGTTTGAAAATGCTGACGCGAGTAGGTGAGATTGAATCGGTAGAAAAAAATCGCGAAGAGTTGCTCAGGCGTATTGAACGAGAACAGCAGGCTTATGACCAGTTAGCCGCAGAACAGGAAGAGTTACTGAATAGCAGAGAGACCTTACAACTTGAGTTGGTACAAGCATCGGAGAACGTCGCTATAACCGCGGCGGAAGAAGATGCAAAGTCTTTAGCTCTGAGTGAAGTCAAACGAAGAGTTGAAGAAATCCATAGCGAAATTTCTCAAATAGAAACGAATTTAGCTCAAACATCCTCGCAATATGCTTCTGCTGACAATCTCTGGAGTGAATCGGATAGTCAACTCGCTACAGTTCACGTCAAGCTATCCGATTTGGAAAACTCCCAGCGCGTAGCGGAGATCAAACAAGAGGAGAGCAGGGAATCTTTAAAGGTTCTCAATGAGCAATTTCTATCAAATTCTGCAGACCTTGAAAGGATCACGACAGAGATCAGAAGCACCAAGGAGAGCACATCTCGCCAGATCACCCGTCTCGAAGGCTTGGATCAGACGATAGTACAGCAGACTAGAGAGCTAGAGAAGCACCAGTCTGAAATTCCAGTGCTGAGGAAAGCCAGATCGGATGACCTAAGCAGTCAGTCTGATTCCAGGCAGTTACTTACCGAGCAATCGGAAGTAGTACGCACATTACTGACAGAAATATTGGCACAAGAATCTACGAAGTCAGACAACGAAGATCAAACGAAGAAAGTCGAGTCTGCGATCAATACGCTTCTCATAGATAGAGCTTCCACATCATCCGCTCTTGAATTTGCAACAAAAAACCTGGATAGTTTTCAAATAAGCACCGAAGATGCATTGGCCTTGCTGTCGTCTGAAGATCTCGACGAGAATATCGACGCAGAGATTGAGCGACGTGAAAAGGGTTTGGCGAGACTAGGTGACATCAATCATCAAGCGATTGAAGAACACGCTCGAAAATTAGAGGAGAAGACCAACACCGATCGACAGTTAAGAGATGTCGAGCAATCATTAACAAACCTTCGATCCAGCGTTCAACGGATAGATAAGGAAATTCAGAGCAAAGTAAAGGGGACATTCGATACGCTGAATGAAAAACTCGATCAGGTATTTCCTCGACTCTTTGGTGGAGGCAAAGCGGTCCTCGAGATGACCGGTGAAAATCTTCTTGAAGCTGGTGTAGTTATTCGAGTCAAACCTCCTGGGAAAGCGAATCTACCAATCAATCTATTGTCGGGCGGGGAGAAAGCGCTCGCCGCCTTGAGTTTTGTCTTCGCAGTTTTTCTGTTGAATCCAAGTCCGGTATGCATTCTTGACGAAGTGGACGCACCACTGGATCAACAGAATGTGGAACGGTTTGCAGATTTATTGAGTGAGCTGGTGAATACTCAGTTCATATTGATAACGCACAACCCGCTGACCATGGAACGCACCAAAAATCTCTTGGGGGTCACTATGCAGGAGCCAGGTGTATCACGCGTCGTCAGTGTCAGTCTTGAAACAGCGATAGGCTTTGCTCAAGGAGCGTAGAGAAAAGAAGAAAGCATCTGCTATTCCACCGAAATTGGTAATGATTAGCGATTTTCTGAGCATCGTGCTTCTTTAACGAAGAAAAATTTCCTATTATTTTTTCATAGTCACGATAGACACGAGTCAAAACGGATTTCGACTCGAACCTGTTAGCTACTAACAGAATACCAAGGAGGGTACATGACGACCGAATTTTTGGTTCTCACCGTAGCGTGTACGGTTTTCGCGCTTTTTGTTCTTTTTGCCACCGTTGTTAACTGGGTCAGGGTCAGAGAGACTCGATACACACCAGCAGCTGCTAATTTTGGTAAATCTTTCAATTTTGATGACGTAGACAGCCGACCGACTGTAGAACCCGCACAAAATCCATTCGTTCCTCATCTCAATCTTGAAGGTGGGATTGAGGATGAAGAAAAAGAATCAGACATGCCGGTTGAGATTCAGGCAGGTCCGTATACAAGGGTTAATCGCAAGCCATATACGGCGAATACGGCATATACGGACGAAGAATCATCCGATTTATTAAATGGCCACGATGTAGAGAATACATCAGAGGAAGTGGCAGAGGTAGAAGCGTCAGCCACTGTTGATACAGCTGAGGAGATTGAGAGTACTTCCGATGAATCTACAACCCATGAGCCTAGCGAGATAGATGAGTCCAGCGCTGACGAATGTGTAGCTGAAGCGGCCTCTGAGGAAATTGACGAAGGAACACTTGTTTCTAATCAAGAATCGTTCCTGGACAACACCGTCCCATTCGTACGGCCTATACGACAGGAAGTAACGGTACCTTCCGTACGTAAGGTAGAAGAAAAGCCTCTAACTCTGTTGAGATTCTGTCTACTTACCAAGAATGGCAAAAACACCATTACAGGCCCACGAATCCAAATGATCGTATCGAAGTATCGGCTATCTTTTAGGAACGGCGTCTATTCAAAAGCCGTTTCCGGAGACTCCCGCTGTTCTCTAAGCATTGTCTCCGCAAACAAGCCAT
>MKWU01002675.1_pt1 | contig 25778 bp, 20 predicted proteins | sample 809101 | NCBI WGS metagenome assembly MKWU01 (sample SAMN05860141, study PRJNA318959) | sponge metagenome | host: Aplysina aerophoba | place: Slovenia: Piran, Adriatic Sea, Gulf of Piran | collected 2013-05-07 | reverse complement strand
GAATTTGAGGGTGTTGTGAGACAGCGCCTAGCAGCGAAGCAGACGTGACCGGCGGCTATGATCCGGGCGAGCATACCCAGATATACTGACCGACCTGGTATCCGACAACCACATCTTTGTCCATACATCTGAATGAAATTATCCCGGTGGATGTGTTGATTTCATTGACTACAATATCGTTACCGGGAATCACCTGGTTCCGTACAAGATGCTCCAGCAGCACCTCATCATCAACCGGAATCTTGTCAATCTCCAGTTCCTGACCCGCGCCAGCTTCGTTCAAACGAAATGACTCGCCCCTATGTACATAATCCGTCCCCGGGATCGGGAATCCGAATGGAGACGTCGTCGGCATTCCGAGCTTTTTCATGATCCGCTCTTCAAGGTAAGGCGAAATCGCATGCTCCAGCAGGTGTGCCTCTACGTGCGCCCTGTGCAATTCCACATCCAGCATATCGACGACCATGCGCTCAGCAAGTCGATGTCGACGAACAATGCTCTCCGCATGACGCCCACCCTTCTTCGTTAGAGACAGCTGTTTCTTTCCGTCAACAGCAAGCAGCCCTTCGCGCTCAAGGCGGCGTATCATTCCTCCTACCGTCGGCAACGAAGTTCCAAGACCCTCACCTTCCGGCAGCATCTTCAGATGCTCCGCGAGCTGCGTCAAAGTAACAACCGTGTCCTCTTCATTCAGGCGAAAGATGGACAACAGGTAATTCTCCGCCGTCATCGAAAGCCTTTGGCGTGAGGGCGGGATATCGTTAGAACTGGAGTTGGTTTTGGACTTAGCTCTTGCCATAGTTATGTGCGAATTGCCTCATATGATTGAATTGAGATTACCACCTTGCTGTTCGCTAAGTCAATGTCACCCTGACATGCAATTACTTGCCGAGAGACCATTTAACTTCAATCATTGAGGTAAGTATCCGGTACCCAATGTTGGCTCTAAATCCAACGGGTTTCCGTGGGTTTCCTTTAGTTCCTGAGTTTCTATACCCTAATTCAAGAGGGAGCGATTCAGCCATTAGAACCATACTGTGTCCTACGGGCAAGAACTGTCCACGGGAATCGGTGTAGTCATGAATCCCCAGTGCGAACCGCGTTCTCAAGCTCATTCACCCTCAGCAGGCTGCGTCATAAGTAGGCGGCTGACTATCTTCCAGCAGCTCATGACTTTGAGCCACACTGCCAGAATCGCTGACAGTGTGGCTCTCTTGATTAGCGGAGCCTGCCCATTGTAAGCGGCTCCGTAGCATTAATTTGCACTTGAGTCCACCGCCGGCACTACGCCTGTTCTTGCCCTTCTTCGGCGGTCCTAGCACCAAGGCGGGCGTCCAGGATAAGGAGACCGCTCCCGTCACCATCAATAATTCGCAGGTGATCTACGATCTCTTCAGCAACCTTTTCTTCTTCCACTTGCTCATTGATGAGTTCGTGCAGCATTACCTGAGCAGCGTAGTCGGTCTCTTCAATAGCCAGTTGGTACATTCGATTGATGAGTGCCGTAACCTTGCGCTCGTGCTCCAGCGTCCGCTCCATTGCATCAAGGGGACTGCGGAAATCTGACGGCGGTTCTGCGATCGCCTGCAGTGTCGCACGCCCTCCCCGGTCATGCACATAGTCGAAGAAGCGCATCGCGTGCGCCGTCTCCTCTTCATTCTGCATTTTCATCCAATGGGCAAATCCCGGCAGATTCTCATCCTCAAAGTACGCCGACATCGACAGGTATAGATAGGCCGACGCCAATTCCGCGTTAATCTGCTCGTTAAATGACTCTTGTAATCTCACACTCAGCTTCATCGATATTCCTCCTGAATCAATACAAAATGGCACTCTCATGTGCCTTTATCTTCAACCTTATATCTATAATTGCACTCGCCTGAAGGCAAGTCCAGTGTTATTTCAGAAGTAATTCCACATACACTGTTGATCATCTGCTTCAGTCAATCAGGGACGGCGATTACCATCACATTTGCGCTTGCGCTATGCGTATCCTTCCATGCAGTTGAAATGCTACCAATGCTGATAGTTGACACGCCTTCCAATTTGTATATCTTAAGTAAAATCCTTAGTGTAGATTATGACGCAAAAAGAGGCGCTTGGGTCTTCGTCACATTGCCCCGAATGTATCTTCTGGCCATGTGATAAGCTCGTCCGTAAAAGTGGACACGTCACTACTCGCGAATAAACCAACGGATGTTGGAAAGGAAACACATGACAACGGATGTGATTAATAGCAGCCAGGTGGCCCTTCCAGCTACTGAGACCTCGGTTTACGAAGCAATATTCGGCAGGCGCATGTCGAAGGAATTCACTAATGCCGGAGTCCCGCGTGAAGCGCTTGAGCGAATGCTGGACTCAGCCATTTGGGCACCGAACCACCGACTCACGGATCCATGGAGATTCTTCGTTCTGGAAAGGAACAGCACGGCTCGGGAGCGGGTAGCCGAGCTCGCGTGGCAAAATCGCCTACGATAAAGTCGCGAATCCCAACCCTATACAGAAGCAGAACTCTGCAGACGCCAGCAGGCGGCGCGTGCTCGACGCACCGGCGCTAATTTATGCTAACAGTGTACCGGGCCGCGACGAGGAGACCACGCAGGAAAATTACGCCTCCGTTTGCTGCGCAATCCACAACATGGCACTGGCAGCAGTTGCCGAAGGACTTGTCCTCGACTGGAGCACCGGTTCGGTGACCAAGCATCCTCAACTCAGCGAAGCCCTGGGTGCCGAAGGAGACTGAGGAATGGTGGGAGCGCTGTTCATAGGGGAGCCGGCAAACTCGCCAACTTCAAGGCGGAGCACAGCAACTAGCACCGTCTCGTGGCTGACTTAGCCAGACAGGTTCAGTTTGCAGGACATGAACCAGTTGACCGATGAGGTAGGAAGTCTGGACTTGGTACCCCTGCCCGGACTCGAACCGGGGCACACGGTTTAGGAAACCGTTGCTCTATCCTCCTGAGCTACAGGGGCACTATAATTGTACACCCGCTGGCAGTTTCTTGTCAGTCCTTGTCGGCTGTCACACGGACGCTTTCAGCTCAGTGTGGGCCCACTCTGCTTGGCACAATTCACAAGTTTGATACGTGTAGCTGCACTACGATTCCCCACTCCTTGCTACACTTCGCGCCGACGAATGTAGCAGAGGTTTAATCATCCAGACATTGCCCGCCGCTTTCCTCGACAGGAAGGGCGTATGCCCGGTGAGCAGATCTATTCCTGACCACGCCCTTGCATACCCGCTCGTGACAACTGCTCTTCTCGATGTAGAATTCAGTCTTTCACATAAGTACACTTGACTATTACGGCAAATCACCAGCACAAAGTCATCAGAAGGGAAGACCAACAATGACTGAGCAGAAGCGATCTATTAGAAATCACGCGAAGGAGCTATTGAAGTCCGGAGAGGCAGTTAGAGCATTGAATGTCTTCGAATCACTCAGACCTTCCGTAGTAAGCGTTGTCGCGCAGACCGGGTATGAAGTTGTGCTGGTCGAAACTGAGCACATCATGCACAATCCTGAAACCTTCACCAACTTCCTACTTATGGCTCGCCATCTAGGCCTGTGCCCCACTGTGACAATCCCCGAGGTCTCGCGAACTCTCGTGTCACGAACGTTGGATGCGGGCGCGCTGGGAATATGCCTGTCTCATGCCGAAACACCTGAAGATGTGAACGATCTCGTTCGTTGGTCGAAGTACCCTCCAGTCGGTGAGCGCGCGTTGGCTCACGGGCCAAATTCCGATTACCAGATTGAGGACGCCTCTTCATATTGCGCTGACGCAAACGACGCTACTATGATCGTACTTAAGATTGAGTCGCGATTGGGGATCGAGAACGCGGAGGAGATGATATCCCAAGAGTGGGTGGACGGTGTGGTGTTCGGACCTGGGGATCTAGCGTCCGATATGGGTTTGCACGGCCAGCTTGATCATCCGGACTTAATCGCGGCCATGAACTCAGTAGCGAGGATAGCGCTCAACAAAGGCAAGGCTGTGGAGTCTCCGGTCTATGCTACGGATCCCGCCGAGTTCAGGCACCAGAGGGAACAGGGATTCCAGATATTCGGCCCTATCAGGACGACTGAATACGACATGCTGAGGAAAGCGGCTGCGGAAGCCATAGCCCCGTTTCAGTAAGCATCAGCCAGCGATCTAGTTATAGGTCGCTCATTTACTCGATCCCGAGGAGGGCCAGTGAATCTCTTTCGATTATTCCTACTAGCGCATCTATGGGTACGCTTGGGAGGTGGTAACGTTCGGCGAATGTGTTGAACCCATTGAGGGCATCTATCGTCTCTTGCGGTGTGGTCAGAGGCCAATCGGACGCGAAAAAAAGCTTGTGCATTACGCTCCACTCGTGTGCAAGTCGCATGCCGTTGTACATCTGCCACGGCCGGTAAAACTGTCCCGACACATCAGCATACACATTCGGATGCTTGCGAATGACTGCTATACAGTCTTCGTGCCATGGATGCCCCATGTGCGCCATAACAATCTTCAGTTCAGGGAAATCCATTGCCAATTCATCCATCACAATTGGGTGAGCGTACATAAGCGGCGCGGCTCTCATGGGAGCGGTGCCCTGGTGAAATACGATGGGCAGTCCCCTTCGCTGGGCGAATTCGTACACCCTACGAGCTTCTTCGCCCAATGGGTGGAAATTCTGGTAGTTGGGCGCGAGCTTCAAGCCCTTCAATCCGAGATCGCCAACGCAGCGTTCGAGTTCTTCCATCACATCGACGGCGCCGGGATGCACCGACATGAAGCCTATAACTTTGTCCGGGTACGTCTTCGCCAGCGCTGCTGCAGTGTCGTTGATCTCCCACTGCCCTCTCATCACGCCCATGTCGTCCTCACTCCCGCGAGGATTGATCGCCACTCCGAAAGCAACTGCCCTGTCAACCGGTCCCATATCCCTTATGTAATCTTCGAAGCTGTTGTTTAGCCGGACACTAACATCCGGCCGCATCACCTGATTGATACTCTCTTCATCAGGCGGCACAGCACCCAAATGAGTCGGAATGTGGGTATGCACATCGATTATCATGGGCGCCTCCTGATTAACTTCGTTTCCGAGAACGTTTTGCCAGACTATCTCATTGCTTGGTATTCACCGATGTCGGCTTAACCATCACGGATAAATAAACGCACCGCATTTCCCTAGTCATAGACGTGGGAGGCCTCAGTTGGCGCAGGGGAAGCTGCTAACTGGGTACGTTCCATTGGATGACTAGGTATCGCTCTTAACCTGTCTACAATGTCATATCTTCTGGCACAGTAGCAAAGGACTACATGCCCATTGTAATCACTTGAAAGGGATTTAGCAGCCGCGACACGTCCCAAATTATCGACACTCTTATACGGGGCATATTACCAGTCTGATGCATTTGTGATAATCTTGGTCGCGGCAAGGACCTGAGCTCACGATAGTCGGTGAGACGGACGTCATATCCCGTAAGATTGAGGTGTAAATCAATGAAGATAACAAATGTCAAAGTCGAGATGTTTAATTGGAAGTCTGAGACATGGAAGACTGGTGTAGGTACCACCTTCGGGCAGACGCGACAACTCGGAATCGTGACCGTAGAGACTGACGAGGGTGTCAACGGCAATGCTTTCCTAGGTTCGTCCCGCATGGGCGCCGACCACTATTCCCTGGGATTGATCGAGTTCCTCAAGCCGCTGGTAGTCGGCCGGAACCCGCAGGACATCGGTGCAATCTGGTGGGACATGTGGAAGATGAATCGCTCAGTATCCACCAATGCCATAGGCGCGATAGACATCTGCCTCTGGGACATCAATGGCAAGATCGCCGGACAGCCCATTCACAGGCTGCTCGGCACCTGCAAGGAGTCAGTCCCTGTATATTCATCCACCGCGTACTGGGAGACCAAAGAGGAGTACGTGGAAGAGGCGCTCCGCTTCCAGGACATGGGCTGGACAGCGCACAAGATACATCCGCATGGTAACCCCAAGTACGACATCGAGATCTGTAAGGCCGTGCGTGAAGCGGTTGGTGATGACATGAAGCTCATGCTCGATTCAATGTGGGCCTACCAGTACGAGGACGCAATGCGCGTTGGCCGTGCGATCGAGGACCTCAGCTTCTATTGGTATGAAGACCCACTGGTTGAGGAAGACATCTACAATTATGTGAAGCTGCACCAGAAGCTCGACATTCCCATCATGTCCACGGAGTACGCACCCGGTCGTTACTACGGCATGACATCATGGATCACCCAGTACGCCACCGACATTCTGCGCGGCGATGTCGCCGTTACCGGTGGTATCACGCCCATGGTGCGCCTGTGCCACCTCGCAGAGGGCTTCAACATGAAGTGCGAAATCCACCACGGAGGCAACTCACTGAACAACGTGGCGAACCTCCACATCACGATGGCGGTCCCCAACTGCGAGTTCTTTGAGTTCTTCCCCTGCACCGGCGCGAATATGTACGGCCTAGTTGAAGACATCGACATGACGGGTGGTGTAGTCCACGCCCCCAACGAGCCCGGGCTCGGCTACCAGATCGACTGGGATCTCGTGAAAAGAGAGTACACTGCGACCGCAGAGTAACCACCGGACGCAGCTAAAGCCTGCCCCGATTTCTGAAGTCTATGTAGCATCTGAGCGCCCCGAACTCCGTACGCTCCGCCGAAGGCAAAACGCATGGAGTGCAACCAGATGCGCGGCTTCGTTCGTAAAATGGATTAAAGAACCGTCGTTTCCCGGTTTGCAGTTTGCAGTGTCCAGACGGGGCGCAACCCTTGCTTAATCCAAATACGCACCACAGCCAGATTCAGCCTGTCTGTGTACTGGGCGCGCATCTTTTGCTATAATTTTTTATTATGTTTGCGTATGGAAACATAGGTTATAGTAAAGATGTGTCGTGGCAATTGCTGACGCTGGCAGTTACTGACTTTGTCATTCGCACACTTTGGAGGGATCTACGCCAATGGTTACTCATAAGACACGCTAACACATGAATCTCCTCCCCTGGCGAGCACACACCGAAACGGTATTCGGACTTACACTAAATTGTTCTTCGAGAGGGTAACTGGCATATGAAGACTCGTTCAACCTCGCTATGGACCTTCTCAATTCTGACGCTCACCCTACTCGTGGCCGTAACTGCATTTGCCTGCTCCAATGAGCCTGTCGAGGTCGTCAAAACGGTTGAGGTAGTGAAAGAAGTTGAGGTGCCGGTCGAAGTCGAGAAGATTGTAGAGAAGGAAGTGCCCAAAGAGGTCGAAAAGATTGTAGAAGTTGAAAAGATCGTCGAGGTCGTCAAGGAGCCTGAACCCTCCTCGGACATGGAAGTTTCTGCTGGTCCACCAATCTATCAGATGGGTCTTTTCGAAGAGCCAATTACAAGAAACTATTGGAACTATTACGGCGGCCCAGGCGGATCGGTCTGGACACTTTATGTCCTTAGCGGCAATACTAGCGCGCTCTACGGCTACTCCGACCAGCGCTTCGACTGGATTCCTGTCGTTGCAGAGGACTTTCCGACTGAACTGGTGAAGGAGACGGTGGACGGATCAGAGTTTTGGACAGCAGAAGTCCAGATGAAAGAAGGCATCCAATGGAGCGATGGCGAAGCACTGACCTCTGACGATTTCGTATTCACGGTCAACACGGTTCTCGACCTACAGCTCGGCTCCAGTTGGGCAAATTCGGTTGACAGTGCGTTTGTAGAACGCGTTGAAGCACTAGACGACTATCGCATAAAGGCATTTTTCAAAACCACCGACGACGAGGGTAACCCGCAGACTCCCGGCCTCAGCGTCTGGCAGTTCGGCCTTGGCTTTATGCCCATCATGGCTGCGCACTATTGGGCTCCGGTCGTGGAAGACATCAAGGGTTCTGGCGATGTAGAGCAGCGGATCGAAGCGCTGTTCGCGCATGTGCCGGAGAATGAACCTACGATCGGCGGATTTACCTTCTCCAAGTGGGAACCCGGCGCCTTCTTCGAAAACGACGCGGCAGCCAACTACGCTTGGAAGGGAGCAGTAATAACAGAGTACGAGAACGGAGCCTACGCCGAGGCCAATGATCGCCTCGGATATGACTCGGTCTTCTATGGACAGGGCGAGGGCGAAAAGACTCTCGAGTACGAAGTCGGCCCACATATGGAGACGGCACTGTTCAGCATATATGGCAACCAGGACGCGGCAATACTAGCACTCACGAACGGAGACATTGACTACCTGTTCAACCCGCTCGGGTTGGAGAAGGGCTTCCAGGATCGGATCAGGTCGGCAAATGACCTCACAATCGTATCCAACGCCGACAATGGAATGTTCTACATGGGCTTTAACACCCGCAAAGCCCCCATGAGTTCTAAGGAGTTTCGGCAGGCGGTCGCTACGATTATCGACAAGGAGTTCGTGTCCCAGACTATACTTCAGGACTCTACGATTCCCATGTACTCGGTCGTACCCGAAGGGAACACCTTCTGGCACAATCCTGATGTACCGCAATTCGGCAAAGGACTGACGAGGACCGAGCGCCTGGAGCAGGCAGTCGAACTTCTAAAGAGCGCGGGCTTCACCTACGAACAAGAGCCTGAGATGAGTGAAGACGGGAACTTCGTTGAAGTGCAAGCAAAGGGCCTGAGAATGCCAGACGGCACGGAAGTTCCACCCCTAGAACTGATAGCGCCCAGCCCTGGTTACGACCCGCTCAGAGCGACGTTCGCAATATGGATAGAGCGCTGGCTTAACGATCTGGGTATCCCGGCGCGGGCCAACCTTGTGGGCTTCAACGTCTTGGTAGCGCAACTCTTCAGCGACACTGTCCAGGAAGACCTCGACATGTGGATGCTTGGATGGAGTCTGTCACTGTACCCCGACTATGTTGAGAACTTCTTCCACTCTCGCCACGCGCCGGAGAACGAAGAAGGAGGATACAACTGGGGTGGCTACTCAGACCAGGAATTCGATGACTTTTCCTTCTCGCTGTTGTCCGAAACAAGTGTGGAAGAGGCGCGTGAAAAGATGTTCCGCATTCAGGAGATGCTTGCGGAAGACCTGCCTTATGTGCCGCTGTTTACCATCCCCAAGCTTGATACCTACAGATCGTCCAGGATCGAATACCCTTACACCGATGTATTTGGCGGTCTGTCGGGGCTGAACGGAATGCAGACCGCAGCGCTGATTAAGTAGCCGGGGAATGGCGACTTACGTACTCAAGAGAATTGCGCAGATTTTACTGACGCTGTTCGTCTTCCTGTCAATCGTGTTCTTCATCGTGAACGCGCAGCCGGGCGACGTAAGCAACCTCTACGCGCTCAATCCCGATCTTCCGCCGGAAACGCGCGAGAAGCTGCGGGATCTCTTCGGGGTTAATGAGCCGCTCTGGAAGCAGTATCTCCTCCATGTGAAGAATACTTTGACAGGCAATTTCGGGGTGTCTTTCAGTCACTATCCGAGAAGTGTGTCTGACGTCATTGCTGAGAGGCTTCCCAGGACGCTGGTGCTGTTCATTACCGCCTCAGTGATTTCATTCTACCTGGGCTTTGCGCTGGGAAAGATAATCGCGTGGCGTAGGGGGACTTGGACCGAGTACGCATCGACCATAAGCGGGGTCACGCTGTACACCGTATTCACTCCTTGGTTCGGACTAATGATGATCTGGCTGTTCGCCTTCAAGGCGGGCTGGTTTCCGATTGGCAAATTTCTCGATCCAATCGTATGGCGAGACTCTTCCGTAGATGCCAATACCGTCTTCTACCGGATGATAATCACCGCTATTGCACTATCGGTAGTGGTATTTCTCGCATTCCTCTTAACCACAAAAAAACGCGTTTCGGGCGCTCGATTTATCCTGTCCGGGGTCGTAGCTGCCTCGCTCGTCGCCGCGGCGCTAGCCTGGCTGTCGAGCGGAGTGGGATACCTTGCGTGGGACATTGTCAAGCATATGGCCCTTCCCGTCATCACTCTGACACTGATCAGCTTCGCGGGGACGATGCTACTGACGCGCAACAGCATGCTGGAGACGATGCGCGAGGACTATGTTATGGCGGCGCGTGCTAAAGGACTACCTGAGAATCAGGTGCGTGACAAGCATGTAGCACGTAACGCGTTGCTTCCAGTCGTCACGAGTTTCGTGTTCAGTCTTGCCTTCGCTGTTGACGGGGGCATCATCATCGAGTCGATCTTTTCTTGGCCCGGAATGGGTCAGACACTCGTGTCAGCGGCGGTTTCTGAAGACCTGCCTCTCGCTGTCGGTGCCTTCGTCTTCGTGGGCATTTTCGTGTTAGTGGCACACCTCGCAGCGGACATACTCTACGTGTATCTGGACCCAAGAATCAGGTATTGATAGCCTTGCAATATGTCCCTAATTCCAGCCACGATCAGCCATATCCGGACTCGGTCTGGAAAGCTCGTCTTGTACTGGCTACTCGCAGCATCAGGCAAAACTGGTCAATGTTTGTGGGAACGCGAGTCGGATTGGTGGGACTGGCAATTATCTGTTTCTATGCTCTGCTCGCCCTTGCCCATCCGATTCTGATGAACAGCGTATGGGATCAGAGTACTTACGATCCGGTCGTGGGCTACTCATTCGATGAAGTGCGCCAGCCTGCTCCTCCCAGCCGGAACCATCTTCTAGGCACGGACCCGCTGGGCAGGGATATTCTCAGCCAGTTGATGTTCAGCGCACGCGCGGAATTTCTGCTCGGACTGCTGGCCGCCGTGGTGACCGTGACCATCGGAACTACTGTGGGCGCAGTGGCTGCTTACTTCGGCGGCGTTGTCGATATGCTGCTTATGAGGCTTGCGGACATTATGATCATGATGCCCGGCATCAGCGTCCTAATCGTGTTGAGCGCTCTCATAGGTGTGGAGCATTTCGAGCTTGCGCTGATCATCGGAATACTTTCGGGCTTCGGCGGTACTGGTGTTGTGCTGAAGTCACAGGCGCTTTCGGTGGTGGTAAAGCCGTACATAGACGCGGCAAGGATAGCTGGGGGTGGGCCATTCCATATAATTTTCGTTCACATAGTGCCGAATCTACTGCCGCTGTCCTTCCTCTATATGATGTTCACCGTGACCGGCGCTATCTTCTCCGAAGCGGTTCTCAGCTTCCTGGGCTTGCTTGACGTGCGCATGAGTTGGGGACTCATGATCCACACGACCGAATCTGCAGGATATCTGCTTCAGGTCACCGAGTACTGGTGGCTGATATTCCCCGCCAGCCTCTCCATTACGCTGCTCTGCTCCTCCTTCTATCTTGTTGGACGCTCGCTGGATGAAGTGGTCAATCCAAGATTGAGGCGGGCATGAATATACGAGCCGGAAGCCGGCACCGCGAAAGCGCCGATGTCCAAGCGCTTCTCGAAGTGCAGAACCTAACCATGAGCTACTTTACCAGGCAAGGTGAGGTCCGGGCGGTGGACGACGTTTCGTTCTCCGTTGAAAGAGGGCAGGCGCTTGGGCTGGTGGGCGAATCCGGATGCGGCAAGTCCTCAATCGCGTTAAGCCTGTTGAAAATACTGCCTGAAAATGCCCGCATCCTGGACGGCAGTATATTGCTTGACGGCGAGGATATCGTAACTCTTACCGAAGACCAGATGCGAGAATATCGCTGGGCGCGAATCTCGATGGTCTTTCAGGCGGCAATGAACTCCCTTGACCCGGTTTACAGAGTTGGTGAGCAGATAATTGAGGCCTTGGAGCAACATTTCGAGTCATCCCCTGCCGAATCACTTGAACGGGTGCGCGAACTCTATGACCTCGTAGGCTTGGACTCCGTCTTCATCCCGCGATACCCTCACGAATACAGCGGAGGTATGAAGCAGAGGGCGATAATAGCAATGGCGCTGGCGTGCGAGCCCGATCTGATCATTGCGGATGAACCGACCACAGCGCTTGACGTCATCGTACAGGACCGCATCCTCAGAGAGATGAAGAAAGTGCAGCGGGATCTCGACATGGGGATGATCTACATATCCCATGACATGGCTGTAATCGCCGAGGTCAGCGATGTCATTGGCGTGATGTACGCTGGTAAAGTTGTGGAGTTCGGGAACTCCGGAGATGTGTTCAACAGCCCTATTCACCCGTACACGCAAGCACTGATGTCGGCATTTCCTAGCATCAGCGGTGAGAAAAGAGAGTTAACCATTCTTGATGGCGAGGCGCCCAACCTGCTTGACCCGCCGGGCGGATGTCGCTTCCATCCGCGCTGCCCATTCGCCACTGAGGAATGCAGTACGACGGCGCCTCCGGAAGTGCGTGCGGGAAATCACTGGGCACACTGCTGGCATCCGCAGATTTAGCTACGAGGATTATAACTAACTAGCGATTCCCGATTAAGGAACCGCGGAGAGAGGATTCACTTTACTTGCGGAACTCTAAGGAAGGTCCCCTTCTAAGAGCAGAAGGACTCACAAAGCTATTTCCCGTCACCACGGGAAATTGGTTCCAACGAGACCCAAGCTTCGTACATGCTGTTGACGGAGTCCAATTCGATCTGGGTCGAGGCGATAGCCTGGGTCTTGTCGGCGAGTCAGGTTGCGGCAAGACGACGACCGGTAGGTTGCTTGTGCGTTTGGCTGATCCCACCGATGGCCATATCATCTTCGATGACGGCGAAGGAGAACCCACGGATATCGCCACACTGTCGGGAAAGTCCCTGAAGGGCTTCAGGAAGAAAGCGCAGATGATCTTCCAGGATCCCTACGAGTCAATGAACCCGCGACGGACCGTATTAGACACTATCGCCGAGCCGCTAAAAACTCAGAAAATCGGCGGCCCTCTTGAGCGTCTCGACAGTGTGTCCAGGATCTTGGAACTGGTGGGCCTGACGCCGCCTCGATCGTTCCTCTTCAGGCATCCACACGAACTGTCCGGCGGTCAGCGGCAACGCGTTGCTATTGCGAGGGCGCTGGTTGTGGAGCCGAAGTTCGTCGTTGCCGACGAGCCAACATCTATGCTGGATGTATCAGTCAGGACGGGTGTGATGCGCCTGATGGGAGACCTCGCCGGCCGCCTTGGAGTCAGCTATCTGTACATCACGCACGATCTTGCGGTTGCGCGATACATGTGCGATCGAATAGCGGTAATGTATCTCGGTAAGATCGTTGAAATAGGAAACACTGAGGACGTTCTGCAGAACCCGCGCCATCCTTATACCCGCGCTCTGCTCTCCGCAGTACCTGTGCCAGACCCAAGTGTCGTACGTCCCCCGGTGGACATAAAAAGCGGTGTGTCAGTTCCCATTGACCCGGAGGCTCGCTGCCGCTTCTTCGACCGCTGCCCAATAGCCGATAACTTCTGCCGAGACAACGACCATCCTCCGCTTGAGGGCGATGACTCTGGCCATTTGGCTGCTTGCTATAAAGCCTAGTCAGGTTGTCATAAGAATGACGCTTGGCAGGTGATGGCATCAGGTGGATTCAGGAAGTGTCAGCAAATCTGGGCATGACCTTAGTTGCGAAACGTTCCAGATTCTGGAGTGTCTTACGAAGCGGCATTCCGGCGTGTGCGAATTCGACCAGCAGGTAGCCGAGGTTGCACACCTCTTGTAGTTCCTGAATCTTTTCCACGATGTGGTCGGGTGGGCCGACCAGCAGCGTACGAGGTTCTAGAAAGTCCCAGTCCAACTTCACGTCGTCGTCCAACTCTTCACCCGGGTTCGTGAAGACTTGCCTTCCACGGAATGGATCATTGAATATGAACGCCGACATAATACCTGCTTCGGCCTCGCGGCGCGCTTCTTCCATCGAGGATGCGACGAAAGTGGAGCGCATAACTGCCTGATCTTCGCCCAGACTGAACTGGCGGCCCTCCAGACTGGATCTCACCTCAGCATAAAGTTCCATACGCTGCCTTATTCTGCGGGCAGGAGGCTGCCAGTAGCATGCCTTCAGGCCCATCCCGGCTGCCGTTGAAACCGAGCGGTCGGTGGACACGGTCATCCACAGTGGAGGATGAGGTTTCTGATATGGTCGTGGCGTGACCCTCAGCTTGGTAACCCGATCACCAACTTGCCATGCCGGATTGGAGGGGTAGGACGGATGGGAGAAGACAGTGCCTTCCACGGGGAAGCTATAATTTGCGCCTTGGTGAGAGAAATATTCCTCTGACCATATCTTGCGAACAATGTCCACCGTCTCGCTGAATAGTTCTCTGTTCTCCTTGTCTTTGCGCGGGTCGGCATTGGGATGGAACTGGAGGCCCTCATAGGGCCAGATGCCACGACCGAATCCTACTTCGATTCTGCCTCTAGTCATGTTGTCGAGAATCGCCAGGTCCTCTGCCAGCCGAATCGGGTGCCACCAGGGGACAATGTTTGCCATCTGTCCGATGCGAATCGTAGATGTCCGCGCTGCCAGGTCCGCGCCAAGCAGGATCGCATTCGGAATGTCGCCCACTCCGTAGGGTCCGAAGTGGTGCTCGCCCAGCCACATCGCTTCAAATCCAAGTTCTTCGGCCAGAATTGTCTGCTGCCTGAGATTGTCCAGCATGTCGGCGGAGTTGGTTGCCTCTCCTGCGGACGCCGCCACCGTTGTGAACGCTGCAAACTTCATAGTCGGACCTCCCTCCCAAAGAACATATACTAATTCCAGCTTAGCAGATGTCGAGTGAGCGTCCCGATACCCGGGCACAATACTCGCTCTGCTGAGCAATATCACGAGGGCTAACATGGCGTTCCTGCAGCCTGTACGCAATCTAGGTGGTTTTCGTAAAGAATTTGCCGGCCACTTTCTGTACGAAATTCTGTCCCATAATCTTGTAGCCTTCTGCGTTGGGGTGAAGATCATCGGGCAGCAGGTGGGCAAGGTCCGGACCGAAAAGTTCCAGACCGTTGACGTAGTACAGGTTGGAGTCTCCCTGGTCTCTCATAGCTTGCACAGCCTCCGCCACTTCCTGCCTCATCTCATCGAGTGTGAATCCCACAGCATTGCGAGTATTTTCGCGCGGAGGCGAGAAGATGGGAGAAATGATCACGAAGGGCGTGTTCGGGTGTTTCTCCCTTACTATGTGAACGAAGCCGATGATCGCCGACTGGAAGGTACGGGGGCTGAGGCTCTCAGAGCCGTAGATGTTGATCCCGACTTTCATTGACAGGAAGTCTGCGGGCAACTCCCGCATCATTCGGGCAACCATAGGCTCAAGGTGACAATTGCCCCCATAACCTAGACAAGTCAGGTTCAGGCCGTGCTCCCGTGCTGCAATCGCAGGCCAAGTAAAACTTGGACTCGCGGCAGCACGGCAGTGCGTGATGGAGCTGCCGTATGTGACCCACTTAGGACGGGTGTCATCGTAGGGCGTGATGGTCGCGTCGTCGGAGAAGCCGAGACTACGGAGGCGAAACTCCCTGTGCTGAGGCAGCCATATCTCAACAAGCTTATCCCCAGTGGGAAGCCCGTCGAATCGGAAGGACTTGAGCCCGGAAAGCTGCACTGAACCGCGATACTCGCCATTGCAATACAGGTCTATGCTGCTGCAATCTTCCTCGGAGTCTGTGATTGGATCTATGTGACCAATGATAAAGTCGGTGTCGGTACGGAAGGAAATCCTTACGCCTGCAGGCATTGCTGCGCGTTCCCGCAGGGCATCCGGTGGGAACAGGCTGAGTTGCTCGTAGGGTATCCGCCAATCGGTCGAATCGTCAAAGGATATTGCTCCCTGCCAGCTTAACCTCGGATCGGTGGGCCTCGCTTGCTGCGTCATCTGATAACCCTCCTATACTTGAGTCAGTAAACTTACCTCTATGGAAGCGTACTTGCACGCAGCAAAGGCTGCACAGTGGACGATATCCTAGCTGCCGGGTGGACGGAAGGCGACCGTTCGTAGGACGGCATCGTCGATCGATTCTGGAGTCATGAGCACCGTTGTCTTGATGCTGCCGGCGCCGGACGCTCCAACGGTAAGAGATGCTGCCGTTGCCGCCTCGTCGTCGGGAAGGTCGACGATCATGTACAGGTCATTGTCTCCGAAGGCGTAGTAGAACGTCTCCAGACTTCCTCCCACACTCGCAAACAGTTGTTCAACCGCTTCTCGTCGACGCGTACCGCCTTCCTTCAGCAGGCCCTCTAGACCCTCTTTCGTATAGGAAACCTGAAACAGGAATTTCGCCATTTCTGTCCTCCAGATGTATCAAATTCGCTCCGCCGACCGGCCGGTGGCTTATGCGGGCTGATGCCTCACAAGGAAGTCTCGTACCTGGTTAATCGTCGATGCCAGCGTATCCTCGTCTTCCTTCCAAGGGTAAGCTGTAACCTCTGCCTTGGGCGCCAGGTCCACCATTGCCATTGCCGCTTCGAGGGAGTGCGAGGGTGTGTCGTCGGGCATGACGAGCAATGGCGTCTGGCAGGATCGTGCAAAATCCCGCGACACACAGTACATGAAGTCAGGCTGGATGCGGTATAGATTGTGAAGGTACTGGTCCACGACTTCCATCGTGACGTCCGGTCGGTTGGCGCACAACTCAGGTCCCCACAGGTCGTGCCCGGAGTCGTACATGGAGTCGGGTGTCGCGCTGGCATGGCCGACGGGCTGGCAGAGTACGGCAGCGGCGACGCGTTCCGGCGCTCGTTCAATGAGTTTCATAGCGAACGGGCCGCCTATGCAGTAGCCAATGAAGAAAAATTTGTCTATGCCCAGATGATCCATCAAGCCTAGCTGGTCGTCGGCGAATGCTCCCCACGGATCATCAACCTGGACTGGGCCGGTGGACTGCCCGCCATTCGCGTTGCGCTGGTCCATTGTGATGCAGCGGAAATCGTCCTTGAAGACTTCCATCGCGTTGAACACCTGCCCGGGCCATCCGTTGATCGTGGAGTTCAAGCCTCCGCCTGGGGTTGCCAGCAGGGGGAAGCCGGTCCCGACCTCCTCGTACTGGATGCGAACATCTCCCTTTGTGTAAAACGGCATTGCGCGTTCTCCTTGTTAAAGTTTATATCGGGGTGGTAAAGCAGATTGTATCTTGGGGAGCGGTGGTGTCAAGGGAGACGAGAGGCCGTCAAACTCTCTCGCCATTTCTGTCAGGCACGGAATACGAAGGCAGGCGTAAGTCTGCACGGTAAGACCTGGCAAAGCGATATGAAGTGTTACTCGATGTGCCGTTCGCCTGCGAGTCGTGCCGCCGCACATCCCTGCCATCTGGCGCAATCCGCTGAAGACGGCATTCTGTACGATAGAACAGATGGGTCTCGTTATTGAAGTATCTGCGTCGATATTACGCCTCACTGTGAAATTGAGGCGTCAGTTTTCGACCCGAACCGTGACGATGTCCAGCCCGTGATACTTCTGATGGCGCACAGATGAGGCGTAGTGTCGCAGTAGCCGGAACGACATCTCACGGTCATCGACAGCCTCATCCTCTTCGTCTAGGTACGCTAGGCGGTCGCCCAAGTTCTGCTCGTCCCACAGGACAGAGATGAATTCCAACTCCACCGCTTTCCCGTCCGGACGTGCGACGATCATCAGGCGGGGCGTCCTGCCATCAGTATCGCCGGCTTCATATTCGTTGCTGGGTTGCAGCAAACTGGATAGCGCTTCCTCCCCAGCAGAGCGCAGGCGCTCGGTCGATGCCTCACTCCACTCCATCTGCTCAGCAACTTCCTTGACAAACTCGTCGATCTGATGCAATTCAGACATGTCTAGTTGAGCTTCCAACCGTCTGGGTCGCGTGCTCGTCAGGTTCAGGAAGACTGTCAGAGCTATCGCGGTTGCCGCTCCAACTGTGATGCCGTTGCCAAGTAGTGTTCCCCACGGGTGCCCTATCAGGTCGGCAAGAATATTCTGCTGTTGAAGCCCTGCACCAACCGCGAATGACACACCCACTATCAGGGACTTCTGAACGTCTAACCCGTCCCGCGTTATTGTCTGCAATCCTTCGACAAAAAATATCCCCAGTGCAGTCAGAAGAAACGCACCCATCACAGGGCTGGGAATAGTGAGCAGCGCGCCAGTCAACTTTGGAATCAAAGCAAGAGCCAAAAGTATAATAGCTATGGCGTATCCGACATTGCGGGCAGCCACTCCCGTCATATTGACGACTGATGCCGTGAACGACGAATATGGTGAAGGGGGAGGAGTTCCAGCGAGGCCGGAGAGCACAACGCCTAGTCCGTTCGCATAGAGCGAGCCTTGAAGCAGCCGGAAATCGGTCATCCGTGGTCTGCGCCGTGACACCCGCTGAATCACCGTATTATCGCCAATTCCCTTGATTGCCTGTACCAGTGTCACAATCAGGAACATAGGCAGCATCGCCCAGAAGCTCGCGCCCGGCGTCAGGTCCAGGCCGGGGAAACCGACTTGCGGGATACCAACCCACTTTGCCGAGTACAACCGCTCCAGGTCGTACACTCCCAGCAAAGCAGCGGTAACGCAGCCGGTCGCGAATCCGATTAGCATCGACCACGGGCGGAGGCGAGGTGGAGCGCGCATCACCAGTCCGGTAGATACAATGAGCGTTACCGTTGCCACGCAAGGTCCTGCGAATGACGATGCACCGGCCGGTACGTCCTTGAATCGCTCCAGGGCGATTGGAATTACCATCACGGCTATCAGCATTAGAACTGTGCCCGACACGGTTGGCGTAATCACACGCCGCAACTGTGGAAGCCAAGTCGCCACCAAGAGGAAGAACACCCCTGAAACGACCATCAGGCTTGCCAGCATCCCAGGCCCGCCCTCGTCCAGTGCAATAACCGACAACGCGATGTAGTTGGGTGTGACTCCTACGACGACCATGTGCCCGGCGCCTAGCCGACCAATTCGGGAAGATTGCAGGGCAGTGACTATCCCTACAATTATCAGCGCGGCAAACACCGCCCAAGTGAGATACGCCTCACCTTGTCCGGTCGCCAGGACAGTGATGACAACTATGGATAGTGCCGGCGGCAATACCAGCATAATGCCCTGCAGTCCTACGACGAAAGAGGGCAGTATCGAGTACTTTTCCTCGGGCTCATACTGGACGTGGTCATTCATCTGAGTCGATGCCACATGAGATCTCCGATAGAGGATTCTTAATGTCTCGGTTCGCCGCTGTCAGGACATACTCAGACGGCATCGCAAGGCATGCCCTGTGCTTCAGATAAACGTCATTAGGCGCAAGTTGAAATGAGGCAAAACGCAAAGAGCCCGAGTTGCAGGCACGTCCTTTCGCATATTCGGAAGACACCGATTTACTCGGCTCTCACGCATGACTCAGCCGGGAACCTAGCCCTATGCCCCGCGAGTGTCTTCCTGGCCCCACAGGCGAGACGGCGTCTAATATTGAGGCACTTGGACCTCTACACTTCACCTTAACTCTTCGAAGATGGGCCGCAGACTGGCCCTTCCCTCTGCCTGTTCCTCAGTATCCTGCGCCTCGTAGATCGGCCTCTCTTCATCCAGGTCAATCCACAAGTTGTACAATTCACCGGTCTCGTAGAGTTTCCAGTGGTTGTCACGGACAAAACGGATTTTAGTGGCAGAGACGGAGGAACGCGGGTTCATCGGCTCGAAGTGGAAGAACATCCACTCTCTCGGGTTGCCGGACTCGCCCCTGAGCTGAGGGTAGAACGATCTCCCATCTACCAGATAGTCATCAGGAAACTCCAGCCCGGCTGCTTCCATCATTGTCGGCAGGAAGTCAGTCGATTCGACCATGTCTCTGTTCACGACACCGGCAGGAATCGTGCCGGGCATACGACAGATGAGCGGCACATGCGTGCCCCGGTCGTTCGTTCTGCCCTTGCCACCGCAAATCTCGTTGTGCTCGTGGAACATCGAACAGACGTCATGGGGACTGCCGTTGTCGCCGAGGTATAACACCAGCGTATCTTCGCCGAGACCCTGCTCGTCTAGATAGTCCATGAGCCTGCCGATGACCTTATCGTGGTATTCGACCATGTCTTTGTAGAAGCGCGGGTCGTCGCCCCAGGAGCCTTCCTCAAGCTCTGCCCAGGTCCTCCCGCCGAGCGTCCTGTTTGAGGGCGGGTCGAAGTCGTCCCACTCTGGGCTGTCCGGCGTAGGTTCATGGGGCTTGTGCGTGGCTGCCATCGACCAGTACACGAAAAAGGGGGTGTCGTCATCCTTCTTGCGCTCGACGAAGTCGATAATGTAGTCGCAGAAGATATCCTCGCCGTACTTGCCCTCCGTATCGTCTCTGAATTTGCCGTTCTCGTAGATAATGGGATTCTTATAGCGGGATCCTTTGTCCTCGGTGTGGTGCGCGTGCCAGACGCAGAACTCGTCGAATCCAGCATCCTCTATCTGCTGACCCTTGGAGCGCATCTCAGGCACCTCGTCGGGCGGGTTATAGGAGTAGAGCTGCCATTTCCCAGATATGCAAGTGTTGTATCCGGCGTCCGAAAACAGGTGTCCGAAAGTTACCTCGTCGGGCTTTATCAGACCGAACCCAATGTAGTTGCGGAAGTTGTACTTGCTCGTCATCAGGGATAGGCGCGTGGGTGTGCACAACGGCATCACATGCGCCTCCTCGAATCGCATTCCCTCCTCTGCCAGACGGTCGATTCTCGGCGTGGCGTAGGAAGTGCCTCCGTTTGCTCCGATGACCTCGTATCCAAGGTCGTCGGACATTATCAGGATTATGTTGGGCTTCTTATCGGGCATTTTCCGCTCTCCCTGTCTGTTGTCGAATCCAGATGTAAGTGTATATGAGCCGGTCACTGATTATCAGCCGCGGCGCCGGATTACCTGCTCTCCGAAGTCTGCGATCAACTCACGCGCCGCCTGGCGTGTCACACCCGCCAGCGCCACGTTGTTGACGCCCATAGCCTCCAAGGCGTCCAGCTTCTCGATTACTTCGTCTGCAGTGCCGCTAAGCGTGCGACCGACCAGGTCATCCGAAATGAAACGCTCCTCGCCTTCCTTCAGGTACACGTAGTGTCCTTCGTGGACATCGAGGTATCGTCTGTCGTCAGGCGTAGGATTCGCGCGGTTATCACCGTATTCTCGGACGTACCGGTCGTACTCCTCAGCGAGTCCCGGGTTGCTCATTCCAAGGTTTGAGCCTGGCCCAAAGTCGCGCTCCCACATAGCGTGTATGCCCGGGATTAGCGTCGGCCCCACGTTCCTGATCACGCGCTCGCTAGACAGCGACTCACCTTCCCTGAGAACGCACCCCGATGCGAGCATTGTCACGTAAGGCTTTGCGCCATGTCCGCCGAACTCATCGAAGCTGTTGCTGTTCGCTTCCGCCGCAGCCATCACCCTGGGCAAGCCGTCGGGAACGCTATCGCTCCTAGCGGTCGTTATCCAACCATCCCCAATCTCCCCTGTGATTTTCTGACCGCGCGGGCCGTTGGCAGCTAGCATCACGGGGATGGGGTCTTCAATGTTGAAGAACTCGTCGCGTCCTGAGTTGGATTTGGAGTGGATCAGCCGTATCCATCGCTCCCGGCTGCCCTCTCGCAGCAGCACGTCTTCTCCGGCGAGCAGCCCCTTGACCTGCAGTGCGTACTCCTCGAAGTCGTCCATTCTCATCGCGGGGAGGCCCATGGTGTTCCGACCGGTATAGCCGGTTCCAAGTCCAACGATCACCCTGCCCGGCGCGACCCTGTTGATTGACGCCGCTGCTGCTGCCGTGACGGGCGCAAGCCTGTTGCTCGGTATTGCGACCAGCGTCCCCAGCTTAATGCGTGTGGTGTGCTGCGCTGCTAGTGCCATCGTAGCCCATACGTCGGAGTAAATGAGCTGGGAGTCGAAGAACCAGGCGTGTGTGAAACCGGCCTCCTCAGCCGCTTTCACCTCGCGCCAAGCTTCTATATATGAAGGAATGCCTATTCCATAATCCATTGGATACGCTATTCTCCCTATGAGCAATTGAATTCACACTCATCACTGCCGCCAACAGCACCCAGTCCTTTTGACGCCTGATGCGCCTCTGCTCTTGGAAAGTGCTGTGAGTAACGGAGCGGGTCTACCGATATACCGACAAGAGCATATGCCGAAGGCCCATGGTTATCAGTTCGACAGCATCCCCCTTTCAACAATTTCCGCATGCTACGGTCTGTTGAAAATTGTGTCAACGCTGAGGTGGTAATGGGGGCCGCTTGTAGCTACTCACCTTACGTGAGACTCCGGTCCAATTTGCTCGTAAGCCTGCTTACGACGATGCTGCCATACTAGCCCGTTTTCGACTTCCGGAGCTGAGAATGAAGCCCTCATAACCGTTGTCCGCTATGTCACAGCACTTTCTACGGTAAGTGCCGATGCCACCGGCGTAAGGCATGAAAACGCGGGGCTTTCCAGGAATGTTCGCGCCCAAGTACCACGAATTCGCAAGCATAAACATCGTTGGTTTCGCAACCTCATTCACATGGGAAACCCATTCGGTCTCAGCATCGACGTCAGCCTCGGCTGTCTCGATCCCGCGTTCGCGCAGAAACTCGATGAAATCAGAAATCCATTCGATGTGCTGCTCAATGGCAACCGGCATATTACTGAGAACGGACGGGCTGCCCGGCCCCGTTATCATGAACATATTTGGGAATCCTGCGACCTGGATGCCAAGATATGTCCTGGGCCCGTCTGTCCACTTTTCCTTTAGCGTCAGACCGTTCCTCCCACGGACATCCATCTTCAAGAAACTGCCTGTCATCGCGTCAAAGCCGGTAGCGAAGACGATGATGTCAAACTCAAACTCTTCGTGCTCGGTCCGAATCCCAGTCGGCGTTATCTTTTGAATTGGCGTGTTGCGGATATCCACTAGCTCAACATTTTCGCGGTTGTATGTCTCGAAGTAATCGGTGTCTATAAGAGCACGCTTCGACCCATAAGGATGGTCCATTGGCAGAAGTTTCTCGAGTGTTTCGGGATCCTTCACAATTTCCCGTATCTTGGACCGGATGAACTCGGCGGCGGTGTCGTTCGCCTTAATATCGGTGCGGATGTCTTTGAATGTTCCGTGTATGAATTGCATCCCACCGTTATCCCAGGCGGCATCATACGTCCTCTGGCGCTCCTCGGCTGAGACTTCTAAGGCCGAGCGCTCGCTGAAATCGACCGGGAAGCCCGATTTTGACCACCTTGCCTTCTCCAAGATCTCATCGTAGTTGGGCTTCACCTCTTCTTCGATGAACCTGCGGTCCACGGTTTCGTGACGGGCAGGAATGGAATATTGCGGCGTTCGTTGGAAGACTGTCAGGCTCTTAGCTTGTTCAGCGATCACGGGTATTGCCTGTACTCCGCTCGAACCCGTGCCGATGACGGCGACGCGCTTACCGACGAAGTCCACTCCTTCGTGAGGCCAACTGCCGGTGTGGTACCAGTCTCCCTCGAAGGAGTCACGCCCGGCAATCTCCGGGACGTTGCCCGTCGAGATGCATCCGACACCGGTAATGAGAAACTGTGCCGTAACGCAATCGCCCTGATCCGTCTCGATTTGCCAGTGGTTTTGGTCTTCGAGAAACTTCGCGGAGATTACCCGGGTTTTGAGCTGGATATTGCGGCGTAGGTCGAATCGGTCCGCAACGTGGTTGAGGTAGGATAGTATCTCCGGCTGCTCGGGATATTTTCCGCTCCAGTTCCAGTCCTGCAGTAGCTCCTTTGAGAATGAAAAACAGTAAACGTAGCTCTCGGAGTCACACCGTGCGCCGGGGTAGCGATTCCAATACCAGGTTCCACCGACGCCATCACCCGTCTCATAGACTTGGACAGACATTCCGAGTTCGTCTCGCAGCCGACGGAGCATTCCCAAACCCGCGAAGCCAGCACCAATTACAACCGCATCAAAGTCCAAGTGTATCTCTGAGTTAGTCGACATCTTTCGTTCTCCTGGTACTACTTCGTCCCGCAGGATACTGGTAACTGTAGCCATGCAGCTTGAGCTCCGTGCGCCCTCACGATAGGCGCAATGACCGCATTTGAAGCCTTCTGGATACCGCACTCGGCGTGGGCATCTATTTCCAAGTTCCGATGATTTAAGTCAACACAGCCTATTTCAGATTCAATTCTCTATAGCCGCTTCGTGCTACTTCTTCGCAGCGGCGTCTGTACGATGGCTGACCACCCGAATACATGCCGACGATTCGCTTCTGTCTGCCGTCTAGATTGATGTTGACGCCGGTCTGCCACGAATCAACCTCATTTCGGAGCAGGTCCTTTCCCTGTTCCACCACATAATCATGCCATTCATCCTGTGCCACCACGCTGGCTTCGGCGCGGGTAAGTCCAAGCTCATTCATGTGCCTTATGAGTTCAGTTACCCAGTTCACCTGATATTCAATGGAACGCGGGTTGTTTCCTGCCAATGCGTGGGGCCCGATTATCATGAACATGTTGGGGTAGCCATTGGTCTGAATCCCCAGGAAAGTTGCGAGCTCCTTTTCCCATTGTTCCTTCAGACTGTGCCCTTTGACGCCACGTATATCTATCCTGTTATAGCTTCCGAAAATCGCGTCGAATCCCGTCGCGTAGATAATGAAGTCGAACTCGAACTCCTTCTCAGAAGTAAGGACTCCGACCTCCGTGATTCTCTGTATCGGAGTCTCGCTGATGTCTATGAGTTCAACATTATCCTGATTGTAGGATTCGAAGTATCCGGTCTCCAGGGGCACCCGTTTTGTCCCAAAGCCATGATCCTTTGGAATTAGCTTCTCCGCAGTCGCGGGGTCATTCACACGCCCTCGTATCTTGTCAGCAATGAAATCGGATATGGCCCTGTTGGCCCTGGGGTTGGTCAATATGTCCTTGAAATTGCCCTGCCAGATTCCAAAGCCCGGACTGGCGTACAACCTCTCCCAGAATTCGTAACGCTCTTCCTCAGACACATCGAATGTATTCCTGGGATCGACATCATGTATGAAACCCGCCGCAGTCCGAGTGCAATGCTCAAACAGTTCGTCGTAGCCGGCTCTGATGGCATCCATCTCGTCCGGCTCAATTTTCGAGTTGTGGAGCGGAGCAGACCACTCCGGTCGAAGCTGGAATACGGTGAGGTGTCCGACATTCTTCGCGACTTCCTGGATTGTCTGAATACCCGTCGCCCCCGTGCCGATAACCCCCACCCTCTTGTCGCTGAAGTCCACCGGCGAGTGAGGCCAGCGAGATGTGTGAAATGACTGTCCACTGAAGGACTCGATTCCCTCAATTTTGGGTAGCGTCGGCTGGGAAAGGATGCCGACGCCCGTAATCAGGAACCTGCTCCTGTAGGTACTTCCATCCGCCAGTCCGACTTCCCAGCTCCGGGTATCCTCATCATAGGTGGCAGACTTAACGTCACTCGAAAATTGAACATCCTTCCGAATGTCAAACTTATCAGCTACGTACTGCAGATATCGCAGTATTTCAGGTTGTGAGGCGAATCGTTCAGACCAGTCCCACTCGTCAAGCAATTCTTGCGAAAAGGAATATCCGTAGGAATAGCTCTCCGAATCAAACCGTGCGCCCGGGTAACGGTTCCAATACCAGGTGCCTCCCACATCTGTCCCTCTTTCAAAGACCCGGACATTGAATCCCGATTCCCGCAGCTTGTATAACTGGTATATGCCTGAAATCCCAGCTCCGATAATGATTGCATCGAAATCGAGATCAGCATTCGAAGGGATCATATTCAGAACTCCACTTGGATTCATCTATTGAAAGGGAACCAAATGAGGACCTAGAGGTTAGTCTTAGGTTGCGGGCACCCTGATTCACTGGAATTATACCTCAACGCCATAGGCTGTTAGCCATAGGCAGGTGCTTGGCGACATTTTCACGCGCCAGCAAAAATATCGTTGGCGATGTCCATCGCGCCTCGCGCGAACGGGATTCCGGCGTACAGCGTCATGTGGCCGAACACCTCGATAATCTGATCACGCGTCA